>Ga0315534_1000953_pt1 | contig 20365 bp, 22 predicted proteins | sample SalMarSW160240MG_FD_203094 | JGI IMG/M metagenome (GOLD analysis project Ga0315534, IMG submission 203094) | Salt marsh sediment microbial communities from the Plum Island Ecosystem LTER, Massachusetts, United States - Salt Marsh Sediment SW1602-40 ... | reverse complement strand
GGGATATGCTGGGTGGGCGCGATCACACGACCGTGCTCTATGGATCGGAGAAAATCTCCGAGCTTATCGAAACCGACGACTCGCTGCGGCGAGAGGTGATGTCCATCCGCGAACAACTGTACCGGACGGTCGGCGCTACGGTCTGAGTTTCAACCATGTCTGTAATTAAAATAATCGGCTCTACTCGGGAGTCCAAAGAGCTTGCTGTTCAAGCTACAATGCACTTCATCATGTAGGGGCGCACCGCGGTGCGCCCCTACGGTTCAATATACAACCTTGATTCGCGCAGTAGGGGCATAATAGATCGTGCTCCTACATGTTTATAAGTTACGAAGAGGGGTAATCAGGCCGGGTAGGCGAAGACACCCATGATCCCCGGTCCACCATGCACGGCCAGAGAAGCGACCAGGTCCTCCATCAGCAATTCGTCGAGGGTAAAGCGGGTTTCGAGCTCTCGCTTTACGGTCTCTGCCTCGTCAGCCGCGCGAGCGTGGATCACGGCTGCCCGTAGGGGAAGGTCTGGGGCGAATGTTTCGGCCAGCAGCTGAATTAGGCGCTCCAGCGCCTTCGACCGGGTGCGGACGTTTTCTCCAGCTTCAAGCACGCCGTTTTCGAGGTATATGATTGGCTTCACGTTCAATAGCGAAGCCATGGCACCCTGCAAGCGACCAACACGCCCACTCATCTGCAGGTACTTGAGCGTTGCCGGCGTGAGGAAAAGCTTGCTGGTAGAGCGGATATGCTCGAGTCGGCGCAATATTGATTCCAGCGGCTGGCCAGCTTCCGCCGCACGCGCCGCCTCAAGCACCATCCAGCCAGTACCGAGCGAGATGCTGGCCGAGTCGAAGACGGTTACATCGGCTTCGGGAACCATCTCCTTCGCCATCAGCGCTGAATCGTAGGTACCGCTTAATTTCCCAGTAACGGTGACCACCAGGCCGGAATTGCCCTGCTCGCGCAGGTCCTGGTAGTAGTGGGCAAAGGTCGCTGGCGGGGGTTGAGACGATGTGGGGATGATGCCCATGTCTTCGATCTTCGCGTAGAAGAGAGCGCGATCGATATTGATCCCTTCCTCGTAGGTCTCTTCCTTGAATTGAATCGCGATCGGGGCGATACGCACATCGTGTTTGCGAATGAGCTCGTCGGATAGATTGTTGGTGCTGTCTGTAATGATCTTTATCATTGCCAATCCTTTCCCGTTTGACGCCAGTACAACCACAGGGTGGATGAACGCAGCGGGAGGAGATTGCACCCTTTTTCGGCCGGCGTGAGTGATGCCATTTTAGATCAGGGTTGTCCTAAAGAACAAGCGCATCCAGCCCCGGCGAATCGCAGATCAGGCGGGGGCTTGGAAGGGTGCCTTCCAGCTGGGGGATTAATGGACATGTACCACGCGCCATTCACCAGCGATTGCGACCAGGATGCGTGTCTCATTAGCGCTGACGACGTTCACGCCCGTGTATGAACTTCGGGAAATGAGCAGGGTTTAGGTGCAGATCGCAGTGTCGCCATAGCGCTGTTCGCGATAATTTGCCAGATCAAACCTCTGGCGCGAATAGCTCCCTGCCTGGCCAGCCTCGCCCTGCGGATCAAGCGCTATGCCGGGGCTATCCTCGCGGCCGGTCTCCTCGAGCATGAATTCATGGAATGGAAGACCTTCAATGCGCTGCGGTGTGACATACCATTCATAGAGCGTCAGATCGGGAACTGTACTGACACGGTATGCGGCAACGTCGTTCTCGAAGATCCCCTGGAGATGCTGTTCGAGAAATTCGCGAACTGATTGCATGGTCCTATTCACTTCACTCTTCTTGTCGGGGTTAGAGCAAGCTTACCGGGTCGATATCCACAGCCCAGCCCTCGGGCAGCGGATCCGGGATCCAACGCGCAGGATCGGAGGCGCGCAGGATCACATGCCAGCGGTAGCGACCGCGTACTCGCTCAAAGTAACACGGCGCCGGCCCGATCAGGTCCAGCTTCTCGCCAGACTCGGTCGCCTTCGCTCTCAAAGTTTGCACCAGGCGACCAGCTGCGCGTTCGGCTCTCGCAGACGATGTCGCCCGGTAAAGGAAGCGAACCAGGCGCTTGAAAGGGGGATAGGAGAGCTGTCTGCGGAACTCCAGTTCTCGTTCGTAGAACTCCCGGTAATCGTGCCTGGATGCAGCCTGTACTGCGTAGTGATCCGGCTGGTAGGTCTGCAGGATCACCCGCCCGCCGAGCAGACCGCGCCCGGCCCGTCCGGCGACCTGGGTCAACAGCTGGAAGGTTCTCTCACCCGCCCGGTAATCGGGCAGGTTAAGGCCGACATCGGCTGAGACCACGCCCACCAGCGTGACGAGCGGGATATCGAGGCCCTTGGCCAGCATCTGCGTGCCGATCAGGATGTCGGCGCGGTGCGCGGCGAAGTGGGCCAGGATGACATCGTGCGAGCCTTTGGCGCGCGTCGCATCGTGATCCCAGCGCAGCGTGCGGGCAGCGGGGAACTGGCGTTCGATCTCAGCCTGGATGCGTTGTGTGCCCGCGCCGAAATGACGCACACGTTCGCCCCCGCACTCGGGGCACGCCGAAGGCGAAGGGCTACTGTACCCGCATTGGTGACACACCAGCCGCACGGGGTTGTGATGCATTGTCAGGCTGCGGTCGCAGCGCGGACAAGTGGCAACCCAGCCGCAGTCGCGACAGAAGATGTAGGTCTCAGCCCCGCGGCGGTTCAGAAAGAGGATTGCCTGCTCGTTAGCCTCGAGCACCTCACCCAGCGCGTGGGTTAACGGGCGGCTGAAGATAGAGCGGTTCCCGGCTTTGAGTTCGAGGCGCATGTCGACGATCCGTACCGGTGGGAGGGAGATCGAGCGTGCCTCGCCACCGGCTTCTTCGTAGCGATCGGTGACCCCGAGCCGTGCGGCTTGTCCCTCCAGCCGGGATCTATGCCCAAGGATGCGCCGGGGTAGCTCCAGCCTCACTAGTTGGTCGTGCTCGGCGCGGAAGGTGGTGGTGACGTCGGGTGTCGCACTGCCCAGGATCAGTGTCGCACCGAGCATGCGGGCATAGGCCTGGGCAGTGTCACGGGCATGGTAGCGCGGCGATCGTTCCTGTTCCTTGTACGATTCATCGTGCGACTCATCGAGTACGATCAAGCCGAGGTCGGGCAAGGGTGTGAAGAGCGCACTGCGTGGGCCCACGACGAGCTGAAGATCGCCGGATCGGCAGCGGCGCCAGGTGTCGAAGCGCTCACCGGCTGAGAGTTCGGAATGAATCAAACCAACCTGTCCGGGGAAGCGCGCCAGGAACCTGCGCACAGTCTGCGGGGTGAGGGCGATCTCGGGTACCAGCACGATTGCCGTTCGTCCGGTGGCGAGGGTCTCGGCAACGGCTCGCAAGTAGAGCTCGGTCTTCCCTGAACCGGTGATGCCGTGGAGCAGAAAAGCACTGTGTGACCCTGCCTGCACTGCTTTGCATAATGGATCCCAGACAGCCTGCTGATCGGCAGTCAGCACGGGTGGTTGCACAGGGACAAACTCAAGTTCCTCGAGCGGGTCGCGCCAGACCTCCGATTCGCTCAACGCGATCAGCTCCTCTGCCTCCAATTTCCTCAAATCGGCCAGCGAGCCGCCGTGTTCTGCATAGAGCCAGGACACCTCGAGCGCCTCGCCCTCCTCGATCAGGGTTTCGATGATCGCCCGACGCCGGACATCCGCCTGGCTTCCCTGGTTGCCAATAGACGCGACGCGCTCGCGCGCCTGCGCAGGAGTAGTAAGCAGGCGGGCGTTACGCACATTTTTAGGACGGACTTGAGGCGGATCGAGCACGGATTCACGCTCGAGAATGCCATCCCTGATCAGTGACTGAACGGCTGATTTCCATGGTTGACGGGGGAAGGCCCGGGCGAGCTGGCGGGAGCGCAGATCGCCGCGTTTATCCAACAGGCGGACGATTTTCTGCTGCAGTTCATTTTCAAGGTGACCTTGGGGATCGACCAGGCGAATGACCGAATCGGCCTGCTGGCTGAGCCCCGGGGGAAGCATCAGGGTGAGCGCATCGATCAATCCGGCATGGTAGGTGTCTGCGATCCAACTGGCGAGTTCGATCTGCGTGCGTGTCAGGACAGGAATGGGGTCAACGAGCGCTTCGATGGCCTTGGTCTCGGAGACTGCCGGTGAATCGGGAAGCTGGACGACAACGCCCTGGGTGCGCTGTGAGCCGAAGGGGACGGTCACGAGATGACCGAGGGCAATTCGCTCGCGCAAATGCGGAGGCAGGTGATAGTCGAAGGTGCCGCGCACCTGCGGGAGGTTGATCGCAACCTCAGCAAACCTATGCAAGGCTTTACTCGGGTGTATAAGAGGCCGGCTTTGATGTGCCGCGCTTGGGTAGTGGGTGGATCGATACGCGTGCTACTCGGAAACCGTCCATGGCCTCAACTTGAATGCGCGCGCCCTCGACCAGGATCACATCCCCAATCCGGGCTAACCTCTCCAATCGCCCGAGCACATACCCGGCGATCGTATCGTAGTTCGGATCAACCAGGTTCAGGTTGAAGTGATCGTTGACCTCTTCGATCAGGGTCAACCCATCGACCAGCATACTCCCATCTGGGAGCGATTGGATATCGGGTTCGCCATCAAATGGGTCGCTGACCTCGCCAACGATCTCCTCCAGCAGATCGTCGAGGGTGACGATGCCCGCGGTCCCTCCATATTCATCCACCACGATGGCGATATGCCGCCTGCTGGCTCGGAAGAGCCTGAGCAATGTGTTGACATGTGCAGTTTCGGGAATAAAGATCGCTTCGCGCATCAGGTCGCTCGCGTGAAGGGACTGATGGTCACCGCCCATCCTGAGCAGCACATCTTTCAGGTGGACAACGCCCAAGATCTGATCCTGGCTCTCGGCGTAGACCGGGAACTTGCTAAACGGGTTATCGACCGCCAGCTCGAGCATCTCCTCAATGCTGGTGTCCTCGCGCACGGCGATCATCTCCGTGCGCGGCACCATCACCTGGCGCACCAGCAGCTCGCCAAAATCGAAGATAGCCGTGACCATCTCCCGGGCATCATCCTCAACCAAACCGCCCGCAGCGCTGGCGCGAACGAGCATCTTGAGTTCTTCGACCGAGTGCACGAGTTCGTGGCCGGAGGCCGGCTCGACACCCGCCAGGCGGAGAAGCGCGTTGCCCGCGCCGTTCAGGACCCAGATGGCGGGTTTGAAAATCCATTCTGTCCAGACGGTAGGTTGGGCGACGACAAGTGCGGTGCGTTCGGGGCTCTGAAGGGCGATGGATTTTGGCGCCAATTCACCTACGACTACGTGCAGGAAAGTGATGATGGCAAAGGATAAACCGGCCGAGATGCTGTGTGAAAGCTGTGTCTCGATGGATGCCGGGAAGAGATCGACCAGGGGCTGGATCAAGTTACTCAGGGCGGGTTCGCCGATCCATCCCAACCCTAGACTCGCCAGCGTGATGCCGAGCTGTGTAGCGGCGATGAATCGATCTGGGTTGTGGATGGCAATCGACACCCAGCGTGCGCGCGGATTTCCCTGGGCCTCAAGTTCGGCGACGCGTGTGCGGCGAACGCTGACGAGCGCAAACTCGGCTGCCACAAAGAAGCCGTTGGCCAATACAAGGATGACGACCAGCAAGAGCCGGAGCAGGTTGTCGGTCAGGCTGGCTTCCATCAAGCGGATCCGTTCCTGGCGTTGTTCGAACCCTTACTCGTCAATCTGTCTCGCTTCCTCCGAACGATAGATCGCGGCCGAGGCGTAGCCGACCACGGAGCTGCTGTCACCGGTGACATTGGCCGAAGTGGCATGCTCGAGGACCTTGATCCGATCCGCTCCCAGCGCGCGGGCGGTCCACATTGCCGCCGCAATTGCGCCGTGACCACAGGCGTATCCAACCCCTTCTGCTTCCGCCCTTATTACCTCGGCTGGTTGGAAGCTCTCGATACGGCGGATCATTTCGCGATCCAGCTCCAGCGCATGCCGCTCGGGGTAAAAGTGGGAGAGATCCGAGCTACCAATGATCAGTGAGGTCGCCGGTTCTAGCAACTGCGCCAGGACCTCACTGATCGCACGTGCGGTCCGCTCGCTCTGTTCACGCAGCATGACAGCCAACAGTTGGAACGGCCCCTGGAGCACTCGCTGCAGGAAGGGCAGCTCGATCTCCAGAGCGTGTTCCTGGTCCAGCCGGACCTGCTCGACTTTGATCTGGAAATCCCGCCCCAAGTTCTCCTCAAAACGGGTCTGCAGTGCGCGGTTGATGGGGATCACCCCGAGCGGGGTGGCGAAGGCGTCATGCCCGCTGGTCAAGATCTTGCCTGGTGACAGCGCATGCAGCGGGGAGAGGATAACAACTGTTTCTGGCTGCATGCCCCGGATGAGCTTGAATGCATGTGCAGCCACCGCTCCCGAATACCGGTGACCGGCATGCGGCACGATCAGGCCCATAATCTGGCCTTCGATCGGTGCGCTTACGCTGGCGTTCTCGAGGTAACGATCGATCGAATCGGCGAGGATTTTTCGATCACCGGGGTACCAGGTTCCGGCAATGGGGGAGGGGCGGATATCCGTAGGCTCGGGCATTTCTGACACAGCATCGGCATTGTAGCATAAAGCGCTGTCTGGTTGCTCAAATCTGTCTGATGTAAACCCGGATCACCTCTTGACATACGAACAATTGTTCGGGTAATATTAGAACACCCGTTCTATTAGGCTCGGGTATGGAGGTGTTTGATGGAAAGGGCGTTCTATCAAGAGGCCGCGTTTAATCGCCAGGCAAACCAGATCGAATCAGCGTTGACCCATCTTTCCCGGCCAGCGCGGGTCGCTGGCGGTGTGATCCGCGAGGATCGTGTGCGCTACTACCTGACCCCGGCGGTCGGCGCGCAGCCGCTGGAATTCATCCAGTTCGCGGAAGACGTCGCCCATGCGATCGGCGTGGAGGAACTGCGGGTCGTGCGCGAAGCCGGCGAGCTGGCGATCGAGGTGCCGCTCAAGCACGCGTCGGATTTGCGCTTGCTGCCGCTGATCCGGGCCTTGCCGCGCTTGCAGTCGCTGTCAGCCCTGGTCGGCATGAGCCTCGATGGTAAACCGTTGGTGCTCGATCTTGCGCGCGAGTCTACCTGGCATGTGCTGATCCAGGCTCCGGCGGGTAGCGGAAAATCGGAACTCTTGCGCACGCTGCTTGTCTCGCTCGGTTTGTCCAGCCGTCCGGCGCAGGTCAGCTTCCTGGGGATCGATCCGGGTGGGCGAGAGCTGGCGCCGCTTGAGGCGCTTCCACATGCGCTGACGGATCTCGCCAGTGAGGCCGGTTTTGCGGAGGATCTAATACTCTGGCTGATGGAAGAGATTGAACGGCGCTTGCTGACCGGCATTCGAAGCCCCCATGTGGTGCTTTTCATCGACGGGCTGGATGAGTTGCACGCGATATTCGGCTCGGCCCTGGAAGAGATGCTGTCGCCGATCCTGGTCCGCGGGCGGGAAGCGGGCGTCCACCTCATCGCCAGCGCACGCCGCTATGCGCTGGATCCGGGTGATGAGCGAGGCGTGATGCGGGTGGGTTGGAGCGAAGGCCAGGAAGGACGCACGGGCAGATTTCGTTTTCGGTCAGGCCCGGAGACTGTTCTGGCGGATGTGGCCTGGATGGGTTTGCGCGAGCTGGATACCGCTGTTCGGATGGTGCAATCTGGCTGGCGCGGTGAGCGGTAGATAGCGTCAATTATGGTTCGTAGACGGTGGGGAAGGGTTGGAAAGAGGTGAGTGTGAAATGAGGACGATCAAGACAAGTGAGCGAATTCGCGTGCACCGTAAAGGGTTGGACGCCATCCCGCTTGAATTCAGCTGGCGTGGCCGCAGATATGCGGTGAGGCGGATTGAATGGATGCGGGGTACTGGTGTGAGGGTAAGCGAGGGAAAGACCTATCAATTGCAGACGGTGCAGGGACTTAAGTGCCGGATTTCGCATGATGAGCGGGGTGATATCTGGCGCGTCGAGCATATCTTGGGCCAGGCAGGAGGCAGGCGATGAATGTTGGCATGTTGTGGCTGGACGATGATCGGGGCAGTACGCTGTCAACCCGGGTCGGGCAGGCGGCTGAATACTACAGCCGGAAATATGGCACACGTCCAAACGTATGCGTGGTTCATCCCAAGACACTCACCGGTGACGAGGTCATTGAACCAGAGGGGATGAAGTTGAGTTCGAGCCCCACCGTTCTTCCAGGACACTTCTGGCTTGGTGTGGATGAGGGAAAGACGTAATCGGCCTAGACGGGCAGGAAGCAGCCCGATCAATAGCAAAGTGCGTTGGCCCAGGCCGTTCCGCGCCAGGAATTTCTGGTTGAGGGGAGGCAAGCCTGGGTGATTCTAAACGCGGGATAATAAGCTGGGTAGCAAGTGGTTTCAGGCGGCTGCGAGGGCTCCCACCAAACGGTCCAATGCAGTGTTGAGATCGATCTGGCTGGTCTTCACCCCGAGATCGGTCTGTAGCAAATCGTGGTAGATAAGGTCCAGATCAGAAGATGAAAATGTCCTGGCTTGTGCCGCAAGCCGCTTCACAAGGAACGCTGGCAGCGAGATAACCTGTCCGGGATCCGACCCATGATCAAGGGCTTCCCGCGCCAGGATGATCAGCCGAAATTGGCGAATGATCATCGCGAACACATAGCGCGGATCCGAATCATTCAGCAGGCGCGCAAGCTGTAGCTGAGCTTGGCGCGGCTGTCGTTGGCCCAGCGCATCAACGAACTCAAAGATATCACCCTGTCCTCGAAAGGGTGTCAGGAGTTCAACGTCCTCAACACGGATCTCACGCTTCAGATCAACATAATCCAGCAACTTGTGGATTTCGTGGTCTGCAAGGTAGGGATCATCTGAAACCCAGTCTGCCAGCAACTGCGCTGCATCCCTATCAATTTCACCCTCGAGTTCACTCGTGCGGTTCAGGATCCACTGCACAAACTCCGGGCCGCGTGGACTGCCCATGAAACGGATATAACTAGTTGTCTCATGCTCCTCTGCCCAGCCACGCAACCATGTCCGACGCCAGGTATCACGTACCCGGCGGGGAGGTGAAAGTTGCTCGATGCAGAGCAGTGCGGTGCTTGCCGGGAGCGAGGAAAGCACCGCTTCCATTCCCTCCATAAACTCGCTTTGCTTAGGTAAGTTTTGAGCATTATCAACGATCACCAACCGGCGTTCGGCCAGGAAGGGCATCTGAGAACAGACCCCACGCAATTCTTGGAGATCTAAGCTGCCACCATCGAAGCGCTGACGATTCATGGCAATCGTCGACGCCTCACCGAGCTTTTCGCTCAGTGAGGCGATAAATGCTTCCATGGCAAATGCGTCGTCACCATACAAAAGGTAGAGCGAAGGAGGAGTGTCGACCATATCAGGACCGGGTTCTCACTCGGTGCAGAATCATCCCTTTCCTCTCAATCCGTTTGACTGAGACAATGCGCAGGTTAGCTGGATCTCCGTCCGTAGTGAGTTTCTCTTGGGCTATCCTGCCTAGTGGCTGGGCAAGGAGTAAGGCCAGGATCGAACTTGCCACAGCTAGTGGGAATCGTTCCAGCCGGCGCCGCCACCCGCCACCTTCGCTCCCCACAAATGCCAGCAGCGTGGCGCTGCTGGCCAGCAGTGCAGATGTGACGAGGTTAGTGCCACAATTCGGATGGATCGCTAGCGCGCGCTCCCCTCCACGAAGGCGTTCAAGAGCCTTGTCAGTAAATTCCGCCAATTGATCGGTTTCGATGGTGCCGTAGAGTGTGAAACCATCGATGTCCGAACGTCCGATAAAAGTCCGATCTGGGAAGCGCTGGCTCAAGAGATGGATCGTGGCATGTTCGAGCCCATGATTACGGCGGATACTGGAGATCGGATAGCGTTCAAGAAATGACTGTACCAAGATGTTTCTCCTCATTCTCTACGGCCGCGATTATACCCAGCCTTCGTTGTCAGTGCAGTTGTGAGCTGCTCTACGCGGGGGTAGGTAGAGTAGGGGACTCCGTTTACCATCAAGGACGCATCGGGGGCGTGTAGATCCAGGCAAAGCCCAACTTGTTCAAGCTGCTGGAGAAGCACCGGCAGGCTCTCGCTGCGCAGGATCGCGGTGAGATCGTGCACAGAGAGCTTCTGGGGCAAGAGATAGCGTTTGAGATGTTTCCGGAAACGGAGCAGTCCATCCACCTGTCCATGAAATTCGATCATTCGGGACAGATGGTGTTGGATGGCCGCCGTGAGGTCCGACCTGGATACATCAGCACGAGCCTGGCGGCTGAAGATCCATGGGTTTCCCATGGCTGCCCGGCCGAGCATGACCCCGTCGCAGGAGGTGTGTGCTTTGATGCGCTCGATATCCTCAACTGTACGTACATCACCATTGGCGATGACAGGCAACCTGATCGCTGCCTTGATTTCGGAGATTGCATCCCAGTCGGCTTCGCCCCTGAAACCCTGCTGACGGGTCCTTCCGTGTACAGCAATGAGTGAGGCGCCGGAATGCTCGATCGCCCGGGCGACCTCTAGGTAGTTGCGATTCACATCATCCCATCCGAGCCGGATCTTGGCGGTGACGGGCAGGTCGAGCTCGCGCACCAGCCTGCTCAGCAGGCGTTCGATCTTATCAGGCTCCCGCAGCCAGCCGGCGCCAGCGCCGCGCCCTGAAACGCGGCGAACCGAGCAGCCCATGTTGATATCGATCGCATCCGGTTCAAGGGATCGGATCACAAGCGCGGCCTGTATGAGCCGGTCCTCATCGCTGTCATAAATCTGAAAGATCACTGGGCGTTCATTTTCCAGGTAGCGGAGCGAGCGCCAGGCGGAGTCGGACCCCTGTAGGATGTCGATGGCATTGACAAATGCCGTATAGCTCACGGACGAGCCGTACTCACGGCAGAGCGAGCGGAAGGGGAGTTCGGAATATCCGTCCATCGGTGCGAGGATTAAATCGCCGTAGACAGGTATGGGGCCAATCGAAAATGTGGGCATCGCGTTAGACATCGCTGAAGTTATACCGGAGATGCCAGAGTGGGGTCAAGCTTGCATATCACCGGCAGGTTGTTGAGGCTGCCGACAAGTGAGTACAATGATGCCGATGAATTGGCGGATGATCGGACATCAATGGGCGGTTAACATGCTCCGGGGACATATCAGCCGGCAGAAAGTTAGACACGCCTACCTGATCACCGGTGCGGACGGACTGGGCAAGCGCACCCTTGGGATCCGATTTGCACAGGCGCTCTTCTGCACAAAAGCAACCGAATCCGGGGAATTTTGTGGTGAGTGCCGCGCATGCCGACTGACCGAAGCAGGCGATTTTCCTGATTTACATTTGATCGAATCGGAAGCGCCCGGAGCGATGATCAAAGTCGAGCAGATCCGTGAGCTGCAGGGCCAGCTGGCGCTCATGCCTTTTGAAAGCGAATGGCGGGTTGCCTTGTGCTTGCGGTTCCATGAGGCCAATGACAATGCGGCGAACGCTCTATTAAAAACACTCGAAGAACCGGCATCCCGCGTCGTGCTCATACTCACCGCCCGCTCGGGTGAAGCCTTGTTGCCCACGATCGTTTCACGCTGCGAGGTGCTGCCTCTCCGCCAGGTCTCCGACGAGTTGATCAGCCAGGCCCTACTTGCGCGCGGCCTACCGAATGAAGACGCGAACCTGATCACCCGCCTGGCCGATGGTCGACCCGGGTGGGCGATCGGTGCAGGATCGGACGTGGAGCAATTATCCCGCAGGGCTCAGTGGCTGGATGATATGGTTGAGCTCATCCCTGGATCGCTCGCAGCACGCTTTGCTTACCTGGATTCGATGCTGGAGGGGAAAGACACGGAAACACAGCGCGTACTAGCACTCGATGCGCTCGAACAATGGGCGAGCTTATGGCGCGATGCGATGTTGAAAAGTTACCAAGCCGAGGGGGTTCTGCCTCGGAATATCGACCGAGAGCAGGATCTCGAGGACATCGTCAGGCGGATCGACGTCGGAACGATTGGTCGTGTTTTAAGCGAGGCTGAGAGTGTGCGTGCCGCCATCCTGCAAAATGCAAACGTGAGATTAGCGCTGGAAACCTGGTTTCTCGATTTGCCGCGCGGGTAGGTCGCTGGAGTGGAACTCGCGTGAGTCGGAATCACGTTTGCTTCAAGGGCTCGTGGCTGTCACTCGGTCTGAGGCGGAATATTCCTAACGGGGTTCGACAACCAGTCGAATTGCGGTCCGTTCCTTCCCGCTGATATCCACCGACGTAAATTCAGGCAAGCAAACCACCTCGATGCCATCTTCCTGCAGGTAGCCGCGCGCAATGGCAACTGCTTTAACGGCCTGGTTGACTGCTCCGGCGCCAATGGCCTGAACCTCCGCGCGTCCGTGTTCCCGGACAACGCCTGCGATCGCACCCGCCACAGCCGAGGTGCGTGACTCGGAAGAGACCTTGATGATATTCATCCGGCTCACTCCAATGGCGGTTCGAATGTCGGGCACCAACATTCGTGGTCGAACGACAGAAATTGTACAAGATGGGCATATCCCAGGCAAATTCTCCAGACACATCTAAATAGGAGTTCTGGTGTTATACATAAATGTAAGTAGGAGTAAACTAGACAGGCGTTGGCTGGCCAGACGAGCGAAAGTCTACAAAGCCAACAGTTCACACCCGTGAGAGCAGAATGCTCCAGGAGGATTCTCGATGGAAGAACAACCGCAAATTAGTAGTAACGATAAGTTGTGGGCTGCGCTTGGGTACCCTATCCCGGTAATTGCTCTAATCGTACTACTGATGGAAGAGAAGAAGGACGTCCCCTTCCTACGCTACCATGCAGTGCAGTCGTTGATGCTAAACGTAGCGATTTGGGTGATAGGCATAATCTTAATTATCACGGTTGTCGGCTCGCTTTGTGCGCCGGCGCTATGGCTGGTGACATTGTGGCCGGCTTATGATTCATACCAGGGCCGTTTCACCGTACTGCCAGTACTGACGGACTTCATGAAGAAACAAGGCTGGGTGTAGGGAATCCCCGAACATATGATGAGCCCGCATTGCGCGGGCTCATCGCTTATATTTCCATCGGATCGTTCAACTTCAGACTTCCCCCTTTGTGGATGTTCCCCGGGCCAGCTTGAGTTAGTTGTCGGGGTGACCATTCGCGCGGGCTACTTCTTCCGCACCGAAGACAACTTCTTCCTTTCCAGCTAGCTTCTCGCGGATCTTGGATACGATCAGGTCCAGGTGGCTGTCGTGAGCAACATAATCCAGATTGTCAGCGGGCACGGTCAGGATCGGGCATAACGTGAAGCTCTCGATCCAGGCATTGTAAAGATCGTTTAAACGCCGCAGGTACTCGGGTTGGATTTGGCGTTCGTACGCACGACCGCGATGGGCGATGCGCTCCTGAAGCGTTTCAACCGATGCTCGCAAGTAGACCACAAGATCGGGCGGAGGGAGAAACTGGGTCAGAACCAGGTAGAGATCTCTGTATGTTTGGTAATCCCGTTCTTCCATGTGGCCCTGGAGATGCAGGTTGTAGGCAAATATCTCGGCGTCCTCATAGACGCTGCGGTCCTGGATGGCAGATGTAGCGTGATCCAACAACTGACGGTGGGCCAGCAGACGCCTGGTAAGGAAGAAAATCTGTGAGTGAAAAGACCAGGCTGGCATATCGGCATAAAAATCGGCCAGGTAAGGGTTCTCACCCACCGGCTCGTAGAAAGGCGACCATCCCAAGCGGTTGGCGAGCATGTCCACCAGGGTAGATTTACCGACGCCGATATTGCCAGCGACGGCAACAAAACGCTTCGGCGCATCACCAGGCACTGCTTCGCTCATGCCCCATGCCTCTCTCCCCAATTATCGATCCAGGATTGATTCGTGGCCAGGAACGCCGTCAACTCTTTACCCCGGCGTGCATGCCATTCCGGTGAAAGATGCAGAGTCTCAAGCAGGGCATTCCAAGTATGCGTATGTGCCTCGTCTGCTTCGCCTCCGTCCAGTGCGTGATTCGCCGATTCCCAGGTCTGCAGGAGTGGCCAAACCAGGGTCTTGCTCTGATCTTGTTCCGTTAACTGTTGAAAAGCGTTCAGGTAGTAATCCCGTCTTGGAGCGCTCAACATCGCATTCGTGGTGGAGCGGGTGCCAGAATCAAAGGTCTTGGCCCAGGAGGCGAGAAGCTCTGGCATCGACCAGGATTGCAGCCGGTCTGCGCCGAGCAGGCTCAGGAAGTGCCCCCACAAATCCGGATAATCGAGCGCCTGGGCGGCGGCGGCAAGTTCAAGGCCGACTCTGCGGCCGGCGACGGGAAAGCCAGTTAGTGAGGCGACGGCGTTGGCAGAATTCATGGCTGACTTTAGATAAACGCGTATCCAGCGACCGGTGAGCGGCAGGAGTGATGCGGCCTGCTGTGCCTTGCGTTGGAACGCAAGCGAGCGCACAAGCATATGGTCAGGGCGGTAGTACTGGCCGCGTGCTCCTGCCTGGGCCCATTCGAAGAAGTGATCCGGATCATAGAGGAAGACTGGTTCACAAAGCGCCGGACCCAACCAGGGATGGACCCTGAGTTCACTGGGTTTACCGTAGCGCTCGCGTGAATGGTGGGCAATATCCAGATGAACCTGGTGAGAGAGGCGGACGACTTCCCTCCCCATTTCGGGTGGTTGATCGTGGATTAGAACGAGATCGATATCTGCGCTTCCCCCAAGCTGGGGGTCCCCCTTTGTTACCGAACCGATAAGGTATCCAGAAATGACATCCGACTCCTTGCCTCGCCGCTCAGCTTCGCGCTGGGCAAGTTCAACGAGGAGTTGGCGCTTGATCTTCACTACCGGGACTCTTCATGCAGGGGAAGGGTAGGTTGGTAAGGCGGGATAGCAAGCCGGGCGCGTACACGTTGGATGATGGTTTCGAGATCATCTTGGCGGGCGACAAAGTCCAGGCTGGTGCTGTCAATCGACAGCACGGAATCGTCATCCCGCTCTCCAAAGAAAGCTTGATAGGCCTGGTTCAAGGCTTCGATATATCCGCGGTCCATGTCGCGTTCATAAGCACGGTCGCGGGTTGCGATGCGCCGCATGGCGACGTCGGTTTCGACGCGCAGGTAGATGACCAAGTCCGGCTGGTGCAGGCGCTCGGCCAGAGCTTCGTGTACCTGGTTGTAGGTATCCAGTTCGTCGCCGCGCAGGTTAAGGTGGGCGAACAAAGCATCTTTTTCAAAGGTGTAGTCCGTGATCAGACTTCCGGCTTCGAGGGCACTGGGGATGGATTTACACTGCTGGTGGTAACGGCTGAGCAAGAAAAAGACCTGGGTCTGGAATGCGTAGCGTTCACGATCCCCGTAGAAATTACTTAAGAAGGGATTCTCTTCAAAGATCTCGAGCACGAGTTGAGCATCAAACTCAGGAGCGAGCAGTTTTGCAAGGGAGGTTTTACCGACGCCGATCACGCCTTCGATTGCGAGATACATACCAGGTTCCTGCCGCGGTGTAGGGTGTGCGGACTTGATGAGCAAGGATACATTTCCGGCACGACTTGCGCAAACGATCTGGTTGGCCAGCCGTCTAGGTGTAGGATTTCATAGTTATTGAGAGGGAGCAAGTCAAGAATCGCACTTATTCGCGTAGTTAGTGAGACCGGGATTCGAAGAAAGTGAGATTTCCCAACCTTCAGGTCAAAGATATTGAGACTCTCCCACATCACTGAAACTCGAGTATTTCCAGATTGAATCAATCTCCAATCCACGGTTTCGGAGTTCTTCACTTGTTTGCCCACAGGTTTTTTAGTGAATTTCATAATCATCTATTCCTAGACTCAGCATGATATTAATGTTCGTAGATTCATTCTTTCAGATTTATGAGGATCTGGAGGCTATTCTCAGGGATCCGGGTATTCTAGCGCACCCACAGGGTTATTTCATTTAACATCAGTTCGGTCGGAAGGATGTGCGGCACGTATCCATGCTCGCTGGCGTATTCCACCAATGGCTTCTCCAACCCACCCGGATCTCCAGCGTTAAAACCCTCGTTCCCAGCCTCGAAACCAACCAAGATCCCCTCTGGAGGGGTTTCCGCTAACAGGTCCGCCAAGCCTTCTTCAGAGATTACTTGATACCGCTGTTGTCGATCATTCGATAAGAGTGAGGCGACCCGCCAGGTGAATGGACCGGTTACAAATTGTTTGTAAACTTCTGCCTCGCCCTCAAGAGGAATGAGCGGCGCGAGAGTAAGGACCAATTTTCCATCAACCCGCGCGCTTACCTCCCTTCCAAGCTCGTGCGCGATCACTGGGACCCAGGTTCCTGGCGTAATATATTTTTTTATTGCCTCGAATTCACCTGTCGTGAAACCATGCCAACTCACGGCAAAAAGCACGACCAGCAGCATCGGCCTCAAGGTATCTCTTCCTAAATTGTCGATTTTTGCCACACTCAGCAGGATCCCCAACACAAGAAATGGGATTGGCGCATAAAAATAATGCTCCAGAGATGGTGTAGGTATAAACGCGCCTATCAACAAAAAGGCAATTAACGCCCCCACGGATCCAAATCGAATTTTGGTTGGTTTATCAAACCCTTTATAACGCCCCACACCTACCAGAAGCAGTATATAACCTGCATATAGCAGGAGATTGAGCGGCATCGTGAAGACAATGGATGTAAAATGAGCGATTTTTCCTCCAATTGTCATCCCTACATTCACATTTTGTAAAGTTTGATAAACGGTATGAATCCTGGGGTAAACGTAGTTCCCGAAGATAAAACCTTCAGGGGAAAGCAGGAAAAGAATGAAAGCCGGAAGCATTGCTATCCCAACTCCTATGCTGAAGAACATGATGGATGCATATCGGGAAGGGCCTGATTTGCTATACGGAGATAGATAGATCATCCCCAGAAATGGGACTAGGGAGAACACATACGTCAAACGTGTTCCGATGGCAACTCCCAGGAGGAGCCCACTCGTTATAAATAGCCACTTCGGTCTCTCATTTCGAAATCCCTGACGGATTAAGAGAAACACGATGAGGATCAACAATGTTGGCAAATCATGGTTCCAGGCTTTGCCGCTGGTAAGGGAATAAAGCGGGCTCGTTATGAGGAGCACTACAAACAGCACTCCAAAAAGATACCGGATCATTCGGGATCTATGTTGAAATTCACGAGAAGAGACGAAGAAAAGAATGCCGGTACTGAGGACGGCACATAGGACTGAAAACGCTCTTGCCGCTAGTAAATTAAATCGGGTGAATTTGAAAAGCAGCCCGTAAATAAATATTTGATAAGGCATATGGTGGTAAGGAAAATCCCGGTAAGGCAAATATCTAAAATCGGTAAAAAGCTTGGCGCTCGCCACGAATTGGTGCTCATCATGGCTGAAAGGTTGGTTCATCGCTCTGCCAAACAACAACACGGAGGTCAGAGAAAAAAACAACAAGAGAAATATAGCGGAGAAGATGGGTGTAAATTTCCCAACGTTCGGTGGGTGCCTATCCGGAAAAAGCTGCCTAAAGAATTTCATAACGTCATCCATCCCGACCATTATCCAATGCAAGATTCCCTGTCCCAAGGCATGATAATTGCCAATAGTATAGTGATCATCTTTGCCTATGGATTGAGGCTGAATGGAATGCTGCCTAATTCTGTAAACCCAGTCTCAATAACTATGAAATCCTACACTAGGGCTCGTGTCTGAACTGTAAGCAGTAGTGATGATGGATGTTGCTGACCCAGGCGTTACCCATGCCGTAAGGGGCGAGGGGAATATTGTCCTGGACCCAGATGCGTTCGTCCTTGAGACTATAGCAGTCGCCGAGCCGGCGTGCTAAGTCCCAGGCGAGCGGGTAAATGCGGCCGCCCTTTTTAACATTTTTAACGATAATTGTCAGATACGCACGTGGTTTTAGATGGTTGCGCAGGCCACGATAGATTTCCACCAGTGCGGTAACAAAGCGGTCATAGTCATGAATGTTCCCCAGGTCATCCGGGTGTTCAGAGTAGGTGACATCGAGCTCGGAGACAGCACGCCGACGGCGTTGAGTTTCTGCGCCCCGGGCGTGAAGCATATCCCAGTACGGGGGTGACGTTAGAACATAATCGATTGGAGGCAGGTCCATTCCGGCGATCGACGCGGCGTCAGCCTGGATGACCTCCAGCCGGAGATCGGCACTGAGTGGCCCGATTAATCCTCGCTCCTCCTGCAAGATTTGTGTTGCAATCGAGGCATATTCCGAGTTGAGCTCAACCCCAATGCCGTTCCGGCCCGAACGCAGGCAGGCGAGAAGGGTTGACCCGGTCCCAACCATTGGATCAAGCACCGTCCCCCCACGTTTGGTGAAGAATTCGATGAAGGATTGGGCCATCGTCTCGGGGAATTTTGCCGGATGGCGGAGGACATCTTTGCGACGCGGGGGCGGGTTGTGCATGAACCACGACTTTTGAAACTTGAGCCACTCCTTAGGAGCAAGATCGTTAAGACGATTGCGGAAGGTTCCTTTTTTTCTTGCCATACCAGATCCGATCACTCCGGCGTACTTGTGCCAAGGACGGTCGAAGATGAGCGCAGGCTCCACAGGATGAACTCGTCAAACTGCACTGTTGTCTGGCCACCCTGCCTGGTCCGGATGAAGACGCCGAAACCACCGCTGCCGAGCACGGCATCGCGGGCGTGAGCGATCTCGCTCCCATTGACAAAGAGCTTAAAGTCTTCACCCTCCATCCGGACGGCGAGCCGATTGCCGATGAGCAGACCTGGGAAAACTGAATCAGGCCGGATATCCGATAAGATGACAAACTCCCCCTCGGTCGATATGCGCGAAAGGCGAGCTTCACCTATGCAGTTCAACGTATAGCGGTAGTATTCCCCCCGGGGGTTCGTGCGGAAGACGAGGCCATACTCGTCATCGGATGAACAAAGGATTGGCAGTGCGGTAACTTCCAGGTAGCCATTTGCACTCATTCCAGCCGGGCTGTAACCAACGACACGTGTGAAGGGCTGGCGTGCAGAGAGACTATAGGCTCCGTCAAGCAGACCGGCGCCGCCCGAACCAAAAATCTGGATTTGCCAGCCACGATCGAGATCAAATTCATCCTCGAAAATCACCTCCCCCAGGCTGGTGAGTGGATCAGAAGCGGCGGATGGTGACGGCGCAGGCGTTAACGTGGCGGTTGGTATTAGCGTTGGGAAAAGAAAAGTCGGGGTGGAGGTTGCCGGAAAGGGACTGGTCGTGGGGATGGGCTGGGAGGAGAGGCTGACACAACCACTGAGCAATAGCGCGAACCCGAGAAGGAAATAGCCTGCAGGCCTGGTTGGGCTTGGATGACTTGCCCGCCGATAACGCTCTTCGGGAGTGTGAGATCCAACTGGATCGGAAAATGCGCGGGCTGGCAGCATGCGCTGAGGATACATCAAAGTGCAATTGAAGGGTATGCCCGTGGAAAATACGTTGCCTAGCGGGTTACATACCAGAGCCGAAAATCATCAAATGTGACCGATAGCCCGGGTGTATTGGACGCGTTTGCATAGAGACCATAGTTGCCGCTGACGAAGTTTGTATCCTGGACCTGGCCAAGTTCATCGCCATTCGCGAAAGCAGTCAGTATGTTTCCTTCTGCAAGCAGCCCCATTACATTGACGGCTCCAGAACCGGAGCGGATCGATCCATCTGGCGTCCAGTCCTGCAGAGCGATTAATGCCCCGCCGAACAGCTTCCGCAGCCGGAAGGCGCCGTCGCAGGAAAACTCGAGCATATAACCTGCGCTGCGCTGGCTGGGTTCGACGCGGATTGCCATGCCGTAGGCGTCCTTGCCAGAACAGTCCCCGATTTCGCTAGTTACCTCCACGTAGAGGTTGCCGGTTTCGATGTCGGCGATGGTGGTACTCCACCACAGAAAAGTGTCCGCCAGATAATCGGTCGCTCTAAGGTGTTCATCTTCCCAGATATTGGAGGCGCCTTCAAAGTTTGGGCCAACCCAGGTCAGGTTTGAATTGAAATTGTCGTAGTAATTCGGTGCAGCAAGATTCAAGCCAAAACGCGGGTCGTCCGGATCCAGTTCTGGCGGTGGAGGCGCGATCGTTGGTCCGGGTGTGTCGGTCTGGGTTGGTGTCAGGCTGGGCGTAATAATGGGTGTTGCGCTTGGAGGTTGGGTTGCGCTCGGGAGAATGACCAGCGGGGGCGTCGTCCCCTGGGTTGCAGGGGGCGGCTCCGCCACTGGAGCTTGTCGAGTGCAGCCAAAAGACATGCTCAGGATCAAGAACAACCCGGCCAGGCGCAGGTATTTCATGGGATGAACGGGATATGCCAGAAGGCGAAATCGTCGAAACTCGCCGTCAGCGGATAGGAGATCTGAGCACGCACGTAGGCCGCAAAGTATCCGTATGAATAGGGCA
>Ga0315534_1000951_pt1 | contig 20378 bp, 13 predicted proteins | sample SalMarSW160240MG_FD_203094 | JGI IMG/M metagenome (GOLD analysis project Ga0315534, IMG submission 203094) | Salt marsh sediment microbial communities from the Plum Island Ecosystem LTER, Massachusetts, United States - Salt Marsh Sediment SW1602-40 ... | reverse complement strand
GTAGCCCATCGTCGAGGATCAGGATGGGACGAACAGCGACGCCGCCGCTTGTACGCGGAGCTGCGTTGGGGTCCTCGGCCACACCCGTCGCCAGGCCAATCCGTCCCGACAGCACACGGCCGTCCTCGTGAACAACTTTGGCCGCCGTCGCAGCCAACGGCAACAGCAGCACGATCAAACCAGCCTTGCCGAACAAGTAAACCAAAGCGTTTTTTTCCGGCCGCCGACAGCGCTCTTGATCAATCATTTCCCGCTTCCCACCGCCAACGATTTTCGCAGGTCTTCCTCGCCAAATAGTACTGTCTCCTCATTATAGTTTACCGGTGCGTCTCCGCAGACCACGCGAAATCGCCATCCGCGTAGCGCACGACAAGAAAAACGTTATGGGAATACCGCTTGTCGGGGCCATTGACACCCTTTAAGTCGACCCGTCAAATGGGGCAGATCCCGGCCGTTGGGCAAAAACCAAGCGGGCCGTCTCGAGTCGGTGGCTCCCGTTCGATGCCCGCGGCATGAATGCGGCGTACCTCGCTTGCTATCGGCGACGCCTCTGTGAGATCGGTTCACTCCTGGCGCGCTCGACCGCGTCCGACACGGCAATTCGATTGGATGGCAAGAAATGATTCCGCGTCGCTTCCTGATCAGCCTCGTCACCTTCGCGCTGGCGGCGCCCGCGGCGACGTTGCTGTTGTACGGTGTGGGAAAGCTACTGGGTGCGATGCAGGACGAGGCCGGTGAGGCTGTATTGCTGCGTATCAGCCAGGCAGCGGGGATCACGTGGCTGGTCGTCCTTTTGATGCTGGTTATCGCGTTGGGCATCGAGGCGGCTTTCACGTCGCCACGCGACTCGGAGTGACTTTCGGTGAAGGACTACCAGAGCGAAGGATTGAGCCACGATCCTGTCCACGGCTACATTCCTTTTATCTCGCGGGTGCGGAGTGATACGGAAGTCGCGGAACGCGAGATCATCGATCATCCCTGGGTGCAACGATTGCGGCAGATCCACCAGCTGCAGACGGCGTGGTGGGTATACCCAACAGCCGAACACACTCGGTTCCAGCACGTGATCGGTGCCATGCACCTGGCCAGCCGCCTGGTTGATCATCTCTACGATAGTCTGCGCCACGTGGCGAACGACGTGCCGAGTCGAGGCTACGTGGAGTGTCTCATGCGGATGGCGGCGTTGTTGCATGACGTGGGACATGGTCCCTTCGGGCATTTTTTCGACGTCCATTTCCTGGCGGACTTCGGACTGACGCATGAGCTGCTGGGGGCCGTCATTATTCGCCAGCAGCTGGGAGAATTGCTGTCAGGGGTCCGGCAGTGTCCCCAAAGCCGGCTGGAGCCCGGTGAAACGCTCGATCCCGATCAGATCGCCTACCTGATCCAACGGCCGCAAGCCCAAGGCACCGACACCCAGCCCACATGGCTCAGGCTGTTGCGGAGCCTGTTCTGCGGGATCTACACGGCGGACAACATGGATTTCGTGCTGCGGGACGCGTTCATGACCGGATACAGCACCCGCGCCTTCGATCTGGAACGGCTGTTGCATTACAGCTTTTTCAGCGACGCGGGGTTGACGATTCATGCTCGCGGCATGGACGCCTTGATCCGATTCATGCAGGCGCGTGCGGATCTGTTTCGCGCGGTCTATTTTCACCGCACCGTGCGGGCGATCGACCTGACGCTCGAGTCGCTATTTCTCGAGAGCAAGTCGCTGCTATTTCCCGACAATCCCCGCGATAACCTGACGGCCTACCTTCGCTTCACGGAATGGTCGCTGCTGGTGGACGTGGCACGGTGGGCGACTTCCGAAGGTCCGCGGCGTCACCTGGGCGGGCAGTGGCAGGCCCTGCTCGGCCGCCAACTGCAGTGGCGCGCCGCGTGCGAGCGCAATGTCGTTTTTGTCCGCGGTGAGAGCGAAGCGGGCAGTATCTTCGCCGATGAAAATACAGCCGGCGAGCGGATCCGGAACGAACTGCCGGCGGAGTGGAAATCTTTGGAACTCCGCGCCGACCTGCCGCGACACATCCACCGGCCCCATACCCGCGGACCGGTCGCGCGCCAGAACTTTCTGTACGACGCGGCAAAGAGCCGGACACGGCCGTTGACGGATGACCAACTGTTTCGCCAGCTCCCGGCGGCTCATCGGTCCTGCCGCATCTACGTCCCGCGTCGGACCGACACACGTGTGGACCACCATCTGGCCGTCATCCTCGATCGTCTGCTGGGAAACGCCCTGCTGGACGATGTCACGAACATTTGAACACGTACGGCTTTGATCCGTTACACTCGAAAACGGCGACCAACAGGGGACAGGCACGCCGTCCTTGGGACTCAAAATAAGCGACAACCTTGACATGTGGCGGCGAGCCAGTCCCCTTTTGTCAGCCACCTGGCGTTGTAGCAACAGGTCCCATGAGAAATGCGGGCCAGCAGATCGCGCGATCAAGCCTGAAGCGCCGGCGAAGCGTGTCACGGCGTGGTTGCCTCTCTCGCGCTTCCTGTATCATCGCCAGCAGTCGTCGCCGCACCCCAGCGATTTTGAAACCAGCGCACGACGACGTCGGCCGGCATCTCGTCGCCCTGCTCGTGCACAAGATATTGAAAGTCACCGCCGGCTCCCAGCGCGGCGTACTGGTCGCGAAACAGCGCTTCAAAGTGCTCAGGACCTTCACGTTGCGAGCCTTCGTCCTGGCGGCCGTGGCCGGCCAGCAGCGGTCGTGGGCAATAGGCCAGGGCCAGGACGTTGCGGTCGCACAGCGCCAACATGCCGGGCAGGATGTGGCACAAATCGCGCTGCCCGGCAAACTCATCGGAAGTGATGCCCGGCGGAACGGCCAAGGTCTTACGCCCGAAATCTGCCACGGCCCCGATGCGGTCGGAAAGCAACGCCGTCTGGACGCTCAACCATCCGCCCAGCGAAACACCGGTGGCCCCGATGCGATCTTCGTCCACGCGCGGGTGCACCGCCAGAATCTCGCTGGCTGCCAGACACGCCTGGAGCTGGTGCGCGCGTGTGACTTGCCCCCAATGCAGCCATGTCGTGGTCACTTCCTTCTCATCGGTCCCCCGCCGTCCGTCGCGCGACAAATAACCGCTGTCGATCTTTTCCACAGCGATGGTAACAAATCCGTTCTGTGCCAAACGCACCGCCATGCCCTGCTGATAGCTGTTGCGGTCCCATGTCAGGTCGCGCAGGCCATGCTGCGTGTGACCGGAGAAGACGCAGACGCCCGGCGCGCGTTGGCTGCCCGGCGGCAGGCAGACGACCATGGGGACCACCAGACCCGATCCACCAATGCGGACCACGTGCAATTCCATGCTCACGCCGTCGCGGTGGATCACCTTCAAGACGCGGTCGTGGAAGCGGTCGGCGAGCGGGCTCTGCTTGCCGGCAGGACCACGAACCACCCAGTCTTGCATGTGCAGTGTTTCCGTCAGCCGGGCAACCGCCTCTTGCCGGAAGGCCGCGAACGCGGCGGACGGTAGCGGAAATCTGCTTTCCGGATACTTGCGTCCGCCGCGATACCTATGCAGAACCACGTCCACCATGGAGGTCAATTCCGGGGCCAGGCAATCGTACAGCGGATCTCGCGTGTCGTCGTCGGATGGGTCCGCCGAGGATTCCCGGGACGCGTCGCGTGCCAGGCGCTGTTGCCAGGCGGTGAATTCTTCGGCCAACGCCTCCCGCCGCTCGGGAAACCGCCCCGCCACGTCGTGCTGCTCCCCGATATCGCTCGCCAAATCAAACAGCATCCAGGGTTGATCCGGCCGGGTACGGACAATTTTCCAATCGCCCTGACGCAGGGCGGCATGCTTGCGGAACTGGAAGAAAAAAGCGCGATGGGGCGACGCAGAACCTTCGGTGAGCACCGGAAGAGGGTCACGCCCGTCCAGGACACGGTCCCGCGGCAGTTCGACGCCGGCCAAACGGGCCGTCGCAACGAACAGATCCGGGCTCCAGAGCGGCACGTCGACGATCGTGCCGGCATCAATGTGGCCGGGCCATCGGGCCAACGCGGCGATGCGCAATCCGCCCTCCCAGCACGTCACGCCGCCCCCGCGCAGCGGTGCGTTGGAGGCCACTTCGCCTCCGCACCGTTCGCGCATGAAGGCCCCGTTGTCGGAGAAGAAAAAGACAAACGTGTTGTCGACCTCTCCCAGCTCGTCCAAGACCGCCAGGACGCGACCCAGCGCAGAGTCCAGGGCGGTGAGAACGGCCTGGTACCGCTGCGATTCGTCGCTCGTTTGCGGGTCATAGCCGTATGCTTCAAAAGCCGACGGCGGCGCCTGCCACTGGACCGGTTCGCCGGGCCATTTGTTCTTGGGGTTGGGACAGTGCGGGGCATTGAATGCCAGGTACACAAACCACGGCCGCGGCTGACGCGACCGGCGACGAATGAAGTCGATGGCCGCATCCGCAAACAGATCCGTCGCGTAGCCGGAAACATGAGCTTCTTGAATGCCCCGGTACAAATCGTGCTTGTGATTGTAGTTGTGCGTGTAGTAATCGATGTTTCCCGACGCGTGGCCGAAGAATTCCTCGAATCCGCGCTCCGTTGGCCGCGACCCCGGCGCGAAACCAATGTTCCATTTTCCGAAGCAACCGGTCGCGTACCCCGCTTGTTTTAGCAACTGAGGCATCAAGCGCTCGGTGGGGTTGAGCCCACGGCCGTAATTCCCCTCGACGCCCGGCAACTGGTTCGTCAGTCCGTGCCGCGCGGCGACGCGGCCAGTGAGCAGACACGCGCGGGACACGGAACACGTCGGAGACGCGGTGTAGAACTGCGTGAGCCGGCCTCCCTCGGCAGCAAGTTGCTCGAAATGAGGCGCACGCACCCGGGACCGGCGATTGAACACCGGCAGATCGCCGTAGCCTAGGTTATCCGCCGTCACCAACAGAATGTTGGGTCGCGCGTCGGTCTGACCACCGCCCGCCGCGGATGCCAGACCGGCCAGGACGATCGACGCCAGCAGCAGCGTCTTTCGGCGGTTATCTATCATGTCGAATTATCGGCCGAATGCTCATCCGGCCGCCATCCCGCGTGCGTTGCGCCCAGTGCATGACGAGACCGGACAGGTCACCCCTCGCCGCGCGTGGGGCGGGACTCCCATCCGGCGGAACGCGGCGGCCGGGTCCCCGCTTAGCCGTTCTGTTTCTCCTCAGCGCCATTTTCCCAACGGACCGTCACCCCCGCCCCTTCACGAACCCCTAGCATGGTTGCGGCGCTGTCGTTGACGATAGCCAGCTCCAGGAAGCCGGAAGAACCAATCAGGGCTATCAGGGTCATTTCGGGCTGATCGGCGTACGTTGAGAACAGCCCCATGGTTTCATGTTCGTCGCATTGAACGATCAGGGACTCGTCGCGGGGAACTCCCTGCAGCATCTCTTCGGTAATGTTCGTGCGAAGATTACCGAATGCGTCGACCGATACCACCTCACCCCTGATCTGCTTCGCCAAGACGCGTACCTCCGGCCAGGGGACCCGGGCCACTCCTTGCTGTTGGGGACCAAGGCGTTGGGGGGCGAGTCCCATGCTCAGGTGTGCTGCTACCGGGGCCATAATATCACGTCCGTGGAACGTTGCCGACACCTCATCCAGCCAATAGCTGGAATCCGTGACGGCGACCACCAGACGAGGATCGCTATGGCCTGCCAGGCAGCCCAAAAGACCGTTGTCGGGGGCCACGAAGTTCTGCGACCCGAACCGTGCGAACACGATTCGGCGCTGCGTGCCCACGCCGGGGTCCACGACCGCCAGATGCGTCGTTCCGACTGGAAAGCGCATGGCGACATCGGCCAGCACATAAGCCGCTCGGCGAATATCCTGAGGCGGGATATCGTGTGCCAAATCAACGATTCGGGCGTCGGTATTGACGGACAGAATAACGGCTTTCAACGCACCGACGTACTCGCTGCCAGGACCAAAGTCCGTCGTGAGCGTGATGATGCCGTTGGCCATCGCTCCACACGTATCAAATCAATCGACGTAGCCCAGAGTCTTCAGCCGGCGGAGACGGGCATCCTCGTCGACAACCGCGGCTCCGCGGGGCGTGAACCCCACATAATAGATTGCCGTCAGGCCGTCACCGGAAGGTTGGATGTTGACCCGGAATCGTTTGTCGTCGACGACGATTTCGCCGAACGAGACCATTCCGTCCGGCTTGCCCCGGATCAACCGCTTCACACCATTGACCTCCAACACGGCCTCGCCCTGCAATCGCACGGACATATCGTACGGCCCGTCGGGCATGGCGCATTGGAGCACCAACGGTTGGTTGGTGCGATAGGCGACTACCGCGGACGTGCGCGTTTGCTGCGTCCGGCTCCAGCCCGTGGGCGGAGCCCCGCTCGAAAAACCGCGCAACGGCGAATCGCTTCTTAAATATTCCGCCGCGATGGCAAACTCGGACCGAGGCTGCCGTTCCGTCCGCGCCAGGCGATAGCGCGCGAAGCCTTGTGCCATGTGGCGCCGATAGAGTTCAAGCAGGCGGCGTACGCGGTCGGGTTGCTGCGCGAACAGATTCTCACGCTCCTCCGGGTCGTCAACTAGATCGTACAACCGGCCGGTTAATTGGCCGGGCTCCGGTGCGGGTTCGGCCAACAAGGCCTTGTCGGTTTGATCAAACAAGCACTTCTCGGTTTTGGTACGCACGCCACGGCGTTTCAGTACACAGCTTTTGGGCGGTCTGCGCCCGGCGACGATTTCCACCAGGTTCACGCCGTCGCATGTTCTGCCAGGCGGCACGTCGACGCCGGCCAGCGCCAGCAAGGTGGGAGCCACGTCGACGCCTTCGCTGAAGTGGGGAAATGCGCCAGGTTCCAGTCGCTGGGGTGCGAACAGGATCAGCGGGATCCGAGCCACCCGCTCGAACCACGGGCCTCCGTGTGCCAGCACCGCCGCCCCATCCTCGGCCGGATCGCCCGGTCCCTCCATCAGGTTTTCACCGTGGTCCGCCGTGATGGCAACGACCGTGTTTTCCAGTGTCCCGCGGTCGCGCAAGAATTGGAACAATCGCCCGAGGTGCCGGTCCGTGTACCGCATGCTGCCGTCGTATAAGGCGTCAAGCCATCGCCGATCGTCCTCGGTCAAACGTGACTGCAGATTCCTGGGACTGCCGCCTTCGACGAACCGGGCCGCCGCATCGTAGGTTTTCTCGTTGAAGAAGCTGGCCGCATCATCCTCGAAAAAATGGGGAAAATGCGTGTCCATCAGATGCAGGTACAGAAAAAAGTCTTCCCCCTGGTGCTCACGCATCCACCGGATGGCGTATTCGACCGCATAGTCCGCCCGCGGATAGCCGTACTTGCGGTCTTCCAGTCCCGGGGAAAGGTCGTGCGCTTCGACGAATTCGGCCGCGAACGGCGTATCTTCGCCGGTCCAATTGTGTGCGGAGATGGCCACCGTAGTGAAGCCGGACGCCTCGAAGGCCATGGGCAGCGACACCTGTGCGTCGTCTGGCCGTCGAAAGAGATCCCACGGAGCGGAATAGGGGACGTGCCGGCTGTTGGGAAAGATCGGTGCGCAGAAATACCGGGAATAGAGCATCGAGGGAATCGACTGCCGCGTACTGGAGGCCTGGGCGTAGTGCCGGCGGAAGACCATCCCCCCTTCCGCAAGGCGATCCATTTCGGGCGTCGTGGGCCGCCCGTAACCATAACAGGAGAACCGATCGGGACGCGCCGCGTCGAGGAGGATCAGAATGACCTGGCGCGGGGCACGAGCGTCGCCAGGGCAACCGACCGTTACCGATAACCCCGCCGCCAGCACCGCTGCTGCGGCGACCGATGTTGTGGCAAGGGCAACGCGATTCATGGCAACGAGGCGTCGCCGGTGATCAATGCGAGACATATCTGCCGTACGCGGCTGGGGTTGGCATTGGGACTGCGTTGGCGGGCCTGCCCGATCAACGCCCCAGCGGCTTTGATCTTTCCGCTGCGGACATCTTCCACAATCTTCGGATTGGCATCCACCAGCTCGCGGCACAGCGCTACCAATTGCTGCTCGTCCAGCGACTCGATGCCCAGTTCGGAGAAGGCTTCGTCCACGGACCACCGTTGGGCGATCATCGCGTCGAGCACTTCCCGGCCGCGAGTCGTATCGACGTCGCCCGCTTTGACCCTCCGCAGTAATTCCGCCAGGTCTTCTGGGCGGAGCGCCAGCGTATGGATGGAAACGCCTTCGGCATTCAGCCGCCGCAACACGTCCTGCTGGATCCAATTGCTGGCCAGCTTGCCGTCGCCACACCGGTCGGCCACCTGCTGGAAATAGGTTGCCAGCGGCCGCCCCTGATTGACGAGCACGTCGCTGTCGTACGACGAAAGCCCATAGTGTTGCACCAGCCTCTGACGAAGGGCCGCGGGCAGTTCGCCCAGTTCGGATCGCACGCGCTCGACCCTGTCGGGAGGAACCTTGACGGGCACGAGGTCGGGATCCGGAAAGTAGCGGTAGTCGCTCGATTCTTCTTTATGTCTCTGTGGCCGGGTCACGCCGCTCGCGTCGTCCCAGCCGCGCGTTTGCTTGGGGACGTCGCCCAGGCGTTGGCCCGTCTGCCGCCAGTGTTCGAACTGGCGACCGGCTTCGAACGCCAACGCGCGTTCCACGGCGCGGAAACTGTTCATATTCTTGACTTCCACGATGGGCGTCGCCGCCACGTCGCGGCCCGTCGTGACATGGATGTTGACGTTCGCGTCCACGCGCAAGCTGCCCTCCTGCATGTTGCAGTCCGACACGCCAAGATACGTCAGCAGCAACTTCAATTCGGTCAAAAACGTTTTTGCTTCCAGCGCCGATCGCATGTCCGGTTCGCTGACAATCTCCAGCAACGGGGTTCCGGTACGATTCAAGTCGATGCGGCTTTCGGCCGTCCCCTGTGCGTCGTCGTGCATGCTTTTGCCGGCGTCTTCTTCCAGATGCGCGCGACGCACGCCGACCCTCTTGGTTTCAAAGCGTTCTTTGGGATCGCTGATCTCCAGATAGCCGTTTTCGGACATCGGCAAATCGTACTGGCTGATCTGATATCCTTTGGGAAGATCCGGGTAGTAGTACTGCTTGCGGTCCCATTTGGTGAATTCGGGGATTGAGCAATTCAATGCGACCGCCGTACGCAGTGCCAAGTGAAACGCTTCTCCGTTCATCACAGGAAGCACGCCGGGCATGCCAATACAGACGGGACACGTTTGTGTATTGGGAGAAGCTCCAAACCTGGTGCTGCACCTGCAGAACAGTTTGCTGCGGGTGGCCAGCTGTACGTGAACCTCCAACCCGATTACGGTGACAAATGTCGGTGACATGATGGGGGTATCCGAAATTTGCCGGCGGCAGCCGAAAATGAATTACAAAGACGGAGAACGCCTGTGCCAATCCGTCACCTGCTGGAAGCGGTAGGCTCCTCGCAATAGAATCTCTTCGCCAAACGACGGCGCCAACAACTGCAGGCCGATCGGCAGTCCGCTGCTGCTGAATCCGCATGGCATCGAGATTCCCGGGATGCCCGCCAGGTTGGCGCTCACGGTGTACAAATCGATGAGATACATCTTCAGAGGATCGTGGACCATTTCGCCCAGTTCGAACGCCGGCGCCGCCGTCACGGGGCTGGCGACCAGGTCGACGTCGCGGAACACGTCGTCAAAATCCTGACGTATCAGCCGGCGCACTTTCAAGGCCTTGAGGTAGTAGGCGTCGTAATAGCCGGCACTCAACGCATAGGTCCCCAACATGATGCGGCGTTTGACTTCCATCCCGAAACCTTCCGCTCGCGTCCGGCGGTAGAGGCGGACCAGATCCGACTCGTCGGCATCCGGCGGGGACGGTACGGGCTCCCCCCCGACTGGCGCTGGGGGCGGAGACCAGCGGTAGCCATAGTGTACGCCGTCGTACCGCGCCAGGTTGCTCGACGCTTCGCAGGGTGCGATCACATAATAGGTAGCCACGGCGTAACGGGCGTGAGGCAATTTGACCTCGCGGACGTCCGCTCCCAGCGATTCGTAAACCCGCAGTGCTTCGCGAATGGCCTGTTCGACGTCGGCATCCAGGCCCTGGGCGAAGTGTTCCGGAACAATCCCCACGCGAAGTCCGTTCAACGGTTCACGAACCGAGCGGTGATACGCCGGCACGGGCACGTTGGCGGATGTCGAATCGCGGGAATCGTGGCCCGCGAGTGTTTCCAGCAGCAGCGCGGCGTCCTCCACGCTGCGGGCCATGGGCCCGACTTGATCCAGGCTGCTGGCGAACGCCACCAGACCAAATCGGCTTACACGTCCGTAGGTCGGTTTTAAACCGACAACGCCGCACAACCCGGCCGGCTGTCGGATCGAACCGCCGGTATCCGACCCCACCGACAGCGGCGCCATGCCGGCGGCCACGCAAGCGGCGGCGCCACCGCTGGAACCGCCGGGCGAACGCGTCAGGTCCCAGGGATTGCGCGTCGGATGCAGGGCTGAATTCTCCGTCGATCCCCCCATGGCAAACTCGTCCATGTTCGTCTTGCCGATGAGAATCGCATCCGCCGCACGGAGACGGGCGATGACCGTGGCGTCGTAGGGTGGCCGAAAATCGGCGAGCATCCGCGATGCGCAGGTCGTGGGGGCGCCCTGCGTGCACAGCACGTCTTTGACGGCCACCGGCAATCCCGCCAAGCGACCCACCCGGTCACCTTGCCGTCTTCGCCGATCGACAAGCGCAGCCTGCTGCCGGGCGGCGTCGGCGTTAACGCGCGTGAAGGCCTGCACTTGCGGTTCTACCCGCGCGATACGCTCCAGGTACGCTCGCGTCAGCTCGGCCGCTGTCAGCTCGCCCGCTTCGAGCTGCCTCAGTTGTTCCGTCGCCGTCAATTCAAGGAGTGTCATTCAACTTTATGCCCGCTCAGGAATCGCCCAGCACGGCCGGAACCAGATAACACTGGCCGTCATGGCGTGGAGCGTTGGCCAGTGCCTGATCGCGGTCCAGCGACGGCTCGACATCGTCCTCGGCGAACACATTGGCCAGATCCATGGCGTGTGCCATCGGCTCCACTCGATCCGTGTCCAATTCCGAAAGCAAGTCGATGTAGGTGACGATCTCGGCCAACTGCCCGGTCATCACCTCGAGTTGTTCGTCGGGCAGTTCAAGCCGTGCCAGAAGGGCCACCTTGCGGACCTGGTCTTTGGTGATGCCCATGTCGGGTTCCGGAAACAGGGAAGACAGCGAGATAGCCAGGTGTGGCCGGAGCGGTCAACGGTTGGCGGCGGAAGCATCCGCCGCGCACATGCCTAGGTTTAATGCGCCTTTGTCGGACCGCAGCGACCGATGCTTACGCCGACGCACGTTCAGTGGCAGAAACCGCGGTGGGCAGCCGGAACGGCGCGCTCTTGATTGCCTTGGTCACGGCACCGCTGCGGATGCATTGAGCGCACACGCGCAGCGTCTTGTTCGTGCCGTTCTGCGTCGTCACGTGAACGCGCTGCAGATTGGGCTTGAATCGGCGACGCGAGATCCCGGTGACCTTGGTGCCTACGCCTCCGAGATATTTGGCCTTACCGCGAGTCGTCACTCGGTTGCCCATCTGGGACCGTTTGCCACATATTTCGCATTGCCGCGCCATCGCAGTGTCCCATCGTTCGATCGTCGGGTGATCGTCAGCTGGCGGACGCGAAGAGCTCGGTGGTGACTCCCGAGTCCGCCGGCACAGCCCGATGCCTGCCGGGCACCGCAAAGGCGTCCCGGGGGGGCCTGCCGCCGAAGGGTCGGCCGGTTCAGAGTCGCCAGCCACCGCGTCGCCAGCCCCAGCCACCGTCCTCCGCGCCGAACCGCAAGTATACCGGTTGCAGCGAGTTCGGCAAGTTGACCTGCGTTACTCGGGCGAAGCCGGGCGGGCGGGCGCTTCGTCAGGCGGCCCATCGTCGCATTGCAGGATGCGTAGAACTTCTTCCAGAACGTGGCCGTTGGTCCCCACGCCCTCGCCCCCCTGCACGGTCGCGCGTCCCTTCCAGTCGGTAAATGTACCACCGGCGGCTTCCAGGATCGGAGCCACGGCCGCGGCGTCCCACACGTTCATCACCGGATCGACCATGACCTCCGCGCGCCCCGTGGCAACCAACAAATATCCATATCCGTCGCCCCAAGTCCTGGTCAGCCGCGCGTTCTGCTCCAGTTGCCGGTAGATCGGGTAGGCCGAATGGGGTCGATCCCGCTGGAACGAAATCACTTCGGACGTCAGAAACAGTCCATCGGACAGGCTCGTCACCGACGACACGCGGGCCGGACACGCCGGTTGCCCGTGCCGTACGTACCAGGCACCCTCGCGGCGGCTGCCATACACCAGTTCGTCCAACACCGGCGCAAAAATCACGCCGGCTTCCGCTTGCTGGCCGCGGAGCAGACCGATCAACGTCGTGTACAGCGGCACCCCGGAGACGAACGACTTGGTGCCATCGATCGGATCCACAATCCAACGGAATTCAGACGTGCCGGCGGTCTGGCCCAGTTCTTCGCCGACGATGGCGTCGGCGGGGAATTCGGTTTCAATCGCGGCGCGGATCAGCCGTTCGGCTTCCCGATCGGCAATGGTCACGGGCGTGCCGTCGCCTTTGTGTTCGACGTTTAGATTGGCGTCGCCGAATATCGAAAGGGTCGCCACACCGGCCTGCCGCGCGACATGAATGGCCAGATGGAGCCGGTCCCGAACAGCTTCGACTGGAGGTTGCTTCATCGTTTCCAGAACATAACGTGCCGGCGGGATAGAAACCAGATGTCCGATTCAATGATCTTGTTCAATGATCTTGCTGTTACGCCATGCCATTCATAGACTTCAACGCGTATAACGGCATGTCCACGGCCGCACGATGTGGTGGGGCTCGCATCGGACGTCGCTGAACGAGCTGAACGAATGGGGGAAGGTCGTGTGACCCGAGGCGACTCCGACGAACGGCCGATCCGCGGTTGTTCGCCGGCGAGCGGCGGTCGCGATCCGCGGGGCGCGCTGCCGGCTCCACGGCACGGGTACATCGGTCAGCGGCCGCCCGGCGCTGTCGGCCCGTCGAGCGGCGTAAGCCCTGTGCTGATTTCCAGTTCGGGCGTGCCTGGCGTGGACGGGCGGCGCCGGCGCGGCAGGTCGGCCCGGACGTCGAATTCTCTTGATGTCCGGTTCGGGGCTCTTAGAATGAATAAGGAGGCCTGCTTGTCAGCTGGGCGGTTCCCGCCCGGACATAGGGTGGCTGCCGGGAATCGGTATGTCCGGTTGGCGGCCGCCATCTTGTCCGAGCGGATGCGTTGCCCGATGCAGGCTTTCACCCCGGCCGGGCGTTTCATGTTACAGGAGGTGATTCATGAAGCCTGCGGTGTGGGGAATCCTTTTCGGTGTGGCAATTGTTCTGGGGATGGCCGGTCTGGCTGATCCGACGCGACAAGTCCACGCAACGCCGTCGAGCCCCGTGCTGGACGTCAATGCACAACGGGTGACGGTCGTCGCATCCGACAACGAAGACCGGCAACAGGTGGTGTTGATCGACCCCGAATTGCGGGTCATCGCTGTCTATCACGTGGGACACGAAAGCGGAAAAATTTCGCTGAAGAGCGTTCGCAACTTTAAGTGGGACCTGCAGATGCTGCAATGGAACAGCCAGCCTCCTCAGCCCCAGGAAGTTCGGTCCATGCTTCAGCAGACACCATGACGCATCCGTCCACCGGGCAGCTGATGTCCGGCAGCGGCGGCGACGACAAGTTCGGGCCGCGGAGGCCGGGACACGGTCCTCCCGGCGGCGACGTCGAGGGTCATGCAAGTGACGACGTCGTCGTGCGGATGGCAATGGGTCAGTGGGCCGATTGCTATCCGTCGCGCGAGTTCGAATTGAAGGGGAGCCAACATGCCGCAGAAATTCATCAGTCTTGCCGACGCCGCCAAAGAGTTAGGCGTATCGGTCGACAGGCTCAATCAGCTCCGCGAGGCCGGCAAGGCGCGTGCGTTCCGCGACGGCGCCGGCTGGAAATTCAAAGAGGAAGAGGTGCGGCGGATTTCCTCCGACGTTCTCAGCGCGCCGGAAGACGAAGACGGCAGCGAGATTGAACCGGAACCACTCGAATTGGAAGCCGAAGAGTCCGAGTCGATTCTGCTCAACGAGTCCGATCTTGGTGAGAGCGAATCGGAGTCGTCCAGCACGATCATTGGCAAGGAGGATGAACCTTCGGACGAGCAAGACAGCGATCTTGAGCTGTCGAAAGAGGACGCACCGTCGGATGACGGAAGTGAGATCGTGCTGGAGCTGGAAAGCGACTCGGCCGACGAAGATCTGGGCCTGGACGTCGATGGCTCGCACGTATTCTCCGAAGACGCCGGTGGCTCTGGCGTGCTCGCGTCCGGGGAAGACGATGCGGGTTCCCGATTCGAAGATCTGGACGTGCTGGATATCGACCTGGAAGCCGAAGCCAGCCAAATCGGTTCGGCTACGATCAAGGCTCCGGTCGAACTGCCCCCTCCGTCCGACGCGCAAGCGCCCACGGAGGCCGAAGGCGGCTCGTCCCTGATTCTGGACGATAAAAATTCCGAAGGTGAATCGGCCAGCGACGCCGGACAAGAGCCTCCCGCGGCGAAGAAGGCCGAGGCCGAAGGTTCTTCGATCGAACTGGATGACGACGAGGACGACGAATTGGTCCTCGGGGAGGGCTCGGGCAGCGACATCACGCTTTCGGCCGAACAGAGCGGTATCCAACTGGTGGATGCGTCGGATACCGGCATCGCCTTGGACGACGTACCGTTGGAGCTGGGGGGGTCCTCCGTCGAGTCGCCGCCCGTTGATCCCGACGGATCGTTGGCTCTGGCCGAAGATTCCAAGACGAAGGCTCAGTCGGAGTCCGAGCCCGATATCGAAGACAGCGTCGTTCTTTCCGCGATGGGCGAAGCTGGCGGTTCCTCGCAAGATAGTGATTCCCAGGTCGTCGCGCTCGATCTCGAAGAGACCGAGTTTGATGAGACGGGTGCCACGATGCTGGGCGGTGAATCCGCGCTGGGCAGCGGCATCGATTTTGGCAGTGGGACGATGAGCTCCGGGATTGGCAGCCAGTTGGAGTTGCCCGCGGGAGAATCGGCCCCAAGCATGCTCGACGAAGAGACGGCGGCGGCCACCCCAGCCGCGACGGGTCCCGCGGTAATGCCAGCAGCGCCCGTTGTCGCGCAAGGCCAATATACGGCCTGGAACCTCGTATTTCTCGGCATGTGCTGCCTGTTGTTGATGTTGTGCGGCTTCATGATGTTCGACCTGCTGCGGAGTATCTGGAGCTGGAAAGAACCGTTTGCGCTCAACAGCGCCCTGATGGATGCCATCCTGAAGGCCTTTCCGTAACGTCGACTCCAGCTCCGTTCGCGTTGGCCTGCGCAGGGAGCGACGTCTGTTGCGTTCCGCGAAAACGCAGGGTGAATTCCGGCGTCGGGGAGTCCAGAACGCCACCGAGCGGATTCCCTACGACGACTCGCCCTTTATCCACCAATCAACGTCAATAAACCTGACGCGGGGGGGTTCGCCGTGCGCGCCCCTGCGCGGTACGTCGGTACCTCCTCGGTCGACCCACCGCTATAATGGACTGACAACCCGCCTTTGCCGACCGGGGCGTTGTTTGGCCGTCCCACGGTGCCGTGTTTCTTAGCCGAGCGGTGAGCGTTGTTCGCGTTTTGACAGCCGCCGCCGGTGGCAGCACCCACTACGGATGAAGTGCGGCGCTCCAGTGCCGCGACGCATGAAACGATCATGAAAGACAACCTGGCGACCATTGAGAGACCGTCGGTGCCGCGCCGCGGCGGTGGGGCCACGCCCGGGCTGGTCCGGATCATCGGCGGATTGGCCTCGCTGAAAGTGACCGTCACGATGTTCGCCATGGCGATTGTCGTCGTTCTGGCGGGGACGCTCGCGCAAGTCGACAAGGGAATCTGGATCGTCGTTCGGGAATACTTCCGTACGCCCATTACCTGGATCGATTTTCAACTGTTCTTTCCACGTGATTGGAACGTGCCTGGAGGCTTCTACTTTCCCGGCGGATTTACGATCGGGGCCATCCTGTTTGCCAATCTGCTGGCAGCTCATATTTCCCGCTTCAAGGTTCAAGCGCGTCGCGGGCAGCTTGCAGCCGGGCTGGCGCTGATCGGGCTCGGGACGGCCACCACCGTGCTGATCATCATGGGCGGCAGCGGCAAGGCCGGCAGTGGCCAGACCTCGGTCATCTCCTGGTCCACGTTGTGGCTGGCCATCAAGGGAGCGCTGATTGCCGTGTGGCTGGCGGCAGCGTACGGTTTCGCCATGATCGATCGCTCCAAGACGACCGAGCGGCGATTGCTGGCCGCCGTGCTGGGTGGATTGGGAAGCATGCTGGGGTGGCTGCTGTACAACAACGATGACATGCTGCTTGGAGCCCCGTCACTGAGGATCCTGTGGCAGCTAATCCAGGGAGGCCTGGCGGGACTGTTGCTGCTGGCCGGCTGTTTGCTGCTGTTCCGCAAGCGGGCCGGCATTGTGCTGTTGCATGCCGGCATCGGCCTGCTGATGGCCAACGAGCTGGTCGTGCACTTTTTGCACGTCGAATCGCAGATGACGATCCGCGAAGGCCAGGTCGTCAACTACTCGGAAGACATCCGTACGGTCGAACTGGCCGTCGTCGACCCCGACTACTCCGCCGACGAACAACGCGTCGTCGTCCTTCCGGAGACGCATTTGACGGAGTCCGGCACAATCATTTCTGATTCGCTGCTGCCATTTGACATTCGCGTTGACCGCTGGCTGCCGAATGCGTCCGTGCCCCGTCGAATCGAGCCGGAGGAAACGTCCCTCGCGACCGCTGGAGTGGGCGTTGAATGGACGGTGGATGAGGTGCGGGCCGGCACGGGAACCGATACGTCCGGCGCCGTGGACCAGCCGGCCGCCTACGTCACGTTGCTGGAAAAGTCGACGGGCCGCCAACTGGGCACGTACCTGCTGAGCACTTCTTTTTCGATTCAGGATTTCACAGAAGAAGTTCGCGTCGACGGCCAGTCTTATGATCTGGCCCTGCGCTTCACTCGTCTGTACAAGCCGTATTCGATCGAACTGCTCGACGTGCGCTTCGACAAGTATCCGGGCACGACCAAGGCCCGCAACTATTCGTCCGACATTCGTCTGGTGGATGCGTCCACCGGCGTCGACCGCAGCGTAAGGATCTGGATGAACAATCCGCTGCGGTACGGGAGCGAAACATTCTACCAGAGCGAATTCAAGACGGACATGCGGACCGGGCAGGAGGTTACCGGCCTGCAGATTGTCAAGAACACGGGATGGATGATTCCCTATGTGGCCTGCATGCTCGTGGCGGTCGGCATGTTGGCTCACTTCGCATTGACGCTGCTGCGCTTTCTGGCGCGACAGTCCCGGAGCGGGATCCTGCCCACTGGGGCCGGTCGCGGCGACACCGCTGGCCCCACGGGGAAGGGAGCCGCGGAGCGGCGCGGAGGTGTCGCGGCGCGGCTGGTGCCCTGGATCGCTTTGGTCGTGGCGGGCGCCTGGGCGGGCAGCAAAGCGGTGCCCCGTTCGGCGGAAGAAGACGCGATGCGCCTGCACGAATTCGGCAGCTTGCCGGTGGTGTACGAAGGGCGGGTCAAGCCTTTCGACACGCTGTCGCGGAACAGTCTGCGTGTCATCTCGGGAAGGCAAACGTTCAAGGACGCCAGCGGCACGAGGCAACCCGCCATCCGCTGGCTGTTGGATCTGATCGCCGACCCGGAAGCTGCCGACAAGCACCGCGTCTTCTACATCCAGGACACGGCCCTGCTGCAGGTTTTGCAACTCGACCGGCGACCCGGTTATCGTTACGCCGTTGAGGAATTCCGCGGCCGGCTCCGCGAATTCGATCGTCAGAGCCGCAAGGCGTACGAAATGGAGCCGCCGGAACGCGGCCCGTTCGAGCGCAAGGTTCTCGAACTGGACAACAAGCTGCGGTTATATCTGAGCCTGCGGGAATCCTTCACGTTGCCTCAATTGCGCGAGGACCACATCCAGGAAGATATCCGTACCGCGGCCGAACGGAGGGAGCGGCTGTCGCGGATGAATCTTCCGCACGCCGTCCCGCCCCACTCGTCCGACGAGCAATGGGAACCGTACACCAACGCCGCGGTGACGGCCTGGGTGAAATCGATGATCGGTCAGCCGCCCAATCCGGCCACTCGGACCATGACTGCCATGCTCGTCCACTACCGCCAGGGGAATGCCGGGGCCTTCAATCACGCACTGGAGCGATATCGCGAGTTGCTGGCGGAAATCCCGGCCCCGAACCTGGACATGAACAAGACCAGGTACGAAGTATTCTTCAACCGCTTCGAACCGTTTTTCAGCGCCTCGATCCTGTACCTGCTGGCTTTCGCGCTTGGCGCGCTGGGATGGCTGGGATGGACCGGTCCGCTCAACCGCACGGCGTTGTACCTGATACTACTGGCGCTGGCCGTTCATACGTTTGCACTGATCTCGCGAATCTACATTTCGGGCCGGCCCCCCGTCACGAATCTCTATTCCTCGGCCGTGTTCGTGGGATGGGGGTGCGTCGTGCTGGGGATTATCCTGGAATATGTCTACCGCATGGGTGTCGGCATCACGATAGCGTCGATAGGCGGTTTCAGCACGCTCTTGATCGCCCACTTTCTGTCGGGAGACGGGGACACGTTCGTTGTCTTGCAAGCCGTCCTCGATACGCAGTTCTGGCTGGCGACCCACGTGGTGTGTATTTCCCTGGGGTACGCGACGACGTTCATCGCTGGAGCCCTGGGGATTTTGTACATCTTGCGCGGCACTTTGACTCCGTCACTCTCGCCGCGTACGAGCCATGAATTGGCCCGGATGATGTACGGCACGCTCTGTTTCGCGATATTGTTCAGCTTCGTGGGCACCGTGTTGGGTGGACTGTGGGCCGACGATTCGTGGGGCCGTTTCTGGGGATGGGATCCCAAGGAAAACGGCGCGCTGATTATCGTGCTGTGGAACGCACTGGTCCTGCACGCGCGGTGGGACGGTATGATTCGCGACCGGGGATTGGCGGTGCTGGCCGTGGGCGGAAACATTGCCACAAGCTGGTCATGGTTTGGAGTCAACGAGCTGGGCGCAGGCCTGCATTCCTACGGATTCACCGAAGGCATCGCGCTGGCGCTGGTATTGTTCGTCGCCAGCCAGTTGCTGATCATCGCTCTTGGTTGCCTGCCCCGCCACCGCTGGTGGAGCCAGGCGTAGAGGCCAGGCTGCGTCTTTCGTGCGCGTCGAACTACGGCTCCGGACGCTGCCGCGCCACGCGCCGCCGCGGTTCCGGAATCGGCAGCCATCGCGCCAGCGATTGGGCGGCCGGTGTGGCCGGGACCACCACATCCATATCCATGCGAGGCACCAGTATCTGGATGAGTGCGAAAGCCGAGACCGGCCGGCTGGGGTTGGAACCGACCACGGCACCGTGCTGTCCATACAGCAGCACGCCCGGTTGCTTTACGTCGCAGGCGCCCTCCACGAAGAGGCCGGCCGATTCCAGTAAGAACCGCGCGGCCAGTTCTTCGTACGCCCACGCACCGGGCGGCGTGCGGCCCGCGCCATGGAATCGCCCGCGCAGGGCGTTGATGGCCGCATCGACCAGCGGTTGCCCGATGACGCCGGGCCCCGCCTGAATAAGACCGGTGATCCTCTCGAGCCGACCCGCCACGACGCGCGCCTCCAAGTGCCTCACATCAGCACGGCCGGTCAATTGATGCCCAAATTCCTGGGCCATGAGCGTGGTCAGGTCCAAGTCCAGCAATTCGCCGTTGACTTCCCCGTTCCACTGCCCTTCAGAACTCGTCGCGGTGACCTCGCCGCGAAAGCGGCAATCCGTACCCAGCCGTCGGACCGCGGGAAAAAACGGGGCCAACCATTCGCAGCAATACGAGTTGCGCCGCGCGTGGATCGTCAAAGACGTTCGCGGACGTGGCCGATCCGGCGACCGATCGCGGACGATGCGGACGGTCACCGGTTCGTCGCCATGGTCGCGAGCGCCGGCGTTAAACGTCGCGTCCACTTCCACTTTGGCCGGCGCGGCCTCCAGCTTGAACCGCACATCCCTGGCCAGGATGTCGGCAGGAGTTTCCAAGCCGCGCACGTCGGTGCCGGCAAAACACAGGCTTCCGGCGTTGAGCGTCCGAAGCCGGTGTCCGATGTGCCGGCATAGCGTCTTCAGCTCGGACGCCGAGACACGCACTTCCGGGGCCACGACGATGCACCCATCCGGTGTTGAAGCCACCGTGAGCTGGGGCAGCAGCGCAAGCTTGCGTCCTGTCTCCGCTTCACTCAACACCACCTGCCGGTACACGACGCGGTGGGGGCGGGGACGACGGACTTCCGCCACCGCCACGCGCAAGCCGAGCTGCCGGCTGAG
>Ga0315534_1000948_pt1 | contig 20438 bp, 17 predicted proteins | sample SalMarSW160240MG_FD_203094 | JGI IMG/M metagenome (GOLD analysis project Ga0315534, IMG submission 203094) | Salt marsh sediment microbial communities from the Plum Island Ecosystem LTER, Massachusetts, United States - Salt Marsh Sediment SW1602-40 ... | reverse complement strand
TCATCTGCTTACTGCCGTAGATTTGGATGAGCGCTTGATGTTCGAGCGGGTCGAGACCGGCGGCCTTCGCGCGTTCCTCGATCAGTCGGAACACTCTACGAAGCACGTAACGCGTTTGCGCTACGGATTGAAAGTATTGTTGCCGATCCCGAACAGTCCGTGCGCGGATCGCGTCTTTTCGTTTCTTCTCGAGCCGGCTTGCGTCGACGACGATCGTCATGCCAAGTCCTGCTTACTGCCATTACCTGATAAAGGGCGATCTCGATCGTCCTCTATAGAAATGATAGAGTTGCAAACTAATATTGTCAAATAGGTTATATAACATATATTTTTGAGTTGCTGGGCGCTTGGACCGACTCGAGGGGACTGATCACAGATACCGCGCGATGATCAGGCGCTGAATTTCGCTGGTGCCTTCATATATCTGGGTCAGACGCACGTCACGGTAGAACCGTTCAAGCGGGAAGTCGGCCATGTAGCCATAGCCGCCGTGAACCTGGATGGCCTTGGAGCACACCCATTCCGCTGTTTCCGAGGCGAACAGCTTGGCTTGGCAGGCCTCTGTCACTGCCGGACCGCCAGCGTCGCGGACACGGGCGGCGTGCAGCCACAGCAGGCGCGCGGCATTGATCCTCGTCTGCATGTCTGCCAACAGGTTGGACACGCTTTGCAGTTCAATGATGGGCTTGCCGAATTGCACGCGCTCGCGCGCGTATCTCACTGAATGCTCGAGCGCCGCACGGGCGATGCCGGTCGCCTGGGCAGCGATGGCGGTGCGGCTGGCGGCCAAATTGGCGAGTGCGATGTTCAGCCCCTGGCCGCGGTCGCCTAGCAGGTTGGCCTCGGGAATTTCGCAATTCTCGAAGGTGTAGGCGCAGGTGTCCGAGGCCCGCATGCCCAGTTTGTGCTCTGCCCGCTGCTTGATGAAACCGGGCGCTTCCGACGGCACGATAAAGGCCGAAATTCCTTTCTTGCCGAGGTCGTGATCGGTAACCGCAAAGACGATCGCCACGCCCGCGCGACGCCCATTGCAGACGAACAGCTTCTCTCCGTTCAGCGCCCATTTGCCATTTGTGAGTTCGGCGCGAGTGCGGAGATTTGCCGCGTCCGAACCAGCTTGCGCCTCCGTCAAGCAGAAAGCGCCGATGCGCTTTCCGGACGCAAGTTCGGGCAACCATTGCCGCTTCTGCTTATCAGTGCCGAAGGCGGCAATAGGCCAGCAGCCCACCGCATTGTGGACTTGCACCAGCACCGACACGCCACCGCAGGCGGCCGCCACTTCCTCCACGGCCAGCGAGAAAGAGAGGTAATCCGAGAAGCTGCCGCCGAATTCGGGCTCGATCATCATGCCTAGCAGCCCCATGTCCGCCAGTTTGGCTACGACCTCGTCGGGCATAGCCGCATCTTGATCCCATTGGGCTGCGTTGGGTGTCAGTTCGCGCATTGCGAATTGACGTACATGATCGCGGATCATGCGCTGCTGACCACTCAAAAAATCAGTCAATTTTATCTCCATTTCTTTTCTTGTTGCTGCGATTGGCCCAGACAAACGCCATTTCAATAACCTTTAGCAGTGTTCGCCCTCAGCACTTGTGAGACAGATTGGGTCGGTTGAGGCAGGAGGACTTCTAGCTCATCGCAGCGTTTCGAAAAGCGACGATGAGACAGAAATCCATGCCAACTAAGGAATCTGAAGCGCCCATTCTAGCGTGGCGGTGCCGTCAGCGGCTTTCATGGTGGCGCATAGCTTTCCGGGCGACGATGTAGCGGGAGAAGTTGTCGAGTACGTTCGAGAAGTAGAACTCCCCAGCTAATCACCTTGAGGTAGGTAAAGTCGGGAAAAAATTGCAGCCTTGTCTAATTTTGCTATAGGTATATTTTGTGACTGGTTTTCGGCTCAGAATAAAATGACCGAACAAACGTGAATACTGATCGGAAAGCCGCCGACCTAAGCGGGTGGTGGTGCGCAAATCGTTTGGGCAGCAGTGCGCGCATTGACGTCGCCCGAAGCGGCTAATTTGGCGCGCAGTGTTCTTGCGCGCGCGTCGACAAAAGCGTTCGGGGACAAAGGAGATGAACCCCTTCGGGACAACGCCGTAGTCCCGACGACTGCCCTCGGTGCAGGCCAGCCGCCGAAGCCCCGGGAATCAAACGCTGCGTTGTGGCTCTAAGAGATCCGCCCCGCCGATCATAGTCTGAAGGCAAGACGAAAAAATCCTAGGGAAGGACAACTGTGATGATGACAAAACGTTGTGTTTTGTTTGTATGCGCCCTGATGGGAGCCATTTTCTTCTCAGCCGAGGGGCGGGCGCAAAACTTCACGATGAAGATCGGGATGGTCACGATCAACGACCCGAACCATAGCCTCGCTATCCGGTTTGCTGAGGAGGTCGAGAAGAGGACTGGTGGGCGAATTAAGGGGCAGGTGTTTCCGGCAGGTCAACTTGGCAAGCTGCCGCGCCAACTCGAAGGGCTACAGTTCGGGACCCAAGAGATTCTGGTGTGCCCGCCAGGCTTTCTCGCGGGTATCAATCCGGCCTTCCAGGTGACCGACGCGCCGGGCTTCTTTCGCGACATGGATTATGCGTATGCCGTGGTGACGGAGCCGAAATTCCGCGACATGTTCGTTGACCTTGCAAAGTCGAAAGGCATTCAAGGTATTACGCTGTGGGTCTACGGGCCGACCGTAGTGGCGACGATCAAGCCCGCTCGGTCCATTGCCGATCTCAAAGGCCTTAAGGTTCGCATTCTCGCCTCCGAACTAGAGCAAGCGACCGTCGAAGCCATGGGCATGTCTGGCGTTCCGATGGATTTCACAGAGACGCTGCAGGCATTTCAGACCGGCACGATCGATGCAGTGCGCACCAGCATGGTTGTGATGGGTGGAATGAAGTTCCAAAACACAGCCAAGTTCGTGGTCAGGGGACACACCGGGATGATCTTTTCGGGGATCTGGGCGAGTCGCAGTTGGCTCGAGTCGCTGCCTGCCGACTTGCGCAAGATTGTGTTGGACGTTGGCCGTGACATGGATCGTTTCGCAACTGAGAACGCCAAGAACTACGAGGCGTCGGTGAATAAGACCTGGACTGACGCTGGAGTGACGATCACCGATGTGCCGCCCGATCAAAAGGCTGCGCTATTTGCAAAATTGCAGCCGATCGGACAACGCGTGCTCGGACAGAATCCGAAAACCGCAAAGGCCTGGAAGGAGCTGCAGGCGGCGGCCGCGGAGGTCAAGTGATCACGGCCTAGGGAGCGTTTCAGTGCTGCTCGGCAAATTGAGCAAACGACTGGAGAATGACCATGGCTCCCGAGGCGGTACGGCCGAAGCTAGGTGCACTCCATCGCTTAGGTGATTTGACCGCCCAAGTCTGCAATTTTGTGGCGGCGTTAGCGTTGGGCGCCATTGTGGTCATCAATGGCGCCAACGTGCTTTGTCGTTACGTCTTCGGTTTTGCTTTTCCCTGGGCCGAAGAGCTGATGATTTTTCTGATGATCCTCATCGTCTTCGCCGGCGCGGCAGCGGTGACGTGGTCTAATACGCATGTCAGAATCGACTTGCTGCTCGAACTGCTCCCGCAGAAAGCAAAGGGCGCGGCAACTTTGGTTGTGACCATATGCGGCGCCGCCGTGCTGGCGATACTGGTCGCCGTCAGTTTCAAGGTCTTGTCGATGTTATATGCATTCGACCAGCGCAGCCTTGGGCTGGACATCCCCTTGTGGATTCCCCAGGGGTTCGTAACCGGCGGGCTGTTTCTTCAGGTCGGCATTTTGGTCTTGAAGGCCATCGGCACACCCGAACGGACAGGCCGTGAGGGGCGCGGCGCCGAGTGAGCATGCACGATGCCTGAATTGATCTTTTTGATCGGCGGGCCAATTCTGCTGCTCGTGTTCGGAATGCCGATTTTCCTGGTTTTCCTGACCGCCGCGGTCCTGTTCGCGGCCTTCTACTTAGGCGTTCCGCTGCATGCAATTACGACAACGATCTTCGGCAGTCTTGACAGCTTTTCTCTCCTCGCGGTGCCGCTGTTCATTCTCGCCGGGGACATCATGGCGCGGGGAGGCATCGCGCACAGATTGATCGTGTTCATCATGTCGATCATCGGCGGCACCAAGGGTTCGCTCGGGGTTGCAACCGTCGCGTCAGCCGCCGCCTTCGGAGCAATGTCAGGATCAAGCATTGCCTCCGTCGCCGCGATCGGCAAGCTCACATTGCCGTCGCTCGAAGAGTATGGATATGGCCGAGCCTTTTCCGTAAGCATGATCACGGCGACGGGCGTGATCGACGTTATCATTCCGCCGTCGATCCCCATGATTCTCTATGCCATCACCACGCAGCAGTCGGTGATCAGCCTTTTTCTGGCGGGCATCGTCCCTGGATTGATCATTACGGTCGGATTGTCGATCTACATCCTGGCGCGCAGCCGCGCTGGACGCATTTCAACGTCGGAGCCGATACGTTGGCGAAACGTCTTTATGCATGCGCGGCAAGCCGTCTGGGCCTGCTTCGCGCCGGTCCTGATTTTGGGCGGGATTTACGGGGGAATCTTCACTGCCACCGAAGCAGCCGGCGTCGCCTGCATTTACGCGGCGGTTGTCTCTGTGTTCGTATATCGCGAGCTGTCGCTTCGGGGGCTCTGGCGCATCATTATGGATTCCTCGTTGCTCATTGCGCAGATCATGATCATCGTCGCCGCGGCGGGCGCATACTCCTGGCTGATAACGACAAGCGGATTTCCTGCCAAGCTGATCTCCTTTATCGACGGGTTCGGGATGCAGACTTGGCTGCTGCTGCTTACGATCAACGCTGTACTGCTTCTGTCGGGAAGCCTTCTAGAGCCGCCTGCCGCGATTCTAGTGCTCAGTCCACTGTTGGCGCCGATCGCTGCCAAAGCCGGACTTGACCCGATTCATTTCGGCCTGATTGTCACGGTCAATCTGGCCATCGGCCTATTCCTGCCGCCGTTCGGACTGAACCTCTTCGCTGCGCACGCATTATTCGGGACATCGTTGTTTCAGCTCTACCGAGGAGTCATCCCGTTTCTGCTCATTTATCTCGCCGCGCTGATCCTCATCACTTATGTGCCAGCCGTAACGCTCGTCCCGCTGGCGTGGTTCGGCGGGTGAGTCGCTTTGCGCGATGGCTCCGCGCGAGGGAGGGCGTCGTGATGATGAACTGGCCCGCCGATCTACCGGCTGAATGGTCGCGCCAGCACCGTATGTTGCTCCTCAAAACCATATCGGCGAGCAGCTAATGTGGTCCTGAGAGAACCGGCATAGCAACGATCTTGCCCCGACGTTCCACATATCGCGCCTATGGGCTTTGCTTCGTTATACCTGACGTCAACCATCTTTGCCCGGCGGCCTGCGCAAACCGAGTTCTGGGAAACGCGCATAGGCCGCCTCGACGTCACGCGGCTCCGGCCACACCATCGGCGGAAAGCGGGCGCCCCCGAGATCGGGATCGGGATCGTAATCGAGGTTCATGGTGGCGTCGATCAGCACCCGGTTCCACTTGCCGGTCCCGAACAGCGCCGCATTGCGATCGCGCCTCCGCGTTGAGGGATCGAGCCCGGCGCCGAATGTCGCCGGCATGATCACGATGTCATCCTCGCCGGCATTTACACGGTAGGCGATCGCCCAGTCGACCGCGGCGTAATCATGAATGTCGATATCGTCGTCGACGATGGTGATGTGTTTATAGCGCACATGCGCCGCCGACGAGCCCCAGATCGCGTTCGCAGCCTGTTTGGCCTGCCCGCGATAGCTCTGCTTCATGCTGATGAGCAGGTTGATGCCGACCTGCACCGGTGGGCACCAGACATCGACGATGCCGGGGACGCCGGCGCGGTCGAGCACGTTCCAGGCGGTGGCCGCGCGCATGATCGACGAGCAGATCGCGTTTTCCGAGTAACTGCCGGGCAGTGAGCCTTCGATGCTGCCGTGAAGGATCGGATCGTCGCGATGGGTAATGGCGGTGACGCGGATCGTCGGCTTCGGCGAACGGTCGCCAGCGAGGTAGCCGGTGAATTCGGCGAATGGTCCTTCCATCGTAAAGGTGCTGGGATCGAGTCCGAGATAACCCTCGATTACAATTTCGGCGCTGGCCGGCACGTAGAGGTCGACGGTCTCGCACTTAACGAGATCGACCGGCTCGCCGCGGATCGCGCCCATCACGTCGTATTCGCAGAGCCCTTTTGCTATTGGCGCGCCGCCGGTGAAGCCGAGCGACGGCTCCCAGCCAATCGCCACTGCAATCGGCATTTCGCTGCTGCCGGCGTTCTGCCAAGCGGTTGCGTGTTGACCCATGTGCTGGGCCCGCCACATTAGAACCGGGATACGGTCGCGGCTCGCCACCATGCCGCGATAAATGCCGACATTCATAACGTTGGTGACGGGGTCCTTGGTGACGACGCCGCCATAAGTGAGGATATAGCGGCCGCCGTCGAGACGATTCCAATAGGGAATCGGAAACTCATAGAGATCGATTTCCTCGCCGATAATCACGTTGTCCTTCGCCGGACCGGTCTTGACGATCCTGGGCGGAACACTCTCGCCGAGGTTGGCGCGGCTGATTTTCACCAGCTCGCGCGGATGGGTATCGGGCGGCAGCCCGAGCATCATGGCGACACGCCGGTAGCTCGATAGGCCATTGCCGAACAGATGCCGGCAGCGGCTGTCGGTCTTGTGGTAATCCTTGATATTGTTGAACAGCAGCGCTGGACCTCGCCCCGTGCCCTGTGCCAGCCGCATGATCGTGCCGAGCTCGATATTCCAGTCGACCTCGGCCTCGATCTCTTGCAATTCCCCGGCTGCTTTTAGCGCATTGATCCAGCCGCGCAGATCGCCAAATGCAACCGGCTTGCGTTCCACACTCATCCTGTTCTCCCGGCTTTAGCGAGCCTTGACCCAGGTCGCGGCTCTAAACGCATCTGGGCCAATAATGACGGCCACTGCGCGGCTTCAATTAAGCGCGCTCTACTCTGTGCTCGGCGCGCGGCCAAGCACCAACTTACCCAAGCCCGTGTTTCGTGAGGAATTCCATTGTGAGTCGGAAGCACTCCTCTGGCTCCTCGATCTGCAGGAGATGTCCGCCCCCCTTCACGTACGAATAGTCGTAGCCGCCTTCCGTTCCGAGAGCTTGGTTTGCTGCCGCAGTGGCTGGTGCTCCCTCGGCGGTTGGGTCTGCCCCGATCAATTTGACCGGGCCGCCGAACTCGCTCGCTATCGGCCAGAGATTCAGCACCATGGCCTCGCGATAAATGCCGGCCTCGTTCTCGGGTGCGCAAACCAGCACAAAACCATCGTCGTCCGGATTCTTGCGCAAAACAGAGCGCGCCATCAATTCGTGACTGCCAGGAACCCAGTTTCTGGTCGCGCGCGATTGTAGGTAAACTTTGGTCAGTTCATCGACCGAGGCGAATTTACGTTGGCGTTTGAGGGCAAAATCGTTGAGGCGCATTTCAAATTTTTCCATCACGCGATATTGCGCGTGGCCCGGCGGCGGAACATCCGGCGGATCGAACAGCAGCAGCGCGCTCCATTGCCAGCCAACCTCAATGGCGTGCTTCATCGCGGTGCGAGCAGACATAGAGTGAAAGATGCCGATCGTTTTCTTGGCCCCGAGCCGCGCATTGACCGCCTGAATTACCCGTTCCAGGTCGCGGGTAAGCTGAGCATAGTTGTGGTGCGGCGGCTCAACGGGGATATTTTGCCCGTGATTGCGAAAATCAAAAACGGTGACGTCATAGCGGTCGAGGAAGTGCCGCCAATAGGGAAAGTAGGCGTCGACTGCAAAACCGTTACCGTGCGAGTGCAATATCCTGACGCCATCCGGATTGCCGTGACGCCGCACGCGAATCTTGGCGCCATCATCGAGGTTGACGTCAAAGACATCGCTCGGAATGGGAAGCTCAAAGGTCACGCTTTTCCTCCACTGGCGACGTATAGCCAGCCGCCCGAAGTCTATGCATGTTCGCGGGCTGTTGCCTCCCGCCGCTGATCGATCGTTTGCTGATATCCTGACTTGTGCGGGACTAAGTGCAGGGGGACGTCACGAGAGCTGCGATAGAATTTTGGATTTGGGGTGGGTGGCCGATGCGCGTCGGGCGTTGTTGATGATCGTCTGTACGGTTACGGAGCGCAATGTCGCCCAGGTGATGCGGTCGACTTCATGCAGGACCCGGCTCAACTCTTGCGTCAATTCGTTGTCAGCCCTCAGGTTGCGATGTTCTTCGTTGGGCCAATTGGCCTCGAATAGGGAAATGATGTCGTAGAGGGTCAAGCGTTTCGCGCTGCCGCAGAACATGAAACCGCCACCCGGTCCGCGCGCGGACGAGACGATATTGGCTTTGGTCAGCGCGTACAGAATTCTCACCAAATGGTTCTGGGAGATTCGATAGGTTTCGGCCAGCTCCTGCGCTCGGACCTGTTCATTCGGACGCGAGGCGAGCTCAATGACGGCCGCGATGGCGTAGCGTGTTGATTGCTGCAGCTTCATCTCAACGATGCCCGTGCACCGGATTCGATCCTCATTCGTTGGTCGGAAAGTTCATTTCAAGCTCGACGAAGGGCCCCGCCGCCATGCCGAAGCTGCGAAGGAACGACATTAGCAAATGGTCGTCCATGTTGATCACCGTGCGGATCACGCCAACACCGCTCTGCTTGAATCGTGAGATCAGCTCCGTCATGAGAGTCGAGCCGCACTTTTGCAGACGATAGCGCTCATCAACGCCGATGGCGTAGAGCCAGCCGCACGGTGGAGCGCGCACCGGCCATGAACGCACCTCGCCCAGCGCGTAGCCAACGATCTTGCCGGCGCCGGTGGCGACGAGCACGCACAAGGTGTCGCTCGTGTCCCGTCGGCGAAAAAGTTCATCCCAGAAATCGGCGCGCGCGAACCCGGTGATGCGGGCGTCGAGGTCGATGATCTCGGCGAGGTCGTCGGGAGTGGCGTTGGCTATCGTGACGTCGTGACGCTCGCCTCCCTCATTAGGCCGCACCCTGTCATCAGACAAGCCAATGATTCTATTAGCTTTTCTAGCCTTCATGATGTTGCGCCCGTTTTCTCTCCATATCATATGGCAGTGACGCCTCGCAATAACTTAATTCTGATACAAGAATACCTTTACTAGGGGACCCTATTTGTGCTAGAAGCTTCGACGCCTCCGCAGTCTATTTTTCTGGCCGTTGGTTAAGGGCCGTCCCCCCAAGCGATAATGGCCGTATTAGAGCCTGTACGCTCGATTAAGGTTACGCCGTGCCACAAGTTATCGGAACTCCGACGCTTCGCAAAGAGGATGCAAAACTCCTGTCCGGGCGCGGACGTTATGCCGACGATTTGCCGGTTTCAGTCGGAACGCTGCATGCCCACGTCATACGCTCTACCCATGCCCACGCCGATATTGTGAGCATCGATGCGGCCGAAGCGCTGGCACATTCCGGCGTTTTTGCGGTGATTACCGGAGAGGACGTCAAAAAACTGTCCGATCCGTTCCTGGTCGCACTCAAGGCGCCGGTGCACCAATGGTCGCTGGCCGTCGGCCGGGTCCGCTATGTGGGCGAGCCGGTCGTTTTGATCGTGGCCGAGAATCGCTATCTTGCCGAGGACGCAGCCGATCTTGTCCGCATCGAGTACCGCGAACGGCCCGTCGTGCTCGATCCCGCCAAAGCCTGCGAGAAATCTGCGCCCCTGCTGCACGAGGAAGCGAAGACCAATGAGGTCTCGGTCCGCCATTTCACCTATGGCGATACCAAAAGCGCTTTCGCCAGTGCCGATGTGCGGGTGAAAATCACCACGGATTACCCGCGGCTCTCCTACACGCCGATGGAATGCTACGTCGTCGTTGCCCAATACGATCCGATCAGCCGCAGCTATGACGTACTGGCGAATTTCCAGGGTCCGTTCAGCACCCATCCTGTCATGGCGCGCGCGCTGCGCGTTTCCGGCCCCAAGCTTCGCCTGCGCATTCCCCCCGACAGCGGCGGCAGTTTCGGCATCAAGCTTTCCGTATTTCCCTATATCGTGCTGATGGCGATAGCCGCCCGCATTACCGGCCGCCCGGTGAAATGGGTCGAGGACCGGGTCGAGCATCTCGTTGCCGCAAGCTCCGGGCCCAATCGCATCACCGAAATTGAAGCAGCCGTTACCAAGGAAGGCCGGATTCTGGGCCTCAAGCTTAACCAGCTCGAAGACTATGGCGCTTTTCTGCGCGCGCCCATGCCGGGACCGCTCTATCGCATGCACGGCTCGGTCACTGGCGCTTACGACATCGCCAACGTCGATGTGACCAATCGCGTCGTGCTCACCAACAAGATGCCCGCGAGTCTGATCCGCGGCTTCGGCGGGCCGCAGCTTTACCACGCCATCGAGCGGCTCGTGCAGCGCATTGCCATCGAGCTCAATCTCGATCATCTCGAGGTGATCAAGCGCAATCTCGTTCCTGCGGCGAAGTTTCCCTACAAGACCGCTGCCGGCTCGCTTTACGATTCCGGCGATTACCTAAAGGCGGTGGAGATCGCGGTCGGCGACGGGCGGCTTGACGACCTCAAGAAGCGGCGCGACGCCGCACGCGCGGCCGGGCGGCGATACGGCATTGGCTTTGCAGCGATTGTCGAGCCGGGCATGTCGAACATGGGATATCTCTCGACACTCCTCACACCCGATGCACGCGAGAAGGCCGGCCCGAAGAGCGGCGCCGTGTCAATGGTTACGATCAACGTCGATCCGCTCGGCGGGGTGTCGGTGACCGCCGACGTCACGGTTCAGGGGCAGGGGCACGAGACGGTCATCTCGCAGATCGTGGCCGAGCAGCTCGGCCTCAAACCGGAGGATATCGACGTCATCCTTGAGCTGGACACGAGCAAAGACCAGTGGTCGATCGCCGCCGGTACTTATTCTTGCCGGTTCACGCCGGGCACCGCGGTTGCCGCCCACATGGCTGCCGGGCAAATCCGCGACAAACTCCGCCGGATTGCGGCCAAGCAGCTCAACACGCTGCCCGACGATATCGAGTTTACCAACGGCATGATCGGCAGCAAACGCAATCCCGAGAATGCCATGCCGTTCGGTCGCGTTGCCGGCACGGCGCACTGGTCGCCGGTGATGCTGCCGGAAGGCATGGCGCCGAGCCTGCGCGAGACGGCGGTGTGGTCGCCGCCGGAGCTTGAGCCGCCTTCGGCCGACGATCGGATCAACACCTCGCTCACCTACGGCTTCGTGTTCGACATGTGCGGGGTCGAGGTCGACCCGCTGACCAACCAGGTGCGCGTCGACCGCTACGTGTCGATGCACGATGCCGGCAAGATCCTTAATCCGCTTATTGCCGAGGGCCAGATGCTCGGCTCGTTCGCGCAAGGGATCGCGGCCGCGTTGTACGAGGAATTCCGCTACGACGAGACCGGCGCGTTTCTTTCCGGCACCTTCGCCGATTATCTGGTGCCGACGGCGAGCGAGATTCCGCGCGTTGAGTTGCTACATATGGAATCGCCATCGCCATTTACGCCGCTCGGCGCCAAAGGTTTGGCGGAAGGCAACTGCATGAGCGTGCCGGCCTGCGTCGCCAATGCGGTGGCCGACGCGCTCGGCGTCAAGGACGTGTCTGTGCCGGTGACGCCGCGCCGCATCCACACCTGGTTGGCGTCAGCCGAGCCGCTGCGTCCTGCAACGGCGGGAGGTGAGCGGGTTGCCGCACCGTCGGCAGCCGAGGGTGGGCCCAACCTGCGCGGACAGGGTTCGTTCGAAGTGCCGTCGCCGGCGGCCGCGGTATGGCGCTCACTGCTCGATCCGGAAAGCCTGAAAGCGGCAATCCCCGGTTGCCATGAGTTACAGCGGCTGGGCGAGAATGATTATCTGGCGCTGGTCTCGCTTGGCGTGGGACCGGTGCGGGGCAAATTCGAGGCGACGGTCAAACTAAGCGATCTGGTGATCGAGAAATCCGGTCGTATCGCCGGCGCACTGACCGGGCCGCTTGGCGACGCCACGGGCAATGGCAATCTGCGACTGGAAGAGGTCGCTTCCGGCACCCGCATCGACTATGACTATGCGGTCACGGCCTCCGGCAAGGTGGTCGCCGTCGGCGGCCGTCTGCTCGATCGTGCGGCGGCCCTCATCATCCAACAATTCTTTGAGCGGCTGACGCGGCAGTTGAATCCGGATGCCGCTCCTGTTCCCAGCCACGCCTCGCTGTGGCAGCGCTTCATCAATTTTCTGCGTTCCTTGGTTGGAGGCGGCCCATGAAACCGCATCCGTTCGACTACCTGCGCGCGGATTCGGTCGATGAGGCGATCAAGATACTTGCCGAGCACGGCGATACTGCGCGTGTGCTTGCCGGCGGCCAATCGCTGCTTGCCCTACTCAATCTGCGCCTACTTGAGCCGGCGATGCTGCTCGATATCACCGGCATCCCGGATCTCGTCAATATCCGGGAAGTCGACGGCAAGGTCGAGGTCGGCGCTGCGGTGACGCAGAACCGCCTGTTGGCCTGGCCGGGCCTTAAGGAAAAGCTTCCGTTGTTGGCGGCCGCACTGCCTTTCGTCGGCCATTTCCAGACCCGCAACAAAGGCACGGTGTGCGGCTCGGTCGCGCATGCCGATCCCAGCTCCGAAATTCCGCTGTCGCTCGCCATGCTCCAAGGCGAAGTGATCTTGAGGTCGCTTCGTGGCACCCGCACCGTTCCGGCCAGCGAATTTCAAGTCGGGATGTTGACGACCGCGCGCAAGCCGGACGAACTGGTCACCGCGGTGCGCTTCCCTGCGCAGGCGAGCCGTCGCGTTGCGTTTCGCGAAGTGGCGCGCCGGCACGGCGATTTCGCCATTGTTGCACTCGCCGCTATCGCCGACGGCAGCAAGATCAGGCTTGGGGTAGGGGGCATGGCGGACCGTCCGGCGATCAGAGAGTTTCCGGCTGACAGCGACGTACCCGACGTCATCAACGCCCTGGCCTGGGAGTGTGAAGGTTACGAAGACATGCATGCATCGAGCCGCATGCGTCGCGATTTATTGCGCCGCATTGGCCCCGTGGTCATTGAAGAGGCACTGCAATGCGCCGGGTGAACCGCAACCAGCGAGGCAGAATCAGCGTCAAGCTCAACGGCCGTCAGGTTTCGGCCGAGGCTGAGCCGCGCATGCTGCTGAGCGATTTCATCCGCCAGGAGTTGGGCGCGACCGGCACGCATGTCGGGTGCGAGCACGGCATCTGCGGGTGCTGCACGGTGCTGCTCGATGGCGTCGCCGTGCGATCGTGCCTGACGCTCGCCATGCAGGTTGACGGCCGTGACATTACCACCGTCGAGTCGCTTGCCGGCGCCGATGGCGCGCTCAACGCATTGCAGCGGGCGTTCCGCAATAATCACGCTCTGCAGTGCGGCTTTTGTACCCCGGGCATCCTGATGTCGTTCACCGACTTTTTGCGGCGCAACCCAAAGCCGTCGGAAGCGCAGGTGATCGAGGTTCTCAGCGGTCACATCTGTCGGTGCACGGGGTACACTGGCATCGTCTCGGCCGTTCTCGAAGCGGCTGCTGCAAACGATCGGAATGAGGGAGACAAGCCATGAGCAAAAGCTTGGAAACGCCGCAGGCTGCCAAGCAGCTCTATCAGGAGCGCATCACCATCAACGGCAAGAACGTCGTCCTCTCGCACAACGAGTCGCCGGTGGCCAATGCCGGGGTTCTCGAGAACGCCGAAATTTTCCGCATGATCAACATTTTTGCGGAGAAGTTCTCGCCGACCAATATCGACAAGGCGGATGGTACACCGTTGCGCTTGTACACGTCTGATTCCGTCAAGATCGATGTCTCGAAGCGGCGCAAGCACGACATGGGTTTCTGGCATCGCAATATCGACGCCCATGAAATTATCTTCTGCGTAAAAGGCGCGCTGAAGTGGGAGACCGAGATGGGCGTCCGCATCATGCACCCGGGCGACATGCTACTCATCCCCAAGGGGATCGCCCACCGCTCTATGCTGTGCGAGGATTCGACCGACGACAACGTCCTCATCGAACTGAAGATCGCGGACGAATTGACCTATGTCGGCGAGAATAAGTAACAAGAGAGTGTCGCGTGCAAAACGTTGATCTTGTCATCCAGAACATAGAGTGGCTGATCACGGTTGATCCCGAACGCCGTGTCATGCGTGATGCGGCAATCGCGGTGCTTGGCGGCAAGATCGTTGCCGTCGGCAAATCGGCCGAGATCGCGAGGGAATACTCCGCCGCCCGCGCGGTAGACGCGGGCGGAACGGTGGCCACGCCGGGCTTTATCGATTGTCACCTGCATTCCTCGTTCCAGCTTTCACGCGGGCTGGCGGACGAGGCGAATGCGCAGGCGTTCCTTTTCGAACGCATGTACCCCTACGAGGCGGCGCTTGAGGGTGCGGACGTGCGCCTGTCAGCGACGCTGGCGGCGGCGGAACTGCTCAAGCACGGCGTTACCTGTTTCATCGATCCCGGCAACTATCATCCCGAGGCTTCGGTCGAAGGGATCATGGCGACGGGCATCCGCGCAATCGTTTCGCGTTCATCGTTCGATCTGACCAAGTCGGTGCTCGGTATCTTGCCGGAGCGGATGATCGAAACGACGCAAGTTGCACTGGAGCGGGCGGAAGAGGTTCTGGAAAAATACGCCAATACGGGCAATCCGCGGCTCGGCGCCAGCGCCTCCTTCCGCGGTCTGAACAACGCCTCCGATGAGCTGATCCTCGGCCTGGGCAAGCTCGCCAAACGCTACAACACGTTGCTGCAGACCCATGCCTGCTTCAGCTACTCTACCCACGATTCCAGCGTCGCACGCACCAAGCTGGCGGAGATCGAGCGCCTGGAATCGCTCGGCGTGATCGACGAACGGATGCTGATCGTCCACTCGGGCTGGCTCGAGCCGGAAGAGGTCGCCATTCTGGCGAAGCGCAAGCCCTCGCTGGTTTGCGCGCCGAGTTCGAGTCTGCACAACGGCTACGGCAACATTCTGGTCGGCAAGCTGCCCGAGCTGCTGGCGCTCGGTGTCAACGTCACGGTCGGCTCCGATCACGCCTCCTCCGGTATCGTCGACATGCCGCAGGAGATACGCCTCGCCTGCTGCGGCTACAAGGAGGCACGTATCAATCCGCGGGTGATGCCGTCCGAAATTGGACTGGAAATGGCGACGATCAACGGCGCCAAGGCGGCGCTGATGGCAGACCGGATCGGCAGCATCGAGGTTGGAAAAGACGCCGACATCGTCCTGTTCGATACCCAGCGGCCGGAATGGCAGCCGCTGTTCAATCCGGTCTCCAACCTCGTCTACAGCGCGACCGGCGATTCGGTGCGTGACGTCTTCGTCGCCGGCGAGCAGGTGGTTTCCGGGGGGCGGCTGGTGAAGATTGACGAAACGACACTCTATTCCGAGATCCCGACGGCGGTAGCGCGGTTCGGCAAACACTTGAAGCTGGACCAGATGATTCAGCTGCGCTGGCCGGTCAGCTGAGGCCGCCCGGGCGGCAGGTGACAAGCGCGATCGACATGCCGCCAGCAGCATTGCGCCGATCACGGTCGTCGACGAGGCCGTTTACTGATCCATGGCGGACAACGCCAGCGAACAGAAAGGGATATCAACGATGGGCGGTAACGCCAGGATTGTGCCGACGACGGCCGCCGCACAGCAGCACCTTCAGGATCTGCAGGGGACGCTCGCCTGGCTCAAGACGCGGGGTGATCTGGTTGAAACCGAAAAGGAGGTGAATCCGGATCTGGAAGTCACTGGGCTGCAGAAGCTGATGGATGGCGGCTGTCCGGTGATCTTCAACAACGTCAAGGGCAAGCCGAACCACAAGGTACTCACCAACCTGTTCGGCGACATCAGAGTCGTTAATGCCATGTTCGGTTGGACCAGCGACAAGGAGCGCACAATAAAGCTCGCGCGCGCGCTGTCCAAGCCACTGCCGCCCGTCGAGATCGCGCAGTCGGAAGCGCCATGTCAGGAGGTGGTGATCGAGAACCCCAAAGACGTCAACGAGTACGTCGTGCCGATCCGCCACACTGCGCTCGAGAAGGAGCTAACCATAGGCTCCGGCATCCGCTGCATCTCCGGCAAGCAGTTCGGAGACGGCACCGACGTTGGCTACAACCGCATGAATTTCCGCTGGGGCAATGTCGGCACGTTCCAGATCTCACCCGGCTCGCACATGTGGCAGGTGGTCAGCGACGCCTATCGCAGGAACGAACGGGTGCCGCTGACCTTCTGCTTCGGCGTGCCGCCCGCCTGCACGCTGCTCGCGGGCGCGGCGTTCGATTATGTGATCCTGCCTTACGGTTGCGATGAGCTTGGCGTTGCCGGCGCCGCGCAAGGCTTTCCCGTGCGCGTTGTTAAGGCGTGCACCGTCGACGCCTGGGCCATCGCGGATTCCGAGGTCGTCATCGAAGGCTATATCGATCCGCGCGACCGCCGCTTCGAGACCGCCGAGGCCGAAGCCGACGAGACGCAAGGCAAGCACCATTTCCACCCCGAATGGGCGGGCTACATGGGCAAGGCCTACAAGGCGCCGACTTTCCACGTCACCGCCGTCACCATGCGCAAGGACGCCAAGCGTATCATCTACTGCCTCGGCGCGCACACCCTCGACGAGCACAACATCGACACCTCGATCCGCGAGGCCGCGATGTTCGAATTGTGCCACCGGATGCAGCCAGGCATCATCCAGGACGTCAACATTCCCTACTGCATGACGGACTGGGGCGGCGTCATCATTCAGGTCAACAAGCGCAACCGCTTGGAGGAGGGTTGGCAGCGCAACTTCCTCACCACGTTGTTGGCGACCTCGCAGGGCATGCGCGTCGCGATCGCGGTGAGCGAGGACACCGACATCTACAGCTTGGACGACGTAATGTGGGCGATCACCACGCGCGTGAACCCCCAGAGGGACATCCTGAACCCGACGCCGGGCGGGCGCGGCCAGACCTTCATGCCCGCCGAGCGCATGACCGCCGGCGATCGCGAATGGACGGCGAGCAATACGCGCTACGAGGGCGGGTTAGGAATCGACGCCACGGTTCCCTATGGCTTCGAGGAGGATTTCATGCGGCCGGTCTATCCCGTCGATCGCGTGAGACTCGAAGACTTCTTCAGCAAGGAGCAAATTGCCAACGTCAAGGGGCGCCTGGAAGGCTGGGTGGCGTTACTCGCAAAAACCGGACGTTGAGGCTGGTGGCGTGAGGAGGTCGGCATGGTGAATGTATTCGGAAACCACCAGCTTGGCATTCCTTATCAGCCGATCGCCGACCTGTTTGCTAAATACAAGGCGCGCGATCCGGGCAAGACCGCGATTGTCGATCTCGATCAGAAATCATCGATCACATTCAGTGACCTCGATCAGATGACGACCGACATCGCGGCTTTTCTAAAGAGCAAGGGCATCGGCAAGGGCCATCGCGTTCTGCTGCTCGCCGACGAATGCCTGGAGAAGCTGCTTATCTGGTTCGGCGCTTGGCGGATGGGTGCGGTGATTTGCCCGCTCAATATCGAGATCAATGAGAAAGTGATGGTGGAACTGGCGCGGGCGGTGAATCCCGCGCTGATCCTCTGCCACAAGGACCTCGATATGGCGGCCCTGGTCGGGGATCATCCGGCGCCGCGCATCCGCTTCGGTCAATGGTCGGCGGTCGGCGCGGCCGATCCGCAGGACGAATTCTTTTGCGTCATTCCGAGGGGACGGAGCACGGCGGAATTGCCCGAGCGCAACAATCCGGAAGACGTGTCGTGCATTTTTTGTACGTCGGGAACGACGGCGCAACCGAAGATCGTCGTTTACGACCACGCCGCTTATTGGCTCAATGGACTTTCGACGCTGGAGTTCTTGGGGCTCGGCGAGGACGACCGCACGCTCGAATATCGTTCGTTCGGCTGGAACTCGGCGCAAGTGCTCAGCCTGATGCCATTCGTGGAGAAGGGCCTGACTATGCACATCGCCAAGCGATACTCGCATAGCCGGTTCTTCGAGTGGATCAAGAGCTTCGGCATCACCTTCTCCGCCGGCGTGCCGACCGTGCTCAATCTGATGCTCAACAAGCCGCTCGGCTACACCTCGAAGGATATTCCGACGCTCCGTCTCATGACCTGCAGCACGGCGCCGCTTACGGCTCAGCAATGGATGCAGTTCGAGGAGATGTACGGTATCAAGCTGCTCCAGCTTTATGGGATGTCGGAGGCCGGATGGGTATGCGGCAACCGCTATTACAAATCCAGGTTCGGCACTGTCGGCGTGCCGGCGTTGCACCAGGAGGTGGAGATCGTTGACGCGCAGGGCAAGCCGGTCGCCGTCGGCGTCGAGGGCGAGATTACCGCGGGCGGGCCGCAGACCGCGATGGGATATTTGCAAGACGACGGCACGATTGAGCCGTTGCGGCCGAAGCGGATCAAAACAGGCGATCTCGGCATCCAGGATGCGAAGGGCTTCATCCGTATTTCGGGTCGCACTAAAGACCTGATCATCCGCGGCGGCATGAACATCGCCCCGCTGGAGATCGACGAGGTTCTGCTCAAGCATCCCGGCATCCTCGACGCCGCCGCGGTGGGCGTGCCCGACAAGATCTACGGGGAGGAAGTCGTGTGCTACGTGGTCGGTAAGGAGCCGGGGCTGACCGAGGCGAGCGTCTCCCAGCACTGTCAGCAATACCTGCCGTTGGCGAAGACGCCAAAGCAGATATTCATCGTTCCGGATTTGCCGAAAAACGATCGCGGCAAGGTCTTGCGCGAGAAGCTTCGCGAGGATTGGGCAAATCGGAGCAAGCTGTCGGCCTGACGTGCTGACGTTGTCGCATCGAAGTGCACCCGGCGAGCGGCTATGCAAACCATGCGGATTAGATTTGATGCAATGGCGTTGGAAGGCCAATGGTTTGGACCAAAGCCGCCGACAGCACCTACGATCGTCATGCTGCACGAAGGACTAGGGTCGATCAGCACGTGGCGTGATTTCCCCAAGCAGGTAGCGGAGGCAACGGGTGCCGGCGTGTTCGTATATTCGAGAGCAGGGCACGGCCGCTCCACTCCGCCAATGCCGCCGCGACTGGATGCCCTGCATCGCGAGGCGCAGGACGTGTTACCGCAGTTGTTGGACAACATCGGATTCCGGAACGGGATCCTTCTCGGCCACAGCGACGGCGCGTCAATCGTCACGATTTATGCGGGCAAAGCAGCAGACGATCGCCTGCGTGGCGTAGTGCTTATAGAGCCGCACTTCAATGTGGAGGAGAAAAATCTCAACGGCATACGGGACATGGTGAAAGCCTATAAAGAGACTGACTTACGCGCACGGTTGGCCCGCCATCATTCCAACGTGGATGCGATGTTTGCGGCCTGGAGTCAGAGGTGGCTCGACCCAGGCTTCCAATCCTTCGACGTCAGGCAAGAACTTGCATCAATTCGCGTCCCTATTTTGATGATAAAGTGCGACGACGATCCTTACAGCACAATAGCTCAGCTCCATATTGCTGAAGCGGAATGTCGGAGCTCCCTGCAAACGGTGGTCATTTCCGGCACAGGGCACTCACCGCATTTCATCAATCCGAAGCAGGCTCTTGAAGCGATCACAAAATTTGCCAACAACATTTTCTAGGGTCACCATGGTGATAGCTTTATTACCAGCATGCGCCGGAACTAGCCCGACGATAGTGATCAAATGCAGCGCCATGAATAATGGGAGCAGATAAGTGGCCCGCCTAATCGTTGCGATGACAGGTGCGACGGGAGCCGTCTTCGGCGTGCGCTTGCTGTCGGTCCTTAAAGAGTGCGGGGTCGAATCCCATCTGATACTGAGCAAGTGGGCGCAGCGTACGATCGAGCACGAGACGTCGTTCACCGTCGACGATGTTCGATCGCTGGCGAGCGTGAATTATGCCATCAACGAGATGGGCGCAGCGGTGTCGTCGGGATCATTCCTGACCGATGGGATGGTTGTCATTCCTTGTTCGATGCGAACATTGGCGGCGATCGCCCATGGCAACGGCGAGCATCTGGTCCACCGGGCGGCCGATGTGATCCTCAAGGAGCATCGCCGGCTGGTGTTGGTCGCGCGCGAAACGCCGGTGTCCGCCATCCATCTCGAGAACATGCTGACGCTTGCGCGCATGGGCGTCACCATCCTGCCGCCGGTTCCGGCGTTCTATAATCATCCGCAAGATATAAATGACATCGTCGATCACATCATTGCGCGCGTGCTCGACCAGTTCCGGATAGAGGCGAAGTTCGCCAAGCGTTGGGACGGGCGGATGCAAGGCTCGAGAGCCTCCGCGGGCATTGTGCAAGCGCTCAAAGGGGACGGATGAAGGGCGGATTGGTGCGTGATCGCGCCGCTCGCGCCCGGAGGGCTCATGTCGATGGCCCCCCGCCACAAGCCATAAGCCAAGCCACGTCGGCCGCCGCGGATGGCCCGGCTTGTCGGTGTTGGCGCGCCGAATTCGCGCTCTATAAAT
>Ga0315534_1000947_pt1 | contig 20442 bp, 20 predicted proteins | sample SalMarSW160240MG_FD_203094 | JGI IMG/M metagenome (GOLD analysis project Ga0315534, IMG submission 203094) | Salt marsh sediment microbial communities from the Plum Island Ecosystem LTER, Massachusetts, United States - Salt Marsh Sediment SW1602-40 ... | reverse complement strand
GGGTTGCCATCACAGATAACACAGTCAACGATGAGATTGGATGCACCACCGGTCACACAAATTTTATGACCATAGAAGGTGTCTCGATGATCTTTCACAATGATGTCGGTATGAGGTTCAAACAGAGAGACAATCTTCTCAGAGGCAGGCACCGATTCCCCATGGATCACCCTGCGCTCGGTCTGGTCGATCACCCTATGGGTGAGCTGAGTATAGGTGTGCAAGGCTTGAGCCATCTTCTGAGCCATCGCCATCTGAGCGGGATAGGGGGAGAGATATCCCGTAAGGAACGATGCTGCTCTGTGCGCATAGCCGAGGCTCTTGCTGGTGACTTTCAGCAGATCGAGGTAGTGTCTCTTTCGGGACTTTTTCTCCCTGGCGTTCATTATTGCCACCATCCTTCTCTTGGCCCGTTTGGTGTGATCGGTGAAGGGGATATCAAAGCCCTGAAACTGACCCTTGGCCTGGGTAAGGAGTCGGGTGAGAACTCGCACTGCGTCCCACAGAAGGCTTGAATCTGAAGGTGTATGGATATTGGAGGAGACCACGGTGGAGTCGATGCGAACCTCACGTCCCTTTTCAATCTTCTTCTCTTTCGCATAGGCCACGAGAATCCGGTTTATGGCCTCCCAGGTGGCAGCAGACAGCGCCTTGATATTGTGACAGAGGGCTGACTTCTTGAACCCTTTATGGGCAATGCCAATACGACAAAAGCTACGATAGCACGAAGAATCAATGACATGGAACGCGAGCTCATCGTAACTATAGTCTTCCATTTGCTTCACAATCGCACAACGGACTACCTGCTCCGCACTCATTCCCTCGGCTCCAGTTCCAAAGTTCTCCACATTCTGTGTGAGCTCTTGCCAAGCCAACTCATTTATGGTAGGTGTACTGTCAAGGATTCGGCTGATGAGTTTCAATTCCATTCCATGTGGATGGTCAACTGTCGTAGGAGTAAGTGGCATCTGTTTTTGATTCTTTTTGCGCATTTTTTAGTGGCTCCTTTCTTCGTTTTATTTGTAATATCAGTTGATTACACTTCTTTTATTACTATTTAACGAAGAATTTGTCCACTTTAAAATGCGCTTTTTTTCATTTATTTCAATTAGTTAACGTTTGTGGATGGACACTAGCTAACATGTATTTTTTTATAGCTATCATTTTTTCGGTTCGTTATTATGCCTATCTTCTTTTAATCGGCCCTACCACCAATAGATTGAAATATTAGAAGATTACCTAAGGGCAATCCTGGATATTTATACATCAAATCCGTTGTAATAGTAGGCAAGGCGAATTTTTGTGGCATTAAGGGACCCGGAAGGACTCCATTTACCCACATTTATCCTCATGTTGATTGTCCTCATTACCCGCTCGACTCTGCTTGTCGTTTTACCATTCAGTCTATTAGATATGGCTGTGAACATGTCAGGCCTTGCACCCTGAAGATAGGTGGCAGTGTTTTCATAACCCCTGTCTTTGCAGTATGAAATCAATTTTCTTAGCCGCTCTTTTTTTGATTTTATCATCTCCCCTATAACTTCCGCCTCATCTACCAGGGAACGTATGGCGCATATCTCCATGATCTCCCCTAACAGATACAACCAGTCATCTGTTTTTCTCTTTACCTTATCTTGCCATAACGTGTATTTCATCTGATGCGGGATATGCCAGAGGCATCGCTGGAAAAGGATTTTAACCTTTCCCTTAAGACCCTCCAGAATGCCTGTATCCCCGTCAGTTAGAAGGAGAAAATTCTTGAATCCCTTCATAACATCTAGGGTCGGTTTGAAAAGCCTTTTCCACCCCCCATGGTAATTGCCTATATCCAAGCCAGCAACCCTTATGCCGCCAGCCTTCTTGAGTTGGATGAAGACCTTCAATTCCCTGCCACGCTTCTTTATCCCCTGAATAGGAATGCCGGTTCCATCTGCCTCACCATGGGCAAGTTCATGAGGATCCAGGTTAAACGCTATCTTTTTTGCCGTCTCTTGCACTGCCCGCCATATGGTCATCTTGTCAATCGTCCAACCAAACATGCCTATAATTTTCTTGGCAACTCGAAAACTGCAAAGGGCGCCAATAAGACCGAGCCTTTTTCTGGTATCTTCCGGTATCCTCTTCATTGGTTCAAGCATAAGAAGCCTTCTGGTAATATAAAATTTGTGCCCACAATTAGAACATTTAACCTGAAGTTGATTCAAGGCTAGCCATTGAAATATTGTAAGTATTTTTGTCATTTTTCCATGCCTGGTCTTCCAGGTGAAATCCCTGGTATTTCCACATTTTTCACAACAAAAAGGCTTTTCTTCCAGGTTCATAACATACTCTGCATAGCCGAGAAGAATCTTCATCATAAAATCTGTTAAGAGATCCGGCAGAAATCTCAAAAATGCCGATATAATACTACGCAAAGAACATTCCTTTAGCGTTATCCCAAACTTACATTCGAATTCTATACTCACTCCCCCTGAGTTAGAAACCATGATTCCCCACCCTCCTTTACTCATTTTCCATTTTACATCGTAAAGAAGGCTATGGTATCCTCAGGGTCTCCTTTTTTCTACACGACTAAAAGTTTAACTTCAGGCGTCTTAGTTAACTTATGGATTCAGACAGGACATTTTTAGACCAATTCAACAACCATTTTAAAAGGATAAATGATGAATTAAGCAGGAGTCTCAATAGCCATGTACCCCTCATAGAGTATATCGGCAGTCAATCTATTTTAGGGAAAGGAAAGAGACTCCGACCACTTTTGTTTATTATGTCATGCCAGTTATGTGGTTACCAGGGAAAGAACATCCACCATTTTTCAACCATTTTTGAATATATTCATACTGCTTCCCTACTCCATGGTGATGTTTTAGGCAACGCTGAAATTAGAAGAGGGAAACCTTCAGCCAACCGTGTCTGGGAAAACTCGGCAGCAGTTTTGAGTGGTGATTTCTTGATATCAAAATACTTTGCCATAGCAGTCGACAGTAGTAATTTGGAGTTTTTGAAAATGCTGACCGATACGACAATCCAAATGGTCAAAGGTCAGATTTTGGAATTAGTACATACTCATAATTGGCATATGAGCAAAGATGAATATATGGAAATAATCACTTCCAAAACTGCTGTATTGCTTTCTGCTGCCTGTGCCTGTGGTGCGATAATCGGCGGTGCTGAAAAACGGGCTGTGGATCATTTGAGTCAATTTGGATTAAACTTAGGTATCGCATTTCAAATTATGGATGATCTTTTAGATTACAGCTCATGTGAAGAGGACGTTGGGAAACTAGTGAGAAAGGTTTTAAAAATGGGTAAAATCACCTTGCCACTCATCTATACCCTCTCCAATCTAAAAAGAGCCGAAATTGAACGGCTAGAGGATTTATTTAAAAATCATAAGGCCGACGATGAAGACTATAAGAAACTAATTGCAATGGTCAGGAATAATGGGGTAATTAATAAAATCCGATCTGAAGCAAGGGATTATATGGATAAGGCGGCCAACTTCCTAAAATTTTTCCCCGAATCATCCGTAAAAGAAAATTTGATGGAATTTAATACATATATTATCACTAATTTTCATACATAAAAAGTAACCCTAATTTCTCATGATGTAGACTATAATTTGAAAATAAGTTTTTTGTCCTTTAGCCAGGCAGGCATACTGGCGGTGAATAGCGTTGAAGATCTGTTAGATACAGCAAAGGCCCTGGATGTATCCCCTATACCAAATGCGCCTGGCGTTGCTATACTTTCCTCTCAAGCCGGTCCGGGTATAGCTGCCGCTGACATATGTCAGATGAGTGATCTTAAAATAGTTTCCTTTAGTGATGAAACTCAGAATAGGATAAACGAGATTTTGCCCCCACTGGCTTTAAGAACAAATCCGGTCGATATGGGCCCAGCGTGGTATAACTCTGAGGCACTTGTTGGCATTTTAGATGCGGTCATGCGAGATGAAAATATAGAAGGGATACTGTTATTTATGATGTTTGCCTCTGCCAATGTCGATTCTATTAAAGGTCTGTCATTTTTACTAAAAAACAGAAAGCCGAAAAAACCCCTTATCACCTGCCTTTCAGCCCCACCTGGCATATGGGATGAGCAAATAAAACAGTTTGAAAAAGCCAGCATTCTTGTCAATTTCCCCACACCTGAAAGAGCTGCACGAGTTATGGTAAATCTTAATAGATGGAGAAATGCTGGACATATTGTTTAAAGGGTTGAAAACGAGATACAAAGATTTTAACGCACTATACGCAAAGGTCTTTATAATTCGTGAAAACTCTTATAACCCTCTATTGAGCTATTGCGTATAATGAGGATTGCAAAATTGTGAAGGATATTATTTGGGAAGGTTAGACATAAAGCAAGGTATAAGGATTATTGCATCATCTATTTATCTTCATTATTCTGCTTTTTCACTAGTTCGATAAATTCTTCGAGGCTTTGCTGAGAGCCAAAAACAGTATTATATTTTTTTTCACTCCATATACTCAGACCCAATTTAAATATATGGTGTATTATGGTGTCAGCATTTTTGGCCCCCTTTGATTTTAGTGTCTGATAAATCAACTCATCAGGTACCCTAATAGGGAATACAACAGTATGGTCGTTATCATCTGACTTCAAATACTCTTGTATGCTTTTAAGTATTTTTAAGTTTAAATACTTTTTTGTATATTCTTCTTTTTCCATTCCGTAAACTTTATTATGACCATAAAGGATTGGTTGAATATTCATAATTACCCAAATTTAAAAAAATGTCAAGAATCGAATAGGTAATCTAATATGCAATAGTATAATGGAAAAAAGAGTAATTCATCGGGATTTCTCTAATTTTTCAGGGTGATATAAAATTAGATTTGAAATATCCGGGATATATGATATAGAGATAAAAAATTATAAAGATAGGATAAATTGATGGTCACAATACTCATAATTTTTCACGTACTTATTTGCATTGGTCTGGTATTAAGTATACTTTTACAATCTGGCAAGGGAGCTGATTTAGGGGCTGCATTTGGGGGTAGTAGTCAGACATTATTTGGTAGTGCTGGTGCTGTCCCTTTTCTTAATAAGCTTACAACAGGTGTGGCTATTGCCTTTATGATAACTTCCCTTTCGTTGGCCTTTTTAGCATCCAAAACAACAAAATCTTCGGTTATGGAAGGAAAGGCAAAGACTCAACAGGAAAAGCCAATAGAAGCTGGTGATCAAACCAGCATCCCTTCTGACGCAGGAGGTGAGAAGGAATAATTAGATATGCCGAAGTGGTGGAATTTGGTAGACACGCTATCTTGAGGGGGTAGTGGGTTACGCCCGTGCGGGTTCAAGTCCCGCCTTCGGCACCATTTTTAAAGAAGAATATTTTTTATTTACATCACATTATAAACTGTTACTATTTCTTCCATGCTAGAGTCAACAACGACAGCCTTAGTTGTGCACTTATCTAATAAGTGAATTAAGTGCTTATAGTGTTTGATAATCCTGTCTTTATCTTTTTTGTATAGCCTGTATTCTAATGCGTTACCTGGTTTTCTTACAGAGGTTCCATATTGTAAAATCATATCGATATAATCTTTTGGAATACCTCGCTGTTGCAATCTTTCGCTTGCATGCTTTGACGTTTTCATAAGGTACCTCCTTTATTTGATTATTTTTATTTCAATCTATCTTATTGAAAGAGTATACCCAAACTTTCAATCTGCATAAAATCTATACTTTTACATCATATAAACCTCACCAGAGTGATAAAAACGTATTTCTAAAACATGGTTGTTTTTATCTAAGCGCTTATTTGTACCCATAAAAAAGTAGCTTTTTTATAGCCCCACATGTTGGATGAGTTAGAATAAAAACAATGTTCAATCGATGATGAATAACTCACAAGCTTGTATCAGGTGCATTGGAGGCGCTAAAAATTATCCTGTGATCTGTTGTTACATCACGGCTAAAATTATGTATAAGAGTATATCTATGATTGTAATTATTTATAATAATATACTTATGATTTAAATTATATACTAATATGTATATAATATCAAATGTCAAGAAAAATTTTGTTAAAAGAAAAAATAATAAAACATGAATAAATAAATGTTTTACAGGAATGTAATTGACACTCATTTTTTCTTTTTAAATTGCCATTAGGAATATTTTATAATGTTATGAGGGCTTGATTTTCTTCAGGATAGACATGGTGTAGATAAAGAGAACAAAATTGGTGTGAAATTATCAGGTAACAGCTTGAAAGCAAAGAGAGGCTTTTCCCTCTTTCGCATATTTTTTGAGTAGTGCGCACCATATGACTTTCGTGATTTGGTTTTGACTTATTTTTTGTGATATGTAAAAAAAGATTATGAACAAGATAAAAGCTATAGGATTTGACCTTTTTAATACCTTGATTATTGCTAAGCCTCACATTTTAGATGAGGCCATGAGGAGGCTAATCAACAGCCTTCGACAAAGCGGTGTCTCACTTGATAATGAACAATTCAAAAAAAGCCATCAGAAGACCGCCCTCACATTTGTTACGAAAGCCCAAGAAGACGGAAGAGAAACACATAACCGGTTTTGGATATGTGCTGCGCTCCAGAGCCAGGGATACGACATTTTACCTGATGACGCCAGAATAGCTATTGCGGTTGAGGCTTATTTTTCAGCCTTTTTCCTCCACTGCTCCCTTGTTCCAGACACAAAAGAAATGCTCAGCACTCTGAGAAATGTATATCGTCTCGGTTTACTTACCAATTTCACTCATGGGCCTGCTGCCAGGGAGATTATTGACACATTAGGTCTTAGCCCTTTTTTTGATGTAGTGCTCATTTCTGGTGAGCTGGGCTACCGAAAGCCACATCCGTTTGTTTTTCGTCAACTCATTGAGCACCTGGGGGTTGAAAAGGAACAAATTCTCTATGTTGGCGACGACCCAGAACCCGATATTAGCGGTGCAAAGAAGGCTGGGCTTCAACCCGTTTTAACTACCTATGTAAGGGATAAGAATATACCATTTGTGCCAGGTATTCTTTTTAGGGATGATGAAAAATTAGACTGTAAGGTACCTAAGATCTCCACATGGAATGAACTGTTATCTCTTCTGAAAAGAGAATAAAGTGTTAGTAAAAGAAGGCGGTAGTTATTTATTCCTCCCCGAATCGCCTTTTTTTTGAAATTATTTGTCTAATCTCATCTGGATCTCCGAAGTAGATACAATGAGCCAAACAGACGTTATCGGCGCAGGCTGGTATAAGCCCCTTATCTACTCTATGATTGCAAAGATTACACTTTTGTGCGATGCATTTATTCATGTCAAAGGCAATGGCATCGAAAGGACATGCTTCTATGCAAGCCTGACATCCAGTGCATTTCTCGTAATCTATCACTACTATGCCATCTTTTCTCGTGCTAATAGCCTCCTCTATGCAAGCCTTTGCACATGGAGGATCATCGCAGTGCCTACATACATTTACTTGAAAAAGGAAATCTAATTTACCATTTATCATTTTAGGGCCATCTTCTGAGACAGCGATTAACTGAATGCCATCAGCTGGATTGTTTTCTTGTTTGCATGCGACTTCACATGCCTTACATCCCCAGCAAGCCTCATGATCTATAACCAGAGCATATTTTTTCATGAACTGACCTCTTCTCGCTTCTCAGGATATATTTTGCATAAAAGTGTTCTCACATTTGTTGCACCCATTGCAGGGTCACATCCTTCATAGGAGTTGTCCGTTAATATGTTAATATTTGATTCATCCCAGCCGTGTTTTGGATCTTTTTTCTCTGGGAACCACCAGGCATGTTGTGCCCCAATAACCCTTGGGTCAATACCGTTAGATATCTTGGCTTGCTGCCTGACCTTTCCCCTGAGGGATTCGATGACCACCCAATCACCTTCACGTATCCCTTCTTTTTTTGCAGTTTTAGGGTTGATTTCCACAACTGGTTCTCTGTGAAGCTCTCTTAGCCAGGACACTTGGCGATTTTCTGAATGAAAAAATCCGGGCGACCTCATTCCGGTAATAAGGATGTAAGGATAGTGTTTGTATAATTCTGGCGAGCTGAAAGGACTTTCAGGAATTTCCCGGTATTGTGGAAGGGGGTCGTATCCCCACTTTTCAAGCAATGTTGAATATAGCTCAAACTTATTAGTTGGGGTAGAAAATCCCTTTTTCTTATATTTTTGATACGTTAATTCCCCTCTTATATAATCCATCTCGCAGAATTCCTCCCATGTTATGCCCATGGGTTCTAATATGTAATCCAAGGCTCCTTTAAAATTGTCCCACCAGTATTCTCCCTGATCCACCCGGTGCGCAAGGTCATTAAGTATTTCATGGTCTGATCGGCACTCTCCTACCTGAATGATCTTTCTCCTTGGCAGGATGTAGCCATGTCTCTTCCAAAAATCTCCGATATAGTCCATCTCAAGCCATGTAGCTGCTGGCAGAACAATATCTGCAAGTTCGGCTGTTGGTGTTAAAAAAAAATCAGAAACAGCCATGAACTCAACCTTTTCAAGTGCACGGTAAACCTCTTTTGCATTTGCACGAGTCATAACAGGATTTGAGCTGATGAAGAATAGCATTTTTACCGGATAGGGCTTCTTTGTAAGAATTGCATCCCACACACATTTGGGATTAATAATTGCAAAATTTCCAGCAAGACGGAAACGATCTCCCCCTAAACGTTTTGTCGCCTGCTCATTTGAAAGTTTCTTGTGAGCACCAAATTCCGCCACTGTTCTAATTTTCGGTGCCCTGAATAGGGCTTGTCCTCCGGGTATGTCTATATTGCCAGTTATACCCATAAGAGCCATGAGAGCGCGGTTGTTGTCTGCGCAGTTTATCTGCTGTTCAATGGCTACTCCCCACTGAATGGCTGCAGGTTTGGTGGTTGCAAATAGTCGTGCAGCTTCCCTGATTTTTTCTTTTGGAACCCAGGTGATCTCTTCTACCTTGTTGAGGGGGTATTCATTGATTCGTTTCACAAAGGGCTCCCACCCATGGACATAATTTTGGATAAATTCTGTATCATACAGTTTTTCATTGACGATGACATTGAGCATTCCCAGGGCAAGGGCTGTATCTGTTCCTGGTCTGAGCTGAAGCCAGATATCAGCACGGGCAGCAATACGTGTTAATCGTGGGTCAACCGCAATACATTTTGCCCCTTTATCAAGGCTTACTGAGAAAGACTCACCCTTATATTCATCAGAGTTACCTATCACCAAATTGTTGCCCCACACCATAATGCACCGTGGATTGTTTTCGTAGTCTACGATAGGATTTGATCCACAGGTAATGATACTGGTAGCAATACGAGGGCCGTAGCAGAAATGTCCTGCTGTAAGAACATTAGGCGTACCAAGAAGATTGGCAAAGCGATAGATTACCCCTTCATTTTCCCTTCCTGTTCCATACCCCATTACAATTGATTCTGCCCCAAATGCTTTCTTATACTTTGTTATCCGTTCTGCAATGGTATTCAGTGCTTCATCCCACGATATACGCTCCCATTTTCCACTTGCCTTTGCCCCAACTCTTTTGACAGGATATGTCAATCGATCCGGATGATAGGCCAATTGCGTGGATGCAATTCCTTTGCTACAGAGAGTTCCATGATTTATGGGGCAGTCAGGATCTCCAGCAATTTTTACCGCTTTACCATTTTTCGTATAGACCAAAACTCCACAGCCACCATGGCACATTCGACAGTGACTTTTAACGACAGAATCATACCCATAGGTCTCCATCTCCCTTTCTCTATTGGAGTAGGTAAATTCATCCATATACTGACCCCCTTTATTAAGGCTTCTTTAAAGTTGGGATTTATGAATAGTTACGTATCATTTTAGAATTCTTAACCATTACTATAGCAGGATTTATGCTATGAATTACAAGAAAAAACAAGGATGATAAAACGGGAAAGGATAAGAAAACATTCGCGCAGAGCATGCATCGCTTATATGTCTCGCGGTAGCATAATAAATTACGTTTTCATTTGAGAGGCAGGGTAGAGATCATTTAAAGCTCGGGTGATGCAATCTCTGCACGAACGTTTTCCACTACTAATTTTTCTTTAAGAAAATCCCTGATCCGCAGGTTTTTAACGGGATCTTTTTGAGGCCTTCAGAGGATTTAACTTATTGGTTTTCTTTTTGGTGGTTGTCTGTATATGAGTAGCCATATTGCAGGTTCCATTTTTCCATTTGACAGAAGGGTCGAGGAAACTCATACAGTATTTTCCAGTGGGATATTCAACGATTCTTTCGCAGCTTTCACACTGATCAACGATGGGGTGACAGCTGCCTCCATTAAACTGGCATCCTTTTTTGGTCATAAAGATGCACTCAAACCCTGGCCTTAACGTTGTACAAACCATGATAACCACATCCTTTCTTTATAAATTTTAAGAGCAATTATTCTTATTTTATTAAAATAAAGTATAGTTCTTTAAAAAACTAACCAATAACCGGTTTTGCCTTATGCCTTAAGAAAGCATTATTGTCAATAAAAAAAATAAAAAAAACAAAATTCGATCAAATTCTAATCATGTTATTGCATTTGTCTACCTTTCGTTTGATTTTTTTATTCAAATAAGCCCATTAATCTTTTTAGTCTCTTTATAGCCCTGGGAAGGATTGTTCCAATCTCTTCATTAAATCTCAAGTGTGCACTATGATCAAAGGGGGTATATCCCTTATTAATGATGACCAATTTTGCGCCGGAGCGAAGGGCTTCTCGCGGCATGTCCGCTGCTGGCGTAACTACCAGGCTTGATCCAACAACCAAAAAAAGGTCACTTTTTCGGGAATGCTCAAAAGAAAGCCTGAGATCTTTTTCAGGAAGAGACTCACCAAAATTGACAACACTTGAGGCCAATGTGCCTCCGCACTGACACAGAGTCATGTCACTGGACTTGTTCACCTTTTTGTTACATTTCGTGCACCGAAGTTTCGTTATATTTCCATGAAGCTCAGCCAGCAAATCAGGATCTATCCCTGATTTCAAATGGAGATTATCTACATTTTGAGAGATACAAAATTTTAATTTGCCCATTTTTTGAAGCTCAACGATAGCAATGTGCCCGCTATTTGGCTCAACTGAATCCCAAGGCCGGTTGAAAGGTGTTGGAGCAAGTCCTTTATCTCTTCGAGTCCATAGACCGTCAGGACCTCTGAAATCAGGAAGACCTGATTCAGTGCTAATTCCAGCCCCAGTAAAGACAACGAGATGTCTGGATTCATATAACCATTCAGCGAGGGTTTGAATCTTTTTTTCGAAATCTTCTTTCATGAGGTATAATAAATATCTTGAAGAATTGTACTTGTCTTTCTCCCGCCTTTTTAAAGGCTTTTAGGTGTGAATGGTGTTTACAATGATACCGTTCTATCAGCTGACGAATCCGCTTTATCCATAAGGTATATTTTTTCCTGTATTTCCTAAAAGAGAAAAAAATAGCGGAAAAATAGATGGCAAGCATGGTACGTTATCAAGAATTATCTGCAAAAAAACAATATATACGTATGTCATATATTAGATGGATTGGGTAAGTATGGAACAATTTTCCATGGGGATAGATTTAAAGGATTACTGTGGGCTCTTCAGAGAAATTATTTTATCTTGTGACTCCAAATGCTCAAACATGAAAGATCTATTCACTGTTTTGCATAATGGGTTCTGCCTGCTTTCCCTGCATAACTCGTGTACCTGGTTTAACATCCTGTGTGAGCCATAGATTGCCACCAATAATAGATCCCTTTCCAATGCGAACACGACCCAAAATAGTTGTTCCTGAGTAGATGATGACGTCGTCTTCTACGATGGGATGACGAGGGATTCCTTTCACAAGTGCTCCAGAATCGTCTTTAGGGAAGCTTTTTGCTCCAAGAGTAACGCCTTGGTACAAACGAACATTCCGACCGATAATACAGGTTTCTCCTATAACTGTACTTGTTCCGTGATCAATGAAGAAGCGTTCTCCTATTGTTGTACCCGGGTGAATATCAATGCCCGTTTGTGAATGAGCCATTTCGGTTATGATCCTGGGAATGATATCTACATCAAGAAGATAGAGCTCATGGGCAATACGATAGTTGGTAACAGCCTTTATGCTTGGATAGCAGAAAATGGTCTCACCAGGACTATGAGCAGCTGGATCACCCTCATAGGCAGCAGTCACATCAGTGGCTAACAAGCTGCGGATTGCTGGTAGTCGAGAAATAAGTTTACGGGCCAAGTCCCGCGACCGGTCCTCACATTCCAGGCATGCTTCCCTCTCATCGATCTCACATGAAAAACAGAATCCACGTTTAATCTGCTCGGAAAGCAGCCTCTGTACCTTGTCTAAATTCGATCCTATTGAATATGGCATAGTTTCAGGTGTCATATCGGGATCGCTGAAATATCCTGGAAAGAGTATCGCCTTGAGGAGCTCAACGATCTCTGTAAGGATTTCGATGGATGGCATTGCAGCTTCGAGCGAGGATTTATGATAGACCGAGTCATAGGAATCAGGGCGGCATAGCTCGCCAACCACACGTGTGATGATATTTTTTCTTTGAGATATGCTATTATCTGATCTTTTGCTCATGGATGGCACTCCTCGATGGTGTATGCAACGATAGAAGTTTTGATATTTACAGAAAAACTTTCAATAAGATTTTCAAGAATAGAAACCTATTCCTCGAATAGTTCGGTACTCAGGTATCGCTCACCTGTATCGCAGACAATGAACACGATCAGCTTTCCAGTGTTTTCCTTTCGTCTGCCAATTTCCACTGCCGCATGTGCGATTGCTCCTGAAGAGATCCCGCAGAGAATCCCTTCTTCTTTGATAAGTCTTCTGGCCATGGCAAAGGCCTGTTCATTTGAGACAGGGAACACTTCGTCAATAAGGTTTCGTTGAAGGACATGGGGAACAAAACCGGCGCCGATGCCTTGAATTTTGTGGGGCCCTGCTGTGCCACCGGAGAGGACTGGTGAATCTTTCGGTTCAACCGCCACCGCCTGGAATCCTGCCCTTCGTTCTTTCAAGATCCGAGCGACACCTGTAATAGTTCCACCAGTACCGACACCGGATACGAAAATATCTATTGTGCCATCAGTATCTTTCCATATCTCTTCAGCAGTCGTGCGTGCATGAATATCTGGATTCGCGGGATTTTTAAACTGTTGAGGTATAAAGGATTTTTTTGAGTGCGCAGCGAGTTCCTCGGCCTTAGCAATTGCCCCTGGCATACCCTTTGCGGCAGGAGTAAGAACAAGTTCAGCACCGAAGCCCTTGAGCACCTTTCGCCTCTCAACACTCATACTTTCTGGCATAGTCAGAATGAGCTGATAACCTCGAACCGCACATACAAAGGCAAGAGCGATTCCGGTATTGCCGCTGGTGGGCTCAATAATAACGGTATTTTTATCAATTTTCCCCTCCTTTTCTGCCTGAAGGATCATATTGAACCCTATTCGATCCTTGACCGAACTACATGGATTATAAGACTCCAGTTTTCCCACAACAGTGGCCACACATCCTTTGCTGACCTTATTAATTTTTACCAGAGGTGTTTTTCCCACTAAATCAAGCATAGTATTGGCAATATTCATAGGATACTTTCTCCGTATTTTTTACCATCTAGATAGGTTAGGAAAAACTTTTATGATTTAACTGATTAAATCGTAAAGGGTCTTTTACGAGAGGCTCAACATTACACCTGACAGAAATGTTTTTCTTTATAGGCCTCCAAGAGTTGTGTTACTTCTTCCTGGCACTCTCCACATCCAGTTCCCACCTTGGTCATCTCTTGCAGTTCATAAAATGTTCTGGCACCCTCGAGCACGGCGTGTTCAATTTCCTGATCCGTAACATTCATACATTTACAAACGACACGTTCCTCTTCCTTTTTGACCTTTTCTTCCATTCCATTTCGCAGGTAATAGTCATTTATGGCCATGCGTAGAGCCTTGTCTCCCAATACTGAACAATGTATTTTGTGGTCTGGCAATCCACCAAGTTCTTTATTTATGTCCTTTGCGGAAAGATTAAATGCATCATCGAGCTTCATACCTTTGACCATTTCAGACAGCGCAGAGGTACTAGCGATTGCGCTTGCACAGCCAAAGGTTTTCCATTTACAGTCGGTAATGATTGCCTTCTTTTTATCGACTTTGATAACAACTTTCATCTCGTCGCCGCATTTCACATTCCCGGCAACACCCTTCCCATCGTCTCGATAGCTTTCTTCATCCATAAGGATGTTTTTGGGATTCATAAAATGTTCTTTTACCTTGTCTGTATATGTCCAGCCTACCTCTGTCATGCCTGCCTCCTTTTATATACTGTTGACATATCTCTGATTTTTTCAATCACTGAAGGAAGCACGTCAATCATATACTCCACTTCATCCATTGTATTTTCTCGCCCCATGCTGATACGAATTGAGCCGTGAGCACATTCTGCGGGCAATCCTGTTGCGAGTATTACGTGTGAAGGATCAAGGGAACCCGACGCGCATGCAGAGCCGGTTGACACGGCAATTCCTTCCAGGTCAAGGTATAAGATAATTGCCTCACCTTCAGCACCGTCAAAGGAGGCATTTAAGGTGCCCGGAAGACAGTCTGTAGGGTGCCCTATAAATTGCACATCAGGAATTCTCTCTTCTATGGCCTTTCTTAAGGTTGCCTTCAGTTCAAGCAGGCGCTTCTCTTCAGCTTCCATCTCTTGAGAGCGCATCTCAATAGCCTTTCCAAGGCCAACAATACCGAGGGTATTTTCTGTTCCGGCACGCCTGCCTCTTTCCTGGTGTCCACCACGAATCAAAGGGCAAAAGGGTGCCCCTTTCTTTACATACAAGGCACCAATTCCCTTAGGTCCATACATTTTGTGCCCGGAAAGCGTTAAAAAATCTACTCCTAAATCTTGTACCATTACTGGGATTTTACCCACTGCCTGTACTGCATCCGTGTGAAACACTGCTCCGCGCTGATGAACAACCTCGGCAATTGTCTTGATATCTTGTATGGTACCGATTTCATTGTTTGCCATCATCACCGAAACGAGCCCTGTATTATCAGTCATTACATCCTTTAGTTGCTCGATATCGATTTTGCCGTGCATATCGACGTCAAGATATGAAACATCTACCCCCTTTTCCTTAAGGCACTTTGATGTTTCGAGAACACAGGGATGTTCAATAGTGGTGGTAACAATTTTATTAAGGCCTTCTCGATGATATGCGCACCCCATACGCTGGCATGTAAGAGCATTTAAGATCGTGTTATTAGCCTCTGACCCACTTCCGACAAACATCACTTCTTCAGGAGATGCACCAATGAATGAGGCGACCTTTTCACGAGCTGCCTCAACAAGCTGTCGGGCCTCTCTACCAGGTCCATGAAGGCTTGAAGGATTGCCAAATACTCCTATGGCATCAATCATCGCCTTTTTTACCTCAGGGTGAATAGGTGTTGTTGCATTATTGTCCATATAAACAATTTTTTCTGGCATTATTTCCTCCTCACTTCGGTTTGTTGGGTTTATTTTCTTGTTTGCCCTCTATTATTTGCAAATTATATTATTATTTGCCTAAAGAAGAGCAAGGGAGCAGATCAGTGAACTCACCCAAAAAGCTTTTTTACCTAATTCACGAAATTTTTTTAAGCCTATCTTCAATAATAAGCATTTTACTATTTAATTCAACTTGAAATAATTTTACTCTATCCAACAATTTTACATTGTGCCATAGATATTAGCAAGTACACAAATATATGTAATGGGATGAACAGATATTGCTCGCGACGCAATGTATAAGCTATAGTGTTTTATGAAAAAGCACTTATAAAAAGCAGTGCAATAATTTTATACTGATAATGATAATGGTTTTACGTGTGGCTTTATTACATTTAAAAACCTTCTGTCCTCTGGAATATGCTGTGAAAACAACAAAATTGACGAGAAAATAAGGATTTTTAAGACTAATATCTATGCTGATGAGTGAGACTGGGGGAAACAATGATAAAGACCAATGAAATGGGTAGAGATGAGAGCTGTTCATGAAGAATGATAGAAAGCACACCACACGAGACATAAAGAAATTTCAAAGGATTGTTTACGATTATTATCAGAATTTTGGGCGTGACCTACCGTGGCGTAGTACTAACGATCCATACGAAATTCTTGTTTCTGAAATCATGCTCCAACAAACGCAGGTCTCACGGGTTGTTGAAAGGTATGTGGAATTCATAAAAACATTTCCAGATATTACATCGCTTGCTGAAGCCACATTGCGAGATGTTCTCACAGTATGGCAGGGTCTGGGGTATAATCGCCGTGCCCTTTCATTAAAGAAGCTCGCCGAGATAGTGAATGCTGTATATGGTGGTTATATCCCTTCAGATGTATTCTTACTTATGCAATTGCCAGGGGTTGGAAATGCCACCGCTAATGCAGTCTGTGCATTTGCCTTTAATCAACCCGTTGTATTTATTGAAACCAACGTACGCACGGTATATATCTATCATTTTTTCAGTACAGAAGATACCGTAAGGGATAGTGAAATAAGACCACTTGTTGAAAGAACACTTGATTACGATAACCCAAGACGTTGGTATAATGCCTTAATGGATTATGGGGTTGCATTAAAAAAATATTGGTCCAATCCGGGGAAGAAAAGTGCTCATCACAAGAAACAGCTTCCATTTAAGGGTTCGGCACGGCAGGTGAGGGGTGCTATTTTAAGGGCATTGATTAGAAAGCCAAGGCAAACATTTCACGAATTAATCAAGGCAATCCGTTTTGATCCAGATGTAGTCAAAAAAAACATTCAATCGTTGGAAAAAGAAGGCCTTGTTGTAAATAAAGGGAGATATATTTCCATTCCGTAAGTCTATTAGAACCCACATCCTATTTTTATAGAGGAGGGCATGTGAGATAATAGAGATGTTTCGAAGTGTTGAAGCTTAAAAATTGAACGGCTTACAGATTATTTCTTTAACTTTCATGTCAAAGAAATTGTGCGTATGTGCTGGTTTCAGTAGAAGTGCTGTATCTACTCCAGTTGCTGTTCCAGCGATAGAGATAACATCTTCATCTGTTCTGATGAGCCCAGCATCTGCTGCCATTAAGGCCATCTCAATAGCAACTTTAGTTCCATGTCCAAATGTTCGCAATGTATAAGAAATAATCTCATCGATTTGATACGTGCCAGTTTTGTTCCTAAATGCCCTTCCTACGCCACCAAATGCATGTTGGGCTGTTAAAACAATAGCACCCCTTTCTTGAAGGAGTTTTCTATCTTTTTCTGCGAGCTCTTGATGGTCTGGTTTCCTGAAGCCCGTTACATGTGTTACAATTATAAGAGAAAAGCTATTACCGAATAGATCAAGGGCCTTAAAGGCAGTCTTTCCGCTACAGCTTGAGACCAACACCTTGTTTATTTTTTTTAATATAGTGGCCCTTGCAAAAGCAGCCTCAAGGGTTGCCTCCGTGTTTTCTGGGCCAGGAGTTGGAAAATAGCGGCAGTTTATGACCTCAAAGGGAGTATCCTTTCTTAATTCCTTTGATTCTCTTTCCTTCTCCATTTTACCTTCCTTTCCTAAAAGAGATTTCACGGCCTCCTGACCTTTTTTTTGTAAGAGATGATTTATATCTTTAAACTCCTTTGGTAATGTTACAATGTGAGCCTTTGGAAGGATTTCAAGGATATTTTTTGCAGCCAACTCGCTCCCTTTGGTATTTTTAAAGCAGATTGTTGTGTGTATATCGGAAAATAGTTGTAAATGTTTGAATCCGGACGTGAGGGGAATAGAAACACCTCCCAGATCTGTGCTTAATAGGTCAAGAATGCTCGATGTAATAATTACATCCCTAAAATTTCTCTGAAGGTTGAAAAGCCCTGTTTCAAGATCACTGCCTTCATGAAAGTACTCGTGGCCTTCTTTTACCATGTGACCATTTATTTCCAGGGACTCCGTTGAAAGATACTGAATGCCGACAATCAGAAAACCACGTGCCAAAGGAAAGGCAAGCGCCTTTCTCTCTTTGGAGTAACCGATTATTTTCCTTGGGAGAAGTTCATTGTAAATAATCGCTTTATCTATCTTTTTTTTATCATGTAAATAATGAACGGCTTTTTTTTCAACGTCTTTGTTTTGAAGCATTGTATAAAAAAGATGATCAAAGTTTTTTTTGACTTTGATGGTATTTTTTTCCATTATATTTTTCCTCAATTATACTGAAAGATTACTCACCAATTATTTTTACCAATACCCTTTTACGTCTTCGGCCATCAAATTCACCATAGAATATCTGCTCCCATGGCCCAAAGTCCATTTTACCATTCGTTACTGCAACAACAACCTCTCTTCCCATAATCTGCCTTTTCATATGGGCATCTGCATTATCTTCACCAACATTATGCCTATAATGGCTGACAGGCTCATGGGGAGCAAGCTTCTCTAACCATTTATCATAGTCATCATGTAACCCAGATTCATCATCATTTATGAATACACTGGCTGTTATATGCATGGCGTTGCAGAGAATAAAACCCTCCTTAATTCTGCTTTCTTTCAGGCACTCGTTTACCTGAGGGGTGATATTAACAAATGCTCTCCTTGTTGGCACCTCAAAGAAGAGTTCTTTTCTATAACTTTTCATGGATAGCTCCTGAGTAATGTCGCCGATTAAGTAAATTTCACGTTAAATGTTACCTACATTATTTGTCATTTTTAGGTGAATGGTCTCTAACTTGCCTTTTCAAATGAAAATAATAATAAACACTTGAAGCAAAAAAATCTATGTTTTATTTTCCCTTGATTTCAGCTTATAATGGTGATAAATGCCTATCGCGTGAGAAAAAAGAAATAGTGTTTTATCCAGATAAAGCGATATACGGAAGGTCTATGATAGGTGTAGTCAACACGATAAGCAGTGATAAAAGTGTGCATTTAATCAAAGGCATCCTCAGAAAAGATTATTACTAAAGGAGACAGAAAAAAGATGTCAGTCGATTTTGATAGTTCAATGGGTGTAATGCAGGTATCTGGCACAGAAGATAGTAGGAAGATACATTCAGAAAAAGAAATTGAAAAATGGATGAGAACAGCACATATGGGAGAGATGGAAGAATCTCATGGATATGGAAAGGTTAAAGGGCCATGCGGAGATACCATAAAGATTTTTCTTAAAATTCATGATGAAAAAATCACTGATGCCACATTTGTTACTGATGGGTGTGCAGCGACTATTGCAGCAGGTTCTATGGCCTGTGAACTTGTGATAGGAAAAAACATTAAGGATGCATTGACAATAAATCAGGAATTGATTTTAGAAAATTTAGGTGGTCTACCACAAGGAAGCATTCACTGTGCTCTTTTAGCATCGAATACTCTCAAAGAGGCATTGGCTGATTATCTTACATCCATGAATGAATCTTTGAGTAGGTTTTAGGAAAAACCAGTAAGGAAATGGAAGGATATAGAGTTCAATATAACCATTCTGTCTTTTCCAGACAAAAGGTAGAGCTTGATGGTAAATATTTTAATCATTGTAAGTTTAAGGATTGTATTATTGTTCTGGAGAAAGGGGAAACTACTGTTAATGGTTGTAGCTTTGAAAATTGTAAATTATTCCTTAAAGGCAATGCCTATACTATTGGAAAAATAATACGGCTATTTACTGGGAAAAGCCCCTTAAAGGTGTTAGATTTTGATGAGCCATTATTTGAGAATGCTACGCCAAAAAAAGACTAAGCTCCTATAGTTTTTCTATATCGCAGGCAATTGTTATTGTTGTTATTATGATCTAATAAAGATAAATACTCAATGTTTCTGTAAGCCTTTTCTCTCGCACCATCCAGTGTTGCATCGCCAGCAATGATATGCAGTACTCTTCCACCATCTGTGACAAGGCCTCTTTCTGAATCCTCTCTTACGCCTGAAAAGTAGATGGCGATTCCCTTTTCTATCGTGTCCAATCCTGCTACCACATGACCCTTCCCATAGCGGCCTGGATATCCTTTGTTCCAACCTTTATTTGCCTTTGATCGGCCTTCCATGACAACGATGTCTACATAGTGCTGGTTATTCCAGACAGGATGAATTTGATCCAAGTTCCCTTCCCATACCGCCATTCCTATCTCGAAGAGATCAGTGCTTAGTTTTCTTGAAAGCACTTCCCACTCAGGATCGCCATGTCGTACATTAATCTCAAAGACGTCAAGTTGGTTGTAAGGATCAAGATTCAATCCGAAGTATAAAACACCCTTATAATTCCATCCCAAACCTAAATCACCCCTATTGTAAATTGCATTCACTGTAGGATTTACAATCTCTTTTATAATTCTGTTTACAAGCCATGGAGTCACAAGTTTATGGGGTGCATAGCATCCAGTGCCACCCGTATTGAGATTTCCCCCAAATTCGACGATTAATTCCTCATCAT
>Ga0315534_1000946_pt1 | contig 20453 bp, 16 predicted proteins | sample SalMarSW160240MG_FD_203094 | JGI IMG/M metagenome (GOLD analysis project Ga0315534, IMG submission 203094) | Salt marsh sediment microbial communities from the Plum Island Ecosystem LTER, Massachusetts, United States - Salt Marsh Sediment SW1602-40 ... | reverse complement strand
CCTCTCATTCCGAAAATGCTCAATGTCGCGCGGAAAAGGCTTTCGGCTACATGGTGACTAATGATAGTTACTTCTGAGACACGACACTAGCCTATGGAGGTGGGGATGGCCTACACGCCCAAAATTCTGATCGTCGATGATGAACCCCGTATGTGCGATAGTCTCAAGGTCCTGTTAAGCAATGAGGGTTATGAGACCCAAACGGGTTATAGTGGTCAAGAAGCCCTCGAATGCCTCGCCAAGTGTGATATCGACCTTGCCCTTCTGGACATTGTGATGCCTGACATGAACGGTCTTCAGATCATGGACCATATCAAGAAACAAGACCTGGATACGCCCGTTATCGTCATTACAGGGCATGCTTCCGTGGATTCGGCCATAGAGTCTTTGAGAAGAGGAGCATACGACTACCTCAGAAAGCCATTTGAGTTTGAGGAATTGCTTAAGAGAGTAAAAAATGCCCTCGACCAGAAAAGGCTCAAGAAGGAATGTGAGATTATCAACGGGAAATTGGCACTCTCCGAAAAACGATATGAATGCCTGGTCAACAATTCTCCGGATATCATTTACACCATGGGACTGGACGGCTCGTTCACCTATGTCAGTCCTGCCTGGCAAAAAGTGTTGGGGCATGAGAAAGATGAAGTGGTAGACAAATATTTTGCAGACTTCGCCCAGGAAGAAGATGTCGTCCGGTGTACCCGTCTCTTCTCCAAGGTGAAACAAGGAGGCGAAACGATCAGAGACACATCCTGCACCCTCATGCACAGAGAAGGGCCCCCCCGGCTTTTCAGCATGAGTGGTGCGCCCAATCTGGACGCGAGGGGCAACGTGATAGGCATGGTGGGCGTTTTCAAAGACATCACCGAACAACACCAGTTGGAGGCCCAACTGGCTCAAGCCCAAAAGATGGAGGCCATCGGGACCCTTGCCGGAGGCATTGCCCATGACTTCAACAACCTGCTCATGGGGATTCAGGGTCGTACTTCTCTGATGTTTCTGGATACCGATTCTGAGCATCCCCACTATGAACATCTCAAGGGGATAGAAGAAATCGTTGAAAGTGGGGCCGGTCTTACGAAGCAGCTATTGGGCTTTGCCCGAGGCGGCAAATACGAGGTCAAGCCGACAGGTGTCAATGACTTGCTGGACAAGACCGCCCAGATGTTTGGCCGGACCAAGAAAGAGATAAAGATTCACACAAGCTATCAGAAGGATATTTGGCCGTTGGAAGTGGACCGTGGACAGATAGAGCAGGTGCTCTTAAACCTCTACGTCAATGCCTGGCACGCCATGGATGGAGGCGGGGATTTACATCTTCGAACTGAAAATGTGACCTTTCGGGAGCAGGATGTCGCGCCCCTTGGTGTCGTGCCCGGCGATTATGTGAAAATATCCGTTACGGACACCGGCGTTGGGATCGATCAGGAAACCCGGAGAAGGATATTTGAGCCATTTTTTACGACCAAGGAAATGGGCAGGGGCACAGGCCTTGGCCTTGCTTCTGCTTACGGCATCATCCAAAACCATGGTGGTGTCATTGATGTCGACAGCAAGAAAGGCCAAGGAACCACCTTCAGCATTTACCTGCCGGCCTCGGCAAAGAAGATCCCCGAACAGGAGGATAAGCCGACCACGGTGTTGAGAGGAACAGAGTCGGTGCTTCTCGTGGACGATGAGGACATGATCATCGATGTGGGCCGGGAGATTTTGGAAGAAATGGGTTACAAGGTGTTTCTAGCAAGAAGCGGCAAGGAGGCCATAGAGACCTATGAAAAAAACAAGCAAGAGATTGACATGGTCATTCTCGATATGATCATGCCGGACATGGGAGGCGGCGAGACCTATGACCGAATGAAGGAAGTCAATCCCCATGTCAAAGTCCTTCTTTCAAGCGGTTACAGCATAGAAGGCCAGGCCAGCGACATCTTGGCTAGGGGCTGTAACGGCTTTATTCAGAAGCCTTTCTCCGTGAAACAACTCTCCCACACCATCAGGCGGGTTCTCGACGGTTAATCCGTCGATTAGGGCTTCCCATAAATAAAGAAAAGGCCGGAGAGAACCTACTTAACGGAGGGTTAAGATGTTCCTAAGCTGTTTCCCGCCAAGAAATGGCTTTTTGGAAGGACGGTTCCTCCGGCCTTACACCATAATAAGCACGATGCCAGAACCGTCAAGCTTTACGGTAAAAGCAGCGCTTTAACGAAGACAGAGTCTACCCGTATCTACGGCAAACTAGACTCCTTGTCCATCTCATGGGGTTTCGCCCCGAGGGCTTCCACGGCCCGGGCTGCGTCCTTTGCTTTTGCCGAGGCCTTGGCGGCCCGTCGAGCCACTTTGCCAGCTTTCTCTTGAGCCTCCTTACTGGCTGTCTCTAACTTCGCCATAGTTGCTTCATCGCCTCCGGAGCTTGCGGCTTCCGCCATCTCTCGCATGATCTGCTCTGCTTTCTCCGCGGCTTCAGCTGCTTCCTTCTCCACATCTTTGGCCTTCTTCTCTGCATCCGTCAGGGCGTCGAGGGCTGCAGCAATCTCTCCCGCCCTGCCCTCCTCCGGCTCAGCGTCCAGATCGATGTCCTCAGCGGCCAACACCAGTGCCGCGATAGGCAGGCAAGGCAGAAGGTCCTGTAGCTGACCGCCAAATGGATCCAACAGTTGATTTCCTTGGAGGCGAAACGGGAGGAACACGATGGCTGACCCAGCAGAATACCCTGCGATGGCATCACAACTGCCCTTTGCCACGACTTCCGGCTCAGCTTCAATGCGCACCTCCTCAAGCGTCTTTCCAAGGTCTCGGATGGTTTCTTCAGACACATCCTCGTCGCCTGTAGCGAGGACCCTAATTTTCGCCTCTCGCCATACGTCGCTTCGGGTCATCAGGTAAGCCATCAGAAGCATGAGACGGCTGGTCGCATCACCCCACCACCAGACGTCAATGCGTCGCCTCTCGGAGGGCAACGCCTCGAGGGCCGCCCACTCTTCCTCCTTAGCGTCCAACACAATGATATTACATCCAAGCCTGAAGGCCACACGGAGATTTCGTCCGTAACTCAGCGCCCCGCGTCTTAGACTCCCCTCAGGAAACTGCTCCGGCCAGTTGAGCAAGATGGTATTCGCCTTCAGGGGCCCCACGCCAAAGGCCTGGATAAGGGCGTGAATCCCAATCTGAAGGTTTGGGGCAACCACGACGAGGGGAAAGGCCTCCAGGCCGTACTCGAGAATATCCGTCCGAAGTTCTGCTTCAGCCTCCTCGCGGGTCTTTAACATTCTGACCCCTTCACCCTCCAGGATCCGAACCGCTGTCGTAAGGCCACTGTGGCCCACGATCCAAGAGGAAAACCGAAGGAGCTGCCGTCGCCGGTGCCGATCATCGGAGAAGGCAAGGATTTGGGGACGCCAGTCTCGGGGATGCTCCGGCTCCACAGCGGCGGCCAGCAGATGCTCCCGCATATGCTGAAAATGGTAGGAGCGGCGGCTGTCAGCCCAGCGCGCCGGGCCGGCTGTGCGCCTCAGATATTGGTAAATGGCAAACAAAACAGCAATCGCCACCACACCGGCTGCCACGTTGATGGCTAGCATCGCTCCGAGGCATGCCAAACAGCCCAGGAGGCTGAGTCGGAGGTCAAACCAGCGAAATCGAGGCCGGAAGGAAGGACTCGATGTGCGTGCTTCGTAGAAGGTGGCATAGTTGATAAGCCCGTAGGAAATCAGGAAAAACATGGACACAACCGGTGCGATCACGTTCAGCTTTCCCAAACCAATCGTGCCGAATGCTATCCCGGCAGAGAGCAGAACCCCACGTCGAGGATTCCCGGTCTGGCCGGATCCTTTAGCGAACGGCAAGAGGAAGGAAAAGATGCGATCGCTGGCCAGAGACTGGAGGATACGGGGGGCCCCTAAGAACGAGGCCATTGCAGAGGACAGGGTTGCGGCAATGACGCCCGCGTCGATGAGCAGGTCAATGGAGGCTACTCGCTTCATGGCCCCATAGTCGCTTATCATCACATCACGGGGCAAAGCCGCAGCAAATACGACCGCCGCACCAAAGTACACGAGCATCGAAATCCCTACGGCAAGAAAGGTGCCCAGCGGCAGACTCCTGCCGGCGTCTTTAAGGTCGCCGGACATGCTGACGCCTTGGGTGAACCCGGTCACGGCCGGAAAAAAGATGGCAAAGAGGATCCAGAAATCGGGGCGGCCAGCTGGCCTCACCCAATTACCAGCCAGAAGCGCGGTATCCCACTGGACCAGACCTCCAATAAAGAACGAGATCAGTGCGGCCGCGATCAAGGCCATGACGACATATTGAAATCGCGTGGCCCAATCCGCACCCAGCCAGGCGAAGACGAACAAGAACGACACGGCGAGGACAGCGATTATTTGAGGCAGAACCTCACTCCCTTCCGACAGCATAGAGGTCACTGCTTCACCAAAACCGATGCAGTAAAACGCGATAGATACCGACTGGGCAAGGAACAGGACGATTCCAATGGCCCCACCAAACTCCAGGCCAAGGGTTCGAGAGATGAGATAATAGTCACCACCGCCTTTGACCTTGAGGTTTGTGGCAATCGCGGAAAGGGAAACACTGGTCAGCACTGATATGACATTGGCCAGGCCGATTATGACCAGCGCGCGTGCCAAACCGGCATTGCCGACCACGTGTCCCAACCGCAGAAAGAGTATGATCCCGAGAATGGTCAGAACGCTTGGCGTGAAAACCCCGGAAAAAGTCCCCAGGCGCCCTTTTGGAAGTCTAGAACCGCGGTCTTCACGAACGTGCTGCTGCATCAGTGAGCCTTGCCCTTAACCTCTTGCGGTCTTGCGGTCTGGTGTTGCCGGAGCCCGGTCAACGGCCCCAACAAATCCCCTCTCCATGGGCGCAAACATCTTCCAAGAAGCAGGGGCTCAAACGACCCAAGACACCTGCCATGCGGGGTAACCACATTCAATTGACATACAAGCGCTTCTATTCTATATTTTTTTGATCGAACATCAAATTCCTATCAAATCCGCTGAACCCAAGCAAAGAAAAAGTCGCGAATACGCGAAGAAGGAGGCTGACTCATGAAAAAATGGCTACTCATAGGCGGTGCGATTGTCATCATCCTGATCATTTTTCTGGTTGTGGGGGTCTCGAACCTCGGCCCCCTGATCAAGAACGCGGTGAACACATACGGGCCGAAAATCACAAAAACCGAGATGCGCCTGGCGGACGTGGGCATCTCCATTTTTTCCGGAGAGGCCAAGCTCAAGGGATTCTATCTCGGAAACCCCAAGGGATTCAAGTCACCGGACGCCATTAAAGTGGGCTCCGTCTATGTGGATGTGGATGAGGGGTCCCTGACCGGAGACACAATCATTATTGACAAGATCGAGGTGCTCCGCCCTGAAATCACCTATGAGAAAACGCGGGGAACGGACAACTTCCAGACGATTTTAAACAACGTGAAAAGGACCGTGGGTGCAGGCGGGCCCTCAAAGAAGGAAGCTGAGAAAGAAGGCGCTGGGAAGAAAATCCTGATCAGAGATTTCATTGTGCAGGGTGGCAAGGTGAACCTAGCCATGTCCATGCTTGCCGGAAAAAGTGTCAGCGCCCCACTGCCGGACATCCATCTCAAAGACGTGGGAAAGAAAGGTGCATCCCCAGCCGAGGCATTTGAGGAAGTATTCGCGGCCCTGTATGAAAAGATCACTTCCAGTGCCGTGACAGATGTTTTGAACCAGGGGCTTACGGCCGTGGGCGAAGGTGCAAAGAAGCAACTGGAGGGAGTCACAGGGGGTGCAAAGAAGGAAGTGGAGGGAGTCACCAACAAGGTCAAGGGACTGTTCGGAAAATAGAGTTGTGTGACAGGAAAAAGCAGAGCGTTGTTCTTTTGTCCTGAATCACCGCATAGATTAAGAAACCCAACTCATGATAGACTCGTAAAAAGTGTTTTGCGAACGACATTGAGCATTTTGGGAAAAAGGCACTTGAGATGTTTAGCGTTAAAAAATGCTAACTGTCTGAGGGCGTTAGCCCGAGTCTTAGCATTTTAGCTGAACATCTCAAGTGCCCCCAAAATGTTCACGGAGCGAGTATAATCGACTTTTTACGAAACCATCAACTCATCCGATCACAGCTTTACAGGCTGTTGCCCGGATCCCTTTTCGCTTGTTCTGAAACGTTTCTTGATAAGCCCAAGGCTTGGTCCAGCCCCGCTTTCTGTTTGCGTGCTTTTTACGAGTCTATCAAGGTTTATCAACCCAAAACGTTTCAATAAACCGTTCAAAGGCATTCCCGTTTTGGCAACAGCCCGTCTATGGCTGCCCCCTGCCTTATGACACCTGTCCATTGAGCAGCTCCGCTCAATTAAGATAAGGGCTCATAGGGACCTGGTCAGAGTGATCCATCAAAGGGTCGATGACTTTGAAATTTACGGTGTCACGTAAACTGGGAGTCTGTGAGGCACCATGAGCGTTTCTTTGGATACGTTCGGAGTCTATCCCTTGCCGAAGCAAGGCATCCCTTAGGGCCAAGGCACGCTTTTCTTGCAGCCCTCCTTGTCCGGGTGTTTCAAAACCGTCGGTTTCCAAGCTCACTTCAACATCGATGGGCATGTGAGGAAATAGGTTGATCATATTGGCGACTCTCCCTATTTCTTCATGGGCACTGGGTTTCAGGGTTGCAGATTCCCATTCGAAAATGACATCGCTTCTGTACATGATCGCCAGGACCTCTCGCACTCTTGATATCTCGCACAAATGTCTCATGTTGCCTCCTCCCTGCTGCTGCAAGGCTTTTGCGTTTCTTGGCAATGAAAATGGTTTCATCCCAATGTTCTCTTTGTCTCTCACGACCTCACTTGGGTTAAAGTGGAAGTCACGTACTGTCTGTCCATATTATTAGCAATCAAATGTGGTGGAAATATGAAGAGAACATGTGAAGATTGTGAGAATCCATGAGGTACCGCAGGAAAACAGCGTTTTGATGACGGCTCGCGGTCCGCACCCCAGGTCGCCGGACAACCTGACTTGATAGCATAGCCATCAAATTATGAAGAGAATGCGGAGAAAACATGTGAAGACTGTGAGGATTGACGCTTTATTTGAAATATGGGGTAAAGTATATTAATCTTTATATTGGGATTGTCGAAGATATGTTTGGCGAATCTCCGGGGAGGAGATGTGAGGACAAGGCTCTCTTTTAAGATATTGGCAGCATTCCTATTGACTTTCTTCGTGGTACTGGCCTTGATGATCGTAAGCATACGGTTCCTTGCCTACCAGAATTTTACCGATTACGTGCACAAGGTTGAAATTGAAATGCTCGACCAATTTGTTGACAGGTTGAGCGCAGAGTATCAAAAAAATCACGGGTGGAAGGCATTGAGGGGGCATCCACTGTTTTGGTATAGAATCTTGCATTTGGATAGCGCCGCTTCTCCCGTGACCAAGATGGAAGCGGGAAACGAGCGGAAGGGTTCGCCACCTGCAGATCTTCTTAAAACAGATCCAAATGAGAGACGTTATCTCATGAGAATGGTGCATAGGCTTTCACTTTTTGACAGACTCAAGTCCCCGATCGCCGGACCCGCCCGTTCTATCAAAGGCCACGCACTTCGTAGAATTAATGTTGATGGCAAAACAGTGGGGTGGTTGGGGCTTAGGAAGCAAGAGCGCTTGTCTCACCCCCTGGACGTGGCTTTTTTGAAGGAGCAGTCCAAGGCCTTCTATCTTGTCGGTGTCGGCGTCTTGGTGCTGGCAGCGATAGTGTCATATTTTTTGTCGAGACACCTGTTGGCACCCATCAAACAGCTAACGGCAGGAACGCGTGCATTGACCTCCTTCAAATTCGAAACAAGAATAGATGTTCATACGAAGGACGAGCTGGGACAACTCGCCTCTGATTTCAACGTCATGGCAAAAACCCTGGAGAAATCCGAGGAGATGCGACAGCAATGGATTACCGATATTTCACATGAACTCAGGACCCCCTTGTCTATACTGCGCGGTGAGATCGAGGCTTTGCAGGATGGCGTTCGAGACCTCAATAGACAAAGCCTGGATTCACTGCATTCGGAAGTGATCTACCTCAGCAAAATCGTCCGTGACCTTCATGACCTCTCCTTGGCGGAAACAGGGGCCCTGCCTTTCAACAAAGAACCGGTCAATCCGGTACAGGTGTTGAGAGAGACGCTCAATCTCTTTAGAACCAGATTTGCGCAGCACCAAATTACTGTTTTGGACGAAATGGGGGCCGATCAGAACTTGGCGATTAGAGGAGATACCGATCGCTTGACACAATTATTCTCAAACCTATTGGAAAATGCGCTACGATATACAGACAGGCCTGGAACTTTGAGGATCTGGCAGAATCTTCGGGGAAACCGACTGGTATTATGTTTTGAAGATTCTGGGCCCGGCGTGCCTGAAGCGTCTGTGGATCGTTTATTCGATCGATTGTACCGGGTTGATCCTGCAAGGACGCGTGCCGGAGGTGGAAGCGGCTTGGGTCTGTCAATTTGCAAGAAAATCGTGGAAGCTCACAGTGCTAAGATAGAAGCCGCGAACGCGCCATCCGGGGGGTTGCGGTTTAGAATCGACTTTCCACTTAGCTTAGCCTAGGACACAGGAAGCAACGACACCATGACGCATCATCGTATCCTGATTGTTGAAGATGAAATCAAGATTGCTGAGCTTCTTCGGGACTATTTGAAAAAAGCGAGTTATGCCGTCTCCAGTCTTCATCACGGCGATGGGGTCATCTCTTTGGTTAAAGACAATCCACCCGACCTGATTCTGCTGGATGTCATGTTGCCGGGAAAGGATGGCATGGAGATATGTCGGGCGATCAGGAAGTTCTCAACTGTTCCTATCATCATGATAACAGCCCGCGTGGAGGAGATCGATCGACTTGTCGGGCTGGAGCTTGGTGCTGATGACTATATTTGCAAGCCGTTTAGCCCCAGGGAGGTGGTGGCTCGAGTGAAGGCGGTACTGCGGCGAGTTCATCCAGAACCAGACACAAAGAGACTGACTTCCGGACCCATTATTCTGAATGAGGAAACGCACCAGGTCACAGTAGGCGAGGAAGGACTGAAGTTGACGCCGAGTGAATTTGGACTGCTAAAGATCATGATGACCCATCCTGGCCGTGTTTTCTCCCGGAATGAATTGATAAATAAAGTCCAGGGATACGACTTTGATGGCTATGATCGCACCATAGACACGCATATCAAGAATTTGCGGAAAAAAATTTCCTCGAGACTTCCCGGCCAGGAAATTATTTGTACGGTCTACGGCGTTGGATACAAATTTATCGAACCTCCTCCCTAAAACGACCGGTGCTCAAGAGATGATAGACTCGTAAAAAGTGTTTTGCGAACGACATTGAGCATTTTGGGAGAAAGGCACTTCAGATGTTAAGCGTTAAAAAATGCTAACTGTTTGATCCGCCGCAGGCGGAGAGTCTTAGCATTTTAGCTGAACATCTTAAGGGCCCCCAAAATGTTCACGGCGTGAGTAAAATCGACTTTTTACGAGACCATCAAGAGACGATGTTAGTGATCGCTCAGGGCTATTTTCAACCCGCGTGCCGCCCCATAACATGGTGCAAGACACCGGGGGCGTCCCGGATACCTGGCCCGTCAAGAAGAGCCGGACAAGTCACTTCCCCACCAGGCAAAGCCTATGGTGCCCACGAGACCGCAGGAGAAGGCCACCAAAAAGTTGGTAGCCGGACCCACTTGCCAAAGGAAGGCGCCACCGAAGGCGGCGACTGAGACGATCACATCTCGCAGGAGATAGTAGAGGCCGAACATGGCTGCCTTGCGGTGTTCCGGGGCAAGATCCATAATCAGGGCCTTGCGAGTTGGTTCGCCAAACTCCTTAAACCCGCGCAAGATAAACGCAAACACCAGCAAGGGGAAAGACCGGCAGAACAGAAGCGCCAGTGGAAAGAGTGTAAAAAAAATGAATGTTGTCACCACGAAAGGTTTTTTTGTGCTTCTGTCTGCGAAATAAGCCACTGGAATGTAGACGAACAGAGCGGTCGCCATCTCAATGCTCGTGAGGATACCGAATTGGAGAGCAGTCACCGGTGCGGCAATGGTCTTCATGCACCACACAACAACGAAGGCGTAAGGTATCTGTTCACAAAACCGAACCAGGATGTCGGAAACAAGCAACCTCTTAAGTGACGGACACATTGCACCCAGGAGCCGAAACGGATTCTTTTCCGCTTTGACACCCTGGCTTCCACCAACCGTTACTGGTGGCTCCACGTCGATGAGCACCTGTTGTAAGGCTGCCGCCAGACCGGACAGGAGAAAGGCCACCACAAAGGCAAGGCGGACCCCGTTGCGTTCCCCCCAGGCGCCGATGCACAGACCGCCTAAAATCGGTCCCAGCCCCATGGGGATACGGCGTACGAGGGACTGCATGGAGACCCCCATGGTTCGCTTGTTCATCGGCAGCACCTTGGCAACGACGTCCATGGTTGCCGGCAAGGATATAGCCGTCCATGACAGGAAGAATACCGCCCCCACCAGAACAGCCTGCCATGAGGGAATCAGTATGACCACAAGGAATCCGCCCATGGCAACGATATTGAAAACGAGTAAAGCTCGTTTCATTCCGAGGCGATCGGAAAGGTAGCCACCAGGGAAGGAATAGAGTGCCGACAGGAGATTGTCGAGGCCGTTTAAGAACCCGATCGACAAAGCACCCCCACCGACTGCCATGAGATAAATCGGCAGGAACCGCTCGGCCATCCGTTCTCCCATGCCGACAAGGATGACCATGCTCAAGACACCAACCGTGCTTCTTCTGAGGCCAAGAAAGTCAGATATACGTTCCAGCCGGGCCATTTTCATGTCAATGCAACGGGATCAAGGGCCGTCTTCAAACCCATGGGCCGAGTCTTTTGGAACCGCGAAAGCGAGCGCATTCCCCGTGGCTTGCTGCGGGGTTGGCGAGCGTATCCAAAAAAGTCAGCGTTCCTTACGGTCGAAGACTCCCTGTAGCTTGGAGTCTTCAATCGACAGACTGGAAGGTTGTTGTCAGGGGCAAGGGGCCAAAGACTGAAGCTCCCTGCAGCAATCTGGAGGGAGCCAACGAGACCTTTGCATAACCTCGTCTCGCTCTTTGGTATGAGGTTTTTGACCCATCTGAGGGCTCGCTCACTAAATCGCAAAAACTCGGCCTAACGGCCTCAAACAGCTTGCGATTTGCCCACTAGGGTGGGCCGTTCGTTTTCGCCCGGATGGGTGCCCCAAAAACCTCATAATTGTCGCTTTCCGAAGTTTTGCAAAGCTCTCCCAACAAGATTGAATCTTACGTATCGGTTTAGCCTATTGAAGGATGGGGCTCCAGGCGCTCCTGTTTGGTCAAAGTCTTGACACTGCATGGTAACATGCCGAGACCGCTATGGAGCCGACGGCCATTCGTGACGTGTGCTGGGGCCCACAGGCCGATAGCCAACACATGGCTCAGGGTTCAATCGCCCCTTGTATTTGTCCGCATGCCATGCCCTACAAGGCATATGATCCTCCATATCCTTGAGAAGTTGCTCCTCGGCGGCTCCTGGACGCAAGCGCAACATGGTAACCGGTACGATGGGCCGGCATCAGATCGGCTTTGCAGGTCCGCCGAAAACATGAAACAGCAGCATCAATATCAATGCCTGGATGATCCAGCCAATAATGCAAACCCCCACGGCCCGCAGTGTGCTCGTATAATCCAAAGCTTGCCGGACGGCGATGACCATCGCCACCAACATCCAGACTGAAGCTGCCCAAAAAACAAGCCCTGCCAGCCCGGGGATAATGCCTACCACTCGAATCAGACCCGGAGAGCTCGAAAAGCCGATGGTGCGCAACAGCTCACCCACATCTGCCTTGGTCTGGGGCTCTGGAAGGAACTTCGTGCCAATAAAGTAAGTGATATAGGCCCAGAAGTACCACGCAATAAGAGCCACAACGGTCCCTACGAAGATTCCACCAAAGCCTGCCCTTCCGATGCTTCCAACCCCGGCCGCTACGCTGGAAAGAACAACAACCCACATGGCCTGGCTCAGGGCCCCTTTGTCAGCCTCAACCTCTTCATATACATGAACATCCAACTTGGCGGCGCGAATCATACGGTCCTTGAAACTAGTCATGGGGTCCTCCCAAACCTTGTCAGTGCTTCAACAAGAAACTACTTGAGACCTTTGCAGAACCTCGAAAAGCGACAATTATGAGGTTTTTGGGGACCCACCCGGGCGAAGCGAATGGCCCGCCCTGGCGGGCAAATCGCAAGCTGTTTGAGGCCGTTAGGCCGAGTTCTGAGCGCTACGCTTCACTTCGTGTCCGATTTAGTGAGCGAGCCCTCAGATGGGTCAAAAACCTCATATCAAAGAGCGAGGCGAGCTTATTCAAAGGTCTCTACTTTTTTGAAACTGACCTTGATCCCCCAAAATGCTCCATGTCGTTCGGAAAATACTTTTTACGAATCCATCAGAATTGACCGGCCTGCGCCCCGCAAGCCCCGTCTGGAAGGGCGGGGTCAAGGGGAGCTATACAAAAATGGCAATCTTCCTTACCGGGAAGCCCCGCCCGGGAGGGCGGGGAGGCTTCACTTCCAGCTTTTTACGATTTCATCAACCCTGAAAAGCTGCCCCCTCTTATAATCGACAGCCCACCCACGAGGAAGCTTATAGCTTGTGTACTGCTCTTATTTTGAATCACAACGTTTGTCAAACTGTTAGGCGAGAGGCCAACAGGCAAAAAAGCAGGCTGTCACCAAAAGGAACGACTGGGGTCTGAGGACGGAAACATTACCGCTGACAGAAAAAGATCGACCTCTCTGCCGGCTTGAAATTTCCCCTATTCTTCGGGCGCGTCCGGTGCGCCGGTCACCGCTGGGCCATTGTCCGTTGTTGTGATGTGCCCATCCTTACTGTCGACCGACGGCTTGCCTGAAATGGCGGTGAGGATCTGGCTGCTGACCGGGGGGCATCCCCGAATGAAGATGCCATTGCCGCGGTGGCGTGCCGTACAATTACCGATGCACAGGGTGCCGTCCGGCACTTCCACGTGGCCCTTGCCGATAGCAATGCGAATACTGGTATCCGGAGGAAAGTAGTCGGAAAGGCAGTCTCCGTAACGTTTCAGAAACAAGAAAAGAGTCGACTGGCAGGCGCTGCACGAGTTCTTGTCCACAATATCGATGTTCGGGAACTCGAGCGACAAATCTTCCGGCGGGGGAACAAACGCGGCCGCCCATTGGTGCCACTCCTCCGGGGTGACCGCAATACGGCCGAGGTCGATCACGCCGTAGCCGCGCTCTGCGCCCATGCGTAAATGCGGAACAGCTTCCGCGTTCGTACCCATCAACTCGCACGCTACTGCATCTGCCGCAAAGGCATCAGCGCTCACGACGATAACGCCCAGAGGCCTGGCTTGTCCGGCGCTGGGACCCAGTCCTTCCATCCCCACTGTACCGTCGATGATGGAAAGATGCGGGCGGAGCACCCCGGACAGGTCGGCAATAGCGATATCGATTGGTTTTTCGTCAAGCCCTTCGACTGGCGGCAACATATGGAACTCCACCTTGCTGTGCCGCCAGAGGCAGCCTTTCATATTCTTGACAGCCAGTGTCACACCGGTGTGCATGTGCATCTTCATGACCGGCAGGGAAACGACGAGATCGTATTCAAGCGCTTCCGGGCAGACCTTGAGAGAATCGATTGCAAGACCATCGGGGACCGGAACTTTGACGAAACGACGGGCATTCATGTCCATCAGAGGACAATGACGCTCACCTGCAACCAATGAGATGCCGATGGCTTCAAAGGCCTCCCGCGTCTTGACACCCACGATAGGACTTTCGCCAACCGCTACATCTGCCCCGGCTTTGCGGAACACGTCGATAGCAGCAGCGACGACCTGCGGGTGTGTGGTGATCCCTGCTCCGGGAGGAGCAAGCCGGCCGGCATTGGGTTTGAGCAGCACTCGTTTGCCGCTGGCATGTGAAAGATCCATCTGCGCCAGTGCCGCGCAGGTGTTGGCATAGGGGCCCTCTCCACCAGCGACATGAACGGACGGGCGGCTTCGTGAGAGCAGAAACGGGCTGTCAGTCAGACTGGTGGATGTCATGGCTTGTGCCTGTTTGGTTGCATCGTAACATCATGGAAAGTGCTTAATAGCTCCATCGAGTAAAACCCAATCCTTGTTTTATTTCTTACTTGACCGTAGCAGGACAAACAAATGGTCAATCCCTGTTCTGACATGTGGGCTATCGGATTCTTGTGCATTCAGAAGGGAGAGGCCTGACGGCAAGGACCTGAATTGTCAGATTCTCTCGCTAACCCCGGCGCAAGCAGCGGGGAATGCGCTCGCTTTCGCGCTTCAAGCCTGAGCTACGGAAAGGGTTGCCTCGGCAACAATGCGCCTCTTGCGAAAGATACAATGGTGATTGTTATAATTCACTCCGCCTTTCGGTAAGGAGAAACCGTGCTCTTTTTATTTTGTTGCCCCTCCATGTCTGGTGTTGTGTCGTGTATCGAAGCAGAGGAATCGCTGGTTTTGTGCGTCGTGGGTTTCGGAACCACCATGGTATCGTAAAGCGTAATGGAGCTGCCTTCTTTAGAAGTAAAACCAACGATACTCCCATTGGCGTCAAGAACCAGTATCCAGTCATCCCCTTCGATGTCCAGGCTCTCAGTACCGGTAATACGATAGGTATGATCCTCCATCTCTCGAACAGATGTCGGATATTCTTCGCTGCTGGTGCCAAACGTCTTCTGCCAAATAATATTCCCCTGTGCGTCCAGCTTCAAAATCCAGAAGTCATCGTCACCCGCACCGAAAGACCTCGTGGAACCCGCAACAATGTAACCTCCATCTGAAGTCGATTCGATCGGTATATGGCGGAAAAATCCGCTTTCTTCCTCCTTACCGCCGTATGTCTTATCCCAGACAATATTTCCATCTGGATTCAGTTTCAATACCCAGATATCGTACGAGCCGGCGCCGAAAGATGCCGTTGTACCTGTCACAACGTATCCGCCATCTTTTGTCTGTTTGATATCCCCACCCCGGTCTGGACCTTGTCCACCATAAGTTTTCTGCCATACTATGTTTCCAGTTGAATCGAGTTTCAAGATCCAAACATCATCGTCACCGGCACCAAAAGACGAGGTGGTCCCACTAACAACGTAACCGCCATCTGTGGTTTCCTGAGTGGAAAATGCCATGTCCCAATGCCCGCCCCCATAAGTTTTTTGCCAGTCAATATCACCGTTTTGGTTGATCTTTAATACCCAGAAATCGTACTGGTTGCCGCCAGGAACCCAAAACTGCCCGGATATGATGTACCCCCCATCCCTTGTCTTCTGGCTGAAACGTGTGTCATGTGACGGTGACCATTCAAAACGTAATCGAGGGGGTTCCTCACTTTGACCACTTGCCGGCCACCCCAAAACAAGCGCCAGGGCCACGGAAAATAATACTCTAATCACTGAATCTCTCCTTCCATTCGTGTACTTGAGATATAATGGCGTTATTTTATCATACAAACTAAGAAAAAACATTTGAAAATGGACAAGGGCCGAAAGGAACAAATCACGTTCAGGTTGCCACACGCTACTTACCCTTACCAACCGATTTTACAGCAGATATCTACCTCCCCTCCGGCTCAGGCCACAAAGGTCGCGGTCACATGTCTGTTATCGTGCTCGACGTGACCGTCAAGTCCATTAAGGATCACCCGGCGTTATCCCCAGTGGCATAATGAAGAACCCGGTGGCAGGTGTCTTGCCAGGAGTCACGGCCATCAAAAAGAGCATCTGGTTGCAAATTTGCAGATGATGTCATAGTGGTTGTCCAACGTTTGCTCCGACCTTTGGTAGAATAAAGAGGCCGGCCATGCGACATTCAAAGCGCGGCCATGATTTGCCGGACGGAAAAAGAAAACGGGGGTGCTCATGAAAAACTCTATGTCATGTATGATAGGGCTAATGGCCTGAAGCGTCATGGGAATTGGTCGCGCCGGCCAGCAAAGGAATGTCTCTGACATGGTCCATGAAAAGCGCGAAAAGGCGACTTTTGCCGGGGGATAGGCTCATGGGCGGGGAACCAACCTCTGAGGCATTAAAACAAAGGGGCAAGGAGATGGAAAAAGAAGCGCTCGAGAACGACAGGGCCGCAGAAGCGCTAAAACGCCATGTTGCCCAACTTGAGCAACGCCAGCAGGACTTGCAGGAGTTTGTCGACAGGATATTACATGATTTCCAAGAGCCGCTCGATATGGTAACAAGGTATCTCCAATTTGTGGACGCGCGCTATAAAGGGAGACTCGGTTCGGATGCCGATGCGTTCATCGCCTCTGCCGTGGACGCCGCGAACAGGATGCAAGACCTTGTCAGTGACATGCTGGCCTATGTGAGAAGAAAGGATCCCGGTGAGGTTGTTGCAGGACGGCAATAGAGGACCATTGCCGACCGTGTCGAATATGAAGGTGAAGGTTCCCGCGAAGATCAGGACATTCAACATAGAAGACATCAACAAGACCCTTGACATTGAGAAGCAGGCATTCCCAAAAACAGCTTACCCGAAAGAGGCTTTTCTAAGCTATGCAGACAGATTCCCGGACCGTTTTGTTGTTATTGAATGCGGTGAAGACATCTTGGGGTACATGATCTTTGATACGGATGGGCACATCCATTCCATGGCCGTCAAACCCGCGCACAGAAGGCAAGGCCTTGGGACGATGTTGTTCATGCACGCTGCAAGGTGTGCCGAGAAAAGGTTGTGGCTGGAAGTGAGATCAAGAAATACGGCGGCCATAGCGTTTTACAGGCGTATGGGCATGGAAATAGATGGAAGGATTCAAGACTACTATGAAGACGACGATGCGCTGATGATGGTGTTGAGTGAGAGCACAAAGGTAGCTTCGAGATACAGAGAATCATGAACGTCATATTCTTTGTCATTATTCTTATCGCATTTCTCACCACAGGGTGGCATCAACTCCACTGGATCCCTGTCCACGGAGCCATTTCCCCCATGGAAGGGTTGTCCAAGGCCATGGTGGAGTCTGCCGCCAGTTCCGTCGAACTGGCCCTGGGTCTTATCGGCGTGATGACCCTTTTTTTGGGGCTCATGAAGGTGGCGGAGGCCGGGGGGCTATTGAGAGTGCTCGCCCGTCTTATTCGTCCCTTAATGGTGAGGCTCTTCCCTGGTGTGCCTCCGGATCATCCGGCCATGGGAGCCATGATCCTGAATATGTCCGCCAATGCTATGGGGCTGGGTAACGCCGCCACTCCTTTCGGGATTCGGGCAATGCAGGAACTGGACAAACTCAATTCACGCCCCGGAACGGCTACGGACTCGATGGCTCTGTTCCTTGCCATCAACACCTCCAGCGTGACCCTGTTGCCCACCGGTGTGATTGCGCTGCGGGCGGCCGCGGGATCGACCGACCCGGCGGGCATCCTCCCTACGACCCTGTTTGCCACCCTGTGCTCGACCCTGGCCGCCATAGTTGCGGCCAAGGCTTATGGGCGGTTCTGTCGACGTGAACGACCGGACGAGGGTGAAAAGGGCGCAGGGGTTACGGAGCTGCCGGTGGGAAATGAAGCGACGCTGCCCGAGGCGTCCACTGAGACTTATCCCGTATGGGTCAGTCTCTTGGCCGTCTGCACCCTGCTTGCCTTCATTCCTCTCACCGTCCTTTATGGCCGGGCCGTCTCCCCGTGGATCATCCCGGGTCTCATGGCGTGCTTCCTGGGCTTCGGGGTCACCAGACGGGTTGGCGTCTACGAGGTTTTTGTAGACGGGGCAAAGGAAGGTTTTCAGGTAGCGGTCAAAATCATCCCGTACTTGGTAGCCATCCTGGTGGCGGTGGGCATGTTCCGTGCCAGTGGTGCCATGGAGGCGATGGTGGCCTGGCTGGGTCCGTGGACGGGACGCGTGGGCCTGCCTGCCGAAGCCCTGCCCATGGCCCTGATGCGGCCCTTGTCCGGCTCAGGGGCCTATGGGATTATGGCTTCCATTATCAATGATCCGGCTGTCGGCCCTGACAGTTACACGGGCTACCTGGTGTCCACCTTGCAAGGTTCCACCGAGACCACCTTTTACGTGCTCGCGGTCTACTTTGGAGCGATCCAAGTGCGGCGCGTCCGCCATGCCCTGGCCGCTGCGTTGACAGCGGACGTGGCAGCGGTCATCGCTGCTGTAGTCGTGTGCACTTACCTTTACGGGTGAGGCAGAGAGGCGGGCGTTTGTTGATGGCTTTCAAACTCTCGGTTTTTCAGGCCATGGCTTGCGGGGGCAAGCCGGCCAACAGGCCTACTCTTGATCTTTTGGCACCAGCCGATAAAGTTTTCCGTCCTTGTGATGTACCCAGGCACAGCTCTTCATGCCGCCCTTCTGTTTCCAGCAGAATTGATTGAGCTGACGAAAGCCTTTTTCTTTGGCTTGCTCGAGAGTCATGGTGGGCAGCATCTGTTTGTGTTCCTCTATGTACGCTATGAGTGCGCGACCAAGCATCTCAAAGTAAGCTCTGTCGGCTTCGGAATCTTCGATGATGTCATCTAGAAACTCGCCGGGCTCCTTCATCCTAACGATCTCCCTTCGGCTCGGTCAAGACGTTTAAACGCCTGACGAAAAAGCAGGGCCACTTCTGGTCCCTGCCCTTGCTGCTACCCATGCCATGAACGCTAACCTGTCCATGGTTTGCACATCTTTATTCCCACGATGGTACACCAGGAAAGCCAGCTATAAATGAGCATTTCGTAATGCTTGCATATGCACATGGATAACCGCTTGTTCAACCCCGTATCTACCAGGCGGCAGTAAACATGCAGGGGATTGAAACGGTGTTGAATGGTTAGCATGACGTTTCGCAATGGGGTTGCTCCTGCTCTTTGATATTAAGGCATCCAGTTGAGGAAGTTATAAGTCAAAAGGCCAACCGCAGCCCCACAAACAAGAGCGATCGTCACTAACACTAAGAAATCTTTCATTTTCTGCCTTTCTCTTAACAACTGCTGGCGTGTGACTTGGTAACTGTAGTGCCGGCACACCTTTTTCATCCTGTGATATACGAACATCAAGGACCATGCCAATTCAGATGACTTGAATGATTATCATATATTTCAAAAGGTTAGCCAGAATTCCGCTGTAACATCCATCCGAAACATTGGGCAATTGGGGTCATATACTATGAAAAAAAATGCCACTATGGGCAGAAGAAGTAACAGAGTCATTCGATTGCTCTTCGACTCGCGATGAGGGGGAAGAGGGCTTTTGAAAGCGGTCCTGTGCGCCAATTCAAGCAAAAAGCCTTGTTATGATAGGGCCTCGGCGCCTTGAAAAACAGGCGGTGCGGTGCGGCCTGGATCTGGGGCCAACGACGTTTAGAAGCCTTGAATACCTTTTTCCTGATTGCGTCGCTGATGGGCCCGTGTCAAGTTTTTTTGCGCCTGTTGCAAGTCCGGCTTGACCTCAAGTGCCTTGGAAAAATGAACTATGGCCTCTTGCATCTTTCCGCCCCTGGCGAGTAACACACCCAGTTCGTTGTGGGCCTCGGCGTAGTCCGGTTCGATACGGATGGCGTCACGCAAGTGCTCAATGGCCTCTTCCAGTCGATTCTCCTGAGACAGGGCAACTGCGAGATTGTAGTGTGCCTCCGCAAAGTCAGGTTTGACGTGCAGCAGCCTGGAAAAATGATCTATGGCCTCATCAAGCCTCCCCAACTTGCCCAGGGCAAAGCCCAAGTTGAAACGCGCTTTCAAATAGTAAGGTTCGATACGCAGGGCTTCTCTATAATGTGAAACAGCCACCTTGAGACGACCCTGCTGCGCAAGTGCGAACCCCAGGTTGTTTTGCACTATCGCGCTATCCGGACTAACCCTGAGTGTGTGCTGGAAAAGTGTGGTGCTGTTTCTCCAGCAGCCTACCTGCAGCCATGTCAAAATCGCAAGACCTGAAAGGGCGATCCCGGCTGCCACGGCTAGCACTGCCTTGCCGTACCGCCAACTTTGGACAAACTCAGCGACACCCCAGGAGATGACGATAAACAGACCTATCAGGGGGACATAGGTATACCGGTCAGCCATGGACTGTGATCCCACCTGTACCAAGCCGATGACCGGAATCAGCGTTCCCAGGTACCAGAACCATCCCGCGGGGACATATGGGAATCGTCGCGCCGCCCGTATTGCCAGGCCCGATACTGACAGGAGTAAGACAGCGGCGCCTGCAACCTGCCAGGCCGGCAAGCCGTTATAAGGATAGGTGTAGAGGCATGCCAAGTCCTGTGGCCAGAGCATCTTGGCAATATACTTCACATAGGAAACCAGAGCATTAGCCACTCTAATCTTGAGCGAGAGGGCATGCAAAGGCGCAAAGGCTTTCCCGCTCTGCTGAGCGGCAATAGTGATCACACTTGAGACCGCAGCCAGGACAAGCAATGGAATTTTTTCCA
>Ga0315534_1000945_pt1 | contig 20474 bp, 14 predicted proteins | sample SalMarSW160240MG_FD_203094 | JGI IMG/M metagenome (GOLD analysis project Ga0315534, IMG submission 203094) | Salt marsh sediment microbial communities from the Plum Island Ecosystem LTER, Massachusetts, United States - Salt Marsh Sediment SW1602-40 ... | reverse complement strand
ACTTTCGAAGCGGTGGCCGCCGCGTTCAAGGAGACATTCACCCGGCTTTTTGGCGGCGGCTCTGCCCGCCTGACGCTCACCGACCCGGACGATCTGACCCAGACCGGGATTGACATCGAGGCCCGCCTGCCGGGCCGGCGAACGCAGAGCCTGGCGATGCTCTCCGGGGGCGAGCGCAGCCTGACGGCCAGCGCGCTGGTCTTTGCGCTGCTCAAGGTTTCGCCGACACCGTTCTGCGTGTTGGATGAGGTCGATGCCATGCTGGATGAGGCGAATGTTGTCCGCTATACAGATATGCTGCGCGAGTTGAGCGCCGAGACGCAGTTCATCCTGATCACCCATAACCGGCAGACGGTGCAGGCGGCCCAGGTCGTTTATGGGGTGAGCATGGGTCCGGATACGGCCAGCAAAGTCATAAGTTTAAAGCTGGATGAGGTCGAGGAAGAGCTCGATGCATGAGGGTGCTGGGGGCATTCGTTGACAATCCGGCTCGTTCAGGTAGAATAGCGGAGCGCGCCGAAGTGGCGGAATTGGCAGACGCGCTACGTTCAGGGCGTAGTGAGCTTATGCTCATGAGGGTTCAAATCCCTCCTTCGGCACTCAAGCCCCGTGAGGGGCTTGTTTTTATTTTACGGCATGCTTCTGGCACGCTTGCTGGGCGTATGAGGCTCAGGTATGATGTCGGACGAAATGACGAGTGAACCGCAGGGCCAATCCCGCATTCCCTTGATCTGGATCCTGGCGATCGTTGTGCTGGGGATTCTCGTGCTCGGTGATCTGAACCGGCGCATGGCCGATGCCCGCCGCCTGGAGCAGGATACGCTCATTCTGCAAACCGAGGTGGCGGCGATGGCCACCGAGCGGGTGGATTTGATGACGCGCGTGGCCGGAGCAACGAGCGAAAATGCGATCGCAGCCTGGGCGCGTGAGGAAGCGAAAATGGTCAAGCCCGGTGAAGTTTTGGTCGTGCCGGTTGGCCCACCGGGCGCGACACCGGTGCCTGGAGAGGCTTCCGGGGGATCGAATGAAGAGCTGAGTAACCTCGAAATCTGGTTGGCGCTGCTCTTTGGAGGGTGACTGCTTGACCCTGCTTAAAGCGCTGTGTTATAATCCCGCTCACGTTGCGGGGTGGAGCAGTGGCAGCTCGTCAGGCTCATAACCTGAAGGTCCTAGGTTCGAATCCTAGCCCCGCTACCTAAGCACCAACTTGGATCGTCAGGCTTCCGAAAAAGGGATGGCCTGACGATCTTAGGTAACAGGTACTTGGCTAACTAAGATCCTGATCTATAAGTAATAGACCGTCAGGCTAAAGCCCTTGTTAAGTTCCTTCATGCAAGCGCATTAGCAGGAAGGGTCACCAGTTCATCTTCAGGTCATTTCGATTATCCTCCGCTACTTCCCACATTCAGTTGAACACATAAGAGCCCGCGTGCGAGCACGATCACCTTGCATGGGATCTTATGTCTGGCGGTTTGAGTTCTGAGCATTCTTCATCAATTCCTAACATTCTCACTCTCGGATCATCCCCTCTTCGTGATCGTCCTGCGAATCACTTTCGTAAACACTCCTTGGCAGCCATCACAGTCATGCTAACGATTACGTATCTACTGTACTTGGATCCGCGATGGTTGTGTGTGAGGAGAGCGTGATTTCGTCGTTAGACGAGCATTAGGGTTTCGAACCACTGTTCTTCCTAGGTGCAATCACATCGACTGTGTTCGATTGAGTTAATAACACGGAGTTCACTGTCGTTTTACCCATCTTTCTGGCATAAGATGTTCAAAGAGATACCCAAAATGACAGCAAGAAGCGTCTCAGGACAGGCTGGCGGGCTCGGCCAGGGAATCCTAACCCCTTTTCTCTTCCATGCCCCCCTGTACAGGATTAGAACCAAGGATCTGGCGGTTATGAGCCCGTGTCTAAAGTGCCTGTTTTTGGGCGATTAAAAGAACCTGAGCTCGACAGGCTAGACGAAGATCTTCCTCCCAGACATCTATCTGCAAAACTTATCTGATAATGATGAAAATGTGATTAGAGATTCCATAATATGTGCAAAAACCTCGGAAAATGCGAAGAATCTGCACACATTAATGTAAGTGAGTTTCCAGTTGATCAGCAACGATAATCCGTTGCCCCATTGAAAAGTGAACTCACATAGTAAGAATGGATAGATGGTCTTCAATTACTGGACTTCGAACAATCTAACCCGTGAATCCAGGAAATCCGAATAACAATTTAACAATCCCCTTCCCAGATTCGGACAGAGTTCCACTAGGTCTGCAGGTTGAATGCCAGAATTAGCCACCCGATTGTTGACATGCTTCAATGATTGATTTATAGGTCGATAATTAGTCTTGCAAGAGTTCTATTAAATAAGGTTATCGAGGGTTATGACCTGTGAACCGAAGCATGTTTTCCCGTCAGAATCGATTTGCATCTTGATATCTACTGACGATGACTTGAGATCCTCGGACTTAATTTCTTGAAATCCCAATCAACTCGCTCTAGAATGTTTGTGTAGAGCAAAGCAATATTTAGTTATTAGTTCCTCGTGTTTCTTCAAATGACAGGGGGTTATAAATAGATCACAAACCCAGCAAACAACAAAGAAATTATCTCGCTACAATAGCTGGAACATAAGGGGAGTCTGATGCGTGATTTCACATATCGAGCTGCTGTAGTTCTTGTGGGACTGGTTTTTATCTTAATTGGTGCTGGATTCTGTTTTTCGACAGGACAGGCCCAAGCCCCTTCTCGGGAATCATTTTCTGCGGAAGCTCAGAGTGAGACACCTGAGGCTACATCTACTCCTATACCAACTCCCGAAGAACCCCAGATGATCCCGACTGCAGAATCGACTCAAGCGGTTTCCCCGGAATCGTTTCTTTTTGGATTCATTGAGGAAAGCAGTCCTGTCAATGAAGTCCTCATCGGAGGTGGACCAGAGGATCAGCATTCACCTGCTTTGGCGTATAACGCATCTGAGGAAAGTTACCTTGTCGTTTGGTTACAAACCGGAGAGCCAACATCCTTCTATGGCCGTTTCATTTTGGCTAATGGCATTCCTCTAACTCAGGAATTCCCGATAGTGGAAGGTAGTGTTGGGGAACCTCAAAGACCTGAGCTCGTCTATAACGAAGTTGACAATGGTTATCTTTTGGCTTGGTATGAGCTGAATGGGGATGTCAGTGTCGAGAGCTACTGTCTTTATTCTGCTTGTGTGACGTATGAAATCCCCCGCGCTAATCTGTATGCGTTAAAAATATCTGCCGACGGGATCCCAACCTCATCAGCTCCAACACTGATTACAACCGAGATGACTGATTTCGACATCCGGTCGGAATATGACATAGCGTTCAACAGTAATTCGAACGAGTATCTCATGGTATGGGCTCAGCCTCCAGGAGGCTTTATTGGGAATATTGCACACCCTCATCGATTGATGGGGCAGCGCTTGGATTCAAGCCTCAACATTCTTGGATCCCCCGTGGTTATCAAGCCTATCGTGGCTTCGGATATTCGCGCAACTTACAGCGCAGGCAGTAATGAATATTTAGTCACAAATAGCTACTTCATGTATGGGAGCCGTCAGTACGATCTATATGCACAGCGTCTTGATCCTGTCAGTCTATCCAACCAAGGATCGTCGATCACCTTTACCTTCTACCTGGGCGGATGGCAGACCTATCCTGGCGTCGCTTATGATTCAGTCGAGGACAACTATCTTCTGACATGGCATGATAATCCTACCCACCCGCCTGGATTTGGACATATTCAAGGTCAACTGATACAGGCAGGTACAGGCAGCCGGCTGGGCTCAGATTTCTTGGTGATGGAATCCATCGACGGGATCTTTTATGACGAACCCCGGTTAGCTCATAGCGCAATTGAAGACAGATACGTTGTCATGGGAGGGGTCGGGACAGCACCTGACCTCACCGGCCAATACGTTTCGTCGAGCGGAGTCCTCGAAGATGGACCGTTCACAGTTTCAACCAGCGCGTTGCTTGGCAAGGTCGTTGCCAGAGATGGAGACATCCAATCAGCACCAAGTTGGTTCGTTGTATGGGTGCATTTCGGCGATGTCTATGGATCTACACTTACTCCACCGGCACAGGCTTCTATCCGGGTTCTTACTGAGGACGGGTTGGCAACGCTACCGTGGGATGGGTTGGTTAATGACACACTGGTCGTGGAAGCTATAGTCTATGATGAGCCGCGTCCTGAAGTGGTTACTACCCGAGTAACAGCAGAACAAAGTAACAAGGTCACGACATTAGCACTCAACTATGTGTATACGGGGGGCGATGGTGGTCATGTATACCGTATAAGCCGAGATGCGGACCAGTTCATCAGCGAAAGTGTGGAGCTAACGGCCGCCGCCGTAGTCAACGCGCATGACGAGACCGAGTATGGAATTGCTTGGACATATATTAATGATCTTGTGGGGACTAATGATAGCTTCCACAGAGGAATTGCCTGGGGAGAGGGTGATGAAGGAACCAATAGGCCACCAGCCAGCCTCGAATACTTCAAAGCTGGTGGATTCGAGAACGCGAAAGTCGAATTAGTCATGTACGACGCCGTGCCAGATGAGTTCTTTATTAAGAACCAGGCTGACGTTCTGCTTTACATTGGCGAGGGATGGCACGACGATAATTATTTGTATCTACTAAATCGTATCGAAGATGAAAACGGAAATGTCGTCAATCCCGGTGAGATCGTAGAGCCGTCTGATCTGGATGGCTCATGGGAATCTGTAGATGTACCAATTTTCTTTGGTTGCAGTGTTCTTGACATCAACAATCTCAACAACTGGGATATTGACCCCTCCTCCCCAGGGTTGAAATGGGTTGAGGAGGTGCCAGGACCGCAAATCTGGTTAGGATTCCAATTTAGCGCTCCCCAAATCATTAATCAGAAAGGCTACGAGATTCTATATGCCCTTGCAGATGAGTTTGTTGGTAAAGGAGAATCTTGGGTGGATGCCTGGGAACATGCAACAAGCGGCGACCTTACAACTTATAGAGCATCTGGAGCAGTAGCGATCAACCTCATCGAGGAGGACGGCGTTTATTATTACTGGCATGAGGTGATCTGTATAAAATTCCTAGGATGTCTTTACAATTGGAGGAGTGTAGATCGTAGCGAATGGATGTCAAGCAGCAGTGGACTAGATGCGTTAATAGCCTCCCCGGCCGAGGTTCATATTTATGACTATGCTGGTCGTCATACGGGACCAACGATAGGAGGGGGATATGATATGGAGATTCCCGGTTCCGAGATCTCGACTACGGAAGTGTCTGGCGAACTAGCCGATGCGGGAGACAGTCAAGCCCTTCGTACTTCAATTCTCACCGCTGATTTAAGCCAATTAGATTCGATTATCCTGGTCGGTACAGACATTGGCACCTTTGACTTTGTCTTCAATATCCCAGATCGATTAAACGGGATTCAATACAAGGTGGCGTTCATTGACGTACCTGTAAGTCCTTTAGAGGTATTCATCATTGAACCTGATGCAGACACCGAATTCGTGATGATGGGTTCAACAGGAATGCAAATCCCCCCCACCGAGATTTCAATAATACCGCTTGATCTACCAGTGAACCTGACTATCGAGGGTGTCGCTATAGGATATACAGTGTATCAGAGTGATGTGTCTGTAATATTAGGCGGATCAATAAGCGGTTATCTTCCCACTCCTACTGCTTTCGAATACGATCTTGGAGACGGATGGCAAACGTACCAAGAACCATTGACCCTCACCATAAATGGAGAGTATGTCCTGCGCTATCGAGGCATTTTCGAGGATGGGAACTATGATGTGGTCCAAGAAACAGTGTTTTCAATCCAAAAACCGAATTACCCGCCCATTGCGGATGCAGGTCCAGATCAGGTAGTAGAAGAAGGAATAACTGTCACACTATCTGCAGAATCATCCATGGATCCGGATGATGATCCGATTACCTTCGATTGGGAATTGATCGACAACACGGGTCCAGAGGTCCTTCTATCCTCGACTACAGATACCTCGCCGACATTCTTTGCGCCGGATGATGGAATTCTTACGTTCCAGGTAACGGTAACAGATAGCCAGGGCGCCTCAGACGTGGACCAGGTTATGGTAACGATAAACAACAGACCTCCAGTCACCGGGGACATCAATGCGCCATTGGCTCCGGTGTTAATTAATACACTAATGACAACCAGCGCAGGATTTACTGATGCCGGGATCCTAGATCTACATGTGGCGACGTGGGATTGGGGCGATGGAAGTGAATCAACAGGCACCGTGGTTGAGGAGAGCGGCCAAGGTTTCGTAACTGGTGAACACACCTACGTGGAATCCGGCATCTATACTATCCAACTCACAGTAACAGATGAGGATGAAGGATTCTCCACCTCAACTTTTCACTATGTTGTCGTATATGACCCGTACGGAGAATTCGTTACTGGAGGGGGCTGGATCAATTCGCTGATTGGGGCGTATGCTCTCGATCCAGCCATTATCGGCAAAGCCAACTTCGGATTTAATGCGAAGTACAGGAGTGGAGAGACGATTCCTAACGGCCAAACTCAATTCGGTTTACACGATGCTGACTTCATCTTTCATAGTATCGAATATGAGTGGCTCGTAATCTCTGGTGATCATGCGATCTATCAGGGTACAGGGACGGTAAATAAGGAAGGTGGGTACGGATTCCGTGTAAGTTTGATTGATGGTGATAGTGGTGGCGATGACGACATCGACAGGTTCCGGATAAGGATTTGGAATCTCGAAAATGGAGACATCGTTTATGATAGTCAAATGGGCGATCCCATCGGTGCGCCTCCAACAGAGCTGTTGGGTGGTGGATCAATCGTCATTCACTAGGCTTTTTGCCGGCTGGATGCGTACTGTCAGACTGTAGAGAAGAAAATCGCATTGTCGATGAAGAAAGCAAGTAGCTCTTCATCTACGAAATTACGATAGATAGGCTCTGAGCTTACTTGTTTTGTAACTATCTGGATATGAAGAAGCTGTTACTCCTTGTGCTCCTCCTCCTTGGGGGCGTTGTTCTAGTTGGATGCGCCAGGAAGGAGGGAATCCCGTACATCTATCAATCACCTCCAACACGTTATTGGACACTTCATGAGGCGTATGAAATGGTTCAGCCCGCCATGTTGGAGTGGAACGAGGACGCTTTCGTCGTCCGTGTAGCCGTCCCCTTAGGAGATTCTCGTCCAGAGTGGGGTGTACAGGACGATGGTAAAGTGCCCCGCTGGAGATTTACAGTCGTATCCCCGAGTGCACAAAAATATACAGCAGTATTGCTAGTCAACGAGATCACTTCCATTGGGATTGACGGTCATCCTGAGAGGGATAGTTCAAATAGTGGTGTTCCTTTACCCATTGACCATTTTATGAGTTCAGATACTATCCTGCTGATTACTAGCGAAGCAACAGGAGGCCTTAAACCTAGCGTTCTCTTCACAGATCAAGCAGCGTCATCTACCTCGGATGATGAAGACGGTGCAAGCTGGATATGGTATCTAAGCTATGATCGACCCGAAGGCGGAACTGCGAAGGTTTACATTAACGCGATCACGGGAGAGGTGATGCGCAATGATTTTCTCCCCCAGTAGGAATGACAATGAAATAAGGTGCCCCATTTAAGATTTCATCTCGGAACCTGAAGATTCTTGATGCCCTGTGAGTTCACCAGGACAGGTGAATCCGAGCCCACCTACCTGAGGGCGACCAGGCGGGTGCTTTCTGTGTAAGTTCAACTCAGAGGTGCAACGTTGAAGGTGGGAGTATAGATGAGCATTGGATTCAACATGTACCTGATCTTCCTACTATTCGGAACAAATTCCTTCTTACCTAATATTCAGTGTTGAATTAGAATCGGGACACTGGAAAATAGTAGGGTTTCAAGCTATTGAAAATCTTTAGGCCACCCTTGGAAACCCAGCCTGACGGTCCAAGACCCCTGTTTTCGGATTCGATCTTCTATGATGAGGGATTTGTCAAGTAGCCAACACCTGGCGTCCTGAATCCTCGGCTTCACTGAGCCGCCCACCACAACGCACCTTCTGCTCATCCCCTTTCTCAATCCTTTACTAATCAATTGCAGCAGAGATCGGATCCCGGGCTGCCTCGAAGCGACGGTCGAGATTCCCGGTGGGGTGGGGGAAGTGAATGTCACGATCGACTACGCCTACGATCCGCTATACCTGTGCTGGCCGAAAATGTACATCCGTTCCAAAAATACCCAATGAAAAGTATCTAAGCATTACAATCACGGTCTCAATTTCCTAAGAATGAAAGGCAGACTGTGATTTCTTCTCTCCAACACTTCTTCGAACTCATCCTAGACATTATCGCACAGCACATTCAATACAGGGTCAAACCCAGAAACCCATCGATGTTCACCGGTGCGATCCTCGATCTCACGCGCAGCAGATCAGAACTCGTGCTGGAGAATGCCTTTCTACGGCAGCAGCTCATCGTGCTCAATCGGCAGGTTATCCGTCCTGTCTGCAAACCGCGTGAGCGTGTCCTGCTGGTGATGTTGGCCAGTGGGTTACGATCCTGGAAGCAGGCTTTGACCATCGTTCAGCCCGATACACTCCTGCGTTGGCATCGTGATCTGTACCGCTGGTTGTGGAAACGCAAATCCCGAAAGAAGAACTCAGCGGGTCGTCCACCGCTCTCTGAAGAGACTGTTCGACTCATCCAGCGCATGGCTCGGGAGAACCACACCTGGGGCGCCAACCGCATTCATGGTGAACTGCTGAAGCTGGGATTGCACGCGGCGAAAAGCACAATACAGAGCTACATTAAATACTCCCGTGACCCTGGCTCGTCTCAGCAGCGTTGGAGAACCTTCATCCACAATCACGCCAGCGAGATCTGGGCTTGCGATATCCTGCAGACTTACGATGCATTCTTCCGTACGCTCTTCGTTTTCATCATCATTGAATTGAGAAATCGCCGCATCGTGCACTTCGGGGTGACACGACATCCTACCGATGAATGTTTGGCTCAGCAGTTACGTGAGGCCACTCCCTTCGGAAAAGGTCCACGTTTCTTGATCTGTGACAACGATCGTAAATATGGGTCTTCTTTTCGGAGAGTTGCGATCGGAGCAGGCATTGAAGTTCTCCGTACTCCCTATCGCGCACCGAAGGCCAATGCGATCTGCGAACGCTTCCTTGGCAGTCTCCGGCGCGAATGTCTGGATCACTTCATCGCCTTCAGTGAACGGCATACCTATCGCATCGTGAAGCAATACGTCCATTATTTCAACTACGCTCGACCTCACCAGGGCATAGGTCAACAGATCCCTTGTCGGCTTATGTGCTTGAACAAGTCTGATGCTGACGGCCAGGTGGTTTCAAGGCCAGTTTTGGGCGGCTTGCACCACGATTATCAGCGACGCGCGGCTTGAAGGCCAATTTCGAGGAATCCAGTGCCTATACAAAACCGAAGGGGTCTACACCTCCATGTATAGTGGTTCTCATACGTGTGATGCGAAGGCGAATTCGGATCCCCGGCATGATCTCTCAAGCTGGTTTGCTAGTAAGGAATCCTTCCGACAGCAGCAAATTGCTCTTCATCCATCTTGGATAAACGCTAGTATTGGATCGTGGTAGATCTAGATAGGATTGCAACGGGATGAGGTTTTTCGGTCATCACACCCTTCTCGCGAGCATAGCGGCATTCTTTCTGCTGGGTGTTGCCTCGCTGATGAAACTTGGCATGCGAGCCGTGACCTCCAGCAATAAAGCGATCGGCGTAGCTTCCAAAGAGGGCCACTCTTAATACAACGCTGATCGTCTTATTGGGCAGCCCTCGAGGAGTGATGCCCGGGGGCTGCCTCACCTCTGGTCCGTATTTTCAGGTGTTGCCGATGGTTTCATTATCCCGTTGAATGTTCCTGATACTTGCACAGTTTTTCTTTCCAAGGCGTGGTCGATTTTCCGATCAGAGTCCAGAGAGCGATTTAACTAACACGGGAAGCCAGAGCGGAACGCTTCCGAACCTACTGGCGACTGCAAGGTGCAGCAGTTAATAGTCCTTGAAGTGGCAGGCAAGATGCATGATATACGTGATAATTTGCACGAATAGTACATTCCAGCCATACTGATTGACGAGAGATAGGAAGTGGTTAAGAAGACCTGTTCGCCTGCGGGAGGTTTTCATGAGTCAACCGATCACCGGTCGAGAGGCCCCGAAGGGGCGAGTGTTGCTCTTCATTCTTATCGCTGGACTAACCGTGATCGGTCTAATCTTCGTTACGGCAGTCGTCGGGCTGTCGATACGAGAACCTGAACCAGTTCCGGTTGACCCCTTCGCACGCAGCACGGATGAGTGCGTCGTCTGCCATCGAAAAACTACGCCCGGCATCGTGGAACAATACGGCCTGAGCAGCATGGCGTCGGCTCAGGTGACCTGCCGGAACTGCCATGAAGTGGAGCAGGCATATACCGGCGCTGTCGAGCATGAAGGCACCTATGTTCTTGGATCACCGACGCCAGCGCGGTGCAACCTGTGCCACACCCAGGAGGTAGCTCAGTTCGAGCAGAGCCGTCATAGCCTGCCGGCCTATGTTGCCTACGCCGGTACCGAGCATCTCGACCCGCAGTTCATGGAGATGTACGAGTCGATTCCTGAAGGCAGCTACGCTCCGGATAAGATGCGGAATTCACTCTACGCGCTGGAAGGACCGGAAATTACTCGCTTTGCCTGCGAGAGCTGTCACAACGTCGGGCTCCCTCAAGCAGATGGCTCGGTAGGCGACTGCACGAAATGCCATTTGCGCCACTTCTTCAGCCTGGAGCAGGCACGCAAGCCGGAGACATGCAACGCGTGCCACATCGGGCCGGACCATCCGCAGTATGAGATTTACATCGAATCGCCGCACGGAATTGCCTACCATACCCAGGGGGACTCCTGGCACTGGGACGCCGATCCCAGCACGCTTACCGTCAACGATTTCCCGGCCCCAACCTGTGCTATCTGCCACATGAGCGGATTCGGTCAGACCGGCACCACGCACGACGTCGGCGATCGCCTGACGTGGTATTTATTCGCGCCGATCAGCACACGCCGGCCGGCCTGGCAGGATAATCTCGTACGCATGCAGAGCGTGTGCCAGGAATGCCATAACGAGCTTTTCGTTGAGGATTTTTATCAGGCTGCCGACGCCGCGTCCGAGACAGTAAACTCGTGGGTCGCACGCAGCGATGACATGATGGCGCCGCTGAAGGATAAGGGCTTGATTACGGCAGAGCCCTTCGATGAGCCGATTGATTTCACCTACTTTGAACTGTGGCACCACTGGGGGCGGACGGCGAAATTCGGTGCGTGGATGCAGGGTCCGGATTATACGCAGTGGCATGGCGCGTACGAGATGCTGAGCGATTTCGCCGAATTGAACGTGCTGATCCAGGATAAGCTCGAGGGCGGGGGGCGCTGAGCATGAACTATCTCTCGCTTGCGTTTCCGATAACGCAAAAATTTCGCTCCCCGCTGATTCGGGACCAGATCATGCTGCTCATCGCGGCGGTCAATGAGATTTTCCTCGGGATCGATATCTACCTGGCGCACAGCATCAGCGGGACGATCGTGCCGCGTGAGTGGATCCCGATCATCTTCGGTCCCATCGCGGCTGTCGTACTGCTCGCCCTGGGTTTGGTCGCGCAGAAAAAACGGATGCTGGCCGCAGCCCTGGCGACGCTGGTCTTCCTGCTAAGCATTGCAGTCGGCTTGCTGGGAGCTTACTTCCACATCACACGTGCGATCCTGCCCACCGCACCGCTCGGGAAAGAAGTCTCGATCCCGCTTCTGGTTTGGGCGCCGCCAATCCTCGGCCCGCTTACTTTCTCGCTGGTCGGCCTGATCGGGATCAGCGCCGCCTGGGTTGAAAAGCCCGTGGATAGTGGAACCGTTCTGTTATTGAGAGGGCATAAGCTGACCTTGCCCTACAGCAAGACGCGGGCGTACCTCTTCATGGTGGGGCTGGGATCGCTGGCGACCTTGATCAGCAGCGTGCTTGATCATGCGCGGACCGGGTTTGTGAACAATTGGTTGTGGATTCCAACCATCGTCGGGGTGATCGGTACCGTTGCAGCCATCGTCCTGGGATTTTTAGACCAGCCATCCCGCTTCGATGTCCGTACTTACGTCGCCGCCATGGGGCTGATGCTCGTGACGGGTCTGGTCGGAGCCTTACTGCATGTCCAGGACGACCTGACGGCTCAGGGGACTTTCATTCTCGAGCGTTTCATACGCGGCGCGCCAGTTCTGGCGCCGCTTCTCTTCTCCAACATGGGCATGATCGGCCTGGTGGTGCTGCTCGATCCACATGAGTGACCTGCCCTCCAACTCTATTCCCATCATAGCGTTAGGGTAAGGGAATGGATACGTGCCATTCCTGGAAGCCAATTTCTCGCTGCATCTCCAGATGCAGGCCATTCAACGGACGTATGTACTGGTCACGCCGCTTACTGGACTGAAACATTTGAGGTGGAATGGACCGAGATCTACCAGGCAGGTTTCCTGTCTGGTGCGAATCGCAAGGCCACCCCTGGAATCCCGGCCTGGCGATTCAAGCCCCATGTTTTCGGATTGGAACTCACAACCTGAAGGTCCTGGGTTCGAATCTGAGCCCCGCTACCTAAGCACCAACTTGGATCGTCAGGCTTCCGGAAAAAGGATGGCCTGACGATCTTCGGTTAAGGGTTCATGACTTATCAGGCTCCTAAGCCAGGAGTCGTAGACCGTCAGGCTAAGGTCCTGGTTTGGCTCCTTATTTCACTGCCTTTCGCAGGATTGATCCATGGCTATTCTCCACTCATTGTCCGGATACTCCTCTAATTCCTGCGTTTTGTCGAACATGAGCAAGCGCATGGTAGCCTGAACGATTGCCTCGTCTCAGATCTTCTATTCGGTGTTTTTGATTTTCAGACATTCTTTCAAAGCCCCTCTCACTCTCTGCTTGTCTCTACCTGATCAACCTGAAGACCTTTTTTAAGACGTTCCTTTTGCTTCTAACAGGTACGTCAACGATCGCACATCCACTATAGCCGGATCTGACAGGCTTGTGTGTGATGAGAACATAATTTGGTCGTTAGGCGTTCAATAGGACAGGTGAGGAGATCGACACGACATTCCAGCACAGTTTCTAGAATGGATCTACATTTTCGGCTATCACAGGCATCAGCAGCTTGGACGGGGCGCGACCGATGCGGCGGGCGATCACCACCACCACGGGTAGCATCAGCGACGTGGCGCCGATGTTGTTCATGAAGCTGGATAGCACTGCCACTGTAAGCATGATGATGGTGATCAGACGGGCTTCACCGGCGCCGGCGACGTTCAGCAGCCGGGAGCCGATAATGCTCGCCACGCCCGCTCGTGCCAGGGCGGCGCTCAGAATGAGCACTGCCCAAACGGTCACGACGGCCGGGCTGCTGAATCCTGACAGGGCTTCGGCTGGCGTGATCAAGCCGGCCAAGGGAAGCGAAACCATAACCATGAGGGCAACGAGATCAGGGCGAACCTTCTCGGAGACGAACAAGATGACGGCCAGGGCAAGGATCGTGAGCACGATCGAGATCTCAGTCGTCATATTATCTGACCGTAGGGCAGATGCCGGGACAATGGCAGGAAGCATGTGGTGCCAGCTTTCTCATTGCAGGGTACCCGGAGTTGTCGCCTTGTCAAGTGGGGGTGCTGGATAGAATCGGACAAGTTGGTCGGGGGAAGCAAGCTGCCTGCCAGCGTCCTCCACCAAAGAGAAGCCCCTGACCCGGCCGAGCTGCGTTCTTCGTTCCCCTTGTCACCGGACGGGCAGTCGATGGCCATCTACGACGGCATCTCCTTGTACACCCTGGATCTAGCCACCGGAAGCATGTTCACTTTGTTTACGATCGACGAACCCAACTACATGAGCGGAGTCACTTGGCAACCGTAACTTGGACATGGAAATCACCCTCAAACCGGATGTTGTGAGCTCAGTTGAACGCAAGCGCATTCGAGTTCTGTGGCTACAATGTGGACGGAGAAGTGAGCCGTTGAGGCTCCAGAGAGACGTAGATCTCAAGGCCACCTTACACAGTCAGCCTGACGATCTTCGATTCTACGACCGTGACTTAATAGGATCCCTATCTATGAGTCATAGATCGTCAGGCTTAAGCCCTCGTTGGGTTCCTTAATGCAAGGGCTTTAGCAGGGATGGGTCCATGACTGTCTTCCGGTCGCTACCCAGATCCTCCGCTAATTCCCGCGTTTTGTAAAACACGGGCAGGAACCTCCTTGCCCGTACAATTGCATCGTCCGGGATCTTCTGTCTTGCGGCTAGCTATCCTGGCATTCTTCTGAAACGCCAAACGCTTTCTTCTCGCGTTGTTCCTCTCCAAAGGATCGGCCTGCAGATTTCCTTCCCAAGTCTTCCCGGGTACCTCTCACTGGAACGCGGACAATTGCATATCTACTGTAGAGGGATCTGGTCGGGCTATGTGTGACAAGTGCGTGATTTCGTCGTTAGACTAGCATTAGGGTTGAGAAGAGGGGTTAGGTATTTCAGTTTCGACCTTGCAGCCTTATCTATACAACCTTATATCCCTTTTTGCTGTCGTTTTACCCATCTTTCTGGCATAATATGTTCAAGGAGATACCCAAAATGACAGCAAGAAGCGTTCCGAGCAGCTTGGCATCCATCATTGAGGAGCTCGAACTGCGTCAACCTAAGTTGGTGACCAAGGCTTATTTGGTAGATCTTATAGAAGACCTGGGCTTGAGCTTGCGTCCGGAAGAAGTTACTCATCGCCTTCAGAAGCAAGGGTGGTTACTCTCATTAAAGACCAAGGACGCGTGGGAATTTGCACCCGCCTCACGCGCTGGAAGGATTGGATCCGGAGACCTTTTCATTGAACTGCGGGCCACTCTTTATCACCGGCCCGAGTTGCCGGTTGCAGTAGCGTATGAATCCGCAGCATGGCTCCATGGCTTTGCAAGGCGTCCTCCTGAGAAAGATGTAATTTTCATTCCGGCGAACGTTGAGCCTCCTCCGGCGCTGAAGGGATTCAGGATAACTCACATACGGGGACAGACGGAACCTGTCCGCGTCGACCAATTGCCCATCTGGTCGATTGAAACTCTAATCGTCCTTATGTCTGAACGTCCCATGTCATATCGAGCCTGGCCTACGGTTATGGAATGGCTCGTAGAAGCTACGGCGAGAGTTGATTATGATCTCATCTTGAAGGAACTTTCTGGCCGGGGGTTGGCAACATGGGCGAGAACGGGATACATCCTCGAAGCTGGCGGCAGGGAGGATCTCGGAGAAAGGATCCACCAGCAAATGGAGCCATCAAGGAAAGGTCCTTTCTACCTCGGCCCAAGGAGAGCTCTCGGTAAGGTCGATATGCGCTGGGATGTGCGTGACTCGATTCTTATTTATCGTGATACTCCGAGCTCGAAGCATAAAACACAAGAATAGGCTCACGACATAGGATGATCACCGAAGGTTATCTAGCCAGACATTACCAGGGGCGTCGCGGAGGAAGAGATCCCGCGCTTCTTGATGTCGCCCAGGACTATGCATTGAAGATCATCGCTGATTCCGGGCTGTTCTCGATGGGACTGACATTCAAAGGAGGAACTGCTCTTCGGAAGTATCGCGTGGGCACTTCTGGACGCTTCTCGACCGACCTGGACTTTTCAGCGGACGAGGTGAGCTTGGGGGAACTCCTTATGGAAACTTTAGATGGTGCCGAGCTCTTTGACGTGCGATTCTCGATTGAGATCGATACGCCTGGTCGAAGAGGGGATCTCGGTGTCATAACGCCACTTGGAGTCCCTCGCATCGGCGCAAAGATCGATGTAAGCCTGCATAAGCCGTGGCTCGACCCCGAATGGCTCGATCCGCTACCCATCCCAGTTCATCAGGCGTACGAGTTCAAGCCAGTAAAAGCTCCTGTGATGGTTTTGGAGGAGAGTCTTGCCGAGAAGCTCGCTGCCTTCCGTAGGAGAGCATTGCTGCGTGACCTATATGATCTTGCGCTTTACCATACCGGCGCTTTCGACGAGGATCTCGTCAGGAGGCTCACATTCCTCAAGGTTTTCGTAGACGTTGTTGAAGATGGTTTGGGATCTGGTCCATTCGATCCAGATCAGGACATCCTTCTTCCGAGAGGAGAAGCGGACTTCCCTCCTGAAGACATTGGGTTCCTCGTGGGCAAGATAAATGTTCCCCTTTGGCTAGAACAAGCTCAGACTCGCTTTGCCTTTTTAAACCGTCCAACCAAAGATGAACTTAAGTGGGCTCAATGCAATCCGAGGGATGCGTATGATGTCAGCAGCATCACAGGGGGCTTCAGGGATTAGTAGCCCATGATTCCGATATCCCGTACCTGGGCTCTGATTGCTAACCCAGATTGCATATGATGGTGTTCTGCTTATCAAGCGAATAGCTGCAACAAAAGAGCGTTACATCATGACGTGACAAGCCTGACGGTCCAAGCCCCCAGTTTTGGGAGCTGAACTCATAACCTGAAGGTCCTGGGTTCGCCTGCCCTGGCGGGCTAGGCCAGGGAATCCCAGCCCCGCTACCTGAAAATGGGGCTGTCCCAAAAGGGCAGCCCCATTCGCGTTTAAAGGGGGAATTTACTAGAATGGGGACATGAAAAAGAAAAGGAACCCCTATGTCGTGTTCAAGCCTTATACGATGGGACAGCTGCAGCTTCCCACAAATCTGGAAGAGCTGATCCCGGAGAACCACTTGGTGCGGGTGGTGCATGAAGCGATCGAGAAGATGGATCTGGATCCGCTCCTGAAGCGATACAAGGGCGGCGGGACCAGCAGCTACCATCCGAAGATGATGCTGAAGGTGCTGGTGTATGCCTATACCCAGCGGTTGTATTCTTCCCGGCGGATCGCCAAGGCGCTGCGGGAAAACATCCACTTCATGTGGATCAGCGGGAACAGCAGGCCGGACTTCCGCACGATCAACCGCTTCCGGGGCGAGGTGATGCGGGGGATCATACAGCAAGTCTTCGCCTCGGTGCTGGAACTGTTGATCGAGGAAGGATACGTGAAGCTGGAGCACTACTTCCTGGATGGCACCAAGATCGAAGCCAATGCGAACCGCTACTCATGGGTGTGGGCCAAGAGCACCCGGAACTACAAGCGCAAGCTGCAGGAGAACGTGAAGAAGCTGCTGGATGAGATCGAACAGGTGAACGAAGAGGAAGACGAAGAGTATGGAGACAAGGACCTGGAGGAGATGGGGGAAGACGGCCCGATCGATGCGGACAAGCTGGAGAAGAAGATCCAGGAGCTGAACGAGCGCCTGAAGGAAAACCCGGAAGACAAGAAGCTGGCCAAGGCAGTGAAGAAGATGCGGGAGGATTACCTGCCCCGCCAGAGGAAGTACGAAGAGCAGGAAAGCAAATTCCAGGGAAGAAACAGCTATTCAAAGACAGACGAGGGAGCCACCTTCATGCGCATGAAGGAAGACCACATGAAGAACGGACAGCTCAAGCCGGGATATACCATCCTGGCACAGGGTAACATGCAGATCGGCACCGAGAACCAGTTCGTGGTGAGGTACAGCGTGCATCAGCGGCCCGGGGACAGCGGCTGTCTGATACCGCATCTTCAAGCTCTGAAAGAACAGTTGGGGCGGCTGCCGGAGAAAGTGGTCGCCGATGCGGGGTATGGGAGCGAAGAGAACTACGCCTACCTGGACGGGCAAGGGATAGAAGCCTACATCAAGTACAACACCTTCCATCTTGAGCAGAAGAAACGCGAGAAGGATCGTTTCCGAGCAGCGAACTTCCCTTACGATGAAGCTAACGACGAGTTCATCTGCCCGGCGGAGAAGCGGCTAACCTATCGATGGACGGAGCCGTACCAGACGGAGAACGGTTTTCAGACCGAACTGCGGGTCTTTGAGTGCAAAGACTGCCGTGGTTGTGAACTGAAAGCCCATTGCACACGGGCGGTTGGCAATCGCCGCATTCAGGTGAGTTTCCGTGGAAGGGAACTGCGAGACAGAGCTGGCAGGAACCTTCTGTCCGAACAAGGAATGACCTTGCGATCAAGACGGCCGGTGGAGGCGGAAAGTGTCTTCGCCAGGCTCAAACATAACTGGGGGTTTAGAAGGTTTCTGTTGCGAGGCAAAGAGAAGGTGGAAGTCGAGTGGGGATTGCTTTGCATCGCCCACAATCTTGCCAAGATGGCGGCCTGAGGGTCGTCTTTTTTTTCCATCCCCCGATCTAAGACCTGGAGAAGTACCAAGGGGCTGCCTAAAATTGCTTTTTAGACAGCCCCTTTTTCCTTCCAAGCCCCCTATTTTGGGATTAGAACTCACGATCTGGCGGTTATGAGCGTGTTATCGAAGCATCAGATGCCTGCGATTGGATCACTAAACACCGTCAGGACTATCGGCGATTATTCCTGATATCACGATGACAACATGCAGAGGTCGATAGAATTACAGGCCTTAATCGTAAGGCGTGTTATCCTTGAAGACAGGAGGGAATTCGCTGAATCATCGTCGGGTGACTATTATTGAATGACCGCGGATTAAGGTATAGAATTGAATAACGAGCCGGGGGGAGTCTGATGGGCGACTACGGCATACACACAGAAAAGCAAATCAAACAACGGCCATAACCTTGGCCGTTGTAGCGTTTAATTTACCAATTCGAGAGGAGTCGAAATGCGATCTGACACTCTATCGGATACATTGAGAAGGACAATCATTTCCTTGATAATCGCTATATCAATCCTTTTCCTTTCATCTTACTGGGACGCTTACGCGAGTAATGATTTACAAGAAACGCCAATCCCGCCAACTTTGACACCGACACCAACGCCAATATTAGAACCAACCCCAACCCCTTCTGATTCTATGGGTGTCAATGCGATCGAGGGGGAAGCTGCGGTGCCTTTGGGCGCTGTGGAGACTGCGGGTGGGCGCGGTTTTGACCCCGATTATTTCTATGCGACGTATTTCAATTCGGCAGATCTTAGGAATTTTGTTGCATCAGAGCCATATTCAAGTACCATCGATTTTTACCTTAACTGTGAGGGGGAAACTGATCCATATGCCGGATGTAAGCTAATCGATGCCTTATCCGATGGCAGAGACTTTAGTGTTCAATAGTCAAGCAATCTTTTAGTCCCTGAAGATGGGAACTACACCTTCTATCTTGATAACGTAGATGACGGAGCGATGCTTCGCATTGATGGGCAAAGAGTTGTTGATCAGGGTTGGTACTGGCCGATAGCAGATGTCGCTCCTTCCCCGCAGACGGTGACCCTTTCGTCCGGATGGCACTCCGTCGAGATTCTTTATGAACAACGCATCTTCTATGTTGCGAGTCTCCAGGTTACGTGGGATGGACCAGCTTTTTCCAAGGAACTCATCCCGCTTGTTGCCCCTGAGGCTATAGTTCGTGTCTTATCCGAGGACGGGGTTACAACATTACCTTGGGATGGGTTGGTTGACGAATCCTTCGTGGTGGAGGCTATCGTCCCTGGTGATATCTTCCCGGAAACAGTGACAGCTCGAGTTGTAACTCAGCAAAGTGAAAGGACAACGACATTCTCCCTTGTATATCAAGGAACACAGTCCGATGGCCTGCATCGTTATCTTGGAACGGTACCGGCAAGCAGTTTGATTGGCCAGCTAAATGGCGAATCCATCGCGAGTGTAATTGACGTAGAAGACCCTTTTGACTATAGCGTCACCGAGGAATTCCTGGATCGACTCGGTGTATCCAATAACCAACTGCTGGGTATTGCATGGGGAGACGGTGATGAGGCGCTTGGCAGACCTCCTGCAAGTGTTCAGTTCATGCGTGCTGCGGGGTTTGAAAATGCCGAGGTTGATCTTGTCGAGTTCACGGCGGAGCCAGATCAATTCTTCCTTCAACATCAGGCGGATACTCTCTTCTACATCGGCCATGGGTGGCATGATAGAAATACTATTGTGCTAGAAAACGATGCGACTGAAGCAAGGCCTGAGGAGCTTGGTGAAGGATGGAACGAAGGGTTGGATACGATTATCTTGTTTGGCTGTAGTGTATTGGATATTGGTAATGTGAACGGCTGGAATGGGCAAAATAACTCTCCGGGAATTGCATGGCTTGAGCAGGCACCCGAAATTGGCACATGGCTTGGGTTTCAAGCACTCGCACCATTAGTTGAGGAAGATGAAGGCTATAAGGCAATTTACGCATTAGCTGACAACTACTCAAGTGGAACAGAGTGGGTGGATGCATGGAAGCAAGCGACAAGGATTCGGTTGATATCTCCAACCCGTCCATGGTTTAGAGGAGCAGTAGGAATCGAGAATCCTCATTGTAACTATAGCTATTGGAAACCTTTAATAGAAGAAGAGGACTTCTCATGGTACAGATGGGAATCAGTCGAATGCTCTGAATTGGCTCGCAGTGGCCAAGGGGTAGAT
>Ga0315534_1000944_pt1 | contig 20490 bp, 20 predicted proteins | sample SalMarSW160240MG_FD_203094 | JGI IMG/M metagenome (GOLD analysis project Ga0315534, IMG submission 203094) | Salt marsh sediment microbial communities from the Plum Island Ecosystem LTER, Massachusetts, United States - Salt Marsh Sediment SW1602-40 ... | reverse complement strand
TGGGTACGCATGTTTTTACCGCGGCTGAAAACAGGGACGGCAGCCTTGCGATGAACTGGATCGCGTTGTCGCTTCCGCCGGACTCTCGGGTCGCAGCGCGCTCCAAAAGGCGTAGGAACAAGAACCGTGTAGCCGCGCCGCCCGTGCCGCCGGTGGCGACCGCAACGGCCGCCGAGGCTCTCGATCGGGTCGAACTTCCGGCCGAGGCAGTCGATCGCTTGGCCGAGATGCTCGGCCCCGGCGCGTCGCTGATCATTTCTGACAAGGGCTTGGGCTACCAAACTGGCGAAGGTACTGGCTTTATCGTCCTGTCGCGCTGACGCACCGCAATAACACCCCCTAAGCTGGCGACGATGGCCGGGCTTCGCTGCCCGGCCATTTCGTTCGGAGAATTGACGAAATGGGTGTTGGCAGGTGAATGCTGCATACGCTAAGAAACCTCTGAATCTTTAATCCAGCTCCGTTCCGTAGCTCGGCGCCAACCGCGCTGACGGGCCGCGCAGGGCGAAGGATAGGAGGGCATGCCGGACGTCACAATCGGGCTTTGGTGCGCGGCGGGGTTTCTCGTTATTGGCGCAAGTGGGGCTGCGGCCGGCCGTTTTTCGTTTGCGACGACGCTGGTCTATGGCCTCTCGTTGGCTGTCTCGCTCGTCACGGTCGGGCTTGCACTGACAGTTCTCCTGCAGCCTGCTCAAGCTTCAACCGTCACTCTGCCGCTTGGCCTGCCCGGGACCGGGGCCCATTTCCGGCTGGACGCGCTTTCCGCCTTCTTTCTTCTGGTGGTCGGTCTCGGGGGAACGACGACAAGCCTTTATGCCCTCGGCTATGGTCAGTCTGAGCGGACGCCGCTCCGCGTGCTCCCCTACTACGGCGCATTCCTCGGAGGCATGACCCTCGTCGTGCTCGCCGCCGACGCCTACTCGTTTCTCCTGGCCTGGGAGTTCATGTCGCTCGTCTCATGGGCGCTCGTCGTGGCGCATCACCGGGAGCCCGCCAATATTCGCGCCGGCTACATCTATCTGGTCATGGCGAGCTTTGGCACTTTGTGCCTGCTCCTCGCGTTCGGCCTGCTGGCGCACGCCAGCGGTGACTATACGTTCGCGGCGATGCGCGCGACCAAGCTGGGCCCGGCGGTCGCCGCGGCCGTCGCCGCGCTGACCCTGATCGGCGCGGGTTCGAAAGCCGGCATCGTTCCCCTCCATACATGGCTGCCGCTGGCCCATCCGGCGGCGCCTAGCCATGTCTCCGCGCTTCTCAGCGGCGTCATGACCAAGGTCGGCGTGTACGGTTTCGTGCGCATCGTGTTCGACGTCGCCGGCGACCAAAGCCCCTGGTCCGGCCTGGTCGCGTTGACGATCGGCGGCGTGACCGCCGTCCTGGGCGTGCTCTATGCGCTGATGCAGCACGATCTGAAGCGCCTGCTCGCCTACCACACGGTCGAGAATATCGGCATCATCTTCATTGGGCTGGGCTTGGCGCTCGCTTTTCGCGCCAACGGGCAGGACAGCGTAGCCGCGCTTGCCCTGACGGCGGCGCTGTTCCATGTCTTCAATCACGCGGTCTTCAAAAGTCTGCTGTTCTTCGGCGCGGGCGCCGTGCTCGCTGCGACGGGGCAGCGGGACATGGAGCGCTTGGGCGGCCTCATCCATGTCATGCCGCAGACCGCAATCGTTTTTCTGATCGGGTGCGCCGCGATTTCCGCACTGCCTCCGCTCAACGGTTTCGTTTCTGAATGGCTGACCTTTCAGGCGATCTTGCTGAGCCCGCAGCTTCCGCAATGGGGCCTGAAATTTGCGGTTCCGGCCGCTGGCGCACTGCTTGCGCTCGCGGCAGCGCTGGCGGCGGCCTGTTTCGTGAAAGTCTATGGCGTCGTCTTCCTCAGCAGGCCGCGATCACCAGAAGCCGCCGTGGCCAAGGAGGTCGATCGCTTCTCGCTCAGTGCGATGTTCGTGCTCGCCGCCCTCTGCGTGCTTGCCGGCATCTTGCCCGGCTTCGTGATCGATGGGCTGAGCCCGGTGACGAGCGCGCTCACCGGTGCGACGCTCCCCCATCAAGCGTCCATGCCCTGGCTCTCGATCGTTCCGATTGCCGAAAGCCGAAGCTCCTACAACGGACTCATCATCTTCCTATTCCTGACGTCCGCCGGCCTCTTCGCCGCCGCCGTGATCCATAAGTTCGCGACGCGGGCGACGCGGCGCAGCGCCATCTGGGACTGCGGCTTTCCGCTCGACAGTCCGGTCACCCAATACACGAGTTCGAGCTTCGCCATGCCGATCCGCCGCGTATTCGGCGCTGCGGTATTCAATGTAATCGAACGCGTCGACATGCCTCTGCCGGGCGACCTGCGCGCCGGTCATTTCCAGGTGCGGGTGCGCGACCCCGCTTGGCGCTTCATCTATGGGCCGCTGGCGCGCTCCGTGGCGAAGAGCGCGCGGTGGCTGGACCGGATGCAATTCCTCACCGTCCGCAGCTATCTCACCCTCGTATTCCTGGCGCTCATCGTGTTGTTGCTGGTGGTGGCCGCGTGGCGATGATCAACGCGCTCGCATTGCAGTTCTTCCAGATCACGCTGATCGTGGCGATCGCCCCGCTCGTGGTGGGGATCACGCGCAAGGTGCGGGCCCGCCTTCTGCGCCGCCGTGGGCCGCCGCTCCAGCAGGTCTATTACGATCTGTGGAAGCTGATGCACAAGGAAGCGGTGCTCGCCCACAATGCCTCGTGGGTCTATCGCAGCGCGCCCTATCTCGTCTTCGCCGCGACTTGGGTGGCGGCGGGCCTGGTGCCGACCTACGCGACCGGCTTGCTGTTCTCCTGGTCGGCGGATTTGATCGCCATCGTCGCGCTGCTTGGCACCGCCCGCTTCGCGCTCGCGCTCGCGGGCATGGATGTCGGCACCGCGTTCGGCGGCATCGGGTCGTCGCGCGAAATGATGATTGCATCGCTCGCCGAACCGGCGATGCTGCTGATCGCCTTCACTGTGGCTCTCATCGCCGGTACCACCCAACTTTCGGCGATTGCGACGGTGTTCATCACTGCGGAAACTGGCCTGCGCGTCTCCCTCGGCCTGGCGCTGCTCGGCCTGATCGTCGTCGGGATCGCCGAGAATGCGCGCATCCCGATCGATAACCCCGCAACCCATCTCGAACTCACGATGGTGCACGAAGCCATGGTGCTGGAATATTCCGGGCGGCACCTCGCCATGATCGAGGCCGCGGCGGCGGTCAAGCTCGTGCTCTATTTCTCGCTCATCGCCTGCCTGTTCTTCCCCTTCGGCATCGCCACTGGAGACAAGACCGTAGCAACGCTTGCGATCGGCGTCGGCAGCTATCTGTTCAAGATGGCGGTCTTCGCCGTTCTGTTGCCGATCGCCGAGACGAGCGTCGCCAAGATGCGGGTTTTCCGCTATCCGGCCTTTCTCGGCGGCGCATTTGCCGCCGCCGCTCTTGCCGTGTTCCTGCGGTTCGTATCGCGAGGATTTTGATGCCCTCTTTATGGTTCGACATCGCTCATCTTTTTGCCGGCGGCGTGCTGGTGTTGAGCCTCGTGCTGCTCTACCAGGACCGCGTCACCGCAGCGATCAACGTCTTCGCGTTGCAGGCGATCACGCTTGCATTGTCGGTTGGTTGGCAGGCCTTCATCCAGAGCGAGCCGCTGCTCCTCGTCACCGCGCTGCTCGCGCTTACGGTCAAGGGGTTCGTCATTCCGACGGCGCTCCATCGCATCGTGCGCCGTCTCGACATCCATCGCGAAGTCGAGCAGGTGATCGGCGGGGGAGCGACGATGCTCGCCGGGCTTGCGCTGGTTGCGCTGTCGATCCTGCTCTTGCAGCCGGTGGGCGGCGGCGGCGATGTAGTGTCGCATGAGGACATCGCATTTGCGCTGGGCGTCGTCCTCCTCGGGCTTCTGATGATGATCACCCGCCACAATGCGGTGACCCAGGTGATCGGCTTCATGTCGCTCGAGAATGGCCTCATCCTGGCGGCGACCGGCGCCCGCGGCATGCCCCTCGTGGTCGAGATTTCGGTCGCCTTTTCCGTCCTCATCGCGTTCATCGTGTTCGGGGTATTCGTGTTCCGTATCCGCGAGCGCTTCGATACGGTCGACGTGACCGTGCTCGAGCGCTTTCGCGGCGAGCGAAGGGATCAGGCCTGATGCCCGATCACGCCGCTCTCCCGTTTTCGCCGGTGCTGTTGCTGCTCGTCGTGCCGGCGGCGGCGATTCCGGTGCTCGCCGTCGTCGCGAACTATCGCCTGAGCGCGGCGCTCAACATCCTCGCCTGCGCGCTGACGCTCGCCGTCGCGCTCTCGCTACCGTTCCTGCCGCGCGTGCGCGGCGATCTCTTCATCATCGACGACTTCAATATTTTCCTTCTGGTGCTGACGACGTTCGTCGGCTTTACCACCAGCGTCTATTCCGCAAGCTATATCGGCCACGAGTTGGACACCGGACGCCTCACGCCCGTGCTGCTCCGCTTCTATCATTCGATGTATCAGGCGATGCTGGGCGCGATGAATCTCGCGCTCATCGCCAACAATGTCGGACTGATGTGGGTCGGCGTTGAAGTGGCGACGCTCGCCACCGTGATGATGGTCGGCACCTACCGCACGCCGGAAGCGATCGAAGCGGCGTGGAAGTACTTCATTCTCGGCAGTGTCGGGATTGGGCTCGCCTTCTTCGGCACGGTGCTCACTTATCTCGTGGCCGCGAAGGTGCTGGGCGGCGGCGTATCGGCGATGGCCTGGGACCTCATGGTGCAGAACGCGAGCAGGTTAGATCCCTCCCTTCTCTCGCTCGCATTCGTTTTTCTGCTGGTCGGCTACGGCACCAAAGTCGGGCTCGCGCCGTTCCACGCCTGGCTGCCCGACGCGCATTCCGAGGGGCCGACGCCGATCTCGGCGGTGCTGTCGGGGCTTTTGTTGAATGTCGGGCTGTATGCGTTGCTGCGCTTCAAGATCGTCGTCGCCGGCAACCCGGGCGCGATCAATGTCGGCGCCATCCTGATCGTGCTCGGCATCGTGAGTCTGCTGTTCGCAGCCTTCATGTTGTTCCGCCGGCGCGACATCAAACGGCTGTTCGCCTATTCGTCGATCGAGCATATGGGGATCACAACATTCGCCTTCGGGGTGGGGGGCCCACTCGCGAATTTCGCCGGCCTCCTGCACATGAGCATGCATTCGCTGACCAAATCCGCGATCTTCTTCGCCGTCGGCCACATCGCCCAGGCGAAGGGGACACAGCGCATTGCCAAGATCAGCGGATTGTCGGTGACGCATCCGGCGCTTGCGCTCGGCTTCGCGCTCGGCGTGATCGCCATCGCTGGGCTGCCGCCCTTCGGGGTCTTCATGAGCGAGTTCCTGCTGGTCAGCTCGGCGATTGCCCGTCAGCCGCTGCTGACATTGGTGTTTGTCACAGGTCTGTTGGTCGCGTTCGCCGTGTTGCTGCTGCGCCTGCACGGGCTGCTGTTCGGCGCCCCGACAGGAAAGAGCGAGCGCGTGCGCGCCTCCTACGTGCCGCTGTTCATCCATCTCGTCCTGGTCCTTATCGCCGGGCTGTGGCTGCCCAATGTGGTCGTCGGCTGGTTCCGCGGCGTTGCGGCAATGCTCGGGTGAGCGGGATGGACCACGACCGCATCGCTCGATTGCTGGAGCAGGCGCAAGCGATCGCGCCGCTCAAGTCATGGCCGCGTTACGAGGTCGACCACGCCGTATTCGACGAGATCGGCCGCGTGATCGGGGAGGGCGAGCGCGAGCTGCTCGGCCTGTGGGCGGAGCCGGGCATGGTGCATATGGCGCTGCGCCGGATCGGAGAAGACCCCTGCGTCGTCTCGACGGTCGTGATCGATGACCGCTTTCCTTCGATCGGCCGTTGGCATGCCCCCGCCATCCGGCTGGAGCGGACGATCCACGATCTTTACGGCTATGTGCCCGAAGGCGCCGAAGACAACCGTCCCTGGCTTGATCACGGCGCCTGGGAAATCGAAAGCCCGCTCGGCGGCCGAACAAGCTCAGCCCTGCGTGACCCGGCCGACTATGCGTTCCTGCCCGTGCATGGCGAGGGGCTGCATCAGATTCCGGTCGGCCCGGTGCACGCCGGCATCATCGAGCCCGGCCATTTCCGCTTCACGGCCAATGGCGAGATCGTCGCCCGGCTGGAGGAGCGGCTCGGCTATGTGCACAAGGGGATCGACGCCCTGACCACCGATGCACCGCTTGATCGCGCCGCTCGGATCGTTGCGCGCGTGTCTGGCGATTCGACCGTTGCGGCGAGCTTTGCCTTCGCCTGCGCAATCGAGGCCGCGCTCGGTTTCGCGGCGCCGCCGCGCGCCGCGGGCGTTCGTGGCGTGATAGCCGAGCTCGAGCGGCTCGCTAATCACTTCGGCGACATCGGCGCGGTCTGCAACGACGCGGCTTTCGCGCTCATCCACGCGTATTGCGGCATTCTCCGCGAGCGCGTGCTTGCCGTTTGCGAGGCCGTGTTTGCCCATCGCCTGATGATGGATGTGATCGTGCCGGGCGGCGTTGCGGCCAATATCACGCACGATGGCGCCCGCCTGATCCTCTCCACACTGGACGACATTGCGCCGACTTTTGCCGACATCATCCGCTGTTACGAGGACACGCCCTCGCTGCAGGATCGCACCTGCAATACCGGGTATCTCGCGCCCGAGCTTGCCAAGCGCTTCGCGCCCGGCGGCTATGTCGGGCGGGCCTCGGCGCGCGATTTCGACGCCCGGCGCGATCTTGCCTACGCGCCTTATTCCGGTCGCGCCTTCGATGTGCCGCTGTTCACGACAGGGGATGTCGATGCGCGCGTAAGGGTGCGGATCGGCGAAGTTTTAGCGAGCATGCAGCTTGTGCGCGATCTTCTAGCGACGTTGCCCGACGGACCGGTGCTGACGCCGATCCCGCAGATCAGCGAGCCGCGCGAAGGCATGGCCATCACCGAAGCGTTTCGCGGCGATCTGCTCGTCTGGCTGCGCGTCATGCCGGATGGGCGCGTCGCCCGCTGCCATGTGCGCGACGCATCCTGGCTGCAGTGGCCGCTGCTCGAAGCGGTGATCGAAAACAACATCGTCGCCGACTTCCCGCTCTGCAACAAATCGTTCAACTGCTCCTATTCCGGACACGATCTGTAAGGCATCAGACGTTGCGTACGCTCCTCCTCAGATCGCTGTTCGCGAAGCCTGCGACGATCGATGGTCCGGCGCCTGCGGACGCAGCCCTCGAAGAAGTTGGCCGCGCGCTGGAAGCGCGCGTGCGCCGCCTGTATGGACGTTCGCTTACGATCCGTGAGGTCGATGCGGGCTCGTGCAACGGCTGCGAGCTTGAAATCCATGCATTGAATAACCCGGTCTACGACGTCGAGCGGTTCGGCGTGCGCTTCGTGGCGTCGCCGCGCCACGCCGACGTGCTGCTCGTCACCGGTCCGGTCACGCGCAATATGAGCGTGGCGCTGGCGCGCACCTATGCGGCGACGCCCGATCCGAAATGGGTGGTCGCGGTCGGCGACTGCGGTTGCGGATGCGGGGTATTCGAGGGCAGCTATGCGGTGGTCGGCGCGGTCGAAAAAGTGGTGCCCGTGGACCTTTCGATCCGCGGCTGCCCGCCGCGCCCGATCGACCTCTTGAAGGGGCTGGTCGCACTGGTCGAGAAGGCGACGCAAGCGCTTCCGCGCAAAGAATGAATGCGACCGCGTGCGCATCCTGCGCGCTCGGTATGGCGATTGGACGGTTCAGTAGCGGCTATCAACCGGCCCGCAACATGCTGATGAGCACCGCCGCAAAGACAGCCGAGGTGATGACCCCGCTGATGTTGGCCCCGAGCGCGTGCGGCAGAATGATCGCGTTCCTATTGGCCGCTGTGACGACCTTCTGCGCCACCTTGGACGTGGTCGGGACGCAGGAAACCGCGGCGATGCCGATCACCGGGTTATATTTTCCACCGGACAGCCAGTACAGGACGTATCCGCCGAACAGGCCGCCGAGCGCCGAAAAAATCAGCGCCAGGATGCCGATCACGAGCAGGATGAGGACCTTGGGATCGAGAATGGTGTTGGCTTCGCAGAGCACGCCGAGCACGAGACCGAGAAAGAATGTCGCGCCGTAAAGAATCTGGTTCGAGAACAGATCGTAAAAGTAATTGAGGCCGCTCTCACGAACGATCACGCCGAGGAATAGTGCAAGGAACAATGGCGCGGCCACGGGGAATAGCAACGACAACAGCAGGCAAGTGACCACGGCGAAGATCATCTTTTCGCCAGCCGAGATCGGCTTGGTGTCGTCCGGCGGCATCTGGATAGCACGCAGACGCTTGGGCACGATCGCCTTGATCAGATAGGGATAGCCTCCATAGGTGAGCCCGAGATAAAGATATCCGACCACCGTGATGGGCACGAAGATTTCCGGCGCGAGAATAAGCGAGGCAAAAAGCACCATTGGGCCGTCCGCGCCGCCGATGGTCGCGGTCGCCGCGGCTTCGTTCAGCGGCAAGCCCATCCAGACGCCAAGCGGAAACGCAATCAGCGTCCCCACCTCGCCGCAGATGGCAAGAAACATGCTGCGGAACGGGCGCTGCATGACATAGCCGACATCGAGCAGGCTGCCGATGCCAAGAAACACGAGGCAGGCAATCAAGCCGTTGGAGAATGTCAGCGTGTAGATAGGTTGGAGCCAGTTGATCTGCAGTTGGCTCACGACCTGATCGGTGCTGGACGCGAGCGGGTCGAGGAACAACGTTCCCATTTTACCCGCTTGCAGGAAGAGAACGCCCGCGTTCACCGTTGCCATGCCAAGACCCATCGGGATCATGAGCAACGCTTCCAATATGCCCTTCTGGCCGAGATAGATCAGCAGCAGGCCGAGCATCATCAGGAAGATACGGCCGAACAGGATGGTCGGCTCAGCGGCGGCGAGCGTGGCAATTCCTTGGAACAGGTCGAGAATGTGGAGCTGGGTCACGCTTGGCGTCTTTCCGGTTGGGACGGCTGGGAACTGCGTTCTCAACGATGCGGCGCGTGCGATATGTGATGCCTTGCCCGCGCTTCGTGGGCCCAAGCGGATTGGTCGGCCGCTTCGGTGAGGGAGATGATCCGGTGAGCGCCCATGAAGGCGTGAACCGCGGCCGCGATGACCGCCGCGGTCATGGCGGATTCGTCAACAACTGGCTTTGCGGAGACCGTCAGCGGCGGTGCGACCACGATTGCGGGTTGTTGGGTCCGCGCAAGCAGAACTACGATCAGACGGATGATGACGGCGCAGATCACGGCGATGAACGCCATCAGCACGTAGGCGAACACCGCCTGCGCCAAGACGCCAGTCACTGTGTCATTCATGACGCGCTCCTATTGTCGCACCTGATGCAGATCTGATCTCGCTGGCGAAGAAACGGTTATATTGCGCTCCGAAAAACGCCACGCACCGTACAGCGCAAGAGAGTCTGCCGTTCGTCATTAGTCCGCTCGATCAAGATATGGTTACGAGCGGCTGATCGGCATCGACGGCGTCGCCTTCCCTGACGTGGACGGCGGTGATGCGACCGCTCTTATGTGCGCCGATCACGGTCTTCATCTTCATCGCTTCGAGCACGACAACCTGGTCATCAACCTCGACCGTGTCTCCGACCTTGACGCTGACCTCAACGACTACGCCGGCAAGCGGTGAAACTCGGTCATCCGGCCCGCCCGCGGTTGGCGGGGCGGCCGCCTCAGGCCCGGAGGATCCCCCGGTGCCGGCGACCGGAGACGCCGCCATTGTCGCCGGCGGCGAACCCACAGGCGGCACGAGCGGACCAGGCATCGGAGTGGTGGTGGATACCGCTCCCGTCTGCGTCAAATCCTCAACGACGACGTCGTAGGCCCGCCCGTCGACAGTGATCCGCAGGTGTCTCATCATGGTGTATCGTCCCCCCTGTTGGCGACGCGATGAATCATTGGCGTTGCAGTCGGTGCGGCGCGCGCGATGCGCGGTGGCTGAGCGCCGCTAGCTCACCCAGATCGAACAGGATTATCATGCGCCGACATCGATGATGCGGCGTGCGCCTGCCGTTGCCGTTACAAATAACGCTGGGCCGAGCGGATGAATCAAGAGGCTGGTGATGCTCTCTTCTGGCATGACGAAAGTTTTTCATGCGCTACGGCGTCCGGTTCAGAGCGGGATCAGCCCATGTTTCTTTGGAGGACGCAGCTCGCGCTTGGCCAAAAGCTTACGCAAAGATAGCGAGAGCATCGCCCGCGTGAGCTCCGGCTCGATGACGTCGGTGATGTAGCCCTTAGATGCGGCGAGATAGGGGGAGGCGAACTCGGCCCGGTAATACTCAACGAATTCCTTCCTCTTAGCCTTCCGTTCCTCCGGATCAGTGATCTCTTTCAGTTCCTTGCTGTACAGAATGTTGACGGCGCCGGCGGCCCCCATGACTGCGATCTCGGCTGCCGGCCAAGCATATACAACATCCGCCCCCATTTCCTGGCTGCACATGGCGAGATAGGAGCCGCCGTAGGCCTTGCGGCAGACCACCGTTATCTTCGGCACGGTCGAGCCGGAATAGGCAAACAGCATTTTGGCGCCGTGGCGGATGATGCCACCGCGCTCCTGCTCGACGCCGGGTAGGAAACCCGGCACGTCAACGAAGGTGATGATCGGGATATTGAAAGTATTGCAGAAACGGATGAAGCGCGCGCCCTTATCGGAGGAGTCAATGTCGAGGCATCCCGCCTTTTCCATCGGATTGTTGGCGAGCACGCCGACGATCACACCCTCGATACGGCCGAAACCGACAATCAGGTTCTTGGCGAAGTTCGCATGGATCTCAAACAAATAACCATTGTCAAGCACGCGTCGTACGATGGCATGCATGTCCATCGGATCGGACGGATCCGAGCGCACGAGGGCGTCCATTCCCTCGTCCGGACCGTAGTCAATCGCGGCATGTAAATCGTGCGGGGGGTCGTTGGTGTTGTTGCTCGGCAAGTATGAGAGCAGCTGCCGCGTCAGTTCGATCGCGTGGCGGTCATCGTCCGCGAGTAGGTGCACATTGCCGCTGACGGTGGCGTGCATCTCCGCCCCGCCCACCTCTTCCATAGTCACATTACGGCCCGACACCGACTTGATCACCTGCGGGCCGGTGATGAACATCTGGGCGTTCTGCCGCGTCATGATGATGAAATCCATCAACGCTGGCGAGTATGACGCGCCGCCGGCACACGGCCCGGCGATGATGGCGATCTGCGGCACGAGGCCCGACAGCGAGACATTGCGGTAGAATACCTCGCCGTATCCGGACAGCGAGTCGACGCCCTCCTGGATGCGGGCGCCGCCGGAATCCTTGAAACCGATGAAGGGCGTGCCGTTCTTTAGCGCATAGTCCTGCGCCCACACGATCTTGCGTGCGTGCATCTTGCCGAGGGTGCCGCCCATCACCATGAAGTCCTGGCTGAAGGCGGCGACCTGGCGGCCGTCGACGTAACCCGTTCCGACCACGACTCCGTCCGAGGGAACCTCGAGGTCGGCCATGCCGAAGGCGGTTGCGCCATGGCGAATATGGGCGCCGTATTCCTGAAAGGTATCTTCTTGGAACAGCGCGGTTAGGCGCTCGCGGGCCGTCAGCAGGCCTTTCTTGTGCCGCTCCTCAATCTTGCTGGACCCGCCGGAAGAGCCGATCTTTTCGCGGCGCTTCGCGAGATTCGTCCTAAACTTCTCGTCGAGCGGCATGCTCGCTCCCTATTGTCTAGAGTCAACGTTCTCCACGCTGACGTCCCGTCCCCGTCATCGAAAGGCAGCGCTCATACGGATCTGATGTCCCCTCCGATCCGAAGGCGGCGGACTTCATCATATGAGCGCCCACCTGTCGAATCCTTTTGTCTGTCCAGCGATTAGGTCAAGTTGCCGCCCACGCGCCCGAATCAAATAGTGTTGAACTGCAGAGGCGTCCGGGCGCCAGGGTCCGGTCTTGAGCGCCCAATCAGGGCTGTCCATCGGCGCTTGAACCAAAACTCGTTTCCGCGCCACTACGCTTCAACAAGGCTGCCGGCCGCAGCATGCGAACTGAAACGTGATCGGGCAGAGGCTGGGAGGCGAACGGGGATCGGGTGCGACGCTCTTCAAGACGCGCATGCGATGGGGGAGCTGCTCGCGCAGCTTGGGGTCGAGCGGGGTTTGCCATGATGATGACCGATGGAGGCGTCCTCGGTGCGGTGGAATTGGAACTGCTTCTGCCCTGGTTTGCGGCCGGAACATTGAGCCAAGGGGAGGCGGGTGCGGTGGAATGCACGCTCGCACGCTCGCCAGAGTTTGCGCATCGGTTGGATGTGATCCGCCAGGAAATGGCCGAGACCGTCTTGCTCAACCATAGCCTTGAGCCGCCTTCGGCGCGACCGATGATCAGATTAATGTCCGCAATCGAGGCCGAAGTCCCGTCGAGCCACCGCGCCCCACGCCGATAAGGCCCGCATAGCGCCGGTTCGGATTGCACGCTACCGCGCTATCCTCACTTTTCACATCCCCGTAACGCAGCTGTAGTGAACTTCTGGGGAACCATAACCTGATTTCGCCATGTTTAAGTTCAGGATGGGAGCCAGTTGTGGCGCATATGAGTCGCAACCTTCACGGCTGGCCCGAGGGCTTCGCCGCAATGTGTCCTGCTAGACATGCGCGTGGCGTGCGCGTTCCAGCACTAACTCACTGAACAAAAAGGTTCTTGGGGGAACATGCCGAGGGAGATTCCGTCTGCCTTTCCGTTCGAGATGATCCGGAGGTGGCGGGCGCTTGCGGAGCGGCGCAAAGTCCATCTCGTCGATCTTTATGAGAGCGGCCGATGGCAGCTTTACTATACGGAAGCGGAATTCATCAGTCGCCTGCGGGAAGCCATTCGCGGGGTCGACCAATGGAGCGCGACCGAGCAAGCTCGATCGGGGCGGCGGTCTCCGATCTGGGGGAAGATCGCGAATTGATCAGCGAACGCGTGAACCGTTCGGACGGTCGCTACCTGGCCTGACCATTCTAGCCTCGCGGCGGCGCGTGGTCAGCCGCATGGCGACCGTTGTCGTAGCGGGTGGGTTCGAGCCAGGCCTCGTTTTTCCACCAGACATGCTCGAGGCCGCAGAGCGGACAGCGCGAGAGAATGAGCGTATCGGGAAGGCGCGCGAAGGTTGCTTCGTCGATTTCGATTCCCGTCGAAACGGCCTGCCTGCGGTAGGGGCACCTGATCATTACGACGCTCACGCCGACCTCCGACGTCAACCCGATCCTGAAAACCGCGCGCTGTTGAGAAAAGAAAGCCGCACCTCCGGCCCGATCACGGTTTAGCAAAGTATTGCGCGAAGAATAGGGCTCAGCGTCTTGGGGACACTACTTACGTTGCTTGCCTCATACGCTGCCGATTAGGCCGGCTGCGATGGCCATTTGACCGCCGGCGATCAGGCCGCGCGCAGGCTCAGGACGGTGGTGCGGCATGGCTGTAAAGGCGGGAAAGCCTGGCCGGCGGCGCGCCCAGCGAATAGGCAAGTCGGATCCGCCACATCAAGAGGATCGTACGGATAACGCCGCGCTCCTCCCAGCGCCGGCCCGAGGTGACGGCCCGGGGCGTCAGACAAAGCGGTTCGCCGGCGCGCTTGAGCTGGCTGGAGAGTGCAACATCTTCCATTAGCGGAATGGCAGGAAATCCGCCGATCCGCTCGAACAGGTCGCGCCTCACAAATATCGCCTGATCGCCGGTGGCGATGCCAGTCAGGCGCGAACGAATGTTCATGAGCGCCGCAACGACCCGGAGCAAGGGATGGCGGCCGGAAATGCGCACATCGAAGCGCCCCCACTGGCGTCCGCTGCTGGCGAGCCCCTCCAGTACCAGGCGATCCGCCCCGGCCGGTAGCCGCGTGTCCGCATGGAGGAATAAAAGGACATCGGCCGATGCCGCCGCGGCGCCCGCGTTCATCTGCATCGCGCGCCCGCGCGGCGCCGTGATCACGCGATCGGCGAGGGGAGCCGCGAGCGCGATAGTGCGGTCGCAACTGCCGCCATCAACCACGATCGTCTCGGTGCCGCGCGCCCGCATCGCCGCGAGCGCCGCCAGAACATCCTCGATTTCCGTTTCCTCGTTGAGAACGGGAATGATGATCGAGAGGCTCACTCGGCGGCGTCCTTCAGCGCGCCGCCGCAGCTCGATCCCTGGCCGGCGGTGCAGCCGAAGCAATGCCCGGCGACGCGGATCGATTGGCTCGCGAACCCGTCGTCAAGGAGAGCCGAGAGATGCGTCCGGTTGCCCTCCTGCCGATGTGCGGCAAGCGGCAGGTCGAGCATCTGATTGAAGTCGCAATCGAACAGATAGCCCTGCCAGTCTACCGAAATCAGGTCGCGGCACATCACGCTCGCCAGGTTATCGTCGCGGTGCGCGCTCCTGAGCAGCGCGATGTAGCGCTCGAATTCGCCTTTCGCGATCAGGCTCGCACCGAAACGTTGAATCGGCATGTTGGCGAGCGTGAACAGGTTATTGAATTGCACGCCATAGCTCTCGCCAAGAACGCGCCGATAATCGGCTTCGAGCCCGGCTTGCGGCGGCGGCAGGCTCGGACCTTGCGGGTTGTAGACGAGATTGAGGACGAGGCCGCTGCCGTCGCGGCCATAGCCGAGCGCGTTCAGCCGGCGCAAGGCGCGAACGGAGACCGCGAACACGCCCTTGCCGCGCTGCCGGTCGACATTGGCTTCGAGATAGCAGGGAAGTGAAGCGGTGATCTCGACCTGCTCGCCGGCGAGAAATTCGGCGAGGCCCGCCTGCTCGGGGACCTCGAGGATGGTCAGATTGCAGCGGTCGATCACCTTCACGCCGAGCTCGCGCGCGGCGTGGACGAGCCTGCGGAAATGCGGGTTGAGCTCAGGCGCGCCGCCGGTGAGATCGAGCGTCGCGATGCGTCGGCGCGCGAGCACCGCGAGCACGAGGCCGACTGTCTCGCCGGCCATCTCCTCGGTGCGGTTCGGCCCCGCATTCACATGGCAATGCACACAGGACTGGTTGCAGCGGTAGCCGAAATTGACCTGCAGCGTGGTGACGCTGCGGCGGCTGATCGCAGGAAATTGGATTGGTTCGAGCAGCGGCCAGGTGTCTCGCATGGCGTGTCGCGTCCGGGTCTCCGACTCGTTCGCAGAATACCCAAAGCATGTTACACGCCGTGCGGCATTTCGGCGCAAATCGACGTAAGCGCGTTGCCCGAGCAGCTCTCAGGATTCGCTTGAGCGAATTCCGGCCCGATGGGATTGGAATTCGCTCAACTTATTCTCTGGTGATCGCATTTTCTGCGGCGAACCGGTTCCCACTTCGCCGGAAAATGCTTTCGCCGCCGCGGCCGCCGGCGAGAGGCCGTCGACGCCGATGCGGCCGAAGCCGGGCAACTTCAACGCCGGCCGGCGCAGGTCGACTCCAGCGACAAGGCCGAGCAGATTGACCTCGACGCCTTCAACCCAGCCGAGCTTGATTCCGAGGATTCCCCAGAGATTGGCCTCGACTCCCGTGCCGCTATCGCTTGCACCGACGTAGGGGAAGGGACGGAAATCGCGCCCGACGGCGTTGGGCGGCAAGGTCGTGCCGAGCTCGGGCACGGCGCGCAGCACCGTCGCGACGAACGTATTGCTGTTGGGGCCGGGCCAGATGCGATAGTCGCCGGCCTTGCGATATTCGTAGGCGCGAACGGCCGCCGTAATGCGCGGGATCAGCCGCTCGGCGTCTTCGCCGGACAAGTCGGCCACGACGGCAGGCCTGTTTCCGTACCACCGACCATCCGGCGCCCAGCCATTGAGCCGCAGCGGATTGCCCCATCCGACGACGTCGTAGCGCGTCCACGCCGAAGCGCCTTTCGACTTCAGCACAATCCAGCTATGCACCGAGACGACGCCCTTCCAGCCGCCGGTGCGCCCGGACAGAACGAGGACGCGCGCGTCGGGATAGGCGCGCGCGGGAGGCAGACTGCCAATGCTCGACCAGTCGGCGTCGCGCCAGCTGCGCGGACCGCCGGACACGGCATAGAGAGCCGCCTGTGCCGCGATCGGCAGCAGGAACAGCGAAATGATCGACAAAATCACCGAAGCGCGGCGCGAGCGTGCGACAGATCGAAATGGTTGCGGCATCACAGCGACAGTATAAATAGATCGTTCCAATTTGGCGACAAGCGCACAGGCGCTGCCATCGTTTTGTCCTGCTAGTGAGATTCCTCGCGACCGATGAATTGTCCCGTCCTGATCGAGGCGCTGCGCGGCGCGCTCGTTGAAAGCCGGCATCGCGGCGCGGTTGCGGTCGTTGACGCGGACGGCGGACGCGTGCTCGCGCTTGGCGAAGTGAACCGACCCATCTATCCACGTTCTGCGGTCAAGGCTCTGCAGGCGCTGGTGCTGGTCGAGGCGGGCGGAGTCGAGCGCTTTGGCTTGCGCGGCGAGGAGCTTGCGCTGGCCTGCGCCTCGCACGGCGGCGAACCCGATCACGTAGCGGGCGTCGCCAGCATGCTAGCGCGCGTCGAGCTCGATCAAGGCTCGCTGATGTGTGGGACGCATTGGCCGCTGCACCAGCCGGCGGCGTTGGCGCTGGCGCGCAGCGGCGGAGGAGCGACGGCGCTTCACAACAACTGTTCGGGCAAGCATGCGGGTTTTCTCTGCGCGGCTTGCGCCATGGAGTGCGAACCCGCGACTTATGTCGATGTTCAGCATCCGGTACAGCGGGCGGTGAAGTCGGTGTTGGAGCAACTTGGCGGCGCGCCTATTCCGGATGAGCATATCGGCGTGGACGGCTGTTCAGTGCCGACTTTCGCGATGCCGCTCGATCGCTTGGCGCTTGCCTTCGCACGGTTCGGGACGGGGCAAGGACTGGCGCCCGTGCGTTACGCGGCGGCGCGACGGCTGCGCGCGGTCTGCGCTGCGTATCCGTGGCACATCGCCGGCACCGGACGATTCTGCACCGAGGTGATGACGAGCATGCGCGAACGGGTCTTCGTCAAGACCGGCGCGGAGGGCGTCCTGTGCGCGGCGCTGCCCGAACAAGGACTTGGGCTCGCGCTCAAGATCGAAGACGGGGCAACCCGCGCCGCAGAGGCGGCGATGGCGGCGTTGCTTGCCCGCTTCCTGCCGCGCGACGATGATTATCGCCCCGAACTGGACCGCCACGCGCGACCGATCCTGCGCAACTGGCACCGCACTGCAGTCGGCATGATGCAGCCCACCAAGGTCTTAACAGGGGGCTGAGGCGCGATTGGGCAAAAAAAAGTTTCTGCTTCTCGCCTTCATGGTGAGGAGCGCTGCGCGTCTCGGACCATGAATTCGAGGAGATGCGGCCTGCGGCTTCTGCTCACCTGAGCTGCAGGGACCGTGTCGCCGCTATGTCCTGGAGCATGGCGCGGATCGCGATCAACATGGCTTCGCTCGCGCGCGTCAGGCAGGCGAGCGCGTGCATGCTTCCCGTCTGCCGCTCGCGTTGCGCCCGGCGCGGCCGTGCTTTCATGCGCAACGGCGGGATATGCACGAATGCGACCACGCGCGGGCCACCCGCGCGCGCCGCCGCTTCGAGCGCGCGCCAATAGGCGTAGTTGCAGAGATAAGCGCCGGCGTTGCGCGATAGGGTGGGATGAACACCTGCCGAACGAGCCGCTGCCAGCAGGCGTTGCGGGGAAAAACGACCCACCCGCCAGGACGGGCCTCCACCGGCAATCACCGCCGTATCCGGCTTTGCTCCGCCCGCGTCGGGAAACAACACGGAAGTGCGGTTGCGCGCGACAAGTTCAAGACGCAGCCGCTTCGCCTTGGTTGCGACGCCGAACAGCATAATTGCGTCCGGCTTTTCGCGCGCGATCAGCGCCGGCAGCTCCTGATCGACCGCCGCATAGCGGGTGGCGAAGACATGCGCCGCGATGCGGAGATCGGCGAAGGCGGGGCGGCGGGAGCGTTCGAGGCGGGCGACCAGAGCAGCCGTCGGATTGATTGGAGCGCCGGGGAAGCGCCCGAACCCGGTCACGAGGATGACCGGCATCACCAGCCGAGCGTCGCCAGAATGTCGTCGACAGCGAGCGCGGGCGAGAGCCGGCCCTCCGCCACCGCCTTCTCGATCTGCGGCAGCTTCGCCCGGAGCTTGGGATCGGAGGCGATGCGCCCGCGCCAGCGGTCCTCAAGGATCGCCCACATCCATTTCACCTGCTGCTCGCGGCGGCGCGCCGAGAACTCGCCGGTCTTCGACAGCTTCTCGCGGTGCTCCAACACTTTGGCCCACAGTTCGGGAATGCCGTCCTCGGTCAGTGCGGAGTAGGTGAGCACCGGCACCTGCCAGCTGGTGGACCGCGGGCTCAGAATATGCAGCGCGGCGCGATACTCGGCGGCGGCGGCGCGCGCGCGCATGATGTTGTCGCCGTCCGCCTTGTTGACGGCGATCATGTCGGCGAGTTCGACCAGGCCTTTCTTGATGCCTTGCAGCTCGTCACCCGCGCCCGGCAGCATCAGCGCGAGAAAGAAGTCGGTCATGTCGGCGACCGCGGTCTCCGATTGGCCGATGCCGACGGTCTCGACCAGAATCACGTCATAGCCCGCCGCTTCGCAGATCAGCATGGTCTCGCGCGTCTTCGCCGCGACTCCGCCGAGCGTTCCCGCGGCCGGCGACGGGCGGATGAAGGCGTTGGGATCGACGGCGAGCCGCGCCATGCGCGTCTTGTCGCCGAGAATGGAGCCGCCAGTACGCGCCGAAGACGGGTCGACGGCTAGCACCGCCACCTTGTGTCCGGTCCCAGTCAAATATGAGCCGAGCGTATCGATCGAGGTGGACTTGCCGACCCCGGGCGCGCCGGTGATGCCGACGCGGACCGCGTCGCCGGTTTGCGGCAGCAGATCCTGCACGAGTTCGCGGGCTGCGTGTTGATGGTCGGTGCGCTTGGATTCGGCGAGCGTGATCGCGCGGGCGAGCACGGCGCGCTCTCCCTTGCGGACGCCGTGGCTCAACAGGGCGATATCGGTAAAGGAGGCAGGGGCGGGGCGCGGTTTCATGAGCGCCTGTTTAGAGCAGGATTGCGTCGAGGGAAACGGTCAGCGGAGCGGATGGAACCGGGATGTCGACCCGGCGAGGCGAGGGCGCTCGCACCGCGCATCGTTTGCAATTATATTGGACAGCCGGAGATTTGCCTATGACCGTCGCCGTTACCCGTGGCGCTGAAGGTTTTCCCCGCCGGGCGTTCTCGGTGGACGATATTCGCCGCATGATCGATGCGGGCGTGATCGACGAGGACGAGAGGTTCGAGTTGATCGAGGGGGAGATCGTCCCGATGCAGGCGAAGAGCGTCGCCCACGACAACATCAAGCACGCGCTGAACTTGGCTTTGGCGCGTGCCGTTCCGGATGGGGTGTATGTGGGCATCGAGGCGACGATTCAGCTCACAAAAGACGTCCTTCTTGAACCGGACATCGCGATCATTTCTCGCGCCGTCTATAGGGCCGATCCGAGGAGCTTCGCACAGCCGCAGGCCAAGGATGTGCTGCTCCTAATCGAGATAGCGGTCTCTCGCCTCGCCTTCGACCGTAACGTCAAGGCGCGGCTCTACGCCCGCCACGGCATTCGCGAATATTGGGTGATCGACGCCACCGAGCGCGTCACTTGGGTTCATACCGGCCCCGTGGGGGAGGGCTGGACATCGATCGTCGAGCGCGGCCCGCAGGAAACACTCACGACCGACGCGCTGCCCGGCTTTTCCATCCGTCTTGCGGATATCGGGTGAGCGGCGGAAGCGCCGGGGCGCGCCGCCGCTCAGCGGCGCTTCACCAAATCCAGGTCAAAGGGTCTTCGATCGGCTTATTGTCGCTCAGCCGGAGAACGCCCTTGACGCAGCGGACCAGCGTCCACACTACCCACCCGACGATCAGCAAATAGCCAATAAAGACGAAAGACGTGAGCCCGCCGATCACCAGCCACAACAGGCCGATCCAGAATGTGCGGATTTGATAGATGAAATGCGACTGGACCCATTCCACAGCATCGGTTTTCTTGAGGTAGGCGAGGATGAGGCCGATGAGCGCCGTCACTCCAACGAAAAATCCAATGAAATACAGGATATAGTTCAGCAGCGCGAGTTGCTTGCCATTGTCGCTGATGCCCCCCGATGCGTCCGACCCCGATGCGTCCGGCGGCGAAGTGTTTTCTGTCATGCTCAACGTCCTTCCGTTTGTGATCTGAAATACCGTCTTTTTTTAGAGATTTAGTGATTCTACGCATATCCCAAAGCAGGGAGGGCGGTAGATTTCTTTAAGTTGCAGTTTTATCAGCAAACTCCCATGCCGCGTTACACGTTACAAGATATTGATGAGATTGCCGACGCTTTTCGCAGCGGCAAGGACCGTGGCAAGCCCACGCATATTCTATTTGGCGCGGGGTGCTCAAAGTCGGCTGGCGTTCCGCTCGCGCGCGAGATCGTCAGAGACATCCACGAGAATTACTCAAACTACGTCAACAAGCTCGATCCTGACGACCGGCACAAATACGGCGCCTGCATGAA
>Ga0315534_1000941_pt1 | contig 20502 bp, 15 predicted proteins | sample SalMarSW160240MG_FD_203094 | JGI IMG/M metagenome (GOLD analysis project Ga0315534, IMG submission 203094) | Salt marsh sediment microbial communities from the Plum Island Ecosystem LTER, Massachusetts, United States - Salt Marsh Sediment SW1602-40 ... | reverse complement strand
CGAGGCCTGGTAGGTGCGCTGCAGCGTAATCAGCTGCACGGCTTCTTCATCCAGATTCACGCCACTGATGGCCATTTGCTGTCCCACCAACGTTTCTTCAAAGACCCCGAAGCCCTCAGCGATCGACCCTGCGACCGTCGAACCCTGTGCAATCTCGGCGGTCATGTTGTTGTAAAGCACCAACAGCGAAGCGTCGTTCTTGGACGCCAGCGGTTTATCGAGAAACGCTCCCAACTCCAGGGCATTCTTTTCGTCGATCCCGATCCCGCCGCTGCTGGCGGCAAACTTCCGCGGATCCTCGACCATCGGCTGGGCGACATCCAAGTCCAGGGCAGTTGATCCGGAGAAAAACGTGTTCACGCCCAGCGCTGCCAGCGCGCCGCTGGTATCGCCGGAAAAGGAGAATTCGATCTCGGGCGATTGGCTGCCAATCACCAGTTTGCCTTGCGTGTCGATGGAAGCGTCGATGCCGTCGACGGCATCGAGGCCCGCCGCCAGGCTGTCCAGTGTGGTGTCGCCTTGCAAACCGTCCAGCTTGACAAAGATGTCGTGCGTTGTGACCTGATCCGTCTCGCGGTTGCGGACCAGCACTTGAAACGAACCGCTGACCGGCGAATAAACCAGCCCCGCGTCGTCCAGCGCGGAGTCGGTGCGGTCTACGCCAAACTCGCTCGTCACTTTATCGTATCCGGCTAGTCCCTGGCCCGCGGCATGCACTTTGTTGAATTCGAACGCCAGCGTCCCGGCCAGATCATCCAGCCGTTCCAGAAATCCACCCAGGATTTCATCACGCGCCGTCACCAGTCCGCCCACGCGGCCGGCGCTGATCAGCAATGGAGAATTGGTTTCAGCGATGCGAACTTCCGCGACAGACAAGCCGCGGTCCGGCTCGAGTGCGAACTTCACCGCGCGCCGGCGACCCTCGAACACCAGGAATTCGCCACCGGCGAACACGGCCACCCCGCCGCTCACCTGTTCCGACACCTTGATGTCAATCAGTTCCGCCAACTCGCTCATCGCCAGGCTCCGCTGATCGCGCAGGCCCACGGCATCGCTCCCGCTGGTATCTCCGCCTTCCGCCTTCGCGATGCGGACGTTCAGCGTGCGGATCTCTTCGGTCAGGCGATTGATGTCGTCGACAGCGCGGATCACCTGCTCGTTCAAATCGGACCGCTGGCCTCGGGCACGGCCCGAAAGCTGTTGGATGTGTTGGGTCAGCGTTTGGCCGTCGCGCATCACCAGATCGCGGATACCAAGATCCTCCGGGTGATTGGCCACCTCTTGAATACTGGAGAAAAGATTCGTTAACAGCGTGCTGAGATCCGTGTCGCTCAGTTCGTTAACCAAACTCTCCAACGAAAGAAATGTCTGTTGTTGCACCTCGGCGCCCGCGCGGTCGCTCGAGGCCCCCCGCAAACGCTCCTCGAGAAAACGGTCGATCTTCTGGACGACGCCCTCGACCTTGACGCCGAGACCGAGCAGGATGGCGCCATTGCGCTGCATCGGCGCGGGCGTCAAAACGACTTCTTCTCGGCTGTAGCCGGGCGTGCTCGCATTGGCGATATTCTGCCCGACGACCTGCAAGCCGATCTGTGTCGCTCTCAGCGTGTTGTTGGCAAGTTGTATCGACCCAAACAGTGACATGGCACGAACAGGGGTGCAATCATTTGATCGTGTTACGCCGCGTGATCCACCAGCGATCCCAACGATGAAGGTTTCTGCTCCTTTTTATATGTCGGCTCGGGTTGGCCGCCGGTCGCGATAATCTCTAACATCTGGGAAAGGTGTATCAGTGTTCGCTGCACGAAGACCCAATTCGTCAAACTGTGGTGTTGCAGCAGACGCAGGCGGGAACGGGCCGCATCAATCCGACGCTGCACGGTGCCGCGTTCCACCGCAGGCAGTGCTTTCGCGAGATCTGTCAAGCTGGCTGCTGGCAATCCCTCGCCACGCGCGTGGTCCAGCAGTCGCTGGCGGAAGGCGTGACATGCTTCCAATCGGGAGATAAGCGCCTGTTCGCGGGGTGCCAGGTCGGCCAGACCGCGCGTGTCCGCCTGCAGCAACCGCGTTTGCTTCAGTTTCAACACGTCGAGCAATTCCGTCTGGACCGCAGACAGGTCAGACAGCAATTCGGCGACGTTCGCTTCCCAGGAGCCTGTGACGGCTCCGTCGCCGCTGTCCAAGATCGGGGGGTTGCCGGTCATCATGGTGTCCGTTGTTGGTGACGTGTTTGTTTCCACCGGGGCACACTGTTTTTGCTACGGTACGACAGCACTCTACGGTCGACGGAGGCCATCCAGGTCGTTCAGACCGGCCCCTGGCGACGGGGTCTCGGCCAAGGTTTCCGCCAGTTCGGGGAATTGGTTGCGGAACATGGGATCGGCCAGTTGCCGGCCGCTCTGCGCGGCCAACTTCTCGGCCATGGTCTGGTCCAACTGACTGAGAAACATCTCCTCGGCGCGTCCACCGTGAAAATACGCGGGACGCCCCACCGAGGACCGCATGGCCTTGATCATCTGGCTGAAGAACGTTTGTCCCACAAACGAGTCAAAGGCGTCGCGCACCGTGCGAGCCAATGCCAGCTGGCGAGCATCTTCGGACCGCGTCGCCCGGGCGGCAACCAGACGTGTCTCCGCAACGGAACCGCGGTTGGCCGACGGCAGTCCACTGGTAGTCGGCATGGAGTTACTCGCGGATAAACGAAGGAAGGTGGCTCATTGGATGATCAATCGTCCGTGCAGCTTCCCGTTGCGTTCAATACCCTTAATGATTTCGATCACGTCGGTGGTCGGAACCTTCAGTGCGTTGAGCGCGTTGACCAGAGCTTCGAGTCGGGGCGAGTTGGGCTGGTTCGGGTCGACGCCCACGAACTCCGCCGGCACAACTTCACCGGCTTCCACAACGACGTTCTTGTGCGATACGACAACCGCGCCGATTTCCACGTTGCCGCTGATCACAATGCTGCCGGCCCGCTCGTTGACGACAACCCGCGCTTCGGTGCGGGGCTCGTAAATCGGCATGTTCAGAATGTCGGCGATGAAGGGGACCGGGTCCGCCTGGTCCGCCGGGGGAATCGTGACCACGATATTGGTGGCGTCGATGGCGCGGGCCAGATGGCCTACCGTCGTGGTCAGGCTTGCCGGTTGCTCCCGGCGGAAGCTTGTATCGATCAAATCGGCGACCTGTGTCGCCACGTCAAAGTCGGCATGGTTGTGGTCCAGGACCAACGTTATCTTGCCGTCTTTCTGATACAGGTTAAAAAAGTCTTCTTCCAGGCGGCAGCCTTTATGGACCGATCCCATCGTCGGCACTTCGGGATCGTCCAGATGAATCCGCCCGCTGGCCAGCCCGTAGACCCGCGTGTCGGCGGCGTGGGGACCTTGCAGCGTGGCGAAGATCAGCCGCCCGCCGGCGAGACTCTTGGCGCTGATGGCGCTGACTTCGCAATCGAGCTTGTCACCCCGCCGGGCTCCCGTCGGCGGAACGGTGGCCTCGACCATGACCAGCGCCACATTCTTGGTGTCCTTTAATTCCACCAGCCCGCTGTCGGGCCGGTCGGGCGTCGTGCCCAGCGGATTGCCCATCAGTTGCATGGAACGGGCCAGCGCGCGCATGGTCGGCAGGTACTTGCCGGAATCACCCGTTCCCTTCAGGCCCACCACCAGCCCCAGCCCTTGCAGTTTGTTCTCTTCCTGTCCCTTGACGCGACAGATATTCTTCAACAACGTCTTGGCTGCCACCGAGTGGCACGGCGCGAGCCAGGCCAGGATGACGCCCCAAGCGATAAGCAAACGTATGTTGCTCGTGTAGTAGGTCATAAGAGGTTACTCGACTAGATCGGCTGAAACTTATCAAAGAATCTTGTCAACCAGCCCCGCCGATAGGCGTCGCGGACCTGACCACTTTCCCGCTTCCGGATGCGCAGTTCCGCAACGTCTTCGCTCAACACTTTGTTGTCGGGCGAGACATCCTCGCGACGGATCGTTCCGGTAAGGGATTGTTGCCACATCTCGGAGTTGTTTTCGATGGTCCGCCGAGCTTCGATAACCAGGTTGCCGTTGGGGCGAATATCCACCACCTTGGCGGCGATGGTGAAGGTCATCGAGTCGCGTGACTCCAGGTCGCCTTCCGCGCGGAACCGGCTGTTGTACTGCCCGGACACGCGAGGATCGCCGCGCCGCTGCGCGTCGGGAATCAGATCTCCTCCGCTGAACTTGATCCAATCACTGAGCACTGCATCAAGTTGAGCTCGCTTGCGGGCGTCCATTTCACCTTCACTCAGGACGCGGGAATTGACATTCACGACGATCGTCACGATGTCATTAAGTCGCAGCGTCTTGGGCGGCTGGGGCTGCTGGAACAGGAAAGAGCTGTCTTCGAGCGTCAACGGCGCGGCACGGCCGCTTCGGATCGGATGATTCAGTAGACTCGAATCCTGCGCAACGAGCGGCGTCGCGCAGGCCAGAAGGCTGAGAATGGTTTTTGCGACGATCCACTTTCGACCGCGCCGCTGCCGGCGATTGTCCGCAATTGGCTCCGGTGGGCAAGGGGTGTTCCACCGCGATACTCGGCGCACCGCGACGATGGACGCTGTTCCCCATAAATCAAAATCTCTGGCAGACACACGACTGTTCATCAACGTTTTTCGTCTCATGGTCACATCACCGGATCACGAGTTGGGTTGCATCCGTCCCATCACGGCGTCGTCTCCGCGCGGGCCGCCTGAGCAAACACGTCTACCTCGGCCAGCCCCGTGACGCGCGCGTGGAATGTCTTTCGGTCGTTCAAGGATTCCACCAGAATCAAGTCACCACTGCTGCCGTCTTCGCGGGCTCGCGCGTTGGTCCTGGCCACGATCCCCGCTGTGCGGGCGAACACCGTCACCACTTCGTTGCGGCGGACGAGCACGGGCCGTCGGACGGCCGCTCGATCGAGAACAACGCCCATGCCAACGGCCCGGGTCGCCTCCTTGCCCACGACTTCGTTGAGCATCCGCGGCAGGTCGCCCGCAGGGTGGCGTACGTCCGCACCGGAAGGAACAAGGTGGACGTCGGAAGCGCGGATGATCGCCCCGCGCGCGATGCGGCGTTTGGCCACAACGACCGACGGGACGTCATGCACTTGGGCGCGGATTTCGACACCCGGATCGGTCGCGCCGGCGGCGAGTTGGAACACAAAGGACTGTTCCCCGGTCCACGGGGCCGACCCTCCGCTGACGCGCCAGGCACCGCCGGCCGCCAATCGACGGAGCTGGTCGTTGTCCAAACTCACCTGCACCTCCCACGGCCCATGGTCGGGGGCTTGCTGTTCCAAATGGGCGTCGATCGCCTGCAGCACTCGCTCGCGCATCTGCTGGGCGGACCGTTCCGAAGCGCGCCCGGCAAACGAACCGCGTGCCGCCGCGGGTGCGGATACAATCCGCACCTGGCTGGCGCCGGCAAATCGATGTTCGAGCAGATTCTCGCCGCGCTCGTGCAACAAGTCTCGCAAGGCGCGCACGTGCAGAAACCGTTGCGCGCCGGCAGAGGGAGCCGGCAAAAGCTCAATCGACGCCAGCCGCTCGACGGTCTCGTCCTGCGGGGCGCGGACATCGGCGATATCCCCCAGGCGAACAACCCGGCGATCGACGCGCACCGAGTCGCGGAGCCGGATATCCGCCGGCCAGCCCGCCGTTTCCATCCCGCACAGAACGGGCAGCACGAGCGTGCATACCGCCACGCGCCGCAGGCAATGACTGCGTGCGGTTTTCATTAGAACCTCCTCAAGTTGGAGACGATCTGCATGACTTCATCCCCGGCCTGCACAACCTGGGAGTTCATCTCAAAGGCGCGCTGCGTTGTAATCAGATCAATCAATTCCTGGACCGGCTCCACGTTGGACGACTCGAGCGCGCCCTGCCGCAGCACCCCCAGGCCGTCGATACCGGGTTCACCCGGCGTTGCGGGACCGGACGCATCCGTCTCGCGATACAGGTTTTCACCCAGCTTCTCCAGTCCGTCGGGATTGATGAACTGCGCCAGCTGCAACTGCCCGGCGGTGCTCATGGCGGATTGGCCGGCCTGGCGCACTTGGACGAGACCCTGCGGGGTGACCACGATGTCCGTGGCGTCAGGCGGAATGGAGACGACGGGGTCGAGAGGCCGCCCGGTAAACGCAGACCCCATCACCAGGTCGCCGTTGGCGTTGACCGAAAAGTTTCCCGCGCGGGTGTACAGTGTCTCGCCCGTGGATGGATCGGAAACGGGAAAGAATCCATTCCCCTCAATGGCAATGTCCAGTTGATTGCCCGTGGTTTGAAAAGACCCCTGGTCGAAATCGGTCTGTGTGCTTGAGACGCGTGAGCCGAGCCCGACACCGATGCCGGTGGCCGTGGGGTTGCCCGCCGCATCCTGGCCACCCGGCAGCGGCTGGTAGCGATAAAATAAATCCTCGAAGTTCGGGCGGTCGCGTTTGAAGCCCACCGTGTTGACATTCGCCAGGTTGTTGGCAATGACGTCAAGTTTGGTCTGCAGCGACTCCATGCCGGTGGCCGCCGTATACAGCGTCTGAACACTCATTGGGTTTTTCCTCGATCAGCGAATTGGTGTGACGACAATCGTGCCACGTGCGAAAGGGAACGGCCCGTCATGGGACAACGGTGCTAGGCGTTCTGAAGAACGCGGCTGATCAACGCATCGATCATCTGGTCCTGGTTGTGGATCAAATTGACATTGGCTTCAAAGGCCCGCGTGGTTTCGATCAGTTCCATCATTTCAGCCGTGGGATTCACGCCCGAGCCTTCCACATAGCCCTGCCGCACGCTGCGCTGTGCTGGGTCGACAGGTTGGGGGGCGGCCAACGGCCGAAACAGGTTTTCGCCGGCCTTGACTAGGTCGCCCGGCGATGCTGGCTTGAGCAGCGCCATCGACGACGTGGCGCCGGCCTGGGTAATCGCGCCGTTGCCGTCGAAGTGCCACGGTCCCTGAGTGGGGTCGACCACGATGGGCGCCCCGCCCTCATCCAGCACGGGGAACCCCTGCTGGGAAACGAGTTGGCCCTCGGCAGTGAGCCGAAAATTCCCGGCGCGTGTCAGAAGCGTCTGCCCTTCTTTGCGGACCGCAAAGAAGGCGTCGCCGTCGATGGCAAAGTCGGTCGTGATCCCCGTGTGTTGGAGCGTGCCCGGAGAATAGTCGGTGCGTACGTCGGAGACCAGCACCCCGCCGCCGATGTCGTTGATCGACCCCGATCCGGCATCGTCGAGTCCCTGTTCGACGGCCTCGGCGAATCGAGCTCGAAACGTGGCCACATCCCGCTTGAAGCCGGGCGTATCGACATTGGCCAGATTATTTGCCAGCACTTCCAGGCGAGTGGATTGGACTTGCGCGCCTTCGGCAGACAGGTACATTCCATAGGGCATGCGACAACCTCGCGAATCGCTACCACGGACGCCCCCCTGTCGCCGATCGCCGAGATGCAATCGGCGTGCCAGGAAAACAAAGGTGTCTTGGGCACCGTTCGCTGAGGTTGGCTAAACCGTTGATTGTCCGATACTTGGCGCGCGCTCCCAACGCGAGCGGCGGCGACTGACGGCACGGCCAATGCAAGCCAGCAAGCGGCAGGAATCGCAATGCATTCGGCCCTCAACCGGCAGAAGTTGCGCGACCGCGCCGAAAGATCGACCATCGTCCGGCACAAGATTCATCGCTTGTCACGCGATCCCCCGGCGGAGCCGGGAGCTGAAATGTGGCGGCTGTCATCGATCAACTGCGGGGCTCCCTGACGGGCCAGATCGAATGCGACCGATTCGCCCAGGGCCGCGGCTTCGGATGGCGAGGCTTGACCATGCGCTTCGACGGCGCGCGAGCCGTCGCGGGCGACCACGCGGGCTGAAAGGAGCAATTGCTTCGAAGCGATGCGGCCCCACGCGCCGACCGGAGCCAGGCAACCGCCTTGCAGCGCGGCCAACAGCGATCGCTCGGCCCGCACCGCGGCGTGCGCGGCAGGATCATCAAGGCACTGGGCAATGCGCTGCATCCGGGCATCGTCCAAGCGTATTTCCACGGCGAGCGCGCCTTGCCCAACCGCGGGGAACATCGTCGTCGCGGGAAAGACGTGCGTGACACGCGTGTCCAGGCCCAGCCGCTGCAGGCCGGCCAACGCCAGCACAACCGCGTCGCACCGGCCGTCGTCCAATTTCTTCAAGCGCGTCTCTACGTTACCGCGGAGCTCGGCCATCCGCAGGTCGTTGCGCATGAGCAACAATTGCGCTCGGCGCCGCAGACTGCCCGTTCCCACCACCGCTGCTTGGGGCAGATCACGCAAGGTCGCGGCGGAACGACAAATCAAGACGTCTTCAACAGCAGAACGAGGCGGGACCGCGGCCAATATCAGTCCCGGCACGCTCATCGTGGGCAGGTCCTTGAGACTGTGGACGGCCAGATCAATCGCCTCATTGAGCAGCGCCTGCTGGATCGTCTTGGTAAAGAGTCCCGTGCCCCCCAGTTGCTCGACGGGCCGGCGGCGATCGGCGTCGCCACGGGTCGTAATCGGCACCAGTTCCACGGGCACACCCCGATGTTCAAGCTGTTCGGCAATCCAATGGGCCTGCCATCGCGCCAAAGCGCTGGCCCGCGTCCCCAATCGCACTGGTTTCATGGCCTGGATTCCTGGGAGCCGGGTTTTCTGTTCGTGTCATTGCACTCGACAGCTGCCAGACCGGTTCGCGCAATTGTCGCGCTGCTCACAGCAAGTGGAGCAACCGGGATCCCGTCTGCCGGACCGGACGACATCCTCGAAGATCCGCCCCACGATTCGCGTCACAAGGCACGAGGAACTGATCGACCTGCGCGATGGCCTGTTACGGGGCAGGGAGTGCGGGGGATTCGTCCGTGGTCGGCGCTTCGCCGTCCCCGCCATCGATACGCAGCCGTTTCGTCGTCCGCGGGACCAACTGCCCCGGCGGGACCACCACGCCGCAGCTTACGATGAATTGAAACGCCTGATCAATGGTAATATCCAAATCGATTGATTCGCTCTTCTTGACGGTAATTGTATAACCGGTCACGGGCATGGGAGATGTGGGCACCAGCACCGAGAGCACGGGTTCGTTGGCCGCGCTGCGCACATCAAGCATCCCATCGCCCGTGACGAACCCGATCGACCAGATGCCTCTGCGCGGATACTCCACGGCAACGACCCGGGTGTATTCGATTTCCCGTTCGCTCAACATGAAGTCCGTGACCTGCTTGACCGAAGTGTACACATTCCGCACTAACGGAAGATGATTGATGCCACGTTCAAAAAACACCCAGAAGAATCGGCCGGCGCCGGCCGCCAGGAATTTCCCGAGCAGATAGAGCAGGAACACGAACAGCAACAGAAACACAGGCACCACAATGTGCCGTTTCAAGAATTTGGATTCCACGTAGGCTTCGAGCACGCCTCGCGCGGTGTCCGGCATCGCGCTGGTGCCTCGAACCCGATCGACGGCTTCGTAGACTTTCAGAGAAACAAACTGTCCGTCTTCACCGACCTGCTGATAGATCGCTCCGGTGGAGGGATCCGCAACGCGGCCCATGGTCAGATCGGCCGGAGGCAGGTCACTGCGGATCTCGCCCTTGTGGGCCCACATCAGCGCGGATTCCGCCGCGGATTCGAGCGGTTCCAGGACATACACAGCGATCGTGTTGCCGACCCACACGAAGATCACGATCGTCAACAGCGGTGGCAGCACGACCGCCAGTCCGCGCAGCACGGCCCTGCGAAACGGGTGCGTCGGCCGGGACGATCTCGTAGCCGGTGGTGTTTGTGGAGACATGTTAGCTCGCAGCGCGGTCGACATGAGGCCCGCCGGATCGGGAGTTGACTATTCCACTGACCGGCCGGTTGTCTTTCGTGGCGACGATAGCACCATCTACGGAATCACCCGTAATTCTTGCCAATGCTTCTGTTATGGCAAGCCGGCCGTGGAAGGCGCCGAGTCGTTGACAGGGCCATTCCCGGCGGTCAGGGCAAATCGTCACCTTCGGCGCGGGCCAGCACGACCGCTCCGACCCCGGCGGCACCGGCGGCCCGCAGGGTGCGGGCGGCTTCACTGCACGTGGCACCGGTCGTCAGGATATCATCGACGAGCACGACGCGAGCCGCATCCAAATGATAGCCCGCCGGAACACGAAACGCCTGCCGAACATTTTTAAATCTCTGAGGCGGGGATAAGTTGAATTGACGTCTTGTCTTACGACGGCGGACCAGCAGTCGCCGGGCCATCGGCACGCCGAGTTCACGTGCCACAATTTCAGCGGACACTTCGGGACCGTTCACACCGCGCATCATGCGACGCGACCAGTGCATGGCCATCGGAACAACGACGTCCGCTCTATATGCGCTGAGGCGGGATTCGTGGACGTCCATCAAGAGGCGCGTCAGCCCAATCAGCAGCATCTCGCCGACGGGGCGTTTGGTCCGCAGCACCGCTCGACGCAGTTCGCCCTCGTAGACGCCCAGCGAAAACACAAAGTCGAAATGCAGATCTCGATCCTTGCAACGGGGGCAGCCACCGGGAAGCAGCAGTCCGCTTTTCAAAGCCGCACCGCAACGCGGGCACACATCGGGGCGGTCTTCCGCGACAAACGCCCCCTGACACGATAGACAAAACCGCCTGTCGGGGCGTTCCAACGGTTCGCCGCACCAACAGCACGCGGGCGGATAAATCAGGCCGCTCAGCGCGTGCCACCACCTGACTCCCCGCGGCCGCGCGGCGGCGGAGCCGGACGGTCGTGCGCGCCCGTGCTTGCGGCTGGTCGACGTTTGGCGTGACACGACGGTCAGGCTACCGGTTGCCTTGCCGCACCGGAACCGCCGGCGGACAAAAACGTGCAAAAACCGTCCCGGTCCGCTCCGCCGGACCCCCGGGGATGCCGTTGTACCGTGGCCGCTTTCCATCTATCCTCGGTCACTCCATGACCGTCAGGAGCTGCCGTGGCCGAGAATCCCTCCCTGCTTTCCGATGCACTGAGCCAGCGCAGCCGCTGGGCCGGTGGACAACCCATTAGCCGGCTGATGGCAGTGGCCCTGGAACGCCCGGAACTGATCTCGCTGGCGGCCGGTTTCGTGGACCCGGATTCTCTGCCCGTCGAAGACGTGCGGCTGGCCATCGATGCACTATTGTCCCATCCCGAGAGGGCTCGCGGGGCCCTGCAGTACGGATCGACGCTCGGCCATGCCCCGCTACGTGCGGCGCTTGCCGAACGTGCCACGGAGGCCGATCAGCGGCTGGGATTGGAGACACGGCTCCGCACGGAGCAGACGATCATCACGGCGGGCAGCAACCAGTTGCTGCATCTTGTGGGCGAAGTGCTGATCGACCCCGGGGATATCGTTCTATGCTGTGCCCCCACTTATTTCGTTTTTCTCGGCACCCTGACCAATCTCGGCGCCCGATCCGTGGGTGTGGAGTCCGACGACGGGGGAATGATCCCTGAAGCGCTGGACGCGGCCTTGGCCTACCTTGATCGGAGCGACGCGCTGGATCGCGTCAAGGCCCTGTATGTGGCGAGCTACTTCGACAATCCCCGCAGCATCAGCCTGTCGGCGGATCGACGTCCCCAACTGGTGGAGGTTGTCCGGCGCTGGTCCTCGCATCATCCCATTTACGTCATCGACGACACGGCATACCGGCCGTTGCGTTACGAGGGAGGAGATTTACCCGGACTCGTCGCCTACGATCCGGACAGCGAATTGGTCATTGAAACGGGAACGTTTTCCAAATCGTACTGCCCGGGAGTTCGTTTGGGCTGGGGATTTCTGCCGTTGTCGCTGGTGGGACCACTGAGCGACTTGAAGGGCAACGTCGATTTTGGCGCGCCGAGCCTCGCACAATACGCCATGCACCATATCCTGGTTGGCGGGCAGTACGACAAACAGGTTGGACGGCTTTGTGCCGCCTACGCGAGAAAACGCGATGCCATGCTTCGTGCCGTCGAAACGTACATCGGACCCCTGGCGGGCGTGCATTTCACGCGTCCTCGAGGCGGACTCTATATGTGGCTGACTCTGGATCCGTCGATCGACACCGGCCCGGAGGGCCGTCTGTTGCACGAAGCCCTGGACGCCGGCGTGCTGTACGTACCGGGCCAATACTGCTGCCCGGCAGAAGGTCCGCGCCTCAACAATACACTGCGCCTGAGTTTCGGAACCGCCACCGAAGAACAGATCGCCCAGGGCGTGAAATACCTCGGAGACGCCATTGGCACCGTATCCGGATAGCAGAGAACTTTCGTGCGCATCATCGATAAGTATCTGGTTCGCCAGTTCGTGCAGACATTCGTGGTTTGCTTCGTCAGCCTGACGGGACTCTACATCGTCATCGATGCGTTCGGTCACCTCGATGAACTGCTGGCCGAAGCCGGCGAGGCCGGCGGCCTGCTATCGCTGGTGGTGACGTATTACGGGTTTCGTTCGATTCTGTTTTTCGACCAGATCAGCAGCATCCTGGCGCTGATCTCGGCGATGGTCACCATCACGTGGATCCAGCGCCATCAGGAAATGACGGCGCTACAGGCCGCGGGCATCCCCAAGCGGCGTGTCAGCCTGCCGGTTATCGTGTGCGCGATGGCCGTCAGTATCGTGGCGGCATCCAACCGAGAAGCGCTCATTCCACGAATCCGCTCACAGCTGGTGCGGGACACACACAATCTGTCTCAAGATGCCGGTTTGGATGTGACCCCGCGTTTCGATAATGCCTCGGGGATCTTTCTGGACGGGGCACAAATCTTTGTCGAACAGCAGCGGATTGCGAATCCCAAGTTCCGTTTGCCCCCCTCGCTGAGGACGGTCAGCAAATACCTTGCGGGCGGCGACGCGATTTTTCTGGAGGCCACGGCCGATCATCCGCGCGGGTACCGCATCGACCGCGTCGACCAACCCGAGAATCTCGCGTCGCAGGAGTCCGTCATGGTGAACGACCGAGTCGTGATCCTCACGCCCCATGACCATCCGTGGCTGCGGGAGGACCAGTGCTTCGTCGCCAGCGACGTCCGTGTGGAAATGCTGATTCGGGGAACGCCATGGCAGCAATTCTCATCGACGGCCGAACTCGTACGCGGACTGGCCAGCCCAAGTCTCGACTTCGGAGCCGATGTCCGCGTGACCATTCATTCGCGAATGGTACGTCCCTTTTTGGATGGAACACTTATTTTCCTGGGACTGCCACTCGTGCTGACCAGCCGCAATCGAAACGCGTTTGTCGCCATCAGCCTGTGCCTGCTGCTTGTCGTCTTCTTCCTGCTCATCCTGCTGGCTTGCCGGTACATGGGGTCCGCCAGCCTGCTCCGGCCGGTGCTCGCTGCCTGGCTGCCGCTGTTCATCTTTGTCCCAGCAGCCGTCTACCTGTCGGAGCCGCTTCGGCAGTAGCACGTGCGTAATGGATGGTCCCCATTCGGAACGGCGATCCTGCCGACCGTCAAAAAAAAGGGCCCCGCCGAACAGCGCGGCATTTCATCCGTGGGCAGATCCCGGCCTGAGCCACGCGCGACGCGCATTTCGAAGATCGCTGTGAGAGTAGCGAGGCACCGGACCGGCGCCTGCGAGGCCCTTACCGTCACGTAAAGCAAATGCGACCGGTCGACATCCGCGGCCTGGAACGTGGCGGCTCCTCGCGCGTGCCCGAACGGTACGCGGCGAGCGTGGTGACCCATTTTCCAGTCTCCATGCGCCCGGAATTGCGGAACAGAATCACCGAGCCCGTCCGGTCGATGATCGCCGTATGCGGAAACTGTCGGGCGCCAAACGCGTCCGCGACCTTGCGGCCGTATTCCGTGTCGACGTCGATGTGGCAGATCTCGTAGTCTCTGAGCAGTTCCGCTTGCGCGGCATCCTCAACGTATCGCCGGGCCCGCAGACGCGGCTCTGGGTGCCGGAGACTGTCCAGCACGACCAGCAACGGACGACGCTTCAGCCGAGTCGCCCGGAGCGCTTCGCCGTAGCGGTGCATCAGTCCCCCGGCCATAGCTGCATTGAGGGTTGTCAGTGTCAGGATTGCCAGCAATGTGTGCCCAAAAATCCGCATCAACAGCCTCCTTTCCGTTCAACGTGTACGGAGGGCAGGGTGGGGGGACAACAGGCGGGAGTCCCGGCTGCCGCGCCGATAATGCCTCAATGGCAGCGCAATTCGTCCAGGACGGGCACCATGGTAAGGCTCCGCGCGGGGACTTTCAAGGGGGCAGGCTGCGAAAACTTTTCCTGCTGGGTGTAGTTTTCCAGAGGAAGATTTTGAATGATATGGATAAGCAGCAAAGCATACACAGTCTACGATGCAAGGGCGCCTCGCGGTTGCGCGGGAGACCGAATCGTTGCCGTGGTAAACCCGTGTGGTAGACCCGTCTGGAGCACGCCGCGCGACACGGGCGGTGCACGCCGTCTATTTACCGGCTTTGCCCCAAACGGACCGTTACATCGCGGCGGTAGCCCTGGCGGACGATTGTGAGGACAACCTGTTCACCCGGCTTCTTATCTTCTACGTAGCTTTCCAGATCATCCAGGGTCTTCACATCGTGGCCATCGACCGCCACGATCAGATCGGCCGCGGTGGGGTCAATCCGTTCGATGACCAGCGGGCCCTGCTGGCGGCGGACGACGCGGAAGCCTTTGAGGCCCGCCTGGGCCGCGGGGCCGTTCGGCGAGAGGGTACGGATCAACAGTCCGTGTTCGGTCTGCCGGACCCGGGTGATGCCCAGATCCGGGCGGGTGACTTTGCCGTAGCGGATTAGGTCCGGCACGATCCGCTTGATGCGGTTGACCGGGATGGCAAAACCGACTCCGGTGTTTTCTCCCGAGCGGCTGGCGATGGCCGTGTTCATCCCAATCAAATGAGCGCTGGTATCCACCAGGGGACCGCCCGAATTGCCCGGATTCATGGCAGCGTCGACCTGGATGATCGAATTCATCATGCGCCGCCGCAAACGGCTGGGAAGGGTTCGCTCGGTACTTGAAATGATGCCCGTCGTGAACGTGCGTTCCAGTTCGAACGGGCTGCCGATGGCGTACACCCGCTGGCCCACGCGCAGGGCGGACGAATCGCCCAGCGGGAGCGGAAACAATTCATCGGCCGTGGCATCGATCTTCAGGATGGCCACGTCGTGCAGCGCGTCGTGGCCGACGAGCCGCGCGGGGTAGCTTGTCCCGCTGTACAGCGTGACTTCCACGCGATCGGCTTCTTCCACGACGTGCAGGTTCGTCAGGATGTGCCCCTGGCGGTCGATGACCGAACCGGCGCCGGTGCCTTCGGATTCGTAGTCCAGAAACAGAAACCGGTCGACCTGGCGGACCTGGGTATTGATATGCACCACGCTGCGGTGCACGTAGTCGTACACGGCCATGTTGACCAGTTCTTCCTGTGTCCGCTGTCCTGGCGGAAGGGGCCGATGGTCGACCCTGCCCGTTTGTGCCGCCGTTGCGCGGGCCGACGGTGTCGAGTGCCTGTTTTCGGCGAACGTCTCTTCGGCGAACGCCCCGTCTTGGGCAAACGTCGTGGGTTGCGAATCGCGGCAATAAAGAACCGCGACCATGATCCCGCCGATCGCGGCACTCAGCAGACACGACACGATATTGCTACGCATGGCGGGACCTCCTTTAAAGCCTCCAACAAAACTGCGGGCTCGTTGGCAAACTGACGTTTCAGTTATGCGTGCGAAATGTTCTGTTCGACACCATGGGTTTTTCCAATGGCCGCGTTGCCGGGCGGCGCGGACGGATATCGCGGGGTTACTTCAGGGGAAATGCAAGGGGGATGGCGATCATAGCCGTAATGAAGACCAATGCGGCCAGCGGCGAACCCACGCGGAGATAATCGCGAGGCCGGTAACCGCCGGGGCCCATGACCATCAAATTCGTCTGGTAACCGATGGGGGTGACAAAACTGAGCGACGCGGCCAGCGCGACGGCCATCACGTAGGGACGCGCATTGCACTCGGCGGCCACGGCCACCCGGATGGCCAGCGGCAACAGCATCGTCGCGACCGCGACATTGGTAATGGTCTCGGTGAACAGGAGCGTCATCAGGTAGATGGCGGCCAGCAGGACGAGGGGTGTCCACGTCGGGTGGTGGATCACGGTTTGCGTCGCCTGCACCAAACCACCGGCGATGCTTGCCGCCGCCCCGCTCGTTTCCAGCGCCGACCCCAGCCCGATTGCCGCCGCGATGGTGATCAACACCTGCAGGTCAAAAGCGGTTCGGGCCTGGGAGACGGGCAGGCACCGGCAGACGATCATCGCGCCGGCGACGGTGATCCCGGCGATTGCCGTCGAGGAGAAGCCTCCCCACGGACCGGTCGCAGAGATCCAGCTCGAGGCGGTCAGCCAGCCGATCAGCACCAACAGCAGCACGACGGCCGAGAATGCCCGATCGTGCCGCCGCGCGCGGGATCCTCCCACGCGGCTGATCAGGTAGAAATCCCGGCTATTCCGGTATGTTTCCGTGAAATCGGAGCGCGTTTGCAGCAGGATCGTGTCCCCCGGTTCCAGCCGCGTGTCGCCGATTTTGCTCGTCAAACGTTCGCCGTTGCGATGCACGGCCACGATGGCCGCATTGTAGCGTCGCCGGAAATTGGCCTGGCGAACGGTTCGTCCGATAACCGGTGAACTCCGGGAGAGCACCGCCTCGGTCAGTTCCCGTCGATGCCGCTGGCTGGGATGGATCTCGTAGGTCATGTCGGCCGCCGGGACGAGTCCTGGAATTCGTTCCAAATCGGCGATCGTCGTGACAATCCCCGCGAAGACCAGCCGGTCTTGGGCGTGGATCAAGTCATTCGGCGTGACGGGCGTTATTGTTTCGCCGTCGCGGTCGATTTCGATCAGGAACAATCCCGGCAGGTGGCGGAGGCCGGCGGCCTGGACGGTCCTTCCAATCAACGGGCATTCGGGCTGCACGAGCATTTCCACGACGTATTCGCGCAGCTTGTCGCCCAGGCGTTCGACGAGCTCGGTTCGGTCCGGAACCAGACGCGGAACGCACGACAGGATATACAGCGTACCGACCACGGCGCACGGCAGACCGACTTTGCCGAGTTCAAACAACTGCATGCTTCGCAGTTGGTAGAGAACGCTCGGCTGCCATTCTCCGCTGGCCGCCGTTTTCAACAACATTTCGTTAACCACCAGCGTCGTGCTCGTGCCGATCAGCGTACAAACACCTCCCAGGATCACCAGGTAGCTCAGCGGCATGAGCAGTCTGGAAGGCGAGACACCCCGTTTGCGGCACCAGTCGATGACTACTGGTACGAGCATGGCGACCAGGGGCGTATTGAGCAGGAATGCCGAGACGGGAACGACCGTCAGCGCGAGCCTGCGGAGGGCCCTCGATTCGGTCTCCACCTGTCCCAGCAGTTTCTCGCCCACCCAATCCAGCACGCCGGTCGACCGCAACCCGGCCGCCACGACGAACAGCGCGGCGATCGTCAGCACGGCATTGCTGGCAAAGCCCGACAGCGCCTGCTCAGGAGTGATCACCCCGGTCAGCGTGACGACCGCCAGCCCGCCGAGAAAGAGCAGGTCGACCGGCGCGCCTCGCTTGCGCTGCAGGGCGGCGAAAACGGCGGCCGTGACGGCCAATGCGATCCACCCCTGATAGGTCAATCCGTCCACCTCGTCTTTGTCTTTGCCCGCCGGGCGCTCGAACGTTGCCGCCGCCGAGTGCAACGGTCAATCGCCATCCGCCGGGCGACGCCGCGGGGGCCAACGCCCTGGGACGGCAGCCCGCGTGTCGCCACGTGTCCCATCGGCACGAACGTCCTGTCGAAATTCAAAGACCAAAATGAGTTACCGACCGTGTCGATTCGGCCGCACGGTCCTCGATCGGTCCGGAACGTCCCTGGTTCTCGCCATTCGATTGGCGTCTTACCGCGCCCGGTAAAAGAAGCCGTTTCTTGTAGCGTAACCGCTTCCCCCACAGTACAATAGATTGAATCCAGGGAATTTCGTTCGTGGCCCTTCCGACAGTGCCGCCCGGAACACGGCACGCCGTCCACGAACACACCCTTTCTGGGAGTGGACCATCATGTCGCATGCTCCGTTTCGTCGTCTGGCGACGGTAATCTTAGGCGTCTCCTTGCTCTGCGTGTCGGCGCTGGCGCAGCCGCCCGAAAACCTCGCGCCGGGGCAGGCGTGGGTTGACACCTACCGGTCGCCGAACGGCGATCATTACTTCGCCCTGCGGCTTCGTCCGCCGGAGCTACCCGCTCCGTCTGAGGGGTGTGACGTCGTGGTGCTGATCGATACGTCGGCAAGTCAGACCGGGGTGTACCGGCGCATGACCCTGGCCGCACTGGATCGGTTGCTCGAATCGCTCGCACCACGGGACCGCATGCAGTTGATCGCGGTGGACGTGGATGCGGAGGCGTTGACCGAGGGGCTGGTACCGGTCGACCGTTCCGCTCTCGCCGCGGCACGCCGTCGGCTGGAGGAGCGTGTGCCGCTTGGCTCAACCGACATGGTCTCGGCGTTGACGTCCGCTGTGGCCGGTTTTGACGGCGATGCGTCCGCGCGGCCCCGCGCGATTCTTTACCTTGGCGACGGCCTGAGCACGGGCGGCGTCGTGCCGCGGCAGCAGCTTTCCGACTTGATCGGCACGTTGAAGGACCACCATGTGGCGGTTTCCAGTTATGCCATCGGCCCCCGTTTCGATGCCCATCTGCTGGCCGTGCTGGCCAACCACACGGGCGGTTTGCTTGCCGTAGCCGGTCCACCGGTTCTCGCCGAGGAACCCGGGATAACTGCTGATCGGGCCCAGCAGGCAAACCTGCAGCACGCGACCGAGGCGGGCACGTACCTGGGTCAAGCACTGCGTGCGACAGTTCTGTGGCCCACCGAGGTCACCTGGCCTGCGTCGGTCGAAGAAGTCTATCCGGCGCCGATGCCCCCGCTCCGCTCCGATCGCGAGACCATCCTGGTGGGCAAGGGACTTGCGGACGCCGACACCGTTCAGGTCGGGATGCAAGTCGCCGGCGAGAACGGCGCCCTGTCCTGGAGCGTCCGGCCCAACGCGCCGAACGATGACCATGCCTATCTGCCCAGGCTTATCGATGACGTGCGGACAACCGATGGCTTGTATCTTCCCACGGTGGGCGCGGCCGGTCTCCGCGAAGTGCAGCGCTTGCTGGCCGAAGAGGTTCGCGGGCTGAATCGCTTGGCGCAAAACGCCGTGGCATCGGGCAATTTCCGCGATGCGGAAATCCTTGCTCAGGCCGCGCTCCGCGGCGATCCGGGCGATCCGGAAGCGCGTGCGCTGCGTCACGGCACCGCGCGGTTGCGCGCCTCGCCGAATGCGTCCGCCACGCCGCGCTTGGCCCAACTGCCCGAGACGCCGGAAGCACCGCCGGGTTCCGACGCCGATCCACTGGCCCGCGAAGGTGTCTTCCTCGACGAAGTGCAGTCACAAAATCGCGTCATTACCGAAGCGGTGCAGGCTGAAGTCCAGGCGACGCTTAATGCCGCCCGGCGACGCATGTCGGCGGAACCGGAAGCGGTGATTCAAGACCTGAAATTGTTGCTGGAAACCGTGCGTAATGTGCCCGAACTGGAACCGGAAGTGCGAGCCGGGATGGAAGACCGCATCGAGGCCGCGTTGCGCGAAGCAAGCCGGCGCGAAATTGAGAAAGCCGAACGCGATCGTCTGGCCAACGAGGTTGCGGCCGCCGCCCGCGAACAAAAACTGCTGCTTGAGCGCCTGATGCGATCCATCGAACAGGAAGACCAGCTGATCGATCGCATGAAAGCGTTGATTGACGAGGCCGACCGGACTCCCGACCTGGTCGAGGCTGCCGCGCTGTACAACGAGGCGTCGGACACCATCGGCGACGCTTTAACCGAAGTGGCACCGTTTGATCCGACATCGATTGCCGCCCGAACCAAGTCCCGGATTCTGCAGTACGAAACTCAGAATCAGGCCATCCGCCTGGCACGCCAGGAAGGCCTGATGGAAACGCTGATGCAGGTGGAACTGTCCGCCATTCCGTTCCCCGACGATCCGCCGATTGTGTACCCGCCGGCGGAAGTGTGGGAGAACCTGACTGCGCGGCGCAAGAAGTTTGCGTCGGTTGACTTGAGTGAGTCGGGCCCCGCAGAGCGCCGGATCCGGCAGGCGCTGGACGAGCCGACGGCGTTCAATTTCGTGGATCAGCCGCTCTCCGAAGTCATCCTGGCGATCGAACAACTGCACGGCATCGAGATCCACCTCGATCAAAGCCGGCTCGACGAAGAAGGCATCAGCACCGATACGCTGGTCAACCTGGAGCTACAGGGAATTTCGCTGAAGTCGGCATTGCGGTTGCTCCTCCGCGAATTCGATTTGACCTACATGATCTCGGATGAAGTGCTGCTGATCACGACGGCGCTGGCCGCCGAGGACCGCCTGACCACCAAAGTGTACCCGGTTGCCGACCTGGTCTTGCCGATCCAGAGCAACATCGGCATCGGCGGGATCGGCGGAATCGGGGGCGGGGGCGGGGGCGGGGGCTTCGGCGGCGGCGGTCT
>Ga0315534_1000938_pt1 | contig 20520 bp, 20 predicted proteins | sample SalMarSW160240MG_FD_203094 | JGI IMG/M metagenome (GOLD analysis project Ga0315534, IMG submission 203094) | Salt marsh sediment microbial communities from the Plum Island Ecosystem LTER, Massachusetts, United States - Salt Marsh Sediment SW1602-40 ... | reverse complement strand
CTTTATTTTGCTGTTTTATCGAACTAATCTATATCTATAGATGGGAGCTTTATCGAGATATCCTTTATTGTTTCGCGATCTCTAATATCCTTATAAGATTCAGTGACAACAACCTCTTTTTCAAGAATGCTTTTTACTCGACCGTTTTTCCTTCCTATAAGGGTTCCCACCTTAATTACATGACCATCTCCTTTTGAATCCCGAACAAGGGCCCAATTTCCCTTACTTCCTAATACTATGGCAGAGATGGTCAACTGTGAAATGTCAAGGGTCTCAAGGTAGGTTTTTGGTTTTCCTTGTTCTTTTTCCTCTAACTCCCTTCTTACAACAATAAAGGATTTGAAGGGATCTGTTTTATTAGTAGGATCATAAGAATAGGCTACCTTTGCTTTGTATTCCGTGTCTACAGTAACAGTTGCTTCCTCCACAGATTCTTTTGATGGTTCAGCGGCCTCTTTTTTCTCTTGAGGAATCTTAACGGTAACCTTTTCCTTAGCTTGAGCTGTAGATATTCCTAAAAGAATAGGAATAGCCACAATACCGCATATCAAAAGCATAGCTATGCTATTTCTTTTTTTTGGGTACACTTTCGGTCTTTTTCCCCTCTTTAAACCTGTAGGTTGTGGCTTTACATGAAGTTTTAAGAGTAGTGCTCAGCTCTTTGATTGGAATCATGTTCACATTGACAACATTAACGATCCTATCGAGATTTCCAACCTTGTCAAAAAATAGAGCAACATCATGATAATTTCCGAGCACCTCTATGCTTACCGGGATTTCTACGTAAAATTCTTTTGAAATCTGCTTTTCAGGGCTAAATAGGAGAAATTCCAGGTTTGAATCATTGCCGAGCTTGGTAATGTTCTTTAAAAGGCTTGGGATTTCACTGGTAGTAGGAAGAAGCTTTATAGCCTCTTTTAATTCTCCTTGGGCCTCGGCAAGATCAGCTTCAAGCCTTTTCAAATTGTTTGCCCTGACTTTGGCAATCCTGATATTAGTTTCTAATCTATCCAGTTCGGATTTTATAGTCTTTATTTCACCTGTTTTCGGGATGTATACAAGCCAAATATAGAGACCTACAATAAGAACAATTGTCCCTGCAAAGATGAGGATCCTGTGTATCATCCTCAATTTGGATATTTTAGAAAAATAGGTACTTAGATCGATTGCCATAGCCCCTTATCTTCCTCTCTATTTCTTTTTGCCTGCTTTAGAGAGAGTTTTTTCTCTAAAGGCGTATGTTTTTGATTCCAGCGAGAAATCTTTGACACTCAAATCAAATCCCGGTATTTGTTTCTGCCTCGTTCTGACTAATTGAACGGAGTTTATGCTTTTTGTATTTTGTAGTCTATCCATAAAATCTGCAACTGTTTCGTTATCCATCGCTGTTCCGTTTAAAATAAGCGTTCCCTTTTGTTCTTTTAGAGTGGTGAGCCATAACTTATCTTCTGGTACACTCATAGCTATATCATCTAAGAGTTTGACTGGCCCGGTTTTGCCTTTTTCTAATCTTTTTATTGTCTTTAATTTAACGTCGATGGCAGCGATAGTTTTCTTTAGAGCCACTATTTTTATATTGGTATCTTTAAAGGAGTCCAGCTCGTTTTGTTTATTATCTCGATCTACTCTCAAGGTCTTTACCTTGTTGTTGAGATCAAGATAGAAATAACTACTCGCAAGGATAAGAAATATAACAGAGAGCAGGTAAATAGTAACCTGTCGCCTTATATTTTCTCTTATCCTCTCAGCCCTAAAAGGAAAGAGATTAACTTTGATCATCTGTCACCTATACTCCGCAATGCAAGGCCAATGGAAATAGCGGCCATTGGGGCATGATAATTTAAGTAGTTTGCATCAAATAATTTTTCTTTAATCTCTAAATTACCAAAAGGATTGAGCATCTCTATCTTTAGACCTGTTTCCAGGCCGAGATATTTACTGAATCCTTTAATCAAGGATGAGCCTCCGCTAAGCAGGACATTTTCAACTTTTACGTCTATAAAAGTAGTTGCCACAAAATCAAGGGCTCTTTTTACTTCCTGAGCCCATTTTGTTACTGTTGATGAAAATATCTCCTCAATTATAGGTTTCTTCTCTGCTTCTAAAGGCTTAGCGCCCAATTTTATCATTTCTGCTTCTTGATAAGATATATTTAATTTTTGTTGGATCTCGCTTGTGATTTGTGATCCACCATAGGATGAGTCTCTGGTAAATATAGAAGCACCATCTTTAATAACGTTTATCGTCAGTTGTTGAGCGCCGATATTGACCAAGGCATGGCAGCCAGATTGTTTATGATTGCTGATCTCGAAGGCGTTTTGTAGGGCAAAGGCATCTATGTCTAAAACCATAGGATTCAGATCTGATAAGTGAAGAAGACTTATGTATTCCTCAACCATATCTTTCTTTGCAGCTACTAAAAGAACATCCATTAATTCTTCTTTTTCCTCTTCTTCTGTCCCTTCTTTTTCTGATGGAAGTATCTGAAAATCCAGGTTTACATCATTAATATCAAAAGGAATATATTGTTCCGCTTCACTTTGTATGCTTTTCTCTAAGCCTACCTCTTCCCTTTTGGGTATTGTAATCTTTTTGACAATAACTGAGTAGCCAGATATAGATGTGGCCACATTTTTATTTTTAATTTTTAAATTTTTTAGGAGGTTTTTTAGGGCGGAAGAAACTATTTCCATTTCCTTTATAGAACCTTCCACTAAAGAGTCTTGGGGGAGTTCTATCATGCCAAAATTTTTTAAGACCATTCCCCTTTTGCCATCGTCAATATCGACAATCTTGATAGAGTGGGATCCAATATCAATCCCGATAAGCCTGTTTTTTCCTGGTATGGGCATCTGAAGCCTAATTCCTTACAATTTTATATCGTTAAAGAAAAGTTTGTCTTTGTCACTTAACTTGTAGCCGAGGGCCAGAATAATTTTTCTCTTTGTTTCCATTCTACAGTCTTTACCTCTTTCAATCCTATCGATTGTTAATGGAGAAACACCTGCTTTTCTTGCCAGTTCTGCCTTGCTCAGTAAAAGTTCTTCTCTTATTTTCTTTACCGTATTTTGGTCCACTACACATTCCTCCAAAAAAAATTAATCAATGAATGCTGGGTGAAATTTCTCTATACTAATACATATATAAATTAATTTGTCAAGTATTTTTAATCAATTAAGTAAAATTACCACAATTTATAGCTATATAGTGGTAATTTATAATATTAACACAATATGTAGTAATGTAAATCTCGTAAACTCTCACACGTTTTGGTGTAATATCTTAGATAAAAAGCTCCATTTATAATCTGAGAGTTAGGTTAAAGGGTTCACAGTTCAGAGGTTGATGCGCCCATCGTAGTAACGCAATGGAAGTAATGGTAATGTGAAAAACCGCAAAGCGTTTTACCCTGAACCGTGAACTTTGAACCCCGAACAGTTACAAAATTTTTATTTTTTTGAAGTTGCCTCTGCTGAGAAAATGCTTTACAAAGAAGTAATGCTTACATTAAATTCTTAGGGCAAATGAGGTATAAAAAAGGGTAAACGTTCATAATTGAAAAAGGTTTAATAATGCCTGCCAGAAGGCAGGCATTGTACCCATGAGCGAACATAAGAAAGGTATTTTATTTGAATAAAAAAACAGAAAACAGAAAACAGACGAAAGAAAAGAAGAAAAAGAGCCTCTTCAGGGAATATTTAGAGGCAGCCATAATAGCCCTTATTCTGGCACTCTTTATTAGGGCATTTGTGATTCAAGCCTTTAAGATCCCTTCAGGATCTATGAAACCAACACTTCTGATTGGAGATCATATTTTAGTAAATAAATTTATTTACGGAATTAAGGTACCCTTTGTTGATCGTTATATCATTCAGATTAAAAGACCGAAGAGGGGGGATGTAGTAGTTTTTAAATGGCCACGAGATGAGAGGAAAGATTTTATAAAAAGAGTTGTTGGCATTGAGGGAGATAAACTCGAGATAAAGAATGATGTGTTGTATGTGAACGGTGAGAAAATCGAAACAAAATATATTGGAAAGTATAAGGATGAAAATATTACTATAGCTGATAAGTATTTAGAATTGTTTGATAAATCTAACCATTATATATTAGATGAATACATTAAACATGAAAATTATGGGCCTGTAATTGTACCTGAAAATTCCATTTTTGTTATGGGTGATAATCGTGATAATAGTCATGACAGCAGATACTGGCGCTTTGTGTCTTTAAATAAGCTCAAAGGGAAGGCTATTATTATTTATTGGTCCTGGCCTCACGTGAGGAGGTTTGGGCATGTAATTAGGTGAGAGTAAATCATCAGGTATCAGCCTTCAGCATTTGTTGCTTAATCGATAGTTATATAGCCCTATTCAAGAAAAATTTCACCTTAATGCCTTACATCGTGTATCCGAAGGGTGCAAAAAATTTTACTGCTGTGCAACAATCTAATGTATATGAAAAAACACACTTGTTAGATGACAAATGACCGATACGTATCAAATGAATGAAAATCAACTAAAATGGTATGCTATTCATTCAAGAAGTCGGCATGAAGATGTTGTCCTTAACGGGCTGAAGAAAAAATTAATTGAGGCCTTTCTTCCTAAAATGCAGGTTATGAGTAGGAGAAAAGATCGAAGGAAAACGATATTGGTCCCAATTTTTCCAGGCTATGTCTTTGTGCATTCAGATCTAAACCTAAATCAATACTGGGATATAATTAAGACGTATGGAGTTGTGAGAATACTTGGTATTCAAGGAAAGCCTGTTTCAGTAAAAGATGAAGAGATAGCATCACTTAAGACATTACATGGCACTGACAGGACCGTGAGGAACCAGGCCTATATGAAAGAAGGTGACAGGATTATGATTATGGAGGGGCCTTTAAAAGGACTGACTGGATTTTATCTTAGGCATAAAGGTAAAGTCGACAAGGTAGTGATATCAATAGAGCTACTTCAAAGATCCTTAGCCGTAGACGTTGAAGATTTAATTGTAGAGAAAATAAGCTAGGGAAATAATTATTTTATCTCTGCGTTGTATCCTATCCCCATAGCCCTTTCAAGCCTTGCCCAGGCAATATTGTGTTCACTTAAGGCATTGAAATAATTTGTCCTCGCCTGAGTGAGAAGGGTCAGAGCATCCAGAACATCGGTGGAGGTGGCAACCTGTTGTTTGTATCTTTCCTCATTCATCCTGAAATTTTCTTCTGCCTGAACCACAGCTTTTTTTGCTACCTGGATATTTTTCTCTGCCTCCCTCAACGATAAATAAGCTTCCTTTACTTCCAGCTGAATATTATCCTTAATCTCTTTTAAGATGTAGTTGACTTTTGCTAGTTTGGCTCTGGCGGCCGCTACACCATGTCTTTTCTTTCTCCATTCCCAAAAGATCCATTCTCCTTTTAACATTATTGTCCAGTTATCAGGATCTTCCCCTGGACTGGAATCTAACAGGACATCATCGGTCTTTCTTTGGTAATTTCCAATTAACGTCACTGATGGGTAATAGCTGCTTTTAGTCAAATCTATGGCTTTTTCAGCAGACATAACATTAAGAGATACCTCTTTTATCTCTGGCCTGTTCTGCCCTGCCTTTTCCATGCATTGATCAAGGAGAAACTTTATGGGATAATAATCAAGTATATCTTTAATTTTTACCCCTTGACTAAGCTCTCTTCTGAGCAACTTGTTAAACAGGGACTTCCCAATTTCTACCCCATTCTTTGCCTTGATCAAATTCTGACGCGCCTGGGCCATTTGGACCTCGGTTTGCAGGAGCTCATTTTTAGCTATAATCCCTTCATCATAAAAGGCCTGAGATACTTTCAGTTGAGCCTCAAGAAGCTCAACTGACTGTTCGGCAACCTTTGCGAGCTTCTCCGCTTTCAAGATGCCAAAATAGGCCTTCTTTACATTCAATACCAAATCCTGAATAGCAGTCTCTTTTTGGATCTTAGCTGTATCTACCCCTAATGCCGCTAAATCCCGCGCTATGGTAAGCCTCCAGCCTGTAAACAGGGGTTGCGTGGCGGTTATATTAAATTGGTACGTATTTGGGTCTAATGGGGAAACCTCCCTTGGAGAAAAACTGGGATATGGATACGTTGTATATTTGGCATCATTAATAGTATCATTATCAAGACGGGTATACGTATAGCTGGTACTTAATTTTGGCAAAAAATCAGCCTTTGTGGAGAGTTCTTCAAATTCTTTTGCCTTTATCTCTTCTTGTGCTGCGTAGATAGATAAACTCTTCTCTAAGGCTATCTTAATGCTCTCCTCCAAGGTAAGCTCCTCAGAGGCTAAAATAATCGAAGATCCTAATAGTAGAAAAAACAGGATTCCTAAAAAAATAGATATTTTTCTTGTCATTCTCCTCTCCTTTTTACATTTACCTCAGTTATATAGTCTCGCCCGCCATGTTAGAATAAATTATTCGTTACTATTCAGCAACAAATTATCGCTACCTCAATACAGGAAGGGATGTGGATACAACCGCTCTTTTATCCTCCATTTAGATTGATTTTATCAGAAAAGTAGCTTATAGGAAAATAAATAGTCAATATATTTTTAGGTGCTTACATGATTGAGCGATACTCACGTGCCAAGATGGCAAAGATATGGGAGCCCCAGAATCGCTTTGACAAATGGCTTCAGGTCGAGATCCTTGCATGCGAGGCCATGGCCGAAGAGGGAATGATTCCGCAAGAGGCAGTTGAAACTATCAAGCAAAAAGCGAGTTTCTCTGTTGACAGGATCCAGGAGATTGAGGAAACGGTAAAGCATGATGTGATTGCCTTTTTAACGAATGTTGAGGAGTCTGTTGGTCCTGATGCACGCTTTATTCATATGGGACTCACATCATCTGATATCCTGGATACTGCCTTTGCACTTCAGCTCAGAGAGGCACTCCTGATCATTATAAATGATGTTCGCAACCTTATGAATGTTTTAAAGGAAAAGGCCTTTGAACATAAGAACACTGCAATGATCGGTCGATCCCATGGAATCCATGCAGAACCCATAACCTTTGGCCTCAAGCTGGCTGTATGGTATAGCGAGATGCAACGAAACATCAGGCGGCTCGAACAGGCTCTGGATGTGATAAGCTATGGAAAGATATCCGGGGCTGTAGGAACCTTTGCCAATATTTCCCCAAGAATAGAAAAATATGTTTGCGAGCATCTTGATCTAAAACCTGCAGAGATATCAACACAGATTATTCAAAGAGATAGACATGCACAATATTTTACTGCACTGGCAATCCTGGCAGGTTCCATTGAAAAGATGGCAGTAGAGATCAGGCATTTACAGAGAACAGAAGTTGGTGAGGCGGAAGAGGCTTTCACTTCAGGACAAAAGGGCTCATCAGCCATGCCCCATAAAAAGAACCCAATTGGCTCTGAAAATCTCTCAGGATTGGCTCGACTTGTTAGATCCAATTGCATTGCTTCTATGGAAAACATGGCCCTTTGGCATGAACGGGATATTAGTCATTCCTCTGTGGAAAGAGTGATTGCACCAGACAGCACCATTCTAATAGATTACATGCTCAATCGGTTGACAGGAATGATGAGAAATTTAGTGGTTAACAAGGACGCCATGGCCAGGAATCTTGAAAAACTACAGGGACTCATCTTTTCTCAGCAAATTCTCTTGGCCTTGGTAAAAAAGGGTTGTTCCCGTCAACATGCCTATTCAATAACGCAGAAAAACTCTCTTCAAGCCTGGAATGCTGGAGAAAGCTTCAAACAGCTTGTTTTACGCGATCCTGATATTAAGAATTATCTCAGCAATAACGAGATAGATGAGACATTTTCCCTTGACCAGCATCTTAAATATGTTGAAGAGATCTTTGCCAGAGTATTCCAACAATAGAACAATTCCTCTTGTATATACAGTTTGGTTGCGTACCATACTATCTTGAGAGATACACAGCACTGATCACTACTATGACAGAGAAAAACGGTTTAACTGAGTCAAAGAGACAGCAAATGGAAAACCAAGAAAGAGTCATGAACCCCACTAACAAGAGGAAAAAGGATATAAGAAGGCGCTCTAAGATCAAAGAACGTTTGACAGTTATGATCTTTAAGAGTGTGGGAAAGGTAAGGACATTTAAGATATCCGCCCATTTTATATTATGGGTTTCGCTGTTTTTTGTCTTCTATATTGTAGCGACCATTTTTTTAACCAACGTATTCATTAATTACTATAGACAAAATAGAATTCTGGCAGATGAAAATGCTGAGCTTAGAGCAATGCTTATAAAGACAAAAAAAAGTCTTGAGGAATCTAAACAGCATATTGCCCTATTGGATGATTATATTACACAGAAAAAAGATCAAAGTCCAAGGTCTCTCGAAACAGTAGATCATGATGAATCATCTTTGATGACACTTGTGGACATTGATGAACTAAAGATAGAAAGAGATGAATCGACAATTAATGTTAACTTCAGGATTATAAACAAACAGTTGAATGAGGAACCTATTGGCGGATATATATTTGTTTTTGCCCGCATAAAAGATTCCGATAAATCTGAGGTTTGGGTTTATCCTAACTCACAACTCAAAGACGGGCTTCCTGTAAACTATAGGAATGGGCAGCGGTTTTTTATACAGAGGTTCAAGTCAATCAGCACTAAATATACACTCAGCAAATCAGTCAATCGACCACTCATTTTTGAGATATTTGTATATGATAGAAACGGTACATTGATCTTAAGGAAGATAGTTGAGGCATAGCATAGCGCTACAATCCACAAATGATGTGATAGGATTAATTAGCTATCTCAAGCATTAGTATGTCATCCCAAGGATCTGATTTTTTCACAACCACCTTTATCTCTTCACTTGGTGATAGTTCGAGACCTCTTACGTTTGGAAGGTCAGCAACAAAAAGTAGATCGGTTAATATTATCGAATATTTATACTTGAATTTTTGGAGAACAATCGCTTTAAAGCTATCATTTATGCGTCCTGCAAGATACTTAAGCATCCAATACCGGACTTGATTTCTCTTCATTAAATCAATATTTTTTAGTGCCTGATGTATCGCCATATTTAGCTCTTTAAGCCTCAATTCTTCATAAACAGGCCTTTTCTGAAATAAGGCAGAATAGATTTGTCTCTGGACAAGCACGTCCATATATCTTCTTAGGGGGGAAGTTGCGTTGGTGTATATATCAACACCAAGGCTACTATGTGGATGAGGTATTGTATCTATAAAAAGAGGCCGAAGCTTTCGCCTTTGCTGAAATACATAATAGATATACTTAGACTCATCAATTGGCAGTCTTTCCTGAGCTGGCTCTTGGCTTCTATAAAGGATAGGCAGATCCCTTTCAAAGGCAAATTTTGCTGTTAACCAGTTATACAGAATCATACATTCTGAGACAATAATTTTAGAGGGAGCATTCTGTTCTATTAATTTGGGACATATGCCTGAATTATTGTCGAATTCAAAATGGATTTCTGGAAGAGGGATAAGCATGGCGCTATTATCAACCCTCTTTTGCCTAAGAGCTTGGCACAATTGATAGAGAGCCGAAAAAATCGGTTCCTCCTTATATATTGTATTTACTTGATCGTAGGTGAGCTGTTTTTCTACCCTTACGGTGGTAGGTGCAAAAGAAAAATTTTCCAGGTTCCAATCCCTGTCAAAATGTGCAAAAAGGGATATAGCAAACCGCTTAAAGCCTTTTACCAAACTTAATGCATTATTAGAAAGACTTGGCGGGAACATGGAAATTTGGGTAACCGGAAGGTAGACCGAGCTTGCTCTATGATAGGCTTCCCTGTCTAAGTGTCCATCAACCTTGATAAATGGAGTTAAATCCGTGACATGAACACCAAGCCTATAACCTTCCCCAATAGGCTCTAAGCTTAATGCATCATCAAAATCCTTAGTATGTGGTCCATCAATAGTAAAGATAGATAGATCTTGCAGGTCTTTCCGTTCCGCTGAGCCTACCTCTTTTTTCATTACACTATCTGTTTCTTTACGGGCAAGCTCACTGAAATTGGATCTAATGTTAAACCTATGAAGATCAAGGTTTTCATCCTCATCCCATATATTTAAGTTTACTAATATGCGGCGAGCATTGTCTATATTCTTTATTCCCGCCCGGGAAAACATTTCCTTGCCGAGCTTATAATCTGGGGCATCCTTTCCATAAAGGGCAAGCTGCATAAGTAGTTCAATAATCTTGTCTTTTAAGGGGGGCTCCTCCGGATGTCTGCTGTTTGTTATTTCCCTAAGGAAATTTGCTCCTTCTGCTAACTCCCGCTCTCTTAATTCAGCAGCTTCTCTTGCCTTTATTATTTGTTCTACCTTATCTGGACTGTTGGGGATAAAAGAGCCATCTTTTATCTTAAAATAGGCCCCGTCTGCAAAGAGGGCCCTGACCAGAGCAGATATGTGATCATCAGTGATATCTCTGCCAAAGGAAAGTTGCGCAAGATATTTATAGGTGAAAGCCCTATTTTCCTCATGAGTGAGTTCCCAGAGATCTTGAACAGATGCTTGTGTCATATAATCGGTTCGTATTTTTTCAATTACTTTTAACTCCTTTAGTAATTCTCCCTTTGACCGAGAGGTATTTAAAATGGCAGATGAAATGAGAAGAGCTCTTTTGGGAGAAATACTTACCTCATGGTTAGATATGGTTAAAAGTTGTAGCTTGTTCCCCTTATCTTTCAGGCATACAGAGAGCACAATTTTTCTCTGGTCGATGTATTCAATTATCTTTCCCTCAGCCATAAGAAATCCTTAATCCGCCTCAGGCAATAAAAGGTTTAGAGGTAAAATGTGCTGGTCCCGTTAGAATGTCTTATGTAGCATTCTAATGGGTTTTACTTATTGGAGGAAATGAAAGAGATTACAGCCAAAATAATAATAATAAGGCCCAGGCAAACATATATCACTGTTCCTATGATAGAGCCTTCAATAGTTTTAAGTAATAATGTTTTATTGTAAAAGTATCCAATATAAAAGACAAAGAGATATGACACGGCAAGCCCTAACTGTATCCGACTAAGCAGGAGACATATAGAAATTATAGCGATAAAAGAGATAACCATATAAAGGGGAACACCCAGATTAACTGCAGATAGCATATCCACTGGATCCATAATTGCCTCCATCTCTTTATTTGATACAACTCCGATGCTTTCTTAAAAAAATGAATGCAGCCTGCTTTTTCTAAGGCCTGCCCTTTTTCTACCTTTTTTCATCTCTTTCTTCCACTCAATTCTTTTTTTTACGTTTTTTCGCCGCTTAAGATCAGGATCCCTTTCCGCCTGCAAAATAAATGATCCTGAAATGATTTCCCTTTCTTTCTCTACAATCTCTTTTTTAGAAGGCAGCTCTTTTGGCAATGGTGGACCACTAATAAACTGGACTGGAATTTTATCCGCGAGATAGATAGAATCACCGAAAAGGAAAAAAGGTATCCCATTTTCAGCGGCTCCTTCCGCCTTTATTTCCAAGATAATTGGTTTTTGATCTAATCGATGTGCAGTACGTATGGCAAGATCTTTGTCTTTTGTCATTACTATATGCTCTTTTGATCCCGGTAACAGCCCAGATTTAAGAATAAAGGGATATGTCTTTCGTTTAATTCCTTTATATAGCGTTTTTGGAGGATGAACGCGATCTTGATCCTTGTCTACTGGGGTAAAGTTTCGCTTGATAGACCGTATCTTTTTCTCGGTAATCTCAAAAAAGCTATCTCTATTATGTAACAAAACCTCTCTAATGTGGGATTCTCTCACATAAGCCATATCGGGTTCTTCATTAATAGCCTTGAGAAGCTCTTTCAAGCTTATGTAACCCTCTTTATCCGGGACAAGGCCAAATTCATCTGGCTTGTTTCTTAATATGTAATTCAACAAATGATTTAAATGAGCGACCTTTCTTTTATTTTTTTGGGCCATGGATGGTTCTATACATTTATAATTCCACCTTACTCAACTGCTCTAAAACATAGTCCCTGATCTGGGAAGCTTTCGGCAGGGCTTGGAGTAAATGTCCTTTAGAGGTAAATGGAACCAAAATCTCTTCCTCAGTACCTCCACATGAACATCTTTCGGGCCTTTTTTTTGTAGGGCAAATCCTAACATTATAACACTCTTTACATCTAAAAACCCGCTTAGAACCTGACATCTTTCCCCTTTTGGCTATAGGATGACTATCTATCTCTATTATATCCATAGAAAAGTCCACTACTGGCGCATTACTTATTGCAGTGCCAATACCATAGGAATCTGCAAGCGGATTGTATCTTTCAATATCCCTTTCATCTATGCCGCCGCTCAGAAAAAGCTTTATCTCTCCGTATCCCCTGAGATCAAGTTCCCATCTTACCTCTTTCATAATCTCCAGGAAATCCCCTCTTCTGCTTCGTGGTGTATCAAGCCTGACAGCATAAAGCTTATCACCCAGCCCATCTGCAACATTAAGTGCCTCTATCTTTTCGTCATTAAAGGTATCTATCAGGCTTACCCTCCTCACCTTTGGCTCGATTACCTCATCAAATGCCTTTGTGGCCTTTACAGTGTCACCCATAATCAGAATAAGTGCATGAGGCATTGTCCCTACCGGTTCTTTTCCAATGAGTTTTGCTCCAAGGCCAACGGATACACCGTCGCAGCCCCCTATATATGCATTTCTCTCTATCAAAGGAGCTATTGTTGGGTGCATCCTGCGAGCGCCAAAACTTATCACTTCCTTGATGCCTGCTGCCTTTTTACATCTGGCAGCTCTGGTAGCTATACCAGATGCCTGGCATATAAGGCCAAGGAGTGTTGTCTCATATTGACCAAAGTCAAGATACCTTCCACTAATTTCCATTACAGGTTGTAGAGCTCCGAATATGGTCCCTTCTTTCATCATTCTGACATCAACTGGAAGATCTTTTAATACCTCAACACATTCCTCAACCCCTGCCAGTACTGCCCAAGGCCAGTTTAATGGGAAACCATGAGCCATAAGCTCTGCCCGAACAGATACATCTATCCCTTTGGCCTTCAAGATCTTCTTGGTTCTCTCAAAATAGATATCAGCAACTCGTCCTTCCTTAATCTCTTTCCAGGTGGCTGTATGCAACACGATCGGGGCACCTCTTTTATAAAAAACCTCATTCAAAACTTTAAGATTTATGCACCGAACTAAGATAGATATACTGTTTTTAGGTATATTTATCATATATTCTATAAATTTTCCAAAAATAAATTTTTATTCTTTTTCTCGATTACTTCAATAATCTATTAGTTAAGAAGTTTGAATCTAGTTAGCCATATTTTTTGTTTAGCTGGAATAGATTTTTCTTGACAAAAGGAGAGTGTGAATATAATTATTGTAGACAATAGACAGCTTTTTACTCTAATAATCAATAATAGCTTATCGCTAAGATATGGCAAAACTTTATTGCCTGCTACCAAATTATGATTTTAATGTACGCCTCATTCTTTCCAGAAGTTTTATCAAAGATTTATTATTTTTTTAGAAAATTCAAAAAAATGGAAAAAATTACCGTTTAAACAAAGAAGTACACTTAAAGAATTTTATCAGCAGGATTGAGGTTATTATTATTTTTTTACTTTAGCTAACAGTATATGAACAAATCAGGAAAGTAGGAGTGCTTCTTTATTTGATTTACAGGACTTTAGAGTTTTCGAAGATGGCCCTTAACTCAAAACTGATAAAAAGAAGACTTTATTAAACGTACACGAAGGTGTTTTTCAAGAGTGTGAGTGCTTTCCCTATTATTTAGCATAAGGGAGATAAAATTTTAAGTAAAGGGGGTGATATATTAATTAACCTTTGTAGGATAAGGCCATTTTGGTTAGTTTGCAATTAAAAAGGGGATGAAATTAGATCGAACAATTTATTAATATGTTTAGGTTTTTTAGTTATTAGTTTAACTCTCTTAATGTTCATCTATGCGCCTATTGCCAATGCCAAAAAAAGATAGAGGTCATTGTAGTGGATGTCTAGGGAGATTTTACTTACCTGGGAGAAGGAATCTTTAAAAGTCAATGGCACGGATAAGTCCTTAAACATTAAGATTATTGACCTTCCCGCAAACCTGGAGCGTGTCATGAAAATAGCGCTCAAAAGCTCAGGATCAGGTGATATTTGATGAATCCAGTTATTTAATAAAGGGAAGCCATGAAGATACAATCAAAATCCATTGTTGACCATACATTTAAGTATCTCGAGGATATGATTATCAAGGGGAAGCTAAGCCCGGGACAAAGGGTTAAAGAACAGGAGATCTCTTCCCAGTTAGGGGTAAGTCGCCCCCCTATACGTGAGGCATTTAAGATTCTAGAGGCCGAGGGTTTGGTAAAGCGGGAACCGAGGCGAGGCATATTTGTATCTGAGATAACAAAAAACGATATTTGGGAAATTTATACATTAAAGATTGCCCTTTATACTCTCGCAGTGACCCTTGCGGTTGATAGAATTTCTGATAATAACATCGGAAAACTGGAGAAAATTGTAGTGCAAATGGAGAATATCGTTAATGATGATAGCAACCCTGATATCATAAAATATGAGGAGTTGAACAATCTTTTTCATGAGACCACTGCTGCCATAGCTGAGCACGGAAGGTTGAAAAAGATGATACAATCTTTGAATAATCAGATCAAGAGAATTAGCTATAGATCTTTTACTAAAGAAGGACATCTCAAATCTTCATGCAGATACCATCGACAGATTCTGGAGGCAATTAAGATAAGGGATAAGACACTGGCAGAACGATTAACAAAGGAGCATATTGTTAAGGGATTAGAGGTTCACAAAGAGCTTGATGAGGAACAGCGTTCAGTGGTTCACACTTAAGCTAAACTATAAAGGAGGTTTTATATGAAGTTACCAGAAGTGAAAAGCAATTATGGAAGATTGAAATTTCTCATTGACGGCAGGTGGGAGGATTCCCAATCTACTACCTTCAATGAAGACACCAATCCTGCCACAGGTGAGGTGATTGCCGAATTCCTTACAGCGACAACAGAAGAGGCTCATGCTGCCGTTGAAGCAGCCCACAGAAGCTTCAAGGAATGGAGGGAGCTCCCTCTGCGAGATAGGGCAACGTTGCTTTTTAACATGAGGGGAAAGTTCGTGGAACACTACGATGAGCTCTCCCGCATCTTGACGCAAGACCATGGAAGGACGATAGGCGAGGCCAGGGGCTCTGTGAGCAGGGTCATTGAGAATATCGAGTCTGCATGCTCTGCTCTCTACGGTTTGGCCCAGCGGAATGAACATATGGACCAGGTGGCTACCGGCATTGATCAGTACCTCATATGGGAACCCCTGGGGGCTTTTCTCATCATAACCCCTGGCAATATTCCCATGCACGCCTGGTCATCCTTTGTGCCTTATGCCCTGGCTGCCGGATGTACGGTTGTGGTAAGCCCAAGCAGACAGGACCCTGTAGCTGGTGAGGCTGTTTGCCGGGTGGCACAAGAGGCTGGTTTCCCCCCGGGCGTAATAAACCTGGTTCATGGTGGAAGAAACATTAATAAAGAGATTTTGTCGCAACCGGAAATAAAGGGGGTTGGATTCATAGGATCTAATAGAGCAGGCTGGGAGCTTTTTGAGTCGTGCGGGAAACTGGGAAAGACCTCATCCATCAATGGAAATGGTAAAAATCATTGCGTTATTATGCCAGACGCTGATGTGGATCAGGGAATAGTCTGGCTGCTCAGGGCATGTTTCGGTATGACCGGACAGCGCTGCCTCGGTGTTGATAACATAGTTATCATTGGAGATATCTATGATGAGGTAAAGAGCAAATTCAAAGATGCTTCCGCAGCCATAAAGCTCGGCTATGGGCTTGACGAAGAGGCCGAACTCGGTCCACTGACCACCCAGTCCGGAAAAGAAACCGTCGTGCACTGGATCAATCAATCAATAGCTGAGGGGGCAAAGATAGTACTGGATGGCAGAACAGCGAAGGTCGAGGATTACCCTAGGGGTTATTTCCTTGGCCCCACCATCCTCGAAGATGTAAATGTTGACATGTCAATGGCAAAAGAAGAGGCCTTTGGTCCGGTGGCAGCCCTGATCAGGGCGGATAGCCTTGATCAGGCGATAGAGTGGATTAACACCAAGACGAATCTTGGACACTCAGCGTCTATCATGACCCAGAGCGGCAAGGATGCCCGCAAGTACATCAGAGAGGTCAACGTAGGAAATGTTGCGGTGAATGTGGCTGTGGCACAGCCGTACGCCTTTTTCCCGTTGGGCTCCAGAAGAGAATCCTTTGTGGGAACAGCTAAATCAAGGATGGCCTCTATGAGGATGTTCATGGACGAGAAGACGGTCATTGCCCGGTGGGTTTAAGTAACCAGTGCGTAGGTGAACAATGGGGTGCTTTTGTCTCAGCACCCCACTAAGAGAATCATTTCTGCGAGCTTTATGAGCTCGAGTGATCTCCCGCACCTTACTGCGCGAGAGAGCTGGCGAGAGACCCGAATCAACGGTTATGGAGGATGACCTCCGGTCTCGTAAGGATTAACAAACCTCTAATACACCTATCGAGGAGGCGCCATTTTGAGGATTGATCAGGAGAAATGTACCGGATGCGGAGTTTGTGTGCTTGACTGCCCCAAGAAGGCTATCACCCTCAAGGGTAAGAAGGCGATTATTGGTGAAGAGTGCGTAGAGTGTGAGGCCTGTCTTAAGGTCTGTCCAGTTGATGCACCAATCTCTGATGAAAAACCTAAACCTGGGTGTATAACCTGCGGGGCATGTCCTATTAACTGCCAGATCCCGCCTGGCAAAATGGGTGCCTGTCACAGATATCATAACAAGGATGGCGAGCTCGTCCGAGGTGTCAGGCTCCATTTTGCAGAGGATGTCTCCGATATTGTTGGGACTCGCCCTGATCCTTCAATTCAAAACCCTTTAATAACCGCCATTGGCGCAGGAACCACCTATCCTGATTACAGGCCAGCTCCTTTCATTGGTAAAGATAAGGTGGATGAAGTGGATGTGGTCACCTCGGTGAGTGAAGTTCCGCTCTCTTATAGCGGTATCAAGATTAAGATAGATACAGACCTTACCCTCGGTGAGGAGAGGTCCCCGGTGCTGTTTGAGAAAAGGGAGGTAGGACACCTGTGCACCGAGGAGTATGGATCAAAGATTCTATCGATTGGCGGTGTAAATCAGCTGACCGGCAAACACGGTATAGCTACAGCCCGCTGTATCTCTGAATTGGCAAATAGACATCGCCTCAATCTCAGAATAGAAGGAGGTGCACGATTAAAGGTTCAGGTCGGCCAGGCCCCCGTTGTTAATGGTGAGTTGGTCAAAAAAATGAGGGTTGGTTGCGGTAGTGCCACAGCTGGTTTGTTTGCGCCAGTCATCAAAGAGGCAGCAGATGAGGTTATCGTCATAGATTCCCATATTACGAGCCTGTTTACCGAGCATACCGCAGGAACCTATCTGGGAGCGACCCTGAGCGGTGTCTATCTTAAATTTAGAATGAGTACACCTGGGCGTTACTTTGGTGAACACGGGGATGGATGGGGTGGTACCCCTATCAAAGACCCAAGGGATATTATAGATTCTGTTGACATGGACATTGCCCATCCCGGGATGACGATTTTGATCACGGAGACAACAGGTCAAAAGGTTGCCATGTTCAGGGTAACGAAAGGGGGAGGCTTGGAGGAGATCGCTCTCTCGCCAAAAGCTCAGGAATTGATAGAGTTGATCCAAAATCACTGTGAGCCATCCCGAGTTTCAGGAATTTATGTTGGAGGTTCTGGGGGAAGTTTCAGGGCCGGTGTAAGCTCCTATCCCATCAAACTAACACGAGCTGTACATGGAAACCGGGCAATAATCACGGTGGGGGGCGCCCCTACCTATATCTTACCTGGGGGTGGTATAGATTTTCTGGTGGATGTGGAGAAGGTAAAGGCTGGTGCCTTTGCCTGGATTCCGACCCCGGCAACCGTGGCGCCTATAGAGGTGACTATGAGGCTTGCAGAATACGTGGAGATAGGGGGTCACCTCGGATCGATTAGGGGTTTGACGGAGCTACGGGAAAATCTTAGTAGAGATAGGATGTGAGTGAGGTTAGTTTAATAAAAGAGGGATTGGCCCTTGTCAGTTCCGGACCACTGCACATGACGGTTAATGTTTCTGGCAGGGGGATACCCCTATCAGATCTTGCCAGATCTGGAGCTATGTATGCCCTCGACATCCTCAAACAACAGGCCGACTCACTTGCAGTAATCAAAGCGAGAGTCTTTGATCTCTCTACGAATGAAAACCACCCTGAAGTAGTCAATAGGATGATAAGAGCTGTTTCATCCATGAATGATCCCTCTCTTACGCCCTTGGCTGCTGTAGCGGGAGCAACCTCTGACATTGTTGCCGACTATGTGGCCAGGGCTGGTGCCACTAAAATCATCGTTGATAATGGAGGGGATATCGCTATTCGACTAAGGGAAGGGGAAACGGCAACTGTTGGAATTCGTCTGAATCTCATGAGACCAGATTATAAGTATCTTGCTCTCATCGATCGGGATTGTGGGATATGTACCAGTGGGATTGGAGGTCGGAGCTTTACCCTCGGAGTAGCGGACGGAGTCACGGTAATAGCTGATAAGGCTTCAATTGCTGATGCAGCGGCAACCTTTCTGGGAAATAAAACTGTGGTTACTTCTTCCAATGTAAAAAAGATCCTGGCAGAATCCATTTATCCTGATACCGATCTTGTGGGAGTCGAGGTTACCAATTCGGTAGGGGCCTTATCTCAGGAGGAAATAGACACAGCTATGAACGTGGGCAAGACAGAAGCCCTCAGGTTACTGGAGAAAGGTCGGATTTATGGAGCGGTTATATCAGTCAAGGATCATGTGGATACCGTAGGATACTTTGTTAAGGCTATAAAAAAGGGAAGAGCTTGAGAGCATAAATTTGGTGCCATTAGGATTCCTGTAAAACTATTTTTACAGATTACATAGAAAGGAGGAAGGTAACATGTCTAGGACATTACTAAAAAACATTGGGACAATATTGTCTGGTGATATCGCCACCCCGGTTTTACAAGGCGATTCCATTCTTATCGATGGCCAAAGCATTGCGGGCATCGGAAAAGAGGGAGATCTCAGTACGGGGGATGTAGAGAAAATTATCGATATTAATGGGGCGACAGTGGCACCGGGCTTAATCGATTCCCACTGCCATGTTTGTGTGGGAGATTACACACCACGCCAGTTTGCTTCAAATTTTATTGAGGGTGAACTTCATGGAGGTGTAACCACTGTTATTTCAGCCGGAGAGGTTCATTACCCTGGCCGCCCCAAGGATGCAGCAGGCACAAAGGCACTGGCCATTTTAACGGCCAAGGCATATGCCAATTTCAGGCCCGGAGGTGTCAAGGTGATCGGTGGGGGCTTGATATTGGAAAAAGGCCTCATCGAAAAGGATTTTGAGGAGATGGCAAAGGAGGGAGTGAGGGTTGTTGGAGAGATTGGCCTCGGAAGCGTCAAGCAACCGGAGGATGCAGCCCCCCTTGTAAAGCTGGCAAAAAAATATGGCATGACTGTAATGATGCACACTGGGGGGACATCTATTCCAGGCAGTTCTACTATCACTGCAGAGATGGTAAGGAATACTAACCCCGATATTGTTGCGCATTTGAACGGCGGTCCAACCTCTATCCCTTTATCTGAGGTAGAAATTCTGGTCAAAGAAACGGATCTATTTCTTGAAATTGTCCAGTGCGGCAACCCACTTGTTGCAGTTGAGGCAATCAAGATGATAAAGGGGAATAATGCACTACATAGGGTAATTATAGGGAACGATATGCCGTCTGGGACCGGAGTAATATCCCTCGGTATACTAAGAACGCTGAATCTCCTCTCCTCTCTTGGCGGGATTAGCGGAGCCGAGGCTGTGGCTATGGCAACAGGAAACACAACCCGGTGTTATAAGCTTAATAGAGGCTTAATTAAGGAGGGATATGAGGCAGATCTCATAATGATGGATACACCAATGGGATCGGTTGGCAAGGATGCTGTTGGCGCGATTGAATGTGGCGATATTCCAGGAATAGGAATGGTCATGGTAGATGGTGTAGTAAAGGCACAGGTAAGTCGCAATACACCACCGCCAGTAAGAAAATGCGTGATAAGTGGGTCTGAGCAATCAATTGGATAAGGAAAGCCCAACGCTCCATCATTGCATGTGGATGGTACAAACATGTTGTACTAAATAGCTTGTGATTTCAGTAAGTTTTAGAAACCCCGATATATCAAACAGGAGGAGGTTATGGAAATTAGAAAAGTTGTAACCATTATAGAAGAGACCAGAAAAGAGATAGGGAAAGACCTTCCCAAGCCTATTAAGAAAGCTGCTGCCATAGCTATCATCAAGAACCCCTTTGCCGGCAAATACCAGGAAAATTTGAGCGAGCTTACAGAGGATGGTGTAGAGCTTGGTGATATGTTGGGCACGATAGCACGAGAGGCCCTTGGAATAAAAA
>Ga0315534_1000937_pt1 | contig 20522 bp, 19 predicted proteins | sample SalMarSW160240MG_FD_203094 | JGI IMG/M metagenome (GOLD analysis project Ga0315534, IMG submission 203094) | Salt marsh sediment microbial communities from the Plum Island Ecosystem LTER, Massachusetts, United States - Salt Marsh Sediment SW1602-40 ... | reverse complement strand
GTTGTGATTCTGTTTTCAGTCATGGGCCTTTATCTCTACTATCATCCTGACCAAGTTAAGCCGATGATAGAAAGATCGCTCTCTGCATCCACAGGAGCATCATGTACCATAGAAAACCTTTCTTATTCTTTTAAACCCATGGTCTTAGAGGCCAAAGGTATTCTTTTCAAACCCCTGAGGCCCCAGCAAGCCTTCTCAATGGAGATTCCTTTGATCAGAGCGAATATGGATGTTGAGGGTCCATGGGGTCACAGATCCCTCATTATTAAAAATATGCAAATGAACGGCCTATATCTTGACCTTTTTTCCGAAGGGTTGACATTCCCCGGCATCTTACCGGTAAAAAGAGGGCCTTCTTTTCCGGCCAAAATGGTTCGGGGTCTTACCGGTCTCTTTTTCTTTCGAGACATCAGATTTCAGTCAGGGGAACTTCTTGACGGACGTATCTCGGCAGCTATGGGTGATCAAGCTTTTCAGGCCCACCGAATCCATGCCGTAGCCGGCGCCGACCAACCGCTTTTTTTATCGTTTGCTTTGGAAGTCAAAAATTCTTCCCGTAATATGAATTTTACAGCGCCGAACGTGACCATCCTTGGCGATACAACCTTTGACATCAACGATCTCAAATTCAGCGGCACGCTTGAATCTCAAGACATGAGACTCCAGGACTCGGAACTTGGCATCCAAAAAATGGAGGTGCTCTCAAAATTTACTTATAGCCACGGCCCCAAAAATTTCGATGTGGAAAAGCTTAACGTCCGTTGCCAGGGTATTGCTTTGGGATCTGATTTAAAAAAGACGGGATCATTGCCCGTATCCGTGACCGGCGCTGAATCTTTGTCCATGGAAACGGGATTTGTCTATAACATGAAACAGGGAAGAACCGCCCTTGCTGCCTTGAAACTTCATATTGGCGGCCTGTCCGTGATGGAAAAGACGGATACACTCCTGCCACTTTTGGACATCGACCTCAAGGCAGAGGGAATTTCCGGAAACTATCCTGTGATCGAGATTAAGGATGCGGCCGTACAAATCTCCCAGGCAAAGATTAACACGGGGGCTCGGGACATTCTGATCGGAGATATCCGCGTGTATATCCCGGATGGCCGAATGGACACAGAAAAAAAATCCGTTATCCTTCCGGAGGCCCGATTCGACGCTGTCGGTTTGAAAAATCTTTTACTTGGCATTCGTCTACAGGAACACAATCTAAACCTTACGGTTCAAGGGAAGGAGACGTCGCTTTTCCATGCCGCCGTCGCTTTTCACCTGATTCCGCCGGATTGGAATATTAAGGTTCATGATTCCATCCAAATCAACGTCACAGGACCCCAGACCGGCCCCTGGCAGGTGAAAGCAAAACTGTCTTTCGATGATCTGGTCTTTCAAAACAAGGATGGGAGCATAATAGGGGAAAAAATTTCCCTCAGTACGGGGATCGAAGGTGTTGTGGATTTAAAGCGTTCCAGGATGACTTTTACCGCCGATCTGGAAGCCCGGGCCGGTGAAGCCCTTTATGATCGTTATTATCTGAACCTGAAAAGAAACCCCATTGTCACGTCCTGCAACGGGACCTGTGATCTTCAAAAAAGAGTGATAGAACTTTCCAGGCTCCGGTTCGATCTCACGGGTATCCTGCCCCTTGAAATCCAGGGGTTTTTTAAGCAGGGTCCGTCCAAAGCGGATGCCGATTTCACGGTGATCCTCCCGAAGGCGCCCTTGAAACCGATAGTTCATTATTTTTTGCAGGAGCCCTATAAGACGGAAAACCCCTTTCTGGCAACCCTTGAGACCGAGGGAACCGTTTTTGCTGAATTCCGGATAAACGGATTTCAAGATGCGTGGCAAGTTAAGGGGCGTCTCGGGTGGCTTGGGGGCAATTTTTCTTTGCCGGAGAAGGGTATCGCCCTAAAGGGCATTCTTGTTGATATGCCCGTCTGGTATCAAACCGGAGTCGCAAAAATCTCTGTTAAGACGCTAAGCGGAAAGTTGGAGGTTGAATCCATAACCGTTCCCCTGCTGCCGGAACAGCCGCTGAACATTTCTCTGGTTACCGGTCCGAACCGGATATCCGTGGAATCTCCGACCGTGATACGGCTTCCCGGCGGGGATCTTAGATTGGGGTCCGTGCAGGTCGAAAAACTCTTTGGTCCGGACCTTGTTATCCATACCCGTCTGGAATGTGACGAAATAAAGCTTCAACCCCTCTTATCAAAAATCTGGATGCATCCCTTGGCGGGCACCATAACCGGTACGCTAAACCCCATCCGATACGAAAATCACGCCGTTACCAGCCAGGGGGAACTCAAGGCCGAAGTATTCGAAGGCAAAATCATTTTATCCGATTTGGGGGCTTCGGGAGTTTTTACGTCAGCACCGGTTTTTAAGCTCAATGTAAAATGGGAGGATCTTTTGCTGTCCGAAATGACAACGAATACCGCATTCGGAACCATAGAGGGGGTCTTAAAAGGTCAACTTCGTGATTTTGAGATGGCCTACGGCCAACCCCAGAGATTCAATCTTTTACTGGAAACGGTTCAAAAAAAGGGGATTTCCCAAAAAATCAGCGTTAAGGCCGTGGAAAACATTGCGCAGATTGGCGGGGGACAGAGCCCCTTTATGGGGTTGGCGGGTGCCTTTGCCGCTTTTTTCAAAAAATTTCCCTATGAAAAGATCGGCATCCAGGCCAATTTGGAAAACGATGTGTTCACCGTCAACGGCACCATTAGAGAAGGCGGCACAGAGTATCTGGTAAAAAGAGGTAGCTTTTCAGGGGTAAATGTTGTAAATCAAAATCCGGATAACCGTATTCGTTTTAAGGACATGGTTAAAAGAATCAAAAGGATCAGCTCCAAGGAGGGGCCGGTTGTCAAATGACGGAGGGAGGTTCATATGAAAATGTTTCAAAAACCCGTGTGGACGGCAATGGTGTTTGGGATGATCACCCTGTTTGCCTGCGTGACCATAAATATTTATTTTCCGGCGGAAAAGGTTGAATCCGTTGCCGGGGAGATTGTGGATGATATCCGGGGAAAAAAGCCGGATCAAAAAGGGGGCCAGTCTAAAAATGATGGCGCTTTTTTACCGGAAATCAGGATCGTCTTATCTTTATCCAGTGCGTGGGCGGAAGATGTAATCACCGTTTCCAATCCAACCATTCGTGCGTTGAAGGAAAAAATGAAAGCCCGTTTCCAAGCGCTGAAGTCGTACTACCAGAAAGGCGCCTTGAATGAAGGGGGTGACGGCTATCTTTCCGTGTCAGATACCGGAGGGCTAAACCTCAAGGAGAAAAGGGACCTCAACGGCCTCGTGGATGCCGAAAACAGCGACCGCAAGACCCTCTATTCAGAGGTGGCCAAAGCTCTGAAAATAGATCCGGGTCAGATTGACCGGATTGCAGGGATCTTTGCCAAAGAGTGGCAGAAGCCCGTGCGGTAGGGCCCGAAACAGGTCATCAGGAGGACGGGTTCGCAGACAAATCCGGGAGCTTTAACTCCATTTCCCTGGTGGTGATGGCCGATTTAGACATAAGGTATCGTGAACATTCAAAGAAATATTTATGTGGAAAAAGTAGGCAACCTGCCCATGGAAGAGCAGCCTGTGGAATTGGTGGAGCGAAAAGGCATTGGACATCCCGATTCCATCTGTGATGCGATAATGGAAGCCACCAGCGTGAAATTGTGCCGGGAATACCAGGATCGCTTCGGACGTATCCTTCATCATAATATCGATAAAGGATTGCTTGTGGCAGGACGAACAACCCCAAAACTCGGTGGAGGTAAAGTGGTTGAGCCGATGCGACTCATTTTCGGTGATAGAGGCACCTATGAATATCGGGGTGTCAATATCCCCATTGGCGAGATCGCCGAGTCCGTTGCACGACGTTGGCTTCGGGAACATTTGCGTTTTGTGGACCCCTTGAAACATATTGTTTTTCAGAATGAGATCAAACCGGGGTCCCCTGAATTGACGGACATCTTTTCAAGGGATGTCATCGGTGCCAATGACACCTCTGCCGGTGTGGGGTATGCGCCGTTGAGCGAAACTGAACGTCTGGTTCTTGCAGCGGAAAAATTCCTGAATGCACCTTCTTTCAAAAATTCGTTTCCCGAAGCCGGTGAAGACATCAAGGTTATGGGATACCGCCTCGGGAAAAACCTTACCCTGACGGTGGCCATGGCTTTTGTGGACCGTTTCATTCAAGATACACGGATGTACTTTGACCGGAAACATTCCATCCAGAAAGAGTTGCAGGCATTTATCTCCAAAGAGGCCCGGACCCTGGATTCTGTAACAGTGGCGATCAACACTCTGGATGATCCCGAACGCGGCGAAGCGGGCATGTACCTTACCGTTCTGGGCACTTCGGCCGAAGCCGGTGACGGTGGGCAGGTCGGTCGAGGAAATCGCGTCAATGGCGTCATCGCCTTCAACCGGCCGTCAACCACGGAAGCCGCCGCCGGAAAGAATCCCGTAAGCCACGTGGGAAAGATCTATAATTTGCTGAGCCACGAAATCGCCTCTCGTATTTACCGGGAAGTTGGGGGCATCAGGGAAGTCACTGTATGGCTTTGCAGTCAGATCGGAAAACCCATTGACCAGCCTCTGATTGCCGAAGCACAACTGATACTGGAACCGGAAGCCCTTCCGGACGATGTTCGGGATTCCGTGATTGCGGTTATTGACCGTGAACTGGAGGGCATCCAGTCTTTCACTCACCGGCTGGCTAAAGGAGAACTTTCAGTCTGCTAACCCCATGGTATCCGCTACTATCTGAAATATCGACCCTATTCCTTTGCTTAACCTGCCGTGCGGTCCAGGGAAAATTCCGGGATGGAGAATAAAAACAGGTGAAGCTCCAGGAGGAGCAATCACGCGGAATTGTAGGTTAGTTAGTGCCCGAACGAAAACTAGGATTTTTCGTTAAGATCAAGGAAGACGAAAATTTTAACCACAGGAATACTGGTAGTATTTCGAGGATTAAAATTTGAGTCTGACGCAGATATTGGCGGAAAAGACAGTTTTCGTTCAGGCACTAGTTACGAAAAAGAGGTGCTTACATGAATATCAAGACCCCATCAGAAAGTCGGTCCTGCCAGGTCTGCGGCAAAGATGCCTCTCAGACAGATCTCATAGCGGCAAGTACGGTGAGACCCGTTGTCGTTAATGTAATCAGACAGGAGTATCCCGAATGGTCCGCCGAGGGATTCATCTGTGTGGACGATCTGAATCGGTTTCGATACGATTATGTTCGGTCGCTTATCGAAACCGAGCGAGGCGAATTGTCCGATTTGGAGAAAGAGGTTATAGAGAGCCTGGCCAGTCACGAAATTCTCTCCATGCATGTTGACCAGGAATACGAGTCCAAGTTGACCCTCGGTCAACGCCTGTCCGACAAGATCGCCGGTTTCGGGGGGAGTTGGAGATTCATTATTATATTTACGTGTCTTCTGGTACTCTGGATATCCGTCAACTCATTGCTTTTGGCATTCAAACCATTCGATCCGTATCCCTTCATTCTTTTGAATCTCATTCTTTCGTGTATCGCCGCGATGCAGGCACCCATTATTATGATGAGTCAGAACCGCCAGGAAGCAAAGGATCGCCTTCGATCATCCCATGACTACCAAATCAATCTAAAAGCGGAACTCGAAATTCGGCAGTTGCACCAGAAACTTGACCATTTATTGTCTCGCCAATGGGAGCGTTTGGTGGAGATTCAAGAGGTCCAGATCGAACTGCTGAACGAAATGCAGGCACCCCGGAGGCAATCCGATTAAGCCAATCATGACATTTCAAATAGACACAGGCATTCGAAATATTTAGGAGTCAAATGAAAAGATCTCCCGAGCCAACATCATTCAAGATAGGATCTTCATCGTGCCGTAAAGCATGCCGATCAAGTAAATGATCAGGACGATGTACGGCATGCATTTGCCGCCCCAGGTCATGTGTTTTATGGTTTTGATTTTTTTCCTCGAACTTAAGACCATTAACACCGGCAGTATCCCCACAAACACCCCTCCACCGTAAGTTCCGGCGATGTCCAAAGCATGAACAAAAACTTCAGGCTTAAAGAGGGCGATGACAAGCGGCGGTATGACAACAAGGAGTGTTACGGCCGGTGGCGATATTTTTTGATGCATCTCAGCAGCAACATCAACATAAGCTTCTTTTAAGGAAAAACCAAAGCCGATATATGATGTCATTGTGGAGAGCACTGCAAACAGGTTTCCCAAAATGATGACACTTCCGCCGACGATCAAGCCCAACGGTATGGTTGCCGGTTGGCCGGCAATTTTGGCACCGGCAAGGGAAGGCTGGTCATGACCGGCTGTTTTGGGTACTGTCCCCATAACAACGAAACACCACACCACGTACAACAACAACGGGATTACCACCCCCCATATCGAAATTCGGTTGATATCTTCGTGTTTCTTGAGTCCCCGTGCAATGGACGGGATCACCGAGTGACCGACGTAAGCAAAGAGGACGACACCGAAAACGTTCAGCGTATCGTGCCAATGGGTTTCCAGTACTAACGGAATTTCTATGTTCGGAAGCGTCAGTGCGATGACTGTGCCGATGAGGATCAGCATTGCACTGAAAAGATAGGTTTCGACACGGCTCACGATTGTGAGGCCGAAATGAACGATAAAGCTGCCCATAACAAAGTATATTACAATACCGGCGAGGACCGGAATTTTTCCGTTGGATAACGAATAAAACAACTGTCCGCCGGCCGCCAGGTAACCGGTGAGAGCTCCATAAATGTAAATGATGATGCCGATAATCATTGCAGTAAAGCCGAATCCACCGAGATGTTCTTTGGCAAGGCTTGGCAGGTGATGGTCGCCCGGGGTGTTTACCACGGTTTCGGCGATATACAGTGCTGAAAAAACAGAAACTGCGCCTACAACCAACAGAATCAGAAGCATCGGAAAAAAACCTGTTTTTGCCGCCGCAACCGGCAACGCCAGAATTCCGGCGCCGATAATCGTGGCTGCAAAAACAAAAACACCTTTTACGGGGCTAATCTCGTCCTTCATAATTGAACCCTAACCCAAATGGATTGGGTTTCCTGGCCGGAATTCTTCCAAAATTTTTTTTCGATGATTATTTTGCAAGCTTTGCTGCAATGGTCGCAACGTGTTTTCCCTGAAAGCGGGCGGCAGCCAGCTCATTGTCATTGGGCATGCGTTCGCCCTGTCCGCCGGCAATGGTGGAAGCCCCATAGGGCGATCCGCCTGTAATTTCATCCACGCGCATCTGTCCTTGAAACGAGTAAGGGAGTCCTACAATCACAAAACCATGATGGAGAAGCGTGATATGAAAACTCAATATGGTGGATTCCTGGCCCCCATGCTGGGTGGCGGAGCTTGTAAACACGCTTCCCACCTTTCCCACCAGCGCGCCCCGCGCCCAAAGCTGACCGGTTGCGTCGAGAAACTGGCGCATTTGGCCGCACATGTTTCCGAAACGCGTTGGGGTGCCAAATACAATTGCGTCGGCGGATGCAAGCTCCTCAACGGTGCAAAGCGGTATTTGGGAAAAAGATTTTTGGGCCTCAAGGGCGCCCATTTGGGCAAGAACATCCTGAGGCAGCGTTTCGGGAACACGTCGCATTTCGACTTCCGCTCCCTTGATTTCCTTTGAACCTTCAGCAACAGCCTCGGCCATTCGATGGACATGACCGTACATCGAATAATAAACGATTAAAACCTTCATTTTTAGATTCCTCCTTTTTTTTACTTTACCTTGACTTCAATCGCTTTGGGTTTTGCTTCTTCGATTTTAAGAAGCGATTATTTTTTTGTATATGGATAAATACCACCTAAAAGTGCCTTTGTAGAAAAATGCTTTAAAAACCCATTTTAGCGGCCGGCCCACAACCGGAAATCAGGTGTTTTTGGGGACTCCTAATTTAACCAGAATATCTTCCATCAAACACCATTTGGTAAAGGCGGACTGTAAAAGGTTGAGACCGACAAATGCCGTGAAAAGATGCCAATAGGAACTGAACAAATACCCCAAAACCAGAGACAACAAGATAAAAGTTCCCGCAATAGCTCTTATATATTGTTCCATCTTCATAAATGATTCTCCAATCAATAGCAAAAACGACAATTAATGGGAACGTATACCGAAAAGTCTTTGAGTCGAGCAACTGCATCCTTATTCTGTCTGCACATGATCCCGGTGTTTTTCCAATATACATCAATACAATTATACAACGTATTTAAGTCCTTGTCATTATTGTGAGCGGCCTCGCGATGGTTCAAAGGGCGTCGGAAATATGGATTTATCGGAAAGTTTACTCATGTCAGATTGCTTGGCATACGTACAAATAGCGGCCCAACATTAGATATTGATTCGCTGCGAAAGAACTACAGCTTTTAGAAAAAATGAATACAAGCAAGATCTGTGTAGCGATTATTCAGACCGCGTAACAACCTCACCCTTTCCAATAGCATATCAAATTGAATATTCAACAAAAATATTATTAGATTTCGTACAACTCAGTTTTTGATATAGGTTTCTCCTAAACTAAAAATGAAAAACTTTGTGCAGTTTCTGCGTATTGGTTCGCTGCGAAAGAATTACAACCATAAATTAGTAGGCATTTGAGTTCAAGAACGACAATGATTTACACCCATATGGCTGGTAAAAACCTCATGGGTGTTTAAGACCATTTGATCAGTTGTAGGATTCCGGCCTAACAACTCTTGAACGTCTTTCAAGGTCCCGCATTTCATAAGCAACCGTCTTGTAAACGTCTGCCTCAAGTCGTGAAACCTGAAATAAAAAATACCGGCCCGCTTTTGATATTGACACTATTAAGGTTTAAATATAATAAGTTTTAATATATTCTCTTTTGAAATCATTCGTCTATCTCGAATCAGTTTCCATTATGAAACATTTCTTGTTCATCTGAGCTCATTTACCCCAGTTTGTGGTACGAAAGCCGTTGGATAGTTAGCTGGATCTGACAAGACTACAAACTGTTACGATGCTAAAAAATGGGTTGAGAGTCTTACCGCCGAAACAATGATGACTTGACATGCGGGAGAGGTGAGGCTGGGAAATAATAACTCAAGTTTCGCACCCGAATATGGTTAAAAAATCTTTGACGTCAGAGGCCAAAAAAAATCAGTGATTTCCGGCAAAGCCGGGGGGTTACCCATGATTAACTAAATTAAAGATAAGGAGTTCAAATTATGGCTGATAAGGAAAATGCCGCGGCATTTGAGGAGAGACATCCATGAAAGCAAGTCCTTTTGCAGGAAAGCCGGCCGAAGCATCGATGCTGGTGAACGTACCCAGACTCGTCACGGCCTATTATACCGAGGTGCCTGACCCTTCAGTGGCGGAGCAACGGGTTGCCTTCGGCACCTCAGGACATCGGGGTTCCGCATTCGAAAAGGCGTTCAATGAACGGCATATCCTCGCCATCAGCCAGGCCATTTGCCTGTACCGGAAGCGGAATAAGACCGAGGGACCTCTGTTTCTGGGCATGGATACGCATGCCCTCTCCGTGCCGGCTCTTGCCAGCGCGCTTGAAGTGCTGGCGGCAAACGGGGTGGAAGTCATGATCGCGCAGGGGGATGAATATACCCCAACCCCTGTTGTTTCCCACGCAATTCTCACATACAACCGCGGGCGCAAGACAGGACTTGCTGACGGCATCGTCATCACACCGTCACACAATCCGCCACAGGACGGCGGGTTCAAATATAATCCCCCAAACGGCGGGCCGGCGGAAGGCGACGTCACTGCCTGGATCGAGGCGAAGGCAAACGAGTTACTCAAAAATGGCCTTCTGGGTTTGAAGAGGATTCCTTTCGAGAAGGCGCTTCGCGCCCCAACCACGCACCGGCACGATTATCTCACTGCTTACATTACGGATCTCGCCAATGTGATCGACATGGACGCCATTCGCGGCTCGAAGATCAGTATGGGGGTGGATCCGCTCGGTGGTGCAGGGGTCCACTACTGGGAGCCGATTGCCGAACGCTACGGGTTGAACCTCACGGTCGTGAACGAGGCCGTCGACCCGACTTTTCGTTTTATGACGGTGGATTGGGATGGTCAGATACGGATGGACCCTTCTTCGGCCTATGCGATGCATCGATTGATAGAGATGAAGGACCGCTTTGACCTTTCCTTTGCCTGCGATACCGACCACGACCGGCACGGAATCGTCACCCGAAGCCAAGGATTGCTGCAGCCCAACCATTATCTTTCCGTCGCCGTATTCTACCTCTTCCAACACCGGCCGAAGTGGCGCAAGGAAGCGGCGATCGGCAAAACAGTGGTGAGCAGTCAGATGATTGATCACGTCACCGCGAAGCTGGGGCGGAAGCTCTACGAGGTGCCGGTCGGCTTCAAGTGGTTCGTGGATGGCCTGCTGGATGGTTCGCTCGGGTTCGGCGGGGAAGAGAGTGCGGGCGCGTCGTTTTTGCGCCGTGATGGAACTGTCTGGACGACGGACAAAGATGGAATTGTCCCGGCTTTGCTGGCGGCGGAGATCACAGCCAGGATGGGCCGCGATCCCGGCGAAATCTACCACGAACTCACGCGCGAGTTCGGTGAGCCTGCCTATGACCGCGTTGATGCGCCGGCCACCCCGGAGCAAAAGGAACTGTTGGCAAAACTCTCGCCCCGGCAGGTTAAGCTCACCGAGTTGGCGGGCGAAAAAATCCGGACGGTCCTCACCCACGTGCCGGGCAACGGCGCGCCCATCGGCGGCTTGAAGGTAATCGCCGAAAGCGGATGGTTCGCGGCGCGTCCGTCAGGAACCGAAAATATCTACAAGATCTATGCGGAGAGCTTCCGGGGATCGGTTCATCTGGGCCGTATTATGGAGGAAGCACAGACCATCGTCGGCGATGCTTTGGCGGCCTCCCCGCCGCCGCCGCAGGAGGATTGATCGTGTCGCCGCGAAGCTTTACCGGAAGCTCTATGCATAATCACAGGCATCTGTCGTGAGCTAATGTATTGAATGGCTCAGGAGATATATCCAGTGACATTTTTTTTAGTGGCATTGAACCGTTAAGTAAGGGGGACGATATGAAGACCGCGAGGATGATAGTAATGGTAATGATTATGGCAACGGGAATGCTTTATGGCGTAGCGACAGGGCAAGCGCCGCCGATACCGGCAGAGGAGCAGCCGGAGGTGCTGACCCGGGGGCCGTTGAATGAGGCCTTTGCCCAGCCGGTGAATCTGGAGGACCAGACGGGACTTGTAGCGCCAACCGAGCCGCCGGCCACCATAGAGGAAGTTCCACCGGCAGAGAGGCCCGCGGGCGACCAGTTTGCATGGGTGCCGGGCTACTGGGGATGGGATTCGGACAGGAACGGGTATGTCTGGGTGAGCGGGTGCTGGCGAGCAGTGCCGCCGGGTATGTCCTGGGTGCCGGGCTACTGGTCACAGTCGGCGGGAGGTTGGCAATGGGTGGCAGGATTCTGGGCGACCGCCGGCAATAAGGAGATAGCGTATTTGCCGGCGCCGCCGGCGCTCACGGAGGTTGAACCGCCGGGACCGGCACCATCACCGGACCAGATATGGGTGCCGCCGTGCTGGTACTGGAATCACGGACAATATATTCGACGATCCGGCTACTGGATTGTGGCCCAGGCGGACTGGGTATGGGTGCCGTCGCATTACGTCTGGACGCCACGCGGCTATGTGTTTGCCAACGGGCACTGGGATTACGCTCTGGGTCGCCGCGGGGTACTGTTCGCGCCGGTGTATTTTCCGAGGCGCACTTATGCGCGCCCTGGGTTTTCTTACGCGCTGAGCATTGCTGTCGATATCGGCAACCTTCAGTTCAGCCTGTTCACCCGTCCGCAATACAGCCATTACTACTTCGGCGATTACTACGACAATACCTATATCGGCATCGGCATTTTCCCGTGGTATGAGGTTGAACAGCGTCACACGTGGTATGACCCGATTTATGTGCATGACCGCTGGCGCCATCACAAGGATGAACCGCGATGGGACCAACACGAGCGGCAGGAATATGACCGTCGCCGCGCCGACAAGTCACTTCGACCGCCGAAGACGTATCGCGAGATGGAACGCAGAGTGAGCAAGATGACCGAGTCGCAAAGAAGGAACTTTGAGGTGGCTGTGCCGATGACGAGGGTTGTCACTAGAAAGACGACGATCTTCAAGTTCGAAAAGACTAAACCGGAAGCTCGACAGCAGATATCTCGGCATTCCGATGACGTTCACAAGTTTGTCGGGGAGCGAAGTCGTTGGGAATCACAGGGTGCGGGTCATAAGGCCGGCCGGCCGGGCATGGAGCGCGTTCCATCGGCAGGGTCTAAAGGAATGGCACCGCCGGTGAAGCGCAAAGAACCGGAGATGAGGCCGTCGGAACCCATGAAATCAGCGCCTGCAAAGCGTGCGGGTCACGGCGAAGTGACAGGTAGCGGCCGGGAGGGTTCAAGGACTTCGCCCGAGCAGCAAAGGCCGACGAAAGTTTTGCCGCGTAAAGTCGAGCCGAATCAGTCGGACAAAGTGAAGGTTAGGACCCCGCCGGTGGTCGACAAACAAGGCGGCGGTTTCTTCCGGAAAGGGCCGCCATCTCGACCGGCGGAAGAACAGAAGGATCTAAGAAGACAGGAGTTGTCACCAAAGTTATTGAAGGAGAAATCATGAGCAAACCAACACGTGTCAGTCACCCGATTTACAGCCTTCTGCCCACGGAAATCGAGGGGTTCGATTCATTGGCGGAGTTGGCCCTGGATATGCGCTGGTCATGGAATCATGCTACCGACAAGGTGTGGCGGCAGCTTGATCCCGAACTGTGGGAAATTACGCATAACCCTTGGGTTGTCCTCCAGACGGTCTCGCGCGACCAGATCGAGCGCGTGCTGGCCGATCCCGTTTTTCGCAAAAACATTGATGGTCTTGTGCAGACCCGGCGGCAAGCGGTGGATGCGCCCGCGTGGTTTCAGCAGAATCATTCACAGGACTCCCTGACCTGCGCCGCTTATTTCAGCATGGAATTTATGTTGAGCGAAGCTTTGCCCATCTACTCGGGAGGACTTGGCAATGTAGCCGGCGATCAGCTCAAAGCCGCCAGCGACCTGGGCGTACCGGTAGTCGGCGTGGGACTGCTGTATCAGCAAGGCTATTTTCGCCAGGTGATCGACAAGGACGGAGCGCAACAGGCCCTCTTCCCGTATAACGACCCCGGACAGTTGCCGATCACGCCTTTGCGTGAAGCCAACGGCGAGTGGCTGCGATTGGAGATTGCACTACCCGGTTACTCGGTCTGGCTGCGCGCCTGGCAGGTCCAGGTCGGCCGGGTGAAGCTTTACCTGCTGGACAGCAATGACGCAGCGAACTTTCCCGCTCATCGAGGGATTACCAGCGAGCTATATGGCGGCGGGCCGGAGCTGCGTATCAAACAGGAACTGCTTCTCGGGATCGGCGGGTGGCGACTGCTTGGAGAACTTGGCATTCAGCCGGAAGTCTGCCATCTGAATGAAGGGCATGCGGCCTTTGCCGTGTTGGAACGCGCCCGCAGTTTCATGCAAGAGAACGCGCAGCCCTTCGAAGTCGCGCTGGCCGTCACTCGAGCCGGGAACCTTTTCACCACCCACACGGCAGTGGCCGCCGGTTTTGACCGTTTTGCTCCGGCCCTTATCGAGCAATACCTCGGTGGTTATGCAGAGCAAAAGCTGGGCATAACACGCCTCGATTTGCTGGCCCTGGGCCGCCGGAATCCGAACGATTCGTCGGAGAGTTTCAACATGGCCTATCTGGCGATTCGCGGGAGCGGGGCGGTCAATGGCGTGAGTCGCTTGCACGAGGAGGTGAGACGACTCCCCGAACGCAAAAGGCAACTTTGAATTTATTCGCGTAATTAAATATTATCGGAACAAAAAATATATTGACTAGTGACACAAAAGGTTTTATAAATATGACACATGGGCAAATCTTCCAACTTAGAACGAGCCAAACGTATCAATTCTGCACGTGCATTTATCAATCTACACGATACTACTGCAAAGGCGGTATCAGCGATGATAAATCAATATGGCATCTCGAAACGTTAAGCTTACCGATATATTCAGGAAGCCAAGATGATCAGAAAAGATGTGCCAATTCCAGATACAAAAATTGCTTTTACCGTCAAGCTGTCTCAAAATCTGATTCAAGCTCTTCGACAACATGCCAAGGATACAGGAAAAACATTAAGCGAAATCGTAACTCGGTCCTTGGAGGCGTTTCTCCAAAATGGACAACGGCGTGGTTAAAAGAGATAAAGCCGCAAGAAAAATACAGTTGGAATATTGTTTTGACCGATTATCAGCCAAGAAAATTTCTCAGGCATATAATTTTCTGGTTTCAGACAAGACTTGGGCAACAGGTATTTCAAACGACAGATTAGAAAAACAAGGTAGAGGCTCGGCAAATGACGATAGCCGCAATTTATACAAGAGTCTCCTCAGATCGCCAGAAAGAAGCACAAACCATTGGTAGTCAGATTTTGGCACTGGCCGAGTATGCGCACAACCAAGGGTTCACAGTACCTGATGAATGGATTTTTCAGGATGAAGGCTATAGTGGTGCGACCTTGCTACGTCCTGGTTTGGAACGTTTACGTGATCTGGCTTGTGAAGGACAGGTCGAAGAACTGCTAATATATGCACCGGATCGGCTGAGTCGTAAATACGCCTATCAGGTATTGCTAATTGAGGAGTTTGCCCGGTATGGTGTTGAAGTTATCTTTCTTAAATCCCCAAAAGCGACGACGCCCGAAGATCAACTTTTACTGCAATTTCAGGGGATGATTGCCGAATATGAACGCGCCCAAATCGCAGAACGTACACGGCGTGGCAAACGATACCGTGCCAAATCCGGTTTAGTTAATGTTCTTTCAGGAGCACCATACGGTTATCGCTATGTCAAGAAAACCGAATTTTCATCTGCTTATTATGAAGTCATTGAGCAGGAAGCCGAAATAGTAAGAACAGTTTATAGGTTGTATACAGAAGATGGATTAAGCATTAATGCAATAGCTCGCTGGCTTAATGATCGTAATATACCTACGCGCAAAAAGATATCTCGCTGGGAACGATCAACCATATGGGCAATGCTTCGAAATCCGGCATATAAAGGAAAGGCGTGCTTTGGAAAAACACAGATTGTAGAAAGGCAAAAGATTACCCGGCCCTTGCGTAAACGCGGAGGTTTTTCTCCAAGGTGCAGCGCCAATCGAGAGCGCCCAAGGCAAGACTGGATTGAGATTCCGGTGCCGGCTCTTGTTAACGAGGAAGTTTTTGCGCTTGCTGAAGAACGTCTGGAGCATAACAAGCGATATTCACTGCGGCGTACCATCGAGCCGACGTTATTACAGGGTATGCTGGTTTGCAGTCAATGTGGCTATGCTTATTACAGGACTTCAACGCGTACATCAAAAAGGAAATTATATTACTATCGGTGTTTAGGCTCCGATGATTATCGTTACGAAAATGGTCGAGTGTGCAAGAGCCAGCCGATCCGTCAAGATTGTCTGGACGCAGTTGTTTGGGAGCAAGTCATTAAATTGCTTGAAGATCCTGAGATAGTACGCTCAGAAATTCGTCGCAGGATCAAAGAAATCCATAATGCCAGTCCCATTAAAAAAAGGAAGGAAACGTTAGAAAAAGCGATCATCCGCGTAAACAAAAGCATTGAAAAACTTTTGGATGCATATCAGGAAGACCTTTTACAATTAGATGAATTGCGAAGCCGCATGCCGGCTTTGAGAAAAAGAGAGGCTGCATTAAAGTCGGAGCTAAACAGTATTGAGAGTGCTGCTTCCGACCAACACGCTATTCTTCGAGTCGCTAATAACATTGACAATTTTTTATTTCAATTGCGCAAAACGGCCGATACAATGGAGGTACTTGAACGGCAAAAGGTATTACGTCTTGTTGTTAAAGAAGTTTTGGTTGATGATGAAACAATCAATATCAAGCATTCAGTTCCCTTTGCTCTATCAAGTAAAACAAATTTATCATTAGAATCCGCAAAAATACCAAGTTATCTTTTGCGTTCGGGGAGTCATACTGCCGCCCTGGGGCGTACCTTCCACTGTTTCCCATTGTTGCTCATCTTCAAATATACCAGCTTTCAACCACTTTTTAATGTGTCTTACTACCTGCTTATCCCCGATTCGATGCTCAATGAACCTTATCATCCATTTGTGGTCGATTGCATCAAAAATCCACGAATGTCGATATCAAGCACCCAGTTTATCTTCTTACTCTCCAGTGCGACTGTCACCGCATCCAATGCATTATGTTGATTGCGGCCAGGTCGAAATCCATAGGAAAAACCCAAAAAGTCAACTTCATAGATAGCATTTAAAACCTCTGCTGTTGCTCGCTGAACAATCTTATCTTCAAGCACTGGCACACCAATTGGTCGCTGCCTACCATCTGGCTTGGGGATGTATGTTCTTCTTACCGGCATTGCCCGGTAAGCTCCCCTTTTAAGCCGTCCGGAAAGTTCCGTGAGGTTACTCTCAAGGTTCCTGCCATATTCCTCCCATGTCCGACCATCAATGCCCGGTGCGCCTTTACGCTTTAAGTTTAGATACGCCGCCCTGAGCCTGTCAATGCGATATATGTGGTGCCAAATCGCTGTAAACTGCTCGTTCCTATCCATCTCGGCTTTTTGCCGTATCAGATCGAGCGCACTTTGCAAGGTTACCCGGCTCTGCGTCCGGCCCTTGTTTTGCCCAATCCGATTCCCCTTGGCCAACCTCCTTTTCTCCACCTTCTCCGCCATACACTTATTGTCACGTATTCTGTTCGAAGGCTTCTCAGATACTATGAGGCTGTCCGACTCCCTGTATCTATTCACCATGGCCGTGCCCCCTCAGGGTTCTCCATGCGCACCTCTATGCAATCTATAGTGGTTAAAATACAGGGCCTCCCGATTCCCGCGCAAGATGTCTCCGTGCATGCATGGGGTCTCCGACCCCGCCGGGTCTGCATACCCCTCGCCATAACGGTGTATACAATGTTGCCTTCCGCTTTCTTGAAGAACGTCGGCACCCGGAATATTCGTCTGCATTTCAGGGCTCAATACCCAGCCTAAACATACCCCTGTCAACGCTTCGACAAATCTGTTACCAAATTTGCCACATGACTCAGGGTCGACGTGGTTAGCTAAACCTTCGACGTAGGACTTTCGCATTCCCACCACCTTGCCGGTTTTAATCGGCGCATCTCAAAAATGAAGACCTGATCCTATTGCTGTTGTTTTTGTGAAAACGGATTTTAACGCCATTGAATTCGATGGGTTTAAAAATCGTGGAAGGGATAATTATGGGTAAAAAGGAAATCATCGAAATCCTGCGAGGCTACAAGAAAGATTACGCAGAACAATACGGTATCCTGGACATCGGCGTTTTCAGCTCTGTGGCGCGCGACGAGATTGGGGAAGACAGTGATGTGGATATAGTCGTTCGTATTTCAAAGCCGGACCTTTTCATGATAGTCGGCATTAAGAATGAGCTGGAGGAAAGACTTCACCGGTCGGTGGACATTGTTACGTACAGGGACAATATGAATCAATTCTTAAAAAAAAGGATAGACGGGGAGGCTGTATATGCGTGACAAGGAACTTGTCATAGAGGTTTTGCGCCAGATAGAAGAGGCTTCCGCGAAAATCATTGTCCGCTTTCAGACCATTCGCCAGGTAACCGACTTTACCGATAGCCCGGCCGGGGTTGATAAAATGGATGCCATCTGTATGATGCTGATCGTTATCGGAGAATCATTGAAAAATCTGGATAAAATCACCAGCGGGTCGTTTCTGCCTCAATATCCGGAAGTGGACTGGAAAAAGGCAAAAGGGATGCGGGATCACAGCTGCGCTTGGTTTGTCCCCTTGGTTGGGCAAAATAACGACCACAAAAAGAGGAGCGCTGGAAAACGGTCATTAATCCGTCAAAAACAAATAGAGTCTCTTTCGCGATGAGATGCTGTTCAAGAAAGTGAAAAACTGACCTCGAACCAAGCTGATGAACCAGACGGAAATAAATCGGGGGATGTTCCGTTAAAATCTTTGTAAGCTCTGAAGTCCTCATGCCCGCTGGTTATCCGCAATGTTCGCTTTCAAAAATAGGTGCGTTCGTTCTTGCATTTTTATTTTATTTGCAATAGTATCTTACCAGTAAGATAAATCAAACGAAGAGAGAGGTAAACTATGACAAATGTTTCAACCACTAAAATGTCCTCGAAAGGACAGGTTGTTATACCTGAAATAATTAGGAAAAAGTTGAACTTAAAACCCGGATCTCAATTTGTTGTAGTGGGGGATAAAGACGTTGTGATATTAAAAAGTATATCGCCACCAAATCTTAACGATTTTGATGAGTTAATTGCTGAGGCTCGGCGGAACGGGAAAAAAGCAGGATTAAAAAAAGTTGATATTAAAGATGCGATATTAAGCGTTCGTGGCAAATAGAAATGAAAATTGTCCTTGATACAAATGTATTTATTTCCGGGATATTTTTCAGTGGGCCACCCTCTCAAATTTTACGAGCATGAAAAAAGAAAAGACTACAAATAATCCTATCTCAGGATATTCTCATTGAATATCAGCGTGTTGATGAGTCTTTAGCGCTTCAATATCCCTCAATTGATATTCTACCGATTATTGAGTTGGTTACGGTGCATGGACAGTTCGTTGACACTAAAAATGTTGATATAACAGTGTGCGAGGATCCAGATGATAACAAATTCATTGAATGTGCAATAGCCAGCGATACGAAAATTATCGTAAGCGGTGATAAGCATCTATTAAAAATAAAAGGATTTAAGGGCATTAAAGTGCATAAACCCCGTGAGTTTGTTGAAATCTATTTGGATTAATCATCTAAAGCAAATCGGGTAGCCGGGGGATTTTAACCCCCAGCCCCCACACCACCCGGCATGCGGGTCCGCACCGGGGTTCACGAAGATACCGGGCCGTAGCCGGGAATATGATCCAAAAAACAGTTCTTTGAAAAGCTGACGGCAACTGCTTTTGATCATCAGGAGCACGATTTCCCATGACACGCCTGTTTAGTTGCTCCCCCGTTCGGATTCATTGCATTTCAGAGCTCATGGGCATGCCACTGTTCTTCGCGTTTGGCCCTTCAGTGGGGTGAAACCTCCGCGATATCCTCCGCATATGCGGGTCACCCCATAAGTTCACGCCCATGCCGGGCGTACACAAAAGGACGCGGTGTTGGACGAGTCCGGCCAAATGGCCGGGGTTGATTCTTGTTGTCACCAGAAATACGAAAGACTTTGCAGGGTCTGTCCTGAAGGTCTTCGATCCCAACGAACTCATAGCTCAAATAAATGGATAGATATGGTTTAGCAAACAACAATTGACAAAACAAACAATTCAATAATGCCGCAAAGGGGTGCCATCATTTTACCCAAATCGGGGATGCGCTCATCCCGCGGATATTATACGGAATAGGAAAAAAGAAAATTTATGAAAAAAATGATTTTGATGTGTCTATCAAGCCGGGCATGACTGGAAAGTATGATATTAAGCAAGGTGAAAATGGAATCTATCTCGATACAGACGGACTTGGAGACGTTTATATCAAGCCGGCAGATCTTGAATTGTTATACAAAAGCGTAAAGGTCTTATGATCGATGCTGAACAAACCACAGCAATTCGGTAAAGAAAGTGAGTCCATTGCCGTCAGGCATCTTAAAAAGAACGGATACAAAATTCTGGAGCGGAATTACCGTAATAAGCTGGGCGAAATCGATATTATTGCAAAAGATAAGGATACGCTTGTCTTTATAGAGGTCAAGGCAAGAAAATCCGGTCGTTTCGGGAATCCCAAATGGGCCGTAACCCCTAAAAAACAGCGCAAAATTTCCATGGTGGCACTCTACTATCTAAAAGCCTTAAAACAACATAAAGTCAAGGCACGGTTTGACGTGGTCAGCATACTTTCCGCAGAAAAAAATCCTGATATAGAAATCGTTAAAAATGCCTTCCAACTGGCTTACACGTGAACCGGAAGGTAAAGAGGATTTTATTTTGCAGTCAAACCCCAACAATAAACCAGGCATTCTTTACGTTGTTGCCACTCCCATAGGGAACAGAGACGATATCACCCTAAGAGCTCTCGATATTCTCGGGCATGTCGATCTTGTGGCCGCAGAAGATACAAGACATACCGGCAGGCTCCTGGCACATCACAATATCAAATGTCGTATGATCTCTTTTCATGAACATAATGAAAGTGACCGTACGCCGGATCTGATTAACAGGCTCAAAGCCGGATCATCAGTGGGCCTGGTATCAAATGCAGGCACGCCATCCGTATCCGACCCCGGCTACAGGCTGGTAAAAGAGGCTGTCATTAACCATATAAGAGTCATCCCCGTTCCAGGTGTGTCTGCCGTCATTGCCGCTCTCAGTGTTTCGGGACTGCCAACCGATTCCTTTGTATTCATAGGCTTTCCCGCTAAAAAAAAAGCAAAGCGGCT
>Ga0315534_1000936_pt1 | contig 20525 bp, 16 predicted proteins | sample SalMarSW160240MG_FD_203094 | JGI IMG/M metagenome (GOLD analysis project Ga0315534, IMG submission 203094) | Salt marsh sediment microbial communities from the Plum Island Ecosystem LTER, Massachusetts, United States - Salt Marsh Sediment SW1602-40 ... | reverse complement strand
GGCTTATTAAATTTCCAGACCGATGATAAATTGTGAGAGAAAAACTCTCAAACCGGAATCTGTCACATTCCCGGAGTGCCTCCACCACCTGCACCTCCGGATCCCGCAAATTTTATGCTGAAATCATCAAAGAACTGATCATTGGCTGTGTTACTATCATAATAGCCATGTAATCCAATCTCATCCGGTCTATTGCTGCCAAAATTCTCAGATGTGATTGATGAATCAACGATGGGTTGAGTATTTGTATTCCATACCACCGGATTAAAATTGGTATAATTGAAGTTAATCGTATTCCTGGGATAACTGGCCGTTCCCTGAATATATCCTGAAATATGGTTTTCCCTTGACCCGCCAGCCCCCGAGAATTGCTCATCTATTTTTACGATAATTGTTGACCAGTCCTTTAAATTACCTCCGTCGATCACTCCGTCGGAAGCATCCAGTTTCTTGTAATCCAGCAGGGTGTAGTTCCCGGAAACCTTTTTCCATAGAACAATATAAGGAGACCCATCCATAAGAATGTCGAATGAGGAGGGAAGGTCGTTAATCCAACTAGGCCTCTGTCTATCATCACGGCCAATCGATCTGAAAAAGGAAATTCCATAGTAGTTATTGTCATCAACATATCGAAACGACAGGCCGAGCATGTAGTGCTCCCCTTTACTTCCCTGTGCCTCTACTTTGATCTTTACCTGTAGCTCATAATCTAAAAGTCCATTAGCGCCAGACCATATACTATCAAGATCCGGGATATTAGTATTATCCTGCCAATGAAGACTGATAGCAATCTCTTTTCCTTTAAGGTTTACAGCAGATTCGCCATCAGCAGGGCCTCCACCTTTAATTGAGGCCTCATTGCCTTCAACGTTCCAATTTTCGGCGAATGTATCTGGATCATTGCCCTGTTCTGTGAAGCCTTCACTTGGCTTAGCATAGTCGCTGCTTCCACCCGGTAGAAATCCTAACACCGAAATACGGGTAAAGGTATTACTTGTTGCCATGGAGCTCCCCGGACCAAATTTGCCTGTGGATGTGATTGTAACGCAGGTGTGCATTACGATCTTGGTATTGGCCTGTTGTACCGAAAAAGAGAAAGCCTTGCCGGGGTCTCCTAATACAGAGATACTATTCAAAGTATTGGTATCGCGCTCACGGTAAGCATAAACATTTGTAGTATCACCTTCCACTTCAAAGGTTCCGTTACGAGGTGGAAAGATGCTGCTCCCATTACTGATGGTTATGGTGTTGTCCGCATTAGACACCACTTTGGTTTCTGAAGGGTAACACACAGGAACAATGTTGGTTCCTTCATTTAGATCTTCTACCAATGCGGTAGAAAGCTGAAAGGTGAAATTCCCCCCACTTTCATTGACACTTGCATAGCTGTAGTATTCGTACCCACCTGCCCCAAAAATGGCCAGAGTTCCGGATGCAGGCACGGTAAAGCCGTCTGGCTGTGCCCCGGGAAACGCAGCTTCAAGACTCGTATTTCCAGTAGAACGGTTTGCTGTGCTTTTAAAATAATAAGGATATATGCCGAGAGTGAACTTTCCCTGGTTATCAAGAAGCTCGAGGAATTTATTATGCAGGGATTCCAGTGTACTATTTTTTATTTCTTCGGTACCGGCATTCTTGTATTGGCCGGTAGCATACCTATAGCCCGATTCTGCGAGATAACTGGCTCCTGTTGAGGCATAGGTAGCCAGGTTGCTGAAAGTTGAAGTCGTCGTAAAGGAAAACATTGCCACGCCCAAAGAGGCAAAAATAACCATGGTGATGATCAGACTGATAAGAATGCCGCCCTTTTGACTCGAGCCTGCAATCCCATCATTCATTCCAATTGATTGGACCATTATATCTACCATTTCTTCGGGTGTTGATTATGGTTGAGAATGTGAGAGTTCCCCCACTGACCCCTGTCCGGTTGAGGATCAATTCAACCTTGACCGCATACAAATCAAGAACGCTGTCTGAAACAGCCCAACTGTTACTTCCCGTGGAATCCTTATAGTATTCAAGAGCAAAGCTGTTGACCTGGTCGATAAGCACGGATCCAGTGTTCTCGTCAGGCAGGGAGGACCCGTTTACTATTTTTATTTCATCACCCACCCGTGCGATGCCTCGGAAAAAAGGTGAGGAGTCATAACCGGGCCTCACTGAGTAGATTATGGAGCTTGATGTGGCATTAGTCACATCAGTCAGATTTTGAAATTCGAGCCTTAGCCTGGTTATGGCAAGTGGTGCTTTTTCAGATAGTGCGGCGTTTGTCTTGGTGAATACATACCCATCCACTCCTTTTACAATGGCCATACCGGCCACTGCCCCCATAATCCCCAGTAGCACCAAGGAAGCAATAACCTCAATCAGTGTAAAACCCGCCTGATCACTCAATCCCTTGTTTCCTGACCCGGATAAACCGGAACCAAAAATATTTGCCACAAAGACACAAAGAAATGTTATTGGGTAAAAAGTGAAACAATCGTCTGTTCATCCCTCGTAACGGTAATCTTTAAAATCGTATCGCCTTCCGCTTCGGATTTCTCTGTATCTGTGCCGGGATCAAAGGCAATATACTTGGTTGCCCATGTGTATTCGCCATAATATGGGTCATTGTCGCTACTATTGCCGTTTTCTATATACCCTTTAAGGGTTTCCAGAGCGGTAGTGCTGTCTGCCGCCATCAACTTTTTATAATCGATGGTGATTTTATCCATTATTTCTGTAAGATTATAATGGTTCTGTACCCTGACCACAGCGGTTGCACTGCTTAGCAGGTTGGTTCCCATGAGCGGGACCAGCATTGCCCCCAGAATGCCAGCCACAACAAGAGTTATGATGATCTCCATGAAGGTGAAGCCCTTTTCTTTCTGATGATTTGACATGATTGTTGGGGTGGAAATCAAGACCGTTGGTAAACGATGATGCCTTACTATTGACAAACCGTAGCTCCGAAGCTTTTTTCAGGTTTCAGGTGTCAGGTGTCAGGTGTCAGGAATGATGAACAGAGGTGCTGGAACCTGACACCTGACACCTGACACCAAATAGCCATAGCAATCTTAGCAAGCAACAGTCTTGATTTACACCCTGATGCTTGTCATGGGATGAACCCCGTATTTTGGGTAACAACAATAGTTCCGGATTCGCCGCTACAGGCAACGGTTATGATTCTATCTGCCGCTTGAGGCGACTGGCCATTTCCATCCGTACACGGTTTTCCCCAGGAATCAAAAGAAACAAATTGAGAAGCCCCATAATTTACCGTTATGCCCGAAGGCAGTGTTGCCGTAGTGTCATCCTCTCCAGGCAGATACTCAGGAGTTTCATCACCACTCTTATAAAGCGAGTATGTGGATTCTCCTACAAATCTAATATACCATACGGCATTGGTATTCATGGCCCTCGACTGAGCATATCTCATGTGGGATTTTATCACCTCGGTCTGGGCAATCAGGTCAATATTGTCATAAATTAAACGGCTTACAACAACCGCACTAATGATGCCCATGATAAGCAAGACCACAATTACTTCAAGTAAAGAAAAGCCATCTTGCCAGACCCTGAGTTTTTTAAAACCTCTATTGATATTTTTTCGACCCATGATGGGTTTATCTCATAAATCATTATTTTTTCAATGCCATGCAAAAAAGACCCAATATTTTTACCCAGTGAAGCTTTTTTCTATTTCACCGGGGCCAGTATTCCATTGTTCCATCATTCCCTCCGGTGCGTAGGCTCTATGGGCCGGAGGCCAATTGTGAGCGAAGCGAGCTAACTTGTTTATAAACTTAGTCTGCAAAACTATAGGTTCCTACTTGCGCAGTTATGGCTATTCCCTGCACCGCGCTTACAGTAATTGTTACAGTCTGTGTTGTGCCTGTTCCTCCTGCGCAGATAAATGTAAAATCCCCCTCTGTGGTTGAGGCTACGGGGCAAGAGCCGGCTTTAAGAGTATTTGCAGCTGTCACTAAATCTGCACCATTGGCGGGTTTAGCGCCGCTATTATTTAACATATAATCCGCCAGAGCTACAGAAAGTCTGCCTTTTACTTCTCCTATCTGGCCCTGGGCTGTTTTTTCACGGGCTGAAGCGGTCACATCCAAATATTTGGGAATGGCAACTGCTGCCAGAATCCCGAGTACAATCAGAACCGCGATAATTTCGATCAGTGTAAAACCCTCTTCATTCCGTAGTAGATTCTTTTTCTTTTGCATTTTTAATTCCTCCTTTGGTTTGAATAATTAAATATAGCGAACTAATTTTTAATACAGCATATTTTATGCCAATAATTCATTGTCATGAAAGAAAGTTCTTTTTTTTTATCCGAAGTTATTTAATTATCCAAAGATTCCGAATGGCTATGATGGATGTACCCTTTGATTTTCGTCATGAACAGATGGTGATTTGTTACGGATATAGCGGATCATCATTTTTCTCGGCGAGTGGGTCAGGAGCGCTGTTTGAGGAGCGCCTGGATTGGCTTCCTAACTCGTATTTCTCTTCTTGGGGCCACTTTTGCGTTAAGTCACAGATATCGACGTGTAATCGATACAACGTCCATAAAATTTCTATTGGTCACCTCGTTTCCCTCTTAATCCTTACCCCTTAACCATGACATCTGAAACCAAATAGCCATAGCAATCTTAGCAAACAACAGTCTTGATTTACATCCGTGGTTACCTGTATGCCTCTGCCTGTTATTACTTCACTATCCTGGTCAGATCCCACATGGGCAAGAATATGGCCAGGGCAAAGAAACCCACCACCGCGGCCAGTCCGATGGTGAGCGCGGGACCGATGGCATCGGACAGTCTCTTCATGGCATAATCTACCTCATTATCGTAGTGTGCCGATATCTCGTAGAGCATTTCGTCCAGCCTGCCGGTTTCTTCCCCGATGGCCACCATATTGATTATCATGGGCGTAAAATACCTTGCAGACTTGAGCGGCCCGGAGATGCCGCGCCCCGCCTCAATCTTATCCCTTATTTGGTTAAATTCCCTTGAAATGGCGGCATTTCCGATGGTGCCGGAGAGTATTGTCAGAGAGTGAAGCACAGGTATCCCGCTGGCGTGCAATATGGCAAAAATGCTGGCAAAGCGGGACATGGCGGCCTTTAGAAAAAGGGGTCCAATAATGGGGATCATAATAAGCAACGAATCCCTGACATACCGGCCCGGATCGGTCTTAAAATAATAAATTAGAAAAACCATGCCACAAATTGCAGCTCCAAGAATCAGAAACCAGTAGCTGGCCAGGACATGGTACATGAGCAGGCATATTTTCGTTGGCAGGGGAATATCCAGCCCTGCACGAAGAAATATGCTTACGAATTTGGGGATGACAAAGGTCAAAAGCACAAAAAAGGCGATGCCCAGAAAGATAACTACGATCACGGGGTATTGTAAGGCGGATTTGATATCTGATTTAATCTTGTGCTCGTGCTCCAGGATATATATCATCCGGTCCATAACACTCGGCAGTGCCCCGCTTGATTCCCCGGCCTGAACCATATTACAGTATAGAGGCGAGAATACAGCGGGGTGTTTTCTAAAGGCATCATAAAGGGTGGAGCCTTCCTGGATGTCCAGGGCTATGGCGACAACAATTCTCTTAAGCCTTACATTTTCGGTCTGGTTTTCCAGTATCTGGAGTATCATGAGTATGGGCACTCCCGCCTTGATCATCGTTTTCAGTTGTTTGGTAAAAAGGATCAGATCCCCGATCTTTATCGGAGTCAATCTTTCCTTGATATTTGTCCAGGTGAAGCCCTGGGAACCCCTGACCTTTTCTGTGACCTTTAATGGGATTAATCCCCGCTCAGTCAATATGAGGGTTGCCATTTCCGAAGAATCGGCTTCAATCACACTGGAAACGGTATTGCCACTTTGGTTTATGGCCCGGTACGCAAATTTTGGCATATGGTATCACCACGCTGCATTAGCTCTGTAAAAAAGAGGGTGTCATCTTCCCATTGTGTAATAATACTCGATCCCGATACCATAGAGGGTGGTAGTTTCTTTATTGCTCTTTGGGCAGATCTTTCATCTGCAAATGCTTCTTTAAGAATTACGGCAAATCCTAAACCATCTCGCCTGTTCCAGTAAGGGATTATTCTCACAGGTGGCGCATTTTCCGGGTATTTCCTCCAGAACCGGTAGGCATCCTCTCTGAGGTTTAAGATTTTGAAATATTCCATGTCCGGTATTTCTTTCTTCTGCCAAATCTCCGCCATAATTATGGCGGACAGGTCCGTTTTGCTCCGACCGGCACCCACGTATTGCCTCATCAAAAAGCCCCCCGGAAGGCTGGTAATTATTCAGATGGCCTTGTTTTTTCTATTTTTTTCTCAGGGCTGTTCATCTGGTAATGCATTTGTTTTTTTAGAATATGGGGTGTAATGAATATGAGGACTTCCTCCATCTTATCGCTTTTATTTTTCCCTTTAAACAGATATCCCAAAACAGGGACATCCTTGAGTCCGGGCATTCCACTTTCGGAGTTAGAGTTTGTTTGCTTGGTGAGTCCTGAAATAACAATTGTCTCATTATCTTCCACGATAAGGGTTGTTTCTGTCTGTTTTTTAATGATAAAGGGATTTCCTTCCACTGCCCGTGTGGTATCAACCTCATCCTTTTTAATGGCTATCTTCATCTTTAAATTTCTTTCGTCAATCACGTGAGGCGTGATCTCCAGTCGAAGCACGGCCTCCTCAAACTTGACATCCGTATTACCCTCATTGTCTGTCGATACATATGGGACCTTTTCCCCGTTTTCGGTGAACGCCATCTGGTTATCAAGGGTGGTAATGGAGGGGCTTGAAAGAATATTGATCTGGCCATCCTCCTGAAGGGCTGAAAGCTGAACATTCAGGATACTTTTTCCTATATTCTCAAACACGAATCCTAAGGTCAGGCCGGTATCTCCGATGTCTGCCGGGAAATTGGCTGCTATCCCTGAGCCGGGGTCAATGCCTGTGCTCAGAGAATTCCCCAAAACCTCTCCGGTATTTGCCCCGGGTGTGATCCAGTAGTCTCCCGTATGATATAACCCACCCCACTGAATCCCCAAATTATATGCTGCTTCTCTGGTCGCTTCAACGATATGGGCCTCTATCAGGATCTGGGGTGTGGGTCTGTCCAGATCTTCAATCAGAGATATCATTCTTGCAATATCGGCCATGATAGCCTGAATTATCAAAGAGTTAGTATGTTCATCCACCATTATGGAGCCCCTGGATTTTTCCTCCTTGTTTTTGGTCAGGAATTCTTTTAGGTTTTCCTTCAGTTTAGTGGCATCAGCGTAATTGATGGTGACCACCCTTGTGAGCAATGGTTCAACACATTTTATTCCCAGCTCCAGGGCCTTTTGTTTCTCCTGAATGGCATTTAACTTCAGGTTGTGCTCCATATCTTCCACAGTCATGATACGGATGATATTTCCTTCCCAGGCATAGGCAAGCCCATGGGTATGCAGAATACCGAGAAAGACCTGGTCCCATGGCACATCCTGTATGTTTACGCTAATTTTGCCGGCCACATCGGTTTTTAAGAGTAGATTCTGATCGGCAGCCCGTGCCAGGGCCCGGAGCAGGGTTGCTATTTCGACGTTATACATTTTAAGGCTTACCTTCCTGGTGGGGAGCGGATTCACCGGCCCGGCCTTTGCCTCCTTCTCCAGGGCCTTCATCTGCTTTATCCTTTCAGGAATCTCAATTTTTCGTTTGGTAGCAGCGGGTGAATGTCCTTTGGAATTTTTAGCCATAAGCTTCCATTTCTCAAAAAAGGGGTCTTTTTTTATATCCTTCCTGACGGAACATCCCGGAAAAACGAGAATCAAAAAGAGAGAAAAAACCAGCCATGGACATTTTTTGTATTTCATCGGTTGTATCTTTTTAGGACGGATGTAAATCAAGACTTTTGTTTGCTAAGATTGCTATGTTATTTGGTTTCAGGTATCGGGTGTCAGGTGTCAGGTGTCAGGTGTCAGGTTCCAAGTTTCAGAATACACTGCGAGTAACATGTTAAGATTAAAAGATAAAAGAACCATTTAAAATTGCCTGTATGACAATTAAGTATTCTTTTTAAAATGGCTCATATAATCTTAGAGTTAAGCCCAAATAAAGTGAGAATTATCACCTGTGTTCTTCATTCCTGACACCTGACACCTGACACCTTCCTTTTAGAACACCTCTTCTTTTACCGGAACGATAATTGTTTTCTGATTTTCTTTACCTCTAATTACCACCTGTAATGGCTCGATTCTTTCAACAAAATATCCCACGGATTCCAATTCTTCGCCTATTTCATATTCTCTGCCATTAATGATGGCGATCCTTGTATCACCCAGTTCCAAATATCCTGTGTACGTAAAGCTTACATTATGTTTTGATGATGCGGCCCATTCTGCGTCATTTAATCTTTTTTCTAATCCATTTATTTTTAAAAAGGGATCGCTCCTCCATAGGGTCTCAGCCCGGGTTATAATGTAGGCTTCGGTTTCGGACAGGTTTTCCCTGGCCACATCCTGGATTACCCCAGCAATCAAATCATCGAGCCTCTTTGATTCTCCGCCGTTATCAACAGAGAAAGTCTTTGGGGGAGAGCACAAAAAAACATCATAAATGCCGTAAACAGCCACAAAAAACACAATGACTAAAATCACTTTTTCCCGTTTTGACATGACATTCTTCTTTGAGGCCGGTCAGAGTGTAAATCAAGACCGTTGTTTGCTAAGATTGCTATGGCTATTTGGTCTCAGGGTTTAGGTTTCAGGTGTCAGGTTTCAGGTTTCAAGTTTCAGGTGTCAGGAATGACGAACAGAAGCAGTATAGCCTGAAATATTCAATTTTCAATTTTTTCAGGTGTCAGATGTCAGGATTATTGTTTTGCTCATCAATCAACCATCATCAATCAAAAATCATCAATCACCAATCAGCAATCATCAATCATCAATCATCAATCATCAATCACTCTGCTCCGATTTTTCCAGGGCCAGCCAGACCTTAAGCCCAAATTCCTTAATTTCTCCTGCTGTCTGAATTTGAATCTCCTCAATGTGCTCCAGGAAGGGCATTCCATTTAACAGGGCCAGGAAATTGCGAAAATGGAAAAAATCTCCCTCCATACGAACAGTTATGGATAATAGCCGGGAACCTTTGACCAATGACGTGACATCCGGGACAATACTTACAGGACTCAAATTGCTCTTCCTGGCTATTTCCTCGAAGATACTTGAAATCTCATCTGTTTTTTCACGGTCAAGTTTGCCCTTCCGGGGAAAGGGCAGGGTTCCTTTTTGTGTGATATTCATTTTTTTTAAAAGATCTTCATAAACGGGAAAGAGTCTCTTTTGCTCTTCTATTTGGACCTCTATTGTTTTGATTTCCCTGTCGAGGCCGGCCAGGTATTTATGATAAGGATAGATAGCCAAAAGGAAAAAGCCTATGATTCCCCCTGCGCATATCAACAGATACAGCAAACTCTGCGCCGGTAATCCTGGTAACTGCTTTTGCTTCATATTTGGGCCTTAAACCAATTTCATGTGGACCGTAAAATGGAGAACTTTTTTCCCATTGTGATATTCAACAGTGCTCTTATGAATATTGGGCTTGCTGAAGAGATGAGAATTTTCCAATTTGATCAGATAGGTTGCCAGAGAGGCATCAAACGCCTGCGGTTCCCCAAATACAAGGCCCTCAAAAACCAACCCTTTTACAGGAACTTTGTCTTTATCGACCGAAATCTCACCCAAATTCGCCGTCAGAGTGAGCAGGCGGATATTTGACGGCGTCATCCGTGCGATTTCTCCGATAACCGCCATTCCCAGGTATTTCTTGCCGTACTCCTTGAGATCATGGCTGTTTTGTTTGTCGCGGGCTGCCAATTGGAGGAGTATCGCCTGATTGATACGGGGCGTGTATTGTTCCATCTGCCGTCCAAGGGCAAGTGTTTTAGCCTTTTTCACATCTGCAATACGTCCCTGCCATACTACAATGCCTATGCAAATAACCATCATAAACACAAATACCCCAAAGATGCCCCGGTTCATACGGGCAATGCGTGCCGATTTTTCTTTATCCTTGTAAGTGAAGATACAATTAGGTGTGCGGGAATTATGGGACAGGGCCATGCCCACGGCATGGGCAAAAGACGACCTCTCCAGTATTGACCCGGTGGGTGAGATCTCACCTGACACTGAGTCCCCGGAGGCAAACGGATCAATGATCTCGATGGAAAGTCCTACCTGGTCACTGATATAGTCAACCAGGCGCCCAAAGGCACAAATCTCACCGGACAGGTAAATCTTGCTTATGTTCTCATTGCCGAGTTGTAAGGAATAATGCTTTAAGCTCCTATCTATCTGCCTGACCAGTTTCTCGATGGCAGGGAGGATCATCCTGAATATTTCATCCTTTTCAAGAGAAAACCCCGGATCGTCGCGGGTCAAAGGTGGAGAATCGGGAGTAAGGCTGAAAAGTACCTTTTTGGCCTGCCCCATCTCTATTGGCGTTTCTATCTCTAGGGTGGCCGGGATGTCTTTTTTTTGGGCATGGCGCAATGCTTCCCTGATGCTTTGGATCAGGCTGTTTATCCCCACATTGATTTTTCGAGTAAATACGAGGTCTCCGGAAGAGAAGATATCCACACTGGACCAGTTTCCGGTTATGTAAAGACTTGGCACGGAATCCTCAACGGTTTCCAGCCAATGGGTTTGCAATAGATTTTGTATGGCAAAGGGAACAAGGGACATACCGGTTAAAGGAAATCCACTCATAGAGAAAAGATCTTTAAGTGGTTCTACTTCATTTCTCGGGGCGGTATACATAATAACTGATATTTTTTGAATACCTTCTTCAGCGACGTCGCCAAGGATCTCAAAGTCAAGGGCACTTTGCTTTTCATCAAAGAATGTTTCCTTTTTGGCTGTCCAATAAACGGCATTGTTAACCTGTTTTTTGGGAACTCTGGGTATTCGAATATGCCGGATCTCTATCTTATCAGAGGACAGGAGAAACCAGATCTCGGGTTTTCTTGAGGAACCACAAAACTCTGTCAGGGCGTCATTCAAAAAGGTGGCGAATTCATGGCCGTGTTTGGGCATTTCAGGATCAAAGGGAACACTCGTATAACCCAGAAGCACCCATTGTTTGTCAGAAGTTTGTCTGACCTTCACCAATTTAAGGTTTTTATAGCCAAAATTAACGCCGACTGTGATGCTCTTCTTTTTCAGGGACCAGGTTTTTGCCAGGCGTAGTTTCCGAATTTTTGGCGATTGAAGCGGTGAAACATTATCAGGGAGTTCAACTCCTGTATTGTCTCCACTTCTGATCAAATCAAGAAGTTTTTCAGTGGATGATATTTCGTCTTGTTTCGCCAACATAAATTTACGTCTTTTTTTTGTGCCCCGTGAGAGGTAAAAATTTTGTCTATTCTTCTGCCGTGAGCCTCAGCACCTCTTCCAATGTCGTGATTCCGTCTTTTGCTTTTGTTAGTCCATCCTCCAGCAGGGTTTTCATGCCCTGCTTCCTGGCAGCTTCCCTGATCTCAGCCTCGGAAGCCTTCTCACCTATCAGGGACCTGATATCTTTGGTAACAACCAATATCTCAAAGATTCCAATCATGCCTTTGTACCCAATGCCGCCGCAAAAATCACACCCTTCTCCTTTGTAAAATACCGTGTCCGAAGGGAACCCCAGGCTTTTCAATAGATAGCCATCCGGTTGGTATTTTTTTTTGCATCTCGGACAAATTCTCCGTGCAAGACGCTGTGAAAATGAACATTGAAGGGCAGACGCGATGAGCGGTGTTTCGATTCCCATATCAGAAAGTCGTATAAGGGCGCCCGCCGAATCATTGGTATGAAGGGTACTGATCACTAAATGACCGGTTAATGCGGCGCGCAGCGCAATCCGGGCAGTTTCTGAATCACGTATCTCACCGACATAGATGATATCAGGGTCCTGGCGTAAGATCGCCCTGAACGCATTGGCAAAGGTAAGACCGGCTTTGGGATCGACATTGCTCTGTACGATCCCTTCTATTTCATATTCAATGGGATCCTCGATGGCGATGATATTTTTGTTTTTTTTGTTTAAGGTATTGATAAACGAATAAATGGTTGTTGTTTTCCCGCTTCCGGTAGGACCGGTACTCATAATAATTCCCTTTTGGGTATTGATGAGTTTCTCAAAGGTCGTCAAATCATTGCCCGACAGCCCAAGCTCTGAAAGACCGGGAATTCCCTTGCCTTTATCCAGGATCCTTAAAACAATATTTTCTCCATACATGGAAGGAAAGGTAGAAGTGCGAATATCAATGTTTCTGTTCCTCATAATAAGGCTTATCCTGCCGTCCTGCGGAATTCTTCGTGTGGAAATATCCAGCTTGGAGATGATCTTTATTCTGGATAAGAATGCGGGACTCAAATCTTGAGGCAGATGACCTTTATCATAAAGAAATCCGTCAATGCGGAACCGTATTTCCATAAACTCTTTCTTGGGCTGCAAATGAATATCACTGGCACCTTCCAGAATTGCCTGGGCAATATAGCTGTTGGCAAGTTTGATAATCGGCGCTTGGGATGCCTCTTTCTTAAGCCGTGATTCCTCTAACCTCTCGACATACTCCGCTCCTTCTTTTTTCTCCGTTTCCGGCACCTTAAATTCGGCGGCAAGCTGATCAATCAATTCCTTTCTTGAATCTCCAACGCTGTACCACTGATCAATGGCTGCATTGATGCTCTCCTCAGAGGCTATAACATCTTCGACAAGGCATCGAGACAGCATGGAAATTTCGTCAATTGCAATGATGTCAAGCGGGTTTGCCATGGCAACCGTGAGAACATCCTCTATCTTGAACAGGGGTATCAACTTGTAGCGGCGTGCAATTTTTTCCGGTACAAGCTCCAAAACCTCACGGTCTATGACATAATCCTTGAGGGTTATCTGGGGAATATGCATCTTATCCCCCATGAAGCTCGTAAGTTGTTCCTGTGTTATAAGCTTTGATTTTACTAATATGTTGGCCAGACTTTCATTTTCATGCTGTGCCGTTGTCTCGGCACTTTTTAATTGCTGTGCCGTTATCACACCCTCATCTATCAGTGTTTGTTTCAGTTTGTCCGGGAATGTAATATTCATGGCTGTTCCTTGATGATAGATACTGGATACTGGATACTAATAATTTTGTGTCGCTGTTGGAATAGATTAACCATAGTTATCATTGCTGATTGATGATTGAAAAAAATCCAAAGTGAAATACGTCAATTCAATAATCAATATTCAATTTTACATTTTCAAATATTTCTTCACCAACGCCACCAGCTCATCCATTTCAAAAGGCTTTGTAACATATTCGTCTGCACCGGTTTTCTCTCCCAGTTCGATATCGGTTTTCTGTGCTCTGGCTGTCAGCATTATTATGGGAATATGTTTATACGCTTCATCGAATTTGAGGAACCTGGCAATTTTGTAGCCGTTTATCTTTGGAAGCATAATGTCCAGAAGGATGAGATCAGGATTTTCTCTCTTGGCCCTAAGTAATGCTTCTTCGCCATCATTGGCCACCAGACATTCATATCCTTCAACTTCCAGCCTGAACTGAATAGGCTCTACAATATCTTTCTCGTCATCTACAATCAGGATTTTTTTCTTATCCATTTCGCACCCCTTTTTGATTGACTATTGACAATCGTCAGTCCTCGTGCCTTTTTCATTAGTTCATCCGCCGTAAACCCATCCTCTGGATAGGTTGCTACTGCTGAGATTAAGTTAATCTTCACAGATTTATTTATAAATGTTTGCTTAGAAAGCACTTCCTTTAGCCTGTTGTCCAGAGCATAGGCCCCTTCTTTGGGTGTATCAACCAAAATCATTATTACCCGACCCGTTGTTTGAGTTTGTATAATATCTGTGGTCCTACGAACAGTCTCTTGAATAAGCCGCTTAACGTTATCCATTAGCTTAAGCGCCTCTTCCTCCCCATAGGTTTCACTTAGATAATCAAATTCCTCTATTTTCAACATTATCAATGATAAGAGGGTATCCTTTTCTTTAGCCCTTTGAATTTCTCTATCCAGGCAATCTTTAAATGTTCTCCCAGGGCTATATATCGGCAGGGTAAAGATAAATTTAGAGCCTTTGCCCACCTCGCTTTCCACCCATATCTTCCCCCCAAGAACCTCAACCAGGCCTTTGACAATGGAAAGCCCTAATCCAGTCCCATTTGCTTCCCGGGTTAGCGATTCCTCAATCTGATAGAATCTGTCAAATACATTTTTTAAATTATCAGGGGAGATGCCTGTGCCGGTATCTGCCACAGAAATTTCCATTAAATCTCCGCTGGGTTCATAGCCTTTAGCTGAAACATTAATGTGCCCTCCTTGGGGAGTAAACTTGATGGCATTATCAAGCAGGTTAATAAATATTTGTTCCAGTTTATCCAAATCTCCATAGGCCTGTGGTAGATCAGATGGTATCTCTTTGTGGATGGATATAGACTTTTCCTTGGCCCTGTATATTAAAGAGGCTATTGCCATATCAAGAGGGGTGAACAACTCAAAGGGTTCTAATTCAATCTTTATTGTTCCTGATTCTATCTTAGAGACATCCAGGAGCTCACTGATAATGCATGACAATCTGCCGACATTCCTGTCGGCGTTGGAGAGAAATCTTCGCTGATCATCATTTATGGCCCCTGCGGTTTTCCCTAAGACTATATCAATTGCGCTTTTTATGGAGGTCAGGGGGGTTCTCAGCTCATGGCCCACCACAGATATAAATTCTGACTTCATGCGGTCTACCTCCTTCTCCCTGCTCACATCCCGGATGAAGCAGATGATGTTCATTCTATCATCCCTTTCATCCACAGATCCGCTGGAGGCCATATCGACCGGAAACTCCCTGCCATCCTTGCACATGGCCAGGAGCTCTCCTCGCCAGTATGTTTTTCTTTGAACAGAATGGGCAATCCTTTCCCATCCCTCATCTGCTTTCGGTTTGAGCAAGGCGCCTATTTTCATTGCGAGCATTTCCTTTTTTGAGTAGCCGAGTGCGCTTCTGGCCAGGGCGTTACATTGCATAATCCGGCCATCAAGGCTCACGATAAAGATCATAACGTATTTGGCGTCTTCCACAAGCCCTGCCAGGAGTTCCACATTTTTTTTTGCCTCATATATCTCGGTCATGTCCCGAAGAGAGGCGAGGTAGGCGTTTTTTCCCTCCCACATTATCTCTACCATACGCATTTCCACCACACTTCTCTTTCCATCTCTTTTATTGATATCAAGTTCCGATGTTTCTCCCGCAACCATAGGAAATCCGAAGGGCTCGCCTACCAATTCCTCTTCCTTTAAGGCCAGAAGGTTTTTACCAGCAGGATTGACGAAATGAATAATTCCATCTCGATCCGCAATGATGATGCCATCGGAGTTTTCTTGTATCATTGTTCTGAAGCTCGCTTCACTGGCCTGCAATGCCTCCTTGGCCCTTTCCTGTTCCGTTATATCATTAATCACAATGATGCTTGTAAACCGATCTCCATCCAGCGGCAGGATACTCAGCCCGACCTTATGCTCATTCAGACCTACAGGGGAATCCCCGATTATCCTCTTTGGCCTGTCATCCCTGGCTTTTATAAGTTCACTTACCCGATGGCGATCATCCCCGGCAAACAGTTCGACAAAAAGGGAACCCAACAGTTTTTCCTCGGGTATACTGATCAGGGAAAGGGCAAGGGGGTTGGCATAAAGAATTATTCCATCGGAGGTAATTTCTAAAATTCCTTCAGATATCCTCTCTAATATTACCTCAAAGTGTCTCTTAACAGAAAGCAGCTGCTTTGTAGCTATCCGGGGATAAATATTTTCGCTTCCGATCACTTCTCCTGACAGGCATCGTGAAGTGGCAAGATCGGGTTGATCGAGAACCCAGAGGATGCTTCGAGCCATTTGGTCAAACGGCCCTTTGGCAACGCATGCGTTAGCCCCCAATTCAGCGATACTTATCGGCTCCTCAATAAGAGTAGCGGAAAGAATAATAAGATAAGAACCTCTTAACCTCTGCATTCCCCGAATGACCTTGCACAGCTTCTTTCCATCGATACCAGGAACTACCAGGTCAATAAATAGCACTTCAGGGGTGTACGTCTTCAAGATATCCAAAGCATTGCCCCCGTCTTCGGCCGTAATAACCTGGTGCCCTTCTCTGGAAAGGATGTCCTTCATGAATTCAAGGATCATCTGATCGCCGTCGACCACCAGTATCTTTTTCTTAACGAGCATGATTGGACTTATTCCTTGAACAATTTGTCGATTCATTCTACTTCATCAGGGTACACGAAAACCCCCTTATCTTGCACACTGTAATGCCACGACACATCTCCCTGTGCCGTTGTCTCGGCACTTTTTAATTACTATGCCGTTATAGCCTTACAGAAAAATATTTTGGGGTTATTCTCATCCTGCCTGGAGACGAATTAAGGGAACAATAGTTGTGTGATACTGGAAACTTGAAACTGGAAACTTGATAAATGATAGAATTTTCTATTTCCCGGAATTTAGTTTCCAATTTCCAGTTTCGAGTTTCCAGTTCAATATTCAATCAACAATCGCCAATCGTCAATACGGTTTCTTATGACTGAACCTCAAATTTCCAGCCCATAATTTTTTTTATGGCGGATACCAGTTCCTCTGTGCTTAACGGTTTTGCTATAAAGTCACAGCCTGCTATTTTTTTCCGCCTTTCCATGCCAAGATCATGTTGGGTAACCAGGGCCGTATGAAATATGACAGGTATTTTGTCGGTTTCAGGATCGTCCCGAAGCTCTACAATCACATCGTCACCGGACATTTCGGGCATATACAGGTCCAGCAACACCAGATCCGGTTTTTCCGAGCGAGCCAACATAATTCCCTTTTTGCCACTGGTCGCTGTTATCACTTTAAATTCCCCGGTACTCTCCAGATCTTCCTTGAAAAAGAAGCAGAAATCTTCTTCGTCATCAATCAAGAGTATCTTTTTCCTGTTCGTTATATTGATACTTTTTTCCGGTATCCTGGATTGTGGCAATTTAACAGTAAATCTTGTCCCCTTATTGATTTTACTTTCCACATCAACACTGCCCTGGTGCCGGTCCACGATTAAATCCACCATACTGAGTCCAAGTCCTGTGCCCTTGCTTAATTTATTCCCGGTAAAAAAAGGCTCAAATATCCTTGGCAATACATCTTTGGGAATGCCCTTTCCGGTATCTTCAATTTCAACAACAGCCATTTCATCACCCACTTTAAGATCATTGCCTGTTATGCGACCGGCCTTGCTTCCTATCTCCGGGAAGGCCCTTATTTTTAATTCCCCTCGGTTTGGCATGGCATCGAGTGCATTGGTAAAAAGATTGATGAATACCTGCTGAAGCATATTTTTATCCGCTTTCACTGTTATGGGCTCTTCCGGATAGTCTCTTTCTATTTTTATCTGATTGAAATTGGGACTGTTCTTTATAGCGCTTACCGATTCATCCAACAGATTGCAGAGATCTAGGGATTCAAATGCAAATTCAGACATTGCACAAAATCTCAGGAAATCACAAATAATTTTGTCTGCTATATGCACAGCCCGTTTTATCTTGTCTATGGATACCCTGGATCTTTCTTCCTGGGGTAACGTCTTACTCAGATATCCCACACCCGCCAAAACAATTCCCAAATGATTTCTGATTTTATGGGCAAACGCCTCCGCTAATTGACCCAATGCAGGTATCTCCTGGCTTTGTACACATGGCTTTTGAACGTCTTCAGGTTTATCGGGACTATTCATTATATGGTCCTTCCTAAAAGGTTGAGGTATGGTAACAGGGGTGTGAATCACGGCTGTTGGCAATATGAAAGTTCATTTTCGTCTGCGTTACGTATTCAGCTTTGGGGAAAAGGTGTCAGGGGATATGTAGGTTTCAGGTGTCAGGTTTCAGGAATGGTGAACAGAGGCGCTGGCACCTGACACCTGACACCTTAAGATATTGAACAAAAATGGGATTAATCCGCCAAAGTTCGGTGGCGGATTAAAATTCCATATATATATACGGCGATTCTCACCACCCCACAAGATACCCCTGCTTAAATGTTCAATTCCCGAGGTATTTCTTGATCACTTCCTCAAGCGTCTCCATTTCAAAAGGCTTTGTAACATATTCGTCTGCACCGGTTTCCTCGCCAAGCTCTATATCCTTTGCCTGTGCCCTGGCCGTTAACATGATGATAGGAATATGTTTATATGACTCATCGAACTTCAGGAGCCTGCAAACTTTGTAGCCATTCATCTTGGGCATCATAACGTCCATGATAATAAGGTCCGGGTGTTCCTTCTTTGCCTTTAAAAGGGCGTCTTCACCGTCATATGCCTCTATACACTCAATGTTTTCAAGTTCCAGGGAAAATTTGATGGTCTCTACAATGTCCGCCTCGTCGTCGACAATAAGCACTTTTTTCTTTTTCATGGACTTTATTCCTTTGTTAAAATATGTTTGATTATCACAAATCAATTGCCTCGCAGATTTCCTTTTGCCCGTGTTGTATTATGATCTTTGCGGCACCAAGGAAATCTCTCAGTGTTCGGCCGTCCTCCGGAAAAGCAAACGGCCCCAGAATGTCCGGAAGCCCCCCATCGGAAAGGGGCCAATTTTGAGCAAAAGCCTTTTCAAGCTTTTCTCGCACCATTATGGCCTGCGGCTTGGGTGTTGATGCCAGAATTATTATCAACCTTTTAAAGCTCGGTTGGCAGATGAAACAATCTTCGCTCCGGCGAATGATATTACGGCTGAATTTCTCAAGTTTTTCCAGAAGATGCGGATCCAACGATTCCCCCTGACTGAAACCTATTCTCAGCAATGAGAAAGGAGGGGACCCCATATATTGCCGGATCTCCGTTTCCAAGGTGTTACTGTCGGCGGTTTGTCTCGAAAAGACCGGCAGGGTGAAGAAAAAGCGACTCCCTTCACCGGCTTGGCTCTCTACCGAAATCTTTCCCCCCTGTGCCGCTATTAACTCTTTGACAATGCTAAGGCCGAGTCCGGTCCCTTCGTTTGTCCGACCCATAGAACCCCCGACCTGAACAAATTGATCAAAGATCCGCTTTTGATCGTCCGGCGAAAGACCAACCCCCGTATCCGTCACACTGACCTCAATCCATTGATGATTGATGCCCCGGTTAAATCCCCAAAGGGCTTCCGCAACAGCGGAAATTGAACTGGGTAAAATTGATGATTGATGATTGATTTCTTTCAATGATTCCTGGATGAAACCGGACCTTGCTTTCAAATCGTCATTCATCCCCGATAGATCGGAATCTACACCCTGCTCCGGCAATAGACAATCGACAATCCGTGCGCTTACGCATATGCCGCCCCTTTCAGCGGTGAATTTCAGGGCATTGCTCATGAGATTATACAGTATCTGGTCAACCCGATCTTGATCCGCGTATACTGTGGGCAGTCCTTTAGGACAATCCGTCTCCAGTGTCTGGGCTTTAGCATCTGCCTGGGTTTTAAATGTGGCGATTGCCTGCTGAATAACGCTAATCAGATCCACCTCCGAGAGGTGAATTTCTGCTTTGCCTGCCTCCAACTTAGCTAAGTTAAGAAGATCATTGATTATATTGGCCAGCCGGTCAATATTGCGAACCGCCATGGTCAAAAATCGCTCCTGGTTCTGATTGAGTGCTCCCGCTTTTCCGCTCGCCAGGATATCAATGGCATTTTTGATGGAGGTCAGCGGGGTCCTGAGTTCATGAGAGGCAACAGCAATAAAATCCGTCTGCATCTCGTTAAGTTTTTTTAGCTTTTCATTGAGTTGAATCAATGTTTCTTCGGCATTTTTGATTGTGGTAATGTCGAAAAGGGATATGAAGTGGGCAGATTTCCCTCTCCAAGTTTTTTCCACTGAGCGCATTTCCACGATTCCTCTTTTCCCACCTTTCAGGAGAACCTCCATCTCAATAGTGTCATCTGTCACCACAGGATAGCCGAACATGCTACCCACGAACTCCTCTGCGCTCTTGCCAAAGAGGGATTCTGTGGCGGGGTTGACAAACTGTACTATACCAGAGTCATCTACAATGATGATGGCACCGGGGGTTTTTTGGATAATCGCATATAAGCTTTCTTCACTAGCCCGCGTCGCCTCCTGTGCTCGCTTGCGCTCGGTAATGTCTCGAATAATACCGCAATAGAATCTTCCATCTTCTGTGCTCCATGTGTTACAAGAAATTTCCAAAGGAAGATCACTGCCGTCTTTCTTCAGACCGTGTAATTCTATCGTCTTTCCGGCATAGCGAAACTCGCCCTTTGAAATTGTACGCTCCATCTCCTTTTGATGAACCTCCCTGTATCGTTCAGGCATCAAGATGCTCAGCGGTTGGCCCAACACTTCTTTTTCCTCATAACCAAACATTCTTCGTGCACTCTGGTTCCATGAAATAATGTTCCCGCTGTCATTAGATAAAATAATGGCGTCTCGGGCCGACTCCACCACGG
>Ga0315534_1000935_pt1 | contig 20543 bp, 15 predicted proteins | sample SalMarSW160240MG_FD_203094 | JGI IMG/M metagenome (GOLD analysis project Ga0315534, IMG submission 203094) | Salt marsh sediment microbial communities from the Plum Island Ecosystem LTER, Massachusetts, United States - Salt Marsh Sediment SW1602-40 ... | reverse complement strand
TTTACTCCTGCAAGAAAAATATGTTCTGCTTTTTCGCGGTTATTCATTGAACTGGTAATGAAAGATTAAAATAGACAAAATATTATAATAAAAACAATGAGGATATCCATATAGATATAAAAACTACAATTCCCATAACAAACGTTGAAGATGAGTATACTCTCAGTGTCGTATTAAGGTCGAGTTCAGAAAAATTGGAAATGACCCAGAAGTACGAGTCGTTGGCATGAGAAACAAACATTGAACCTGCACCCATTGAGAGCATTGTGAGCATACGGCCCGTTTCAGAGTCAAGTCCGAGTACTCCCAGCATCGGCAGAACAAAAGAAGCTGTTGTTATGATGGCAACTGTTGATGAGCCCTGGGCAGTTTTCATAACAGCTGCAATAATAAATGGAATTATAAGTCCGGCACCGGTACTGGCAAGAATTTTCCCGGCTTCTTCACCTATACCCGTAGCTTTGATAACCATTCCAAACATACCGCCGGCCGCGGTGACAATCAGTATCGGTCCGGCTTTTTCTATTGCATCAGTGAAAACAGAATTAACTGTATTAATTGTTATTTTCTTAAGTAAAAACAGGCCAAGACCTGCACCAATAGCAAGGGCAAAGACAGGTTCTCCTGGAAATCGCAATATCCTGTAGACCAGGCTGACATGTTCTTTGTCAAAAAGAAGTATCAGTGACTTCACCGAGATGAGCAGCAGAGGAACCGCAATAGGAAGAAATGACACTAAAGCCGACGGAAGGATTCCCGTTGTCTCCTGTTTACCAGGAATAATTTCCGTGGCAGGCTGGTAATTCTTGTTCCTGATCATTAATTTGCTCCAGAACCAGGCGCTCAAGGCTCCGGGGACAGCAAAGAGGATCCCGGCAATTATAAGGTTTCCGACATTCACATCAATAATACCGGCTGCAGCCAGGGCTCCCGGATGAGTGGGTATGAGACAATGAACCGAATAGAGCGAGGTGGCCAGAACAGTCGCCATTAAGGGCATTGCAATTTTCGACCTGAAGCTGAATGATTTTGCCAGTCCGCTCAGAATAATAAATCCCGAATCGCAAAATATGGTTAATCCGGTGATAAATCCTGTTATTCCCAGAGCCTGTGCGCTCCTCTGTTCTCCTGTCTTTGATAAAATATAATTTGCAATACTTAAAGTGGCCCTGGTTTTATCGAGAATGATTCCTATCATGGCCCCGAAGATTATTAAAAATCCTATTGAAGCCATCGTACTGCCAAAACCCTCTTTTATTGTACTGACAATTGTGTCGGCAGGTAATGTTGCGAAAGCCAGGAATACTGAGACAAGAAAAAGTGCAACAAAAGCTTTCAGTTTAAGCTTTGATGTAAGAAGAATAATTGCAATTATGCTGACCCCTACAAGTACGGAAACAGTTATCAGGCTCATAAATCATAACTTTACGGCCATGTAAGATAATATTAATAATGATAATAAACCAGATGCATTTCGATTGAGAATTATTCTCGGCTCCTGCATTCCTGTGATTTAATTTCTGAAATTGTTGAATTACCCGAAGAACAGATAAGCCACAAGTATGGCTGTCATTAATCCGACCAGGTCGGCAAGCAGGCTGCAACCTACTGCATATCGTGTATTTTTAATACCAACAGAACCAAAGTACAAAGCTATTATATAAAATGTGGTATCGGTGGTTCCCTGCATTGTACAGGCCAGGCGCCCAATAAATGAATCAGGTCCGTAGGTAGTCATCGCATCCACCATTAATCCCCTGGCACCGCTCCCGCTGAGAGGTTTCATAAATGCTACCGGCAGAGCTCCTGTGAATTGTGTGTCGAAACCAAGCCATGCAAAGAATGCAGCTATTCCGGAAATAATAAAATCCATGGCACCAGATGCCCTGAATATGCCAATGGCCACCAGGATAGCCACAAGAAACGGGATGATCTTTATTGCAATAGAAAATCCCTCTTTTGCACCTTCAATAAAGGCATTATACACATTGACCTTTTTTACCAGTGCAAGGACGATAAAGACCGTTATTATAAGTATCAAAATAAAATTAGCTGCAAATGTTGAAATTGCTGACACCTGTTCTTTCGGCAGGCTGCTGAAATAGAGTATTATACCTACGATAATTGCTGTCAGTCCGCCGAGATATGCAAGTACAACCTTATCGAAGAGATTAATTTTCTGCATAACAGCCACACCTATCAAACCCGCTACTGTTGCAAAGAAAGTCGATATCAGGATAGGTATAAAAATATCGGCAGGATTGGCAGCTCCAAGCTGCATTCTGTAAACAATAACACTTACCGGGATAACAGTAAGTCCTGAAGCATTCAGGACAAGAAACATGATCTGAGCATTGGAGGCAGACTCCTTATCAGGATTCTCTTCCTGCATCTCTTTCATGGCTTTAAGCCCGACGGGTGTTGCAGCATTATCAAGGTTCAGCATGTTTGCTGCAATGTTAAGCATTATCGATCCATAAGCGGGATGTCCTTTTGGTAATCCTGGAAAAAGTCTTTCAAACAAAGGTCCCATTGCCCTGCCAAGGATCTTTACTACCCCGCCTTTTTCTCCTACTTTCAGCAATCCCATCCAGAGTGTCAGGGCACCTGTCAATCCCAGTGATATCTCGAAACCGATTTTTGCATTATCAAAAACTGCATTGACGAGGTCGTTGAATATCTGTGTATTACCAGTAAATAAAAGTTTTCCGAGAGCAACAAGGAATCCGATGAGAAAGAAGGCAATCCAAATGTAGTTTAAGGCCATAGGATAAAATTGATCGACTAAGATAATTATTAAAGATAAAAGACAAAAGGCTAAAGATAAAAGTGGAAAGTTCAAAGATATTTCTGGCTTCAAGATTGCCCCGACGCTACGGTCGGGCTTGCCCTGACAAACGCAGTTTCGTCAGGGATATTCGCTTCGACATGATTGCACGACATATATGTGTATTTATGGTTTTTATTACATTTGTTAAAACAATACTATTACTATGGCCAGGTTTACCAGAATTGATGTTATAAATAAAATATTGGGAACGGGGATAATTCCCATTTTTTATCATAATGATCCTGATATCTGCAGGAATGTTATAAAAGCCTGTTATGATGGAGGGATAAGAGTATTTGAATTCACAAACAGGGGTGATTTTGCCCATGATGTTTTCAGTGATCTCAGTAAATGGACTGAGAATGAAGTACCTGATCTTATTCTTGGCGCCGGATCGGTTGTTGATGCCGGAACCGCTTCACTTTACATTCAGCTTGGAGCAAACTTCATCGTCTCTCCCATCCTGAATCCTGACATGGCAAAAGTCTGCAACCGCAGAAAGATACTCTGGTCTCCGGGTTGCGGATCAGTGTCGGAAATAAACTATGCTGAAGAGCTTGGCGCTGAGATAATTAAAATATTCCCGGGATCATCTGTCGGAGGTCCGGAATTTATAAAAGCCGTAAAGGGACCATGTCCCTGGACAAACCTGATGCCTACGGGTGGAGTGGAACCTACAGAGGGAAATCTCAAGGCATGGTTTGATGCAGGTGCAGTCTGTGTGGGGATGGGGTCAAAACTCATAACAAAAGAAATTGTACAGGATAAAGACTGGAAAGAACTGACTAAACGGACTGAATCAGCAGTGAGGATAGCCGGGGAATTAAGAAGATGATCCTGGGTCCTGGGTCCTGGGTCCTGATAAATAAAGTAAAACCTTTAAATTATTTTAAAATCATGAGAAAGAGAATATTAAATGCTGTATGTATTGTGATTCTGTTAGGTCTAACCATACCTGCCGGATCACAGGATATTGTTCTTCCTGCGCCTGACAGGACTGGAGGAAAACCATTGATGCAGGCACTCAATGAAAGACAATCAACAAGGACTTTCACTGAGGGTGAGATTTCAAATCAGCAACTGGCTGAACTTTTATGGGCAGCATGGGGTATCAACAGGCCTGCTGACAAAAAAAGGACTGCTCCTTCCTCACGTAATATGCAGGAAATAGATGTTTACGTTTCGATGAAGAGTGGTTTATACCTTTATCTGGCCGAAACAAACACCCTGAAACAGATCCACAACAGAGATATTCGTTCACTGTGCGGCACGCAGGATTTTGTTGCAACAGCACCGCTTAATCTTATCTATGTGGCTGATATGGGAAAGTTAGGGAAAAATGAGGGAGATGAGATAAAAGAATCTGAGCTTCTTTCTTCATATGCAAATACCGGTTTCATTGCCCAGAATGTCTACCTCTATTGTGCATCTGCAAATCTTGGCTGCGTGGTAAGAGGCATGGTGCCCAAAGCTAAGCTTGCACCTGAAATGGCATTGAGGTCAAACCAGGTTATTATACTGGGGCATACGATTGGGGTGCCGGTGAAATAAACGGTGTGACGGTGCGACGGTGTGACGGTGTGACGGTGTGACGGTGTGACGGTGCGACGGTATAAAGGGCGCAAAGGTAAAGGAGAAGTCTTATAGTCGTGTTGTCATAATGTCGTGCAGTGTTTTTTAGCACAGAGTGATACAGAGTAACACTGATTAAGACACGGAGTAATGTCTTTTGTATACAACTACTCGATAAGAGTACTTTGCCCTTTGCCCTTTGCTCGTTTTCTCCTCTTCACGCCCTCTCCCACTCCCGCACTCTCGCCCTCCCGCACTCTCGCACTCCCGCACTCTCGCACTCACTCTTTAGTCTCCAGGTGCGCGATAGAGTTCTATGTTTGATATAACAGGACAGGCTTTTGATTTAGTGACAGTTACCTTAATCTTGCTGGCAAGGGTGACAGGAAACTTCCTTATTACCTTATTCCCTATTGTAGTACCATCTACAAGATGTATCCATTCTCCGTTATTATAAGCTTCAACTTTGAATTCCTGTACTCTCTGGCCAAGTTTTATATATTCCTGCAGCAGTATCCTGTTAACCTCGGTAACTGTACCAAAATCAATTATCAGTTCAGCAGTGAGCTGCTCATCTTTTGCTGCCCAGTATGTTTTATTGTTCCCGTCAACTGTATTTGAGGGTTTGAATTCTTTTCCCCTGGTATTTGATGCTGTAACTTTTTTACCTTGTGCAATATCAAACTCGAATTCCTTATCCAGGAGTTCCCTGAAACCCATCAGTGCCTTCACATCATTTTCATGTAACAGGCCTCTTGTGTCGGGAGGGACATTAAGCAGGAGATTGCTGTTCCGGCCCACGGAAGAATAATAAAGTTCCATGAGGTTTTCAGGAGATCGCACCAGGGTATCCTGATTCTTATGATAGAACCATCCCGGACGTATAGAAACATCAACCTCGGCAGGAACCCAGTATTGCCCGTCTTCATGTCCTGAACCCAGTATATGTGCAAAATTTCCGCCCGGGTACATATCATCCTTGTTTAACAGGCACCAGTTTGTCAGGCTTCCCATTCCTCTTTCATTACCAACCCACCTTACATCGGGTCCGGCATCGCTGAACATTACTGCATTTGGCTGCAATTCCCTGACTATCAAATGTGTGAACAGCCAGTCGTAATACGTTTTATTATCAATCCTCCTGGTTTCCCTGGCTCCGCCATAATATCCGTCACCTCCATTGGCACCATCGAACCATACTTCAAAGATGTTGCCATAATTTGCTAAAAGTTCGGTAAGCTGGTTCCTGTAGTAGGTTAGATATTCCGGCGTGCCATAAATTGCACTGTTACGGTCCCAGGGTGAAAGGTAAATACCCAATTTCAATCCATATTCATCACATGCCTTCCGGAGTTGCCAGATAACATCGCCTTCTCCATTTTTCCAGGGGGAGTTCTTAACGGAATGTTCTGTGAATTCCGAAGGCCACAGGCAGAATCCGTCGTGATGCTTTGCAGTGATGATAATTCCTTTCATTCCTGCTTCACTTGCCACCCTTGCCCACTGTTTACAGTCAAGTTCTGTCGGATTGAATATTGATTCCTTCTCATCGCCATAACCCCACTCCTTGTCTGTAAATGTATTAACGGTGAAATGTACAAACATGTAATACTCCATATAATGCCAGGCAAGCTGCCGTTCTGATGGCACAGGTCCATAAGGTTCGGGAGGTGTAACCTTAGTACAGGATGAGAAAAGAATAATACTGATTAATGATAATCCTAGATTCTTCATAACGATTCAATTTATTATTCATTCTACTTTACCAGAAAGATCTTTTATCCTAATGTTACGGAATTTTACAACAGAACCGTGACCAAGAAAACCTATATGGCCTGTTTTGTTTTTTAGTCCCGGGTGATCTCTGTGATCCATCGTTCCATTATCCCTTGCATCTGCAATATCTCCATCCACAATCACGGTTCCGTTCAGAGTGACTTTTATCATTGTACCTTTTATAAATACCTCTTCATAGTTCCATTCTCCAACAGGGTTAAGGTAACCTCTTTTTGCAGGTATCACTCCATAAACTGAACCATGGTACTGGTATGGCTGCAGAGTTGCATAGACAGGAGCAGTGTTATCGAGGATCTGCAATTCCATACCCTGGTAAGCTGCATCACCTGTAAGAGGGGCTCTTATTCCAAGCCCGTTATTGGCTGCCGGCGTTAACTGAAATTCAAACCTGAAGATAAAATCGGAATACTCTTTGTCAGTATAGAGATTTCCTCCGCTACCCTCTTCAGGTTTAACAACAATTATTCCGTCTTCTGCAACATAAGCAGTCTTATCACCTGTCCAGTTATCAAGATTCCTTCCATTGAACAGAGAAACAAATCCTTCAGCTTTCTCTTCCGTTGTAAGGTTGTACTCTTTCTCTCTAATTTCTCTTACATATATATCCCTGAATCCCAGGTCGGTACCATGAGCCTGAAGTTCAATAGCCCCCTTCGGAAAGATGGGGATGCTGCGATCCCAGTAATTTTCCATAATCACATTATCCACGACAAGTTCTCCATTCAACCATACTGAAACATTCTCTCCAATCATAATTATTCTGAAAGTATTCCAGTCACCTATGGGGTTATCTGCCACCTTCAGTGGTTTTGACGGATTTTTCTGATTGTTATAGAGTCCTCCTGATCCGACCTGGGCTCCCGATTCCACTCGTGAAGTATCCCATATCTGGACCTGTGGTGAGCCCCTGAGATAAATGCCGCTGTCGCCTCCTTTTGATATTTTCCAGTCTACAAGTAATTCAAAATCACCATATTCCTTAATTGAGCAGAGGTTATCGCCGCTGCCGTTGAACCAGATACACCCATCTTTAACGGTCCAGTTACCTGAAACCCTTTTATCAGCCTCAGCCTGTTTTCTTGCCAGTTCAGCAGGCTTCATCTTAGCTCTTGCTACAGGGTCTTCAACCAGGCCCTGCCATCCGGTGAGATCTTTACTGTTAAACATCGGAACAAATCCCTCATCATCAGGCATGGTTTCAACGTATTTGCGAATCATTTCCCTGTCATAGTCGCTCTCCTGATCTTGCAGCTTTAACATTGCTTTTTCCAGTATCTCTTTCACATTTGATCCATACATCCCTGTATTTTCCCCTGAAGGCGGAAGAGCTATATTCATGGTTGCCCTGGCCGCCACAGAAGCTGTTGAAGGATCATCAAGATAATGTGCAACAAAGAATAGCGACTGGTATGTTTTAAGCCGTCCCATTTGACCAAGAATTGCATTTTTTCTTTCGGGAGTAAGAGCGTATGGCATAATCTTCCGGTAAAGAAGAAACTTCTGTTCATCAGGCAGGTATGCTGATCGAATCTGCCTGACATAACCATTAAATGCCGGCTCTTCATATGTTTTATTTCCTGATGCACAGATCTCATATAAAGCTGATGATGCTGAATAATCATTCCATGAGGTAAGGGTATTAAAACATATTTGTCTTATTCCGGAAGTACCATTCTCAAACTCTTTCAGCACAACAGCCAGGGCATCTCTCCCCCCTGTCTTTGCAAGTACGGGAATAAGTTTTTCACGATCTGAACCTGATGTCAGTGCTTGAAGGATTATCTGGGAACGTTTTTCCGGATCGGGTATTTGTCCGGCGGCTACTGCAATAGCATTCTGAATATCAGACACATAACCTTCATTTTCACTCTTAAACAACAGGTTCACCAGCTCGTCCTGGTCTCCTGGTCCTGCCAGGCTGGCAAGAGCCTTGAAGGCAACTGCTCTGACTTCTTCATCTGCCGCTGAAGTATATGGAAATATTACTTTGAAAAATTCAGGATCTTTTCTCCGGGCCAGCAGTTCAATTGCACTTTTTTTTGCTGCATTTGGACCCTCTTCCAGTACATTTTTAATCAGAGGCATCTCTTTGTTTCCAGCCAGGCTCTTCAAAGCTGTCAGGGCTGCATCCTGATCCGAAGGAGATTCGAATTCCATCATATATCCGATAAGCAGGGGTATTGCCTCTTCATCGCCTGCTTTAATAAGGGCCTGGGCAGCAGCACCTCTCACTGCAGTATCCTCATGAATGAGAGAAGCTTTAATCAAAGGTAATGCCTTTTCATCTCCAAGCCTGCCCAGCATATTAATGATCTCAGGCTTAGCAGCGGGTATTGCCTTTGGGAAGTACTTAATCCATGTATCAGTTGCTTCATTTCCCATGATGTAAGCCGACATGTTTATTGCCGCATTCCTGTAACCTGCATCGGGATGTGCTGCAGCTTTCAAAATATATGACATTGCATCTGCTCCATGGAACATAACATAGGTTTCAAGAGCTGCAGATTTGGTATGCATATTCAGCCTGTCATTACATTTGCTGATTAGAAGCTTACATATCTTGTCCATTATTTTTATATCGCCGTAAGCTGCAGTGTGTTGTGCATAAACAAGCAAGGCTGAGGCAGCCCCGGTCCTCTCCCAGCGGAACTGTACCTTTTTCGCCGCATCCATCAGAATAAAATAGGCTTCATTACTCCGGCTCCTGGCAAGGGCATTATAAGCTGAAGCTTTAATATCAGGATCATCTGATGACGTCCATGAAATATATTCATTGACCGCAATTTGAGAGTTCATTGCTGCCAGGGCGTTCATTACTGCAGCGGCACATGGAAGTTCCATATTCTTAAGTGATTCGGCGAGAAAATTTTCTGCAGTTTTTCCTCCTATCGCTGTTATTGCTGCTACAGCAAAATTACACATCTGCTTATCAGTAATGTAGGGATTCAATGCTTCAACTGATTTATCTTCCCCGATAAGTTGAAGTTGTTTTATAAAAAAGTCCTTTACCAGATAGTCATTTTGCTGTGATATGTATGAAATACAGATATCTTCCCAGAGAGATTTTTCATTTTCCATGCTCTCCTGCGACAAATACCTTGACAAAGACTCTACGGCAAACCTTGGTTTTGTATCGTCACCGGTACCGGGAGGTATTATCTGGTCACAGATTTTCTTTATCCCCTCCTCACCGAGTGACAGCATATCTCCCATGAGTTTATCTGTATGTTGAACATCACTGGCGGGAAGCTGTGCCAGAAGATCAGCAATTTTTGTCTCCAGGGTTCTTTTATCCTGCGAAAAAGCCATTGAAGAGAGCAGTAGCAAAGAAATAATACTTATAGAGAAGCTTTTAATTTTCATTTTGTAATATTTTATTGTTTAGCATCTAAACAAAATCAGATTTTCCAGGGATTGCGCATTGGTTGATTGATAAGCCGGTTAGCGGCCTCATCATCACTAAACTGCTGTAATACAGGATTATAATTTAAATTCCTGCCCAGCCGGAGGGCTATAACACCAAGATTAACTATTGAACATGATCTATGACCATTGGCTTCGTTGAGTGCAAATTTTTTTCTTGTCATCACCGACTCGGTAAACTTTGTTACCTGTGGTTCAGGATCGGGTAACGAGTTAATCAGTTTATCCAGATCTTTAATATCCGATCTGAAGCCTTTGAACACCTTTCCGTTGGGACCCTCGACATATGCAGCATTTTTGTCGCGGTTTTCGCCATCAAGAATAATCTTGCAGCCGTCATCATAGGTATATGTTATCCTGCGCCATGTACCAACAGCATCGTAATGCTGCTGTGGTGCATCTATTTCAACTGAAATGGGGCCGGTATTATCTTTTCCAAGAAGATATTGCACTGGGTCAAGATAATGTTGTCCCATATCACCAAGTCCTCCTCCGTCATAATCCCAGTATCCCCTGAACTTTGAATGGACACGCTCAGGGTTGTATGGCTTATATGGTGCCGGACCGAGCCAGAAGTCATAATCCAGCTCATCAGGAACAGGTTCAGGGTGCAGGTTATGCTGGCCGGTCCAATAGAATTTCCAGTCAAAGCCTGTTATACCGCTGACTGTTACCTTAAGAGGCCAGCCAAGAACACCGCTGTCAATAAGCTTTTTAAGCGGCTTGACAGTGGTTCCAAAGCCATAGAACTGATCATCAAACCTGAACCATGTATTAAGACGGAAAATTCTTCCGTATTTCTGTACAGCTTCGACTACTTTTATCCCCTCGCCTATCGTACGTGTCATCGGCTTCTCGCACCATATATCCTTACCTGCTTCAGCGGCTGTTTTTGCCATTATCCCGTGCCAGTGAGGGGGTGTGGCAATATGGATTATATCGATATCATCCCGTGCTATCAGCTCACGAAAATCATGGTGCCCGTCTATATTACCTCCGGCCAGGGCAATTGCCTCGTCGAGGTGGTTCCTGTCAACGTCGCAGACGGCAAGCAACCGTGTACCTTCATAACCAAAATGACCACGGCCCATGCCTCCTACTCCAATAATACCTTTTGTAAGCTGGTCAGAAGGAGCAGTATAGCCCCTTCCTCCAAGCACATAACGTGGTACTATTGAAATTGTAACTGCTGCAGCGGCTGTCTTCTTAAGAAAAGCACGTCTGCCTGATTTTGTGTTATTCATACTTTCTTCAGTGTGTATATGGATACAATAAACAGATAGATCATACAGAGGACAAGAAGTGACATTCCAATGGCAACATTGCTCATGTCACTTATCCATCCTATCATTAGTGGGATTACTGCCCCGCCGCTGATTGCCATCATTACCAGTCCTGATATTTCATTGCTTCGTTCCGGAAACTTTCCTATTGTTATGGAAAATACCAGAGGCCATATGTTTGCTACGGCAAGGCCAATAAGAAATACAAGCACCCATGCCATGAATGTGGATTTAACAAATATTATCATGACCAGGCATAAAATACCAAGTAATGAGGTCCATATAAAGAATTTATGCGACGAGAGCTTTGTGAGCATGATAGCGCCGGCAAAAGTGCCAAGCATACGGCCCAGGAAATACACGCTTCTGCCTGATTCGGCAGCAATCTGTTCAATACCAAAGTGTTTGATAAGATACTGCCCTGAATTTGAATTGAATCCGACATCAACACCAACAACCACAAAGATAGCAATCACCATAAGGAGTATATAGTTATTGCCCAGCAGTCTGAAAGATGAGGAGAGTGATGGTTTAAAATCCTGCTTTGATTCCTCAATTTTAACCGATCCAAGCCATATTACAGTAAGGATTGATACAATCCCAAAAACAAGGAACATGAGTTTCCAGTCGCCGAATTTTAAGGCAAAGAAAGCTGCTGCCGGAGCACCAATCATAGAACCTATTGCTTTTACAAACTGTGAGAAACTCAAAAAACTTGACCGTTTGTTTCCCGGTACGACATCCACCATGAGAGGGTTTGCAGAGACCTGGACAATTGTATTTCCTATTCCCAGGAGAGCGAATCCAATAAGCACCGTGGCAAATGAATAGATAAAAAATGGTATTAGTAAGCCCACTGCTGTTACTCCCATGCCTATATTCAGCATATAACGTTTCCCCAGGCGTGATTGCAAAACTCCTACTGGTACTGAGAGCAGTAGAAACCAGAGAAAGGCGGCGGAGGGTATAAGCTGTGCTATTGTTGCACTCAGGCTCATGTCAGCGCTTACACGGTCAACACCAATGCCCACCAGGTCAACAAAGCTCATGACAAAGAAGCCCATGAGCACAGGGGCGATTTTTGACAGGGTTATTTTTTGTGTGGTCATAATAAAAAGGTTCAACGTTACATTAATGGCAGAGCATGCTGCACCGATTTCCAGAAATCATCATTGAGGAGATAGGCACTGCCGAAGAGTGCGGCATCCTCCTTGAGTGTTGAAAGTTCGACATTGCAGGTACAATTCTCCTTTTTCAGCCTCTCTTCAAAGGCACCTCCGAAAAGATCATAAGCATATGATATATTCCCCCCCACCACAAGCATTTCAGCCTTGAATTTCTTAAGCCATGGAGCAAGAAACAGGCCCAGATCGTTTCCAAATTCAGTAAAAATATCTGACACAGATTTATCGTAAGAGGCCATCTCAGAAAGTTCTTTTACACCTGGAAGTTCTTTGCCGGTCAGGCTTTTATATTTGCCTAATAATCCGCGTGTTGAAAAATAATCATCTGCTATTCCGTTTTTATAGGGAAGGTGATAGACACAACCAAGTTTTGGAACCTCCGGTCCGTCGACAATAGGGATACGTTTGCTGATAAATGCAGATCCAAAACCTGTACCCAGGGTTACAGACATAGAACGATCGACATTTGCTGCCTTACCTATTACCGCCTCCCCGACAGCAAAAGCTGATACATCATTCATAAATCTGACAAGGAAATCATCATGGACATCCAGGCTGCTGGCAATTGCATCAGCAATATTGAAGCCATAGAGATTCTCATATTTAGCTACACCTTTTATATAACAGATACCCTTAACATAATCAAAAGGCCCGGGCATTGCGAATCCAATACCTTTAACTTTTTCAGCCGGGACCTTTTTAAGGGCATCCGCAAGTGCATTTGTCCAGGTGCCGATTATTACATTAGCATGGGCCTGGTTATTTACTGCGTTCTCCGATATAGTATCCTTCAGAACACTCCCCGAAGAAAGATCAACCGCGGCACAAGTGATATGGCTCCCTCCTATATCAGCACCAATAGCAAAATTTTGTTCCATATAATTATATTGTAATTGGGTTTAAAATTATCGTAATACCGGCTTTGAAAATATTCAAATTTGTTGTCACTGCAAAATATATATCCGTAAATATGTTATCTGTGAGAATTCTTACTTGAATAACAACCTGATTTTTTTCATATTTAATTTGATTTAATTACTATAATTGTAAAAAAATTATATTTCCGTTCATTATTACGCTTACTCCTGTAAAATCTTATTTAAAAATATATTAACAGATTAATCCATGCCAAAAGTAACAAAAGAAGATGCGCTTCTCTATCATAGCAGAGGCCGTCACGGGAAAGTGGAAGTAATACCGACAAAGCCTTATAGTACACAGTTTGACTTAAGTCTTGCATACACTCCGGGAGTAGCTTATCCATGTCTTGAGATAGAAAAGAATCCTGAAGATGTTTACAATTTCACAGCCAAGGGAAATCTTGTTGCTGTAATCTCGAACGGAACAGCAGTACTGGGGCTTGGTGATATCGGGGCCATGGCGGGAAAACCGGTAATGGAGGGCAAGGGCCTCCTGTTCAAGGTCTTTGCAGACGTGGATGTATTTGATATTGAAATTGATGAGAAGGATCCTGATAAGCTTATTGAAATTTGTGCAAAGATAGCACCTACATTTGGCGGCATCAATCTTGAAGATATCAAGGCACCCGAGTGCTTTGAGGTAGAGGCAAGGCTTAAAGAAATGCTTGATATACCGGTATTCCACGACGATCAGCACGGCACTGCTATAATATCCGGGGCCGGACTCATCAACACGCTTGAGATAACCGGTAAAAAAATTGATGAGATTAAAATAGTGGTTTGCGGTGCTGGAGCAGCAGCTATCTCATGCTCAAGGCTTTATCTTGCCCTGGGGGTAAAGAAAGAAAATATAGTCATGGTTGATTCTAAGGGTGTCATAAACAGCAAAAGAAAAGATTTGAATAAATACAAACAGGAATTTGTGACCGACAGGGATATTGACAGCCTGGCCGAAGCAGTTAAGGATGCTGATCTTTTCCTGGGACTCTCTGTGGCAAATATGCTGACTAAAGAGATGCTTGCCACTATGGCTCCGGAACCTGTCGTTTTTGCAATGGCCAATCCTAATCCGGAGATCTCATATGAAGATGCAATGGCAACCAGGGATGACCTGATCTTTGCAACAGGCAGATCGGATTATCCAAACCAGATAAATAACGTACTCGGATTCCCATTTATATTCCGTGGTGCTCTCGATGTAAGGGCTTCAACAATAAATGAGGAGATGAAGCTGGCAGCATCAAAGGCCCTTGCAGCCCTGACAAAAGAACCGGTTCTGCCTTCAGTACTTAAAGCATATAATATTGATAACCTTGCATTTGGCAAAGATTATATCATCCCGAAACCACTTGATCCGAGACTTATTTCATGTGTGGCATCGGCAGTAGCTAAAGCTGCTATGGATACCGGTGTGGCAAAATTTCCGATAAAAGACTGGGATGCCTACAGGGACACTCTTGACAAACGATTAAGCGATCATATTAAAAAGATCGGGGAAGTAAATATATAAGACCCCCGGGTTATAATATTTTTTTATTCTGTTTCCGTTCCGCGATCTGCCTGCCTATCTTCTTCTCATACATGGAAACAATGAGATCAGCGCATTCATATATATTGAATGAGAACCGGTTGATTGTTACATCAAAGAGGAAATCGATGTTCACCGATTTCTTTTCGAGGAATGTGGTTATGAGGTTATGACGTCTTTCGTCAGTATCGACAATATATTCCTCAGCTGCCTCTATTTCCATCTCCTTCTTTTTCATCACATTATCTACTCTCCAGTAAAACGGGGCTATCAGTCTTACATGAAGTGAATCTACAATATTACGGGTTATAGAGACTCCTCCCCTGCCTACAAGAACAACATTTCCCTCTTTGCAAATTGCCAATACTACATCTTTGATGGCTTTTTTAACCCTTTCATCACTAACAAAACCCCCGGAGAAAGCCATGATCATCTCCGACATATTGGTAAGCTCCATCCCCTTGTAATAATTTTCTACCCGTTGTGAATCGGTATTCAGCTCTTTTGCAATGGCATAGATGATATCTTTATCAACCCACCTCCACTTATTGGTACCGGTTCTCCGGTTCATGTTATCCACAACATTTTCAGCAATCTGCCGGGCATCACATCCTGTCTGACGTGATATTGTTATTACCGGTCCTTCTTCCATTCCGGTATTGCTAAGGATCGATTCCCTGTACCGGCCATCAAAATAATCAAAGAATTTTTCCATAATGCCTGTCTCCTTTTCTTGATGTAAACTTAAAGAAGCTGAAAAATATATCCTGTTAATAACTCAAAATAAGTAACTTATCCCTCATGTCAAACGGATGGGAAAATCATTGTTCCCAGTCTAATTCCCGAGGAATTAATACCGTTAAAAATTACAAAAAAAAAATGAAACCGGAAAATATTTTTACCTGACGCAACTTTTAACCTCACTGCAATATCTTTCTTAAGTAAGGGGGTATAACAGATTTCAAACGGCCTGATTTTTGTTGGAAATATTATACAAATATGAGAAGGTCAGTTATATATATTACAATTTTGTTACTTATCGTTGTGTTGGCTTCAGGATGTAAAAAGAGTGATTTTTCAACCAGCGGTCAGGTGATCCTTTTTCAGTACGATCACGTCCGGGGAATTAATCATCATGGTTTTATCATTGATAATGAAGGAAACGTTTTTACATACAATACCGATGAAATGAATTTCCCTGACAGGGATCTGGAAATACTCCAGGACAAGGCTGATGAATACCTGGGCCAATGTGAGTTTTCAGGCATAAAAATTGCCGGTGAAGAATTATTAAAATATGCAAGATATATTGAATATATAGCATCAAGCAAAGTAACAGCTCCCCGTGACACACGTGATGATACAGGAACTATAAGGTTCATCTGCTACCAGTTTGATGAAAGCTCGGGTTTATACATTGGCCAACTGATCAAGATGAAGGGTGATTATACCAGGGAAAATCTCAATTTCCACTCAAGAAAAATCTCATCATGGATGAGAGAAATCGGAAGAGAATTATCGATTGAATAATTTATTACAACAAATGCCCTCGCTTCATTCTTTATTTTTAAAAGAATAACAACACTTTTCTTGAATATTATTTCGATTTTTTTATCTTTACTCAATTCTATTTTAATTTCTCAAATTATTTAATTTATGCACTATGGGCGAATCCATTTTTTCCAAACCTGAAATAATCTGGTTCATTATTGGACTTGTTCTCTTACTCCTGGAGCTTGTTATGCCGGGATTTGTGATTTTCTTCTTTGGTATAGGGGCCTGGGTTACAGCCCTTTTATGTCTGTTCACCGAACCGAATATCAACATCCAGGTTATTGTTTTTGCAGTAAGTTCAGTTCTTACTCTTCTTCTTTTCAGAAGAATGATAAAGAATAAGTTCCTTTACAACAAGGATGACAAGTCTGAAGCCGTAGAGGATGAATTTACAGGGAAAGAGGCTATTGCGGTTGATGATTTCGGGCCTGGTAAAACTGGTAAAGTAGAATTTAAAGGTACATCATGGAATGCAGAATCGGGATCGGATGTAAAAGCAGGCCAAAGAGTTACAATAATAGAAAAGAAAAGTATCAAATTAAAAGTCGAACCTAAAAACTAGTGACATGACAGGATCAATTACCTTCATACTTATTGGTGCAATCCTTCTCGGATTCATCCTTATTGCATCAATGATAAAAGTTGTTCCACAGAGGACAGCTATCATTGTCGAGAGACTGGGTAAATTCAGGGCTGTTTATACAGCCGGATTCCAGGTACTTATACCTTTTATTGACAAGGTCAGATACAGGCATACGCTGAAAGAACAGGCTATTGATGTTGCATCACAAATCTGTATCACACGAGACAACATAGCCGTTGAAGTTGACGGTATCCTTTATCTCCAGGTGCTGGATCCTCAAAAAGCTTCATACGGAATTGATAATTACCGTTTTGCATCTATACAGATCGCACAAACAACAATGAGGAGTGTAATAGGTAAGCTTGAACTCGACAAAACTTTCGAAGAACGTGAAACAATAAATTCCGCAATAGTGGAGGCAGTTGATAAGGCCAGTGACCCATGGGGTGTTAAGGTAGCACGTTATGAGGTTAAAAATATTTCCCCGCCGCAGAGTATCAAGGACGCAATGGAAAAACAGATGAGAGCAGAGAGGGAAAAGAGGGCCACTATTGCCGAATCGGAAGGAGCCAAACAGGCCAAGATAAATGTTGCTGATGGTGATAAGCAGGAGCTTATTAAAAAATCTGAAGGAGAAATGCAGAAACGTATCAATGAAGCGGCCGGCCGTGCGTCGGAAATTGAGCAGGTGGCAAAAGCAACAGCTAATGGATTGAGGGCTATTTCTTTAGCTATATCAGAAGAAAACGGATTAAATGCAGTCAACCTGAGGATCGCTGAACAATATCTGAAAGCTTTCGGCAACCTGGCAAAGGAAAATAATACTCTTATATTGCCTTCAAATCTGTCAGATATAGCAGGTATTGTTGCTACAGCCACATCAGTATTTAACGAAACGAAGGATAAGAAAAAATAGCCTTTTTACCCCCCTGGGGGGTCATACCGCTTCATATTCTGTCCTTGAAATGATCTCATTCTGAAGGTCTTCGCCAAGATCATTGAAGTAATCACTGTAACCGGCAACCCTCACAATCAAATCGCGGTATAGCTCCGGGTGTTTCTGGGCATCACGCAATGTGTCAGCATTTACGACATTGAACTGGACATGATGGCCGTCGAGGGCAAAATAGCTTCGTATAAGTGCTGTAAGAGAGTTGTAACTCTCTTCATCATCAAAAAACTGAGGTGCAAATTTCTGGTTCAGCAGGGTGCCGCCGGTACGGAGATGATCTATTTTTGAAGCTGATTTCATAACCGAGGTTGGTCCCTGTTTATCAGCTCCCTGGCTTGGTGAAATACCTTCTGAAAGGGGTTTAAATGCTTTGCGGCCGTCAGGAGTGGCCCCAATCACACTTCCAAAGTAAACATGCGAAGTGGTTGGAAGCATATTTATCCTGTGTACACCACCCCTGGCATCGGGCCTTCCATTTACTGCATCATAATAAATCTCAAACACTTCAACTGCATTATTGTCAGCATAATCATCATCATTTCCATATTTGGGTGTGTTGTAGATCAGGTCGTGCTGTAACTTTTCATAACCGTTGAAATCAGCATCAAGAGCTTCCAGGAGTTCATCCCATGAGTAATTCTTATTATCATAGATATTATACTTTACTGATGTTAAAATGTCAGTAATACTTCCAAGTCCTACACCCTGAATATAAGATGTATTATAACGTGCACCTCCGTTATTATAATCTTTCCCGTTTACTATGCAGTCCTCAATAAGTAAAGAAAGGAATGGCGCCGGCAGCCATGAAGCAAAGGTTTTTCCAATAACATTATTCCCTCTTATTTTTATATCAATCAGATAGCTAACCTGCATTTTAAAGGCTGATATCAATTCACTAAATGATTTATAATCCTTTGCATGACCTGTCGGGAGACCGACACGGGTATTGGTACATTTGTCAATACCATCATTTAAAGTAATCTCCAGCACTTTACAAAGATTAAAATATCCTGTGAGCCAGTAGGCTTCAGTACCGAAGGCACCTGTCTCAACGCACCCTGATGCACCCCCGTTGCGTGCATCAACAATGTTCTTGCCCTGCCGCAGCATCTCCTTGATGATTGCCTCAGTATTGAAGCAGGAGGGCTGTCCGAAGCCGGTTCTTATAATATCGAAAGCTTTATGAACAAACTTATCGGGATTCTTTCTGCTTATCTGGACCATTGAGCTGGGTTGCACTATTCTCATTTCCCTGACGACATCAAGTAGTATATAGGTCATCTCATTGACGGCATCTGATCCGTCAGACTTTACACCACCCAGGTTTATCAGGCAAAAATCAGTGTAAGTACTGCTTTCAGAGGCAGTTACTCCCATCTTCGGAGGTGCTGGATGATTATTGAATTTAACCCAGAAGCACCCGAGGAGTTCATATATTTCCTCCATCATAATAGTTCCGGCATCTATTTCTTTCTTAAATACAGGGAAAAGATGCTGGTCGAGTCTTCCCGGATTGAATGAATCCCACGGATTCAACTCAGTTATTACACCAAGATGAATAAACCAGTAGTGCTGGAGCATTTCGTGAACTGTCTCGGGGGGATGTGCAGGCACTTTCCTGCAGATTCCTGCCATCGTTATCAGCTCCTTCTTTCGTTCTGTATCTTTTTCACTCTCTGCAAGATTTTGAAGTGCATCAGCATATCTGTTTGCATACATGATAATCGCTTCACAGGCAATATCCATTGCTTTCAACTCCTCTGACTTTTCAAATGCCTGAGGATCATTAAAATAATCGAGTGAAGAAATTGAGTCTTTTATTTCATCCTTAAGCTGCAGGAAGCCTGTCCTGAACATTTTATATCCAAGAACAGTATGTCCGGGTGCGCGCTGTTCCTGGAACTCAGTAAAAATACCTGCCTTGTATGCATTTATCCATTCAGGTGTCATCAGGCTCATTATCCTGTCGCGGTTGCTTTTTCCTTTCCAGAAGGGAATGATCTCCTTCTCGTAGATCTCTTTTACCTCATTGTCAACTTTAAAGGAGACTTTTTCCCTTGAATTCAGTATTTCAAGATCTTCAAGAGAGTGAATACATATCTCAGGGTATGTTGGTGTCTCTTTTGGAGCCGGTCCCCTCTCACCTGCTATAAGTTCTCCGTCGCCGATGTACAGTGTCTTGTTTTTAAGAATATATTCAAATGCTTTTGCTCTGCGAACCGGGAATGATAGCCCGCGTGATTCGTCATTCTTATAAAACTTTGTGATAAGTATTGCCCTTTCAGGTGAGAGCTTTTCAACCGCATTGAGACTCTGCTCTCTAAGTTTTTGTACTCGCTTGGATAGTATCATGGTAATGGGTTATAACCCCCGGACTATAGTTCGGGGTTGGTTATCCTCCTATGGTTACTTTAATTCCTGTATCAGAAAAGAACTCCTTAAGTTCATTCATTCTTTGCCGGGATGGCTGCTCGGCATCATTCATGCGATAAGGAATACTGAACTTCTTATATTTTGCTTTGCCGATTCTGTGATAGGGAAGCAGGCTTATCTTTTTAAGGTTATCCCGTTTGTTTTCTGCCAGGAATTGTTTCGTGGCAATGAGGTTTTCCTGATCATCATTGAAACCCGGCACAACCGGTATCCTGATATAAATATCCGTTCCGCCGTCAAGTATGAGCTGAAAATTACTGAATATCATTATATTAGATACTCCTGTAAACTCCACATGCCTGGAATCATTCATGTGTTTGATATCGAAAAGGAACATATCGGTATAAGGAATTATCGTTTTGTAATTTTCGGCCGGGGAATATCCTGAGGTATCAACAGCTGTGTGATAACCATTCTCCCTGCAGGCTTTCAGCGCTTCGATGAGAAATTCTGTCTGAAGCATCGGTTCACCGCCGGAAAA
>Ga0315534_1000934_pt1 | contig 20552 bp, 15 predicted proteins | sample SalMarSW160240MG_FD_203094 | JGI IMG/M metagenome (GOLD analysis project Ga0315534, IMG submission 203094) | Salt marsh sediment microbial communities from the Plum Island Ecosystem LTER, Massachusetts, United States - Salt Marsh Sediment SW1602-40 ... | reverse complement strand
CCGCCCGCTCGCGAACCTCAGGTGAAAACTTGTTGCTCGTCTGTTTCGTCATGGCTCCACTTTCTCAGAAGTTGGAGCCTCCGAAAATCCCGGGGCGGTTCAGTGCCGGCAGAGTCGCTTGGGTCAAGCCCTTTAAAGGGCTTGCGCAGGCCAGCGCCCGCCTATTTTCTCGGTCAGCGAGCGACAAAGCTCTTTTAGCCGCTGCACTATGGCGGCATCCTGCCCGCGATCCACAGCAGTTGACGCAATAACGGTCACGACCAAAGCCGGGCGACCCTGGAGGTCGAGGATTGGCACCGCAGTCGCTCGCAAGCCGGGGATCAGCATTTCATCGACGGACGCTGACATATCCGCACGTACGTGGCGGCGGATCGCTTGCACATCGGCTGACTTCACCGAGGCACCGGTATTGTAACGTTTGAGCGCGCCAAAAACTTCTTCTTCGGGAAGAAAACTCAGAAAAACGCGTCCCGTTGCCGACCCTGTGAGCGGCAGGATGGACCCGACCGTAAGCGAAGTGACCACAGGCCTAGGCCCGGCATGCCAACGGACGACCGTAGGTCCAGCAGGACCGAGAACCGCGACCAGCGTCGTGCGGCCGGTCTCCTGGGTGAAAGCGGCAATGGCGAGATCACTCTCGGCAAATACATCGATCCGAGCCAGCGCAGCCAATCCCACCCGGATCGCTTCAGGGCCAAGATCGTAGCGCCCGTTCGCCCCATTCTGCCGCGCCATGCCAGCGGCCATGAGACTGGCCAGGTAACGATGTGTCTGGGATACGGAGAGCTCGGCGCGTCTGGCCACCTCGGTCAGCGTTGCTGGACCGCTTTCCGCGCTGAGTGCCGCCAATACCCGAAGACCGATTCCGACTGATTGAATACCTCGCCGGGGTTTCGGCGCTGCATGTGCACCACTTCGACTCCGATGCTTCCTGTTGCCCAAGACGCTTACCTATGCAGCGATAATTGTTTCTGTCATTGAAGGCTGTAAGGTTCGGCGGCGCAAATGGCAATGCGGCTTTGTCGGGTTACCGGACGAAACCTATGCAAGCTCGACCGGCGCCTGACGGTCTGCATGGCAAATGTCATTTGTCAGCGCCGAGTTGCAGGGTGCGCAGCGTCGTATCGCGCCATAAGCTTCGGCGATGCGCGTCGGAGGCGGGCTTTGTCCACCCGACCGGACCGGGTTACGTAGCTGTAAGCAAGATCGAGGGGATCAAGCCGCATGTGTTCGGGGAAGCGCTCGTACCATGACGCGCTCGCCTTTGCGGCCTTGAAAAATTTTTCGACAACGGGTTTGCGCGTCGCCTCGTAGAGCTTCAGACCGTCCCGGATGTCGCCCGGCTCGGCATCGAGCGCCTTAACCAAGGCGATGACGTCCTCCATTGCCAGACGCGTGCCCGACCCAATGGAGAAATGCGCGGTTCGGAGCGCGTCTCCAACCAGCACCATATTGCGGAAGCTCCAGCGTTCACTCCAAATCCAGGGAAAGTTGCGCCAGACTGACTTGTTGGAGACCAACGAATGACCGCATAACGTCTCGGCGAATACGCTTTCGCAAATAGCCTTGGCCTCCTCCTGGGTTTTTTCTGAAAAGGATGCACGCAGCCAGGTGTCACGATCGCATTCAACGATAAAGGTGCTCATCGTTGGCGAATACCGATAGTGATGTGCGTTGAAAGCACCGATCTCGTTTTCGACGAAGGTGTGGCTTAGGGTCTCGAACCGTTGCGTCGTGCCATACCAAGCAAACTTGTTATCTAGGTAAGATAGGGAGGTCTTGAAGTCCCCTTCGAAGCTGCGGCGAACCACCGAGTTTACGCCGTCAGCCGCGACGATCAGATCGAAGTCTTTCAGCTCGTCAGCGGATTTGATCGTGTGATTGCAGCGTGGCTCAACGCCTGCGGAGCGAGCGCGTTCCTGCAGGATGAGCAAGAAATCCAAGCGTCCGATTGCCGCAAAACCGACGCCGTCAATGTGGATTTTCTCGCCCTTGTGGCAGATCACGAGATCCTGCCACGTTTCCATTCGTTCGGTGATGATCCTCTCTGTCTCCGGATCGTCGACACGCAGAAACTCTAGAGCGCGATCCGAGAACACCACTCCAAAGCCCCATGTTGCATCGGCCGGGTTCTGCTCGAACACCTCGATCTTTGCTTCGGGGTGTCGCCGCTTCCAGAGATAGGCGAAGTACAGGCCGGCCGGACCGGCCCCAACAATCGCGACCCGCATGTTGAACTCCTTCCGCGCTTATTGTACATATAACAATCAATTGCGCAATGTGCAAATTTGTGCTAATGAATCCACCCGCAGGGAGGACGTCCGTGAGCTACGAAACTCGGATTACCATCGAGTGGGGCGATTGCGATAAAGCAGGTCTCGTCTTCTATCCCAGATACGCCTGTGGCTCGACCCCCCGTTCCAGCAATGGCTTCGTAGGGTTGGTCTGAGCCGACGAGAACCCGCCGCAGGTACGGGTCGATGCAGGTGATGCTGACTTAGATTCGGTCCCGCCGTTGCGCTTAGAGCGCGGGCATTTGAGCGGCTCAACTTGGTTCGGCCGTCGCCTAAGAAAGGAAAGCGATGAACAATCCGCCCGGCGTAGCAAAACTGCCCCGCCTGTTCGAGGCGGTCCAATGGGGCCGCTTCCCCGTGAAAAACCGTATCAAATATGGCGCCTGTTGCGTATCGAACTACAACACGCGCGATGGTTTCATCACCGAGCGGGAGGTCGCCCGCACGCGCGTGATCGCGGCGACGGGATGTGGCATCATCACGAACCAGGGCGCCTATCCGGACCCGCGGGGCGAGGGCAAAGCCTATTTCCGTCAGATCGCTTTGTTCGACGACAAGTTTCTCCCGCAATTCGAGCGGATCGCCGGATTCATTCATGAGGCGGGAGGGATCGCGATCCAGCAGATCCTGCATGCCGGCCGCTACGGCGGCATCGACCTCGGCTATTGCGTCCAGCCGTCCGTCGTCCCGCAGACCTTGCCGCATTTTCGGCCGCCGCGCGAACTCACGCGGGAGCAGATTCGCCAGGTCATCCGCGAGCACGCCGAGGCGGCGAAACGCGCCATCAAAGCCGGCTTCGATGGCGTCGAGCTGACGAGCTTCATGGGCTACTTACTCGCCAGCTTCAATTCGCGATTCACCAATCGCCGCACCGACGAATACGGCGGCTCAGTAGAAAATCGCGGGCGCTTTATGTGCGAGATGATCGACGCGATCAAGCAGGCGACGCCAGACCATGCGCTGGTGGTCCGCCTGAATGGGACCGAGCTGATGGACCAATGGGGCGGCAATAACGAGGATGAATGCTTTGAGCTGATGCGGCAGGCGGGACGCTGCGGCGTCGATATGATCAGCGTAACCGTTGGCTGGCAGGAGGCGCCGGAATCCTCGATCGGGCGTGACATCCCGCCCGGTCATTGGAACTATCTCGCGGCGCGCGCCAAGAAGCTTCTGCCGAACGTGCCAATCGCCTTCGGCGTGAGGCTGCCGGACCCGATCATGGCGAACCGATGTATTGCCGACGGCGAGTTCGACTTCTGGGAAGTATGCCGGCCGCTCCTGGCGGATCCGGACCTCGTTCACAAGGCGGCGCAGGGACGGCTCGACGAGGTCAAACGCTGCGTCGGATCGCTGAATTGCCTGTCGCGATTATTTCGCGATCTTCCCTACACCTGCACCATGAATCCGGCGCTCGGCCACGAAGTCGAACCGGAGTACCAGGTGACGCCGGCGGCGATCCGCAAGACGATCATGATCGTCGGCGCCGGGCCGGCCGGTATGGAATGCGCAATCACGGCGAAGCGCCGCGGCCACGACGTCGTCGTCTTCGACCGCAGCGATCGGATTGGCGGCAGCCTTGTTGGCTATGCAGCGCACGATTTGGCGCACAAGGACGATCTTGCGAGCGTCGTGTCCTATTACGAGGTGATGGCCAAGAAACTCGCCATCGAGGTGCGCCTAAATACCGAAGTCAGCCCCAAACTGATGCGCAGCCTGTTGCATCAGTTCGATGCGGCCGTCGTAGCGACGGGAGCGCGCACCGATCTTGCCGCGCTCCCAGCGCCCGAAACGCCGGACGTGCTGGTCACGGCGCAGGATATTGCGCTCGGCCGCGTCGCCCCGGGCCAAAGAATCGTCGTCGTCGGCGGTGGCAAGATCGGCCTGACGCTGGCGGAGTCGCTGAAGAACTCGGGACACGAAGTCGCGGTCGTCGAAAGTGAGAAAAGGATCGCAGGCGACGTTATGCCGTCTTGGAAGTGGCGTCACATGGCCTGGATAGAGGAACTGGACATACCGACTTTCACAAAGAGTCGCGTTGTTCGCATCGGGGTGGACGGTGTGACCCTGTTGAACGGCGAAGGCGAAGAACGCCAGGTGCCCGCGGACATGGTGATCGCGGCGGCGCCCAGTCGGGGCAATCAGGAACTTGTCGCAGAGCTGGAATGGTCGATCGACGAGCTGCATATCTGCGGCGACTGCGCCGTCCCGCGCGGCCTGACCCAGGCGATCCACGACGGCTATCGGCTCGGTTGCCGACTGTAAGTGGGTTGCGGACCGTGGAAAACACCTTGCAACAGATCGATCGGCTCGACCTCGACGGATGGCAATTGCTGCTCGACCGCAGTGCCGAGGTCTTTCACGACATAAAGCCGGGCGCCCGCGTCGGGGTGGTCTCGAAGGATGATTTCGAGCCTCCCACGGCAACGATGCTCGTGTGGGAAGCGACCGAGCAGGGAATGCGTGCAAGCTACGAGCCATTTCCCGGCTTCGAGCGCGTCGCGATTGACCTTCTGCTCATCGCGGATGACCCGACGATTGTTCGAATGCACAATTCTGCGACGTCCGCGCCGTTTGCGGAGATCAGGAGCAAACTGCGCCGCCGCGACATCCTGCTTTACGTCGTCAAGCCGCGCGATGCGTTGATCGAGGCCGGTTATGAGAATTTCCTCGATTCGCTCGGCCTTGCCGTGTTGGGCGCTTGCCGATGATGGAATTTCGTTGTTGCTCGATCGCCACGACATTGGAGGCGCACGTGATATGATCTTCACCAATCCCTCGGGTGCGCCGGAACTTGCCTGCAACGAGTGCGGCTGCCGGTGGTTCGATCGCATGGCCAATCGCTGCTATGAATGTGGCGCACAAGTGTCGCCTGCGGATGTCGCTGAATTTGAGAAAGCCCTGAACGACTTTCGTGCACGCCTCGAGACGCGCCGGTGACTCCCAAACAAGCGGCGCGCAAGATGTTGAGAAAATGTTACTGGGAGGAAACTGGTGCTGGCAGGCTGTATCCCGTGGCCGGATGAACTCGCGCTCACCTATCGGGCGAAAGGGTATTGGGAAGATACCTCAATCCCACATCTGTTCGCAAAGATGGCCACCGAAGCGCCTGATCGGGTCGCCGTAATCCAAGGCGACCTGCGTGCGACGCTGGCTGACCTTTGGGCGGAGAGCGGTCGATTCGCCGCACATTTTGACCGCCTCGGATTGGCGAAAGGCCAGAGGGTTGTCTTCCAACTTCCGAATGCAACGGTGTTTTTTTCGGCCTTTCTTGGGCTATTGCGGATCGGCGTCATTCCGGTGATGGCGCTCCCCGCACATCGCGAGACGGAGCTCATCCATTTTGCTCGATTCTCCAATGCGACCGCCCTGTTCGTCCCTGCTCAAATCCGCGAGTTCGATTTTAGGCCGATGGCGGAAAGCGTCCGCGATGCAGTATCCTCGCTACGGCATGTTTTTGTGCTGGGAGAGGCGCTAGAAGGGCAGATATCGCTGACCGCTCTTGCGGCAACACCGTCGGGAAAGGATTATGGCGGCTCCGACATTGCCGACCTTGATCCGGGCGACGTTGCTCTGATGCTCCTGTCGGGCGGTACGACGGCTTTGCCGAAACTGATTCCGCGCACGCATAACGATTACATCTATAACTTCAAACAGAGCGCCAGAATCGCGGGCTTCGGTCCGGACACGGTTTTGCTCGCGGTGTTACCTCTGGCCCACAATTATACGCTTGGGTCACCGGGCGCGCTGGGGGCGCTTGCTCACGGCGGGCGCGTGGTGATCTCACCGAAGATAGATTGCGAAACCGTGTTCGCGCTGGTCGATCGCGAGGGCGTTACAATCATTCCCGCCGCAGTGCCGCTGATCGTGAATTGGCTGAACGATCACCGCCTTGAGTCATTTAGGGCGACTTCATTGCGGGTGATACAGAACGGCGGCGCGCGTCTATCGCCCGAGTTGCGCGAGCGGATCCGCCGGCGGCTGGGTTGTCAGTTTCAGGAGATTTATGGCACCGCCGAGGGTTTGCTTAATATGACGCGTCTCGACGATCCCGACGAGAGAGTGCTTTATAGTTCCGGAGCGCCCATCTGTGACGACGACGAGATTAAGGTGTTGGACGTCGACGGCAACGAGGTCGCTGACGGCGAAACAGGCGAATTGGTTGTCCGCGGCCCGTATACGATTCGTGGTTATTACAATGCGCCTGACGTTAATGCAAAAGCATTTACCCCGGACGGGTTTTATCGCATGGGCGATATCGTGCGCAAGTACTGTCGCTATGTCGTCACTGAGGGACGAAAGAACGACCTAATCAATCGTGGAGGTGAAAAGATCAGCACCGACGAGGTCGAAAATTACATTCTCAAGCACCCCGCAATTCGTAGTGTCGCGGTGGTTGCCATGCCGGACGCGATTCTCGGCGAGAAAGCCTGCGCCTTTGTGACACTGAATCCAGGTCAAAGACTAACCTTCGATGAGCTAAGGGAATTCCTCCTTGCGCAGCGGATCGCCAAATTCAAGCTTCCAGAGCGCCTTGAGATCGTCGATGAGTTCCCCATTTCGCCGGCGGGAAAGATTTTACGCCGCTCCCTCCGCGAAATGATCGAAGCCTTACTCGCTCAGGAAAGACCGGCGCATAACGAATAAGGGAATGCTTTTTGATCAGCCTTCATCAGGCACGACGAACCGGACGCGGTGCAACTTGCAAGGCCGCAGACTGCATCGACGGGCATGACCCCGCCGCGTCGCCGCCCGGAAAGAAATTGGGCCATGCCGGCGCGATCTCTTCGCCCGTCGGACCGCTTTGGCAGCGAGTTGAATCAGACTTCGGGCTCTGGCTCGATCGGTTTGACCTGCCAGACCCGGGCGCAGTAGTCGCGGATGGAGCGATCGGATGAGAACTTGCCCATGCGCGCGACGTTGAGAATCGATTTGCTCGTCCAGGAATCTGGCCTACGCCAGAGCGCGCTGACCTGGTCCTGACAATCGACATAGGATTGATAGTCCGCCAATAGCATGAACGGGTCGTTCCACAACAGGTTGTTGAGGAGTGGACGAAACAGGGCGGGATCGCCACGGGAAAGCGCGCCTGATCCGATCGTGTCGAGGACGCCGCGCAATTCCGCATTTTGCTCGTATATTGCGTGCGGATTGTAGCCCCTCGTTCGCAATGCGCTGACCTCGTCAGCGGTAAGCCCGAACAGAAAAAAATTCTCAGCTCCAACCTCTTGGCGAATTTCGATATTAGCGCCATCGAGCGTGCCGATCGTCAACGCGCCGTTGAGTGAGAACTTCATATTGCCGGTGCCGCTCGCCTCCTTTCCGGCGGTCGATATCTGTTCGGAGAGATCGGCGGCCGGATAAATCCACTGACCAGAGGTGACGTTGAAGTCGGGGAAAAAAACGACCCTCAAGCGATCGCCGACGTCCGGATCGCCATTGACCACCTCGGCGACCGAGTTCACCAGTTTGATGATCAGCTTGGCCGCGTAGTAGCCCGGCGCGGCTTTCCCCCCGAAAATGAATGTGCGCGGAACGATGTCGAGACCGGGATCAGCCTTCAGCCGCCGGTAAAGGGTCAGGATGTGGAGGACATTCAGGTGTTGTCGCTTGTACTCATGGATGCGCTTGACCTGGATATCGAACATGGAATTCGGATCGACCACGGTCCCCGTGCGATCCTTGATGATTTTGGATAGGCGAAGCTTGTTGTTTCTCTTCACGTCGCGCCAACGCTGCCGGAACTCCGGGTCCTGTACAAATGCTTCCAATCCACGCAGCGCATCGAGATCGGTCGGCCAAGCATCGCCTATCTTTTCGGTGATCAGGCGGCTGAGGTCGGGATTGCTCAACACCAGGAAGCGGCGCGGCGTCACCCCGTTGGTTACGTTGACAAATCGGTCGGGATACAGCTCGACCCAATCAGGCAGAACCTGACGTTTCAACAGCTCGGTATGAAGGTCGGCGACGCCGTTGATGGCATGGCTGCCAACGCATGCGAGATTGGCCATTCGCACGTAGCGGCCGCCATGCTCATCGATCAACGACATGCGCGCGACACGATCAGTGTCCCCGGGATAGCGACGGCGTACGTCATCGAGAAGGCGGCGGTTGATCTCGAAAATGATCTCCAAATGGCGCGGCAATAGCGATCCGAACAGCCCGACCGACCAGGCTTCCAGCGCTTCCGGCAACAGCGTGTGATTGGTGTACGCCATGGTCTTCTGCGTCACCTCCCAAGCAGTATCCCAATCGAGACCGTGATCATCGAGGAGAAGACGCATTAATTCGGCGACGGCGACGGCCGGATGGGTGTCGTTCAGCTGGGCAGCCCAACGCAAATGGAACGTCTCGGGCGTACCGCCATAGCGCAGATGACTGCGCAACATGTCCTGCATCGCGCATGACACGAGGAAATATTGCTGCTTGAGTCGGAGCAACTTGCCTTGCGGCGACACGTCGTTCGGGTACAGGACCTTGCTGATCGTTTCCGACGTGACCTTTTGCTCCACAGCCTCATGGTAGTTGCCGACGTTGAAGGCGGCGAAGTCGAAGGTCTCGACGGCTTGCGCACGCCATAGCCGGAGCAGGTTACAGGTGTCGACGCGATAGCCCAGAATAGGCGTGTCGTGCGGCACCCCACGGACCACTTCAGCCGGATGCCACCGCACGCGCAGGCGGCCGCGTTCATCGACGTAGTGTTCCGTGTATCCCCCGAACTGGACCTCGACGGCGCGTTCTGGCCGGGCAATCTCCCAAGGATATCCGAGGTAGAGCCATTTGTCCGTGAGCTCGACCTGCCAGCCGTCGCGGATCGCCTGATCGAAAATGCCGAACTCGTAGCGGATGCCGTAGCCGAGTGCGGGCAGTTCCAGGGTGGCGAGCGAGTCGAGGTAGCACGCAGCCAGGCGCCCGAGGCCGCCATTGCCGAGGCCCGGCTCCTCCTCATGTTCGATCAATTCGTCAAGACGAACGTCGATGCTCGCCAGCGCCTTCTGCATGTCGTCGTAAATGCCGAGATTGATGAGATTGGCCGCGAGCTGTGGGCCGATCAGGAACTCGGCTGAGAGATAGGCGACGACCCGAGCCTCCGGGTGTTGGAACAGAAGGTCGAGCGATCGCACCCCGCGCTGGAACAGGCGGTCGCGCACCGCGTAGGCGGTCGCCAAGTAGTAATCATTGCGTGAGGCGGTCGCGGGATGCCGTCCCTGGAAGAAGTACAGGTAGTCGCAAACTGCGCGACACAAGGTTTCCGAATCGAGGCCGGCCCTGAGGTCGATGATGGACGAAAGCCCGGTGCCGGCAGCAGCCTCTGTCATCCTGGTCATGGCTCGTAATCCTCCTGCACATCGACGACGGGTCTTGGGCGGCACCACGGGCGAGGACGCATCGCGCAAGTCTCGGGGCGCGGGGACGGCTCGCGACGCTGATCTAGCGCAGTTTGCGATCGGAGAACATGGCGACATCCGCGGTTGAGCGATAGAAGCGTGACACACAAGGCGGCGGCTGGGAACATGGCCGATCTACCGACGAAGGAACAGATTTTGCATGCCGCGCCACGCCGAAACCTCCTGAGCCATTGATCTAAGTAAGAAAATGAACCACTGATTGACGGCTCGACATGACGGTTGCGCTTTCGAGCAATCCGGTGTGATTGCCGCTTTGGAAAACGCGCGGTTATCGGGGGCCGCACACAGACCCCGTTTGACGCGACCAGCCGATGAGCGATTGGGACCTTTTGATCGACGAGGCCGACATCGCCTCCCTGCTGCCGGAGGCGTATGCGCATTACCGGTGGCCGATCAAGCGGGCGCTGACCATCTTTCTTGAAGGGCTGCCGGCTGCCCATCAGGACGCGATCGTGGAGGACCAAGCGGCCCTGCCGTCGGCGGCGACGCTCTCAGAACGGGTCGCACGGCTCGCGCGAAGCTGTCCGGCGCTGCACAAGCTTGGCCAGACATTGGCGCGCGACCGGCGGCTCGCGCCCGAACTGCGGCTGCAACTGCAGCGGCTCGAATCGCTGCCGCCCACGATTCCCTTGCAGGACATCGCCGATATCCTGGCGCGCGAACTGGGGCCGCTCGACCGGCTCGGCATCGCCCTTGAGCCTCCCGCGCTTGCGGAGGCGAGCGTCGCGGTCGTCGTGCCGTTTCGCCGGGAGCAGGACGAAGGGGTGTTCAAGATCCTCAAGCCCGGCATTGAAGAAAGGCTCGAGCAGGAACTGGCGCTCCTCGAACGTGTGGGGACGCACCTCGACGAAGAGTGCGAAGCGCTCGCGATTCCACGCCTCGCCTACCGGGAGACATTCGAGGGCCTCGCCGAGCATCTGCGGCAGGAGACCAAGCTCGATGTCGAGCAGCGGTACCTCGCCCTCGCCCTCGCGACCTACGCGGACGACCGGCGCATCCAAATCCCGACGCTCTTTCCGTTCTGCACGCCGCGCGTCACCGCCATGGAGCGCATACACGGAGACAAGGTGACGGACTGCCGCTTCGATGGCGACGGGGACCGGCGCGCTTGCGCCGAGCTGATCGTTGCCTCCCTAATCGCGCGACCGATCCTCTCGGCCGGGGACACCGCGCTGTTTCACGGCGACCCCCACCCAGGCAACCTGCTGTACACCCGCGATCTCCGCCTCGCCATCCTCGACTGGAGCCTCGCAACGACGCTTGACGAGAAGCGCCGCGTCGCTTTCGTCCAGATCGTCCTCGGCGCCGTCACTCTTGACGCTGATCGCGTCGCGCGAGCGCTCGCCGCGCTGTCCGAGCGGCCGGATTCCTTTCCGGACGCGGTGATGCCCGTGATTCACGCAGCGCTCGGGCGATTGCGGGCGCTTAGGCTGCCGGGACTGCTGTGGCTCACCGACCTGCTCGACAACGCCCTGCACGCAGGCATGCGTTTCGACGCCAAGATGCTGGTCATGCGTAAGATGCTGCACACGCTCGAAGGCGTGATCGGCGATATCGGCGCCGATCGGAGCTGCATCGACGCCGTGTTGATCAGCGATTTTTTCCGGCGCATGGCGGTCGAGTGGCCTTACCGCTGGCTCGCGCCGCCCGATAGCCGAGCGTTCGTAACGCGTCTGTCGAACGCGGATCTCGCTGGCGTGACGATGAGCATGCCCTTCGCAGCCATGCGTTTCTGGCTCGAATTCGCCGCGCGACGGTAACGCCGCGCTCAACTCCGGCGCGTCAGGTCATGATTCCGCAAAGAGCCCCGAAAGACCGCGCGCAAACACGCGCCGCTATCTCCGCCGCGCAGAGCGCGCCGCGTTCTCAAGCGCCATTCGCGCGTTTGCCGTTCGTCTTGCCATTGCCCTTGCCGTTGATCGCGGCTCCGCCGGGCACATGGGCAACCGGTTCACGCAGCGTACGAACGACTTCGCTATCGAAGCGATGACTTTGTAGCGGGCCGTTCTGCTGCCAATCGCGTACGGCATCCTCCGCGCTGCGCGCCTTCGCCTTGTCGACCCCATCGTCCCGCGCGACATAAAGGGTTTGCGACGGGAAGGCGAACCCGGTTCCGCTTTGCTTCACGACATCCATGCAGCGCAGCAACAAGTCCTCCTGGACTTCGAGATACTCATCGTAACTGTGGGCATGAACATAAGCAAAGATCTCGAGATCGATCGAATGGGCCCCCAGCGAAATAAAGCGCACACGCGCCGGGTCCGGACTAACCCGCGGATGGGCGAGAAGCATCGCGCGCAGTTCATGCAGCAGGTATTTCACCTGCTCCGGGCTCGTTTCGTAGCGAAGGTTCAGCGTGTGATTGAACCAGAAGCGATCGCGACTCGTGTAGTTCTCGATCTTCATCGATGCGAATTCACCATTCGGCACCGTCACAATCGTCCGGCCGAGCGTTCGAATCCGCGTCGAGCGAATCCCGATGTCTTCCACGGTTCCGAGCGCCGTCCCGAACCGACAGAAATCGCCGACGCGCACCGGCCTGTCAGCGACCAATGTCAGGCTTCCGATGAGATTTTCGAACAGCTTCTGCGCGCCGAGCGCGACAGCGAGACCGCCGAGGCCGAGTGCTGCGAGAGCGGTCGTAACATCAATGCCGAGGCTTCGAATGAGTACAAAGACAAATGCGACAGCGATCGCCGCTTGGACCAACCGTTTCAGGAAGCTCACGACCGAGTAAGCGGCGACTTGTCCGCGACGCGACATCTGATCGAGCGTGTAGACAGAAACGGCGTCAGCGATTCGCCAGATAAGCCACGCGACCCCAATCCCGGCGACAAACTGCGCCACGTAAACTCCGTGGTAGCGTGCGAGCAACGACAGGCCCAAGGTCTGGCTGCCGACGAGCGCAATGAAAAGACCCGCCGCGATCATCAATCGCAACGGCATCGCCGAGGCATTAACGTACCGCGAAACCCTGTTTTGGTCATATCTGCGCGCCAGCAGTCTAAGGGCACGCCTCCTCAGCATGACCAGTCCGGTGGCCACCGCGAAGCTGATGGCCGCAACAAGCAGCAGCGCAAGCCAGTGCGAAAGCGGGGCGCCGCCGACGATTGGTCCCTCAGGAATTCGGTTGAGTAGAGGCTGCTCTGGCGGATTACGGACATTCGGCCCGGGAAGCGTCGCCATTTCCGAAAGTGTGTCCGCCGAAACTAACCAGATTTGCGAACCTTCCCGTTCAACGCGTTTAGCCAGGAGGGCGATTTCCTTATCATCGGCCTGTATAGTGCCGAACTGCTCGAGTTCTTCGGCAAGCCCGTCGTTCTGATTGCCCTCGGGGCTGAGGCTCATTTCGGTGGGCGTGGTGACCGTCCCCACGCGATCAAGAATCTCATGGAACTGGCTGGCCAGTCTCCGCGGCTTACCTTTGACATCAGCGGAACTGGTTTCGAAGAACTTCTCTGCGCGCTCGTAATCGCGGTTCGCAAAAGCGCTCATCAGGCCTTTCACGAGACCCTGAGGCGTGCTTCTTCCCAAAGAATCAGCGCTTTTTGCGGGAGCGGCTTTCTCGCCCGAACTCTCGCTCGCTGGAGGACCAACCTGTGCGCTACCCGAAGGTACGACTTGCGCACTGGCGGCAACCGTCAGGATGAAGAGTGCACAAAGAGCGCGCATGAGCGCGGCGAAAGGCAGCCTTAGGATCATAGTCCCCCCTTGATCCCCGATAGTCCGAAGTCCCCCAAATCCCTATAAGTAATAATACTAGTCGCGTTGGAATGATCGATCTAAAAAACGCTAGGCTACACTGAACATCAATGTGTCCTTAGCAAGGTTGGCTGCGTACGATAAATCGACATTCTTAAGGTTTTGTTCATGGTCTAGAACTGAACGGCTACCTTTGCACTATCCAGCAACCGGCGTAAGGTTCAAGGAGCATACGGAAAAGAGAGGCGCCCAACATTAGGGGAACTCCGCGGTCAACCAACCATCGCAGACTGCAATGACCAACCTGTCTTTAGTAGAGGGGCAATCGCCGACGCGGTTTACGTGCTGTTAACCTACTGACCAAGGCAGCGCGAGGGAATGAGGCCCCCTTTCTCGCGGGCGCGTCGCGCGACAAGGCCGCCCCTTTTCCAATGCCCTGATGACATGCAATACAGCGACCATCGTCTTTTCCAAATGCAAGGCACGATGATCCCGAGGCCCCTGCCGACACATTTGCGTCAGCTTGAAGCTGAGTCGATCGGCATCATGCGCGAGGTAGCCGCCGCGTTCCGCCGTCCGGTGATGCTCTATTCGATCGGCAAGGACTCGAGCGTGATGCTGCACATCGCGCGCAAGGCCTTTCACCCGGGCCGGCTGCCGTTCCCGCTCCTCCATGTCGATACGACGTGGAAATTTCGCGATATGATCGCTTTCCGCGACCGCACGGCGCATGCGCTCGGGCTTGAGCTGATCGTGCATATCAATGAGGAGGGACTGCAGGCGGGTATCGATCCGATCAGGTCGGGCTCGGCGGTGCATACGCGCGTGATGAAGACGGAAGCTCTGAAGCAGGCGCTTGAGCGCCACGGATTCGACGCCGCAATCGGCGGCGCGCGCCGTGACGAGGAAGCCTCGCGCGCCAAGGAGCGGATTTTTTCCATGCGCAACGCGAGCCATGCCTGGGAGCCGCGCAGTCAGCGGCCGGAGCCATGGCGGCTTTTCAACACGCGGATCAGGCCCGGCGAGTCGATGCGGGTGTTCCCGTTGTCGAGCTGGACGGAACTCGACATCTGGCGCTATATCCGCGCCGAGCAAATACCGGTGGTGCCGCTCTATTTCGCCGCCGAGCGGCTGGTCGTGGTGCGCGAGGGCGCGCTCATCGTCGTGGACGACGACAGGCTTCCGCTTGCGGAGGGCGAGGCACCCGAACTTCGGCGCGTGCGCTTCCGCACGCTTGGCTGCTACCCACTGACGGGAGCAATCGAATCCAACGCCGCGTCGCTTGACGACATCGTCGCCGAGATGCTTGCCGCACGCACCTCGGAGCGCCAGGGACGATTGATCGATACCGACGAAACGGCGTCGATGGAACGCAAGAAAAGGGAGGGCTACTTCTGATGTGCCCCGCTGCACGCGGTGAGGAGCAGGAGCAGGCGCGGACGCCGCAGCCCGTGCGGGAGCGCGAGCGCGGTCATCTGCGTTTTCTCACCTGCGGCTCGGTGGACGACGGCAAATCGACGCTGATCGGCCGGCTGCTCTACGACGCAAAGCTCTTGTTCGAGGACCACGAGCGGGCGCTTGCGCGCGACTCCCGCCGCTACGGCACGACCGGCGATGATCTGGACTTCGCGCTGCTGCTCGACGGCTTGGAAGCCGAACGCGAACAGGGCATCACGATCGACGTCGCCTGGCGCTTCTTCGCCACCGACCGCCGCGCCTTCATCGTCGCGGACACGCCTGGCCACGAGCAATACACCCGCAACATGGCGATGGCGGCCTCGACCGCCGACCTTGCCGTGCTCATGGTGGACGCGCGCAAAGGCCTTCTCACGCAAACGAAGCGGCACACCGTCATCTGTGCGTTGCTCGGGGTGCGGAACATCGTTCTGGCCGTCAACAAAATCGATTTGGTCTCCTACGCCAAGGACGTCTTCGACCGCGTCGTCGGCGACTACGCCAAATTCGCGGCGCAGTTTGGGTTCTGCTCCCTCGTGCCGATCCCGGTGTCGGCTCGCTTCGGCGACAACGTTACGGCCGCAAGCGACAAGACGCCTTGGTACGCAGGTCCGGCGCTGCTTGCGTACTTGGAGTCGATCGATATCGAAAGCGATCTTGCGGCAAAGCCGTTTCGGTTTCCGGTGCAGTGGATCAACCGGCCGGACGCCGACTTCCGCGGCTTCTCCGGCGCGGTGGCGTCCGGGGTGGTCCGCGTCGGGGACGAAGTGGTGATTCTGCCGATGGGCGCCACGAGCCGGGTGGCGCGGATCGTGACGGCCGACGGCGATCACAAAGAGGCGGCGGCAGGCGACGCTGTAACGCTCACGCTCACGGACGACATCGACGTATCGCGCGGCGACATGATCGCACCACGCAACGCGCCCGCTCAGGTGAGCGATCAGTTCGCCGCTCACATCTTATGGATGGGAACGGAGCCGTTGCTTGCGGGACGCTCTTACCACATGCGCGCGGGCGACAAATGGACCGCGGTCTCCGTCACCGCGATCAAGCACAAGATCGACATCCACACCCTTGACCATCTGGCCGCGCGCGAGCTCACGCTCAACGAGATCGCCGTCTGCAATATCGCCACGTCCACGCCCATTCCGTTCGACACCTATGCGGAGAACCGGGCAACCGGCGCGTTCATTTTGGTCGATCGCTTCACCAATGACACCGTCGCCGCCGGCATGATCGACTTCGGGCTACGGCGCGCGACTAATCTCCGCTGGGAGAATCTGGCGCTCGACAAGGACGCCCGCGCCGAGCTCAAGCACCAGCGGCCCTGCATTCTGTGGTTCACGGGGTTGTCCGGCGCGGGCAAGTCGACCATCGCCAAGCTTGTGGAGCAGAAGCTGCATGGACAGGGGCGCCACACCTACATGCTCGACGGCGATAACGTGCGCCACGGGCTCAATCGCGATCTCGGCTTCACCGAAGTCGACCGCGTCGAGAACATCCGCCGCATCGGCGAGGTGGCAAAACTGATGCTTGACGCCGGGCTGATCGTGCTGTGCGCCGCGATCTCGCCATTCCGCGCCGAGCGCCGGATGGTTCGCGAACTGGTGCAGGAGGGCGAGTTTGTCGAGATCTTCGTCGATGCGCCCATCGAGCTGTGCATGCAGCGCGACCCGAAGGGCCTCTACGCCAAGGCGCGCGCGGGGCTGATCAAGAATTTCACCGGCTTCGATTCCCCTTACGACCGGCCGGAAGCCCCCGACCTCCATCTCGACACCGCAGCGATCAGCGCCGAAGAGCTGGCCGACCGAGTAGTCGCGCACCTGCTGGAACGCTAGAGCATTTCCTCGGTGTACAATCGCCTCATTCTCTTGAGGACGAACCGGCATGCCAAAATTCTTATGCAAAGCCTGCGGCGTTCAGTATCCGGACAGCGTCGCACCGCCCGAACACTGCATCATCTGCGAGGATGACCGGCAGTTCGTTCCCAAAACGGGCCAGGAATGGGTCACGCCCGAAGAACTTGCTGTCGGACGATTCAATGCTTTCAGAACAGTGGCGCCTGGCCTGTTCGGCCTCTGGACGACCCCGCAGTTCGCCATCGGGCAGCGGGCGTTCTTGGTGATCACGCCCGAAGGAAACGTTCTTTGGGACTGCATCAGTTTTCTGGACGCAGCAACGATCGATATTGTTCGCGCCTTGGGCGGTCTCAAAGCGATTGCTCTCTCCCACCCACACTTCTACAGCGCGATGGCCACTTGGGGCCGCACCTTCGATTGCCCTGTGCTGGTGCACGAAGCCGACACGAATTGGGTGGTTGCCCCTGATCCATGCATAAAATTCTGGACGAGCGATGCGATGGACGTGCTGTCCGGCGTTTCGCTTCATCGGATCGGCGGACATTTCCCCGGCAGCGCAGTGCTCCACCTCGCGGACCGCCGTTCGCTTTTAACTGGCGACACGGTTCTGGTCGCTGGGGATCGCCAGCATGTGTCGCTCATGTGGTCCTATCCGAACTATGTGCCGCTTCCGGCAGAAGCGGCAGAGCGTGTCGGACAACGTCTCCAGGCGCTGGATTTCGATGCTCTTTATTCGGCTTTCTGGGGTCACGGCGACATCGAGCGGGGCGCCAAAGCCGCGATCGAGCGCTCTGTCCGGCGCCACGTCCGCGGGCCGAACGCACCGATGGATTAGAGCATTTTCCGGCGAAGTGGGAACCGGTTCGCCGCAGAAAATGCGACCACTAAAAGATAACTACAGCGAACTCCGATTCCATTGGAACGGAATTCGCTCTCGCGCCGAGGCCCTACCGGCCGCCCCTCCGCAACGCGATAATTACAGAAAGCGATGCCGTCTGCGTAATCGGAGTGTGGTGTAAATCGCCTTGTTTATCGAACTCGTGGCAGTCGAATATTGCTCCTTACTTCGCGATCACCACCGGCACTTCGGCTAGGTGCGCCACCCGTTGCGACACGGAACCTTCCGAATTGGCCATCTCCCGCGCCAACTTCCCGGCAGCGACTCCGGGGTTGGGATCATTGATGACGATCATGTCGCAGGCCTCTTCCCTAGCGCACCTAATGATGGTCGACGCAGGATCGCCGATTTCGACACGGGTCTTATGAACGATGCCCAAGTGATTCAGGCGGCGCGACGCGCTCTTGGCGACTCGCTTGGTGAGTTCGCCTATAGACGGTGTCTGAATCATTCCTTGTGGAAAACTTGGAGCGATAATCGGCTCAGGATGGACGTCAAGAACGACTGCTTCGACGGGACCAACGCTGGCAGCATAGCCAATCACGTAATCAAGCACGCGGCTGGTTCGCCCGGTGTCATCGATGACGGCGAGGATGCGTTTGAGCGGCGAGGCGGTTCTGGTCGGATATTGAACGGCGCTTTGTTTTTCCTTCAGCTGGACCGCGCCCCTGCCGACGCTGGCGGCGTAAGCAATAACGAAATCCAGTACGCGGCGAGTCTGCTCCGAACCGTCGACTAGGCCGAGGAGAGCCCTCAGCCGCGGTTCAACCTCATCCAGAGACCTAGCCGTCAGCATGGCGAATCTCCTTCCCTTCCTGGATTATTTCAAAACATTCGGGGGTGCAGAGGTTGCCGCGCGGATACTGGCCAGCCACGAGGCCGCGACATTCGGGAGGACATCGGCGAACATGGCCGCGACCCCGTGACCCGGTTGTTGCGCGATCAGCTCGGGAGCTTCAATCAAGCCGATCTCCGCTTCCATCCTTGGGTTCCCAGTTCGGTGTGCCTCGACGGGAGGCGTTCCAATGTGCGCAGAGCAACATACATGAGCAATTCGGTACGAGCGCCTCCGGTTCGACGCCGGAGGGATTACCCCCTTGGGATTATTACGGATAAAGCCGCAACCGGCCCGAATCGGTCTGTTTGCCGCCCGTCACCGAGACCGCTGTGATTCTGGCGCGTATCCGACTAATGCCCGCGCAGATACAGCACCCACGAATTCAGGATATAGCTCAGGAACAGCGCGAGGCTCACCCAGCCGCCGATCCTAAACACGCGCGCGGCAGGACGATAGTAAAGCCCGACCACCGCCACTCCGGTCATGACGATCGCGGAAACGCCTGAGATGCTGTGCGTTGGCGACACGTGGGTAAGCAGAGGTCCATTGACATAGGCGATGTCGTCGTACGCCAGGATGGTGATGTTGAACAGGTTGCTCCCAAGCAGATTGCCGATGGCGAGATCGATCGCGCCGATCCGCAATGCCCCGATGGTGGACGCGGCTTCCGGTAAGGTCGTCGCGGTCGCCACCAGCAATGTGCCGACAAATGCTTGGCCCCACCCCATTGCCTCGGCCACATTAAGCGCGGCGAAAGGCATGCTAAGACCGGCCGCGACGACGACGGTGCTGGCGAGCAGGTATCGGATGGCCGCCACTCTCGCCGAATACTCGGTGTAGATTTCCACGGCCTCCGCTTCGCCGAACTGGCGGCGCTCCTGAACATAGAGGGTTCGCATCGCCACGGCATAGATCAGCAGGATCAGCGGCGTAGAGATACCAATGTGTCCGAGGTGCAGGGTGGCTGCGTCGTTGGTGATCAGGCTGAAGACGACAAGACCGAGCAGTATGATGGAGAAGCCCGCCGACAGGATGTGGCCGGAACTCGCCTTCTGGTAAATCGGCATCTCGCGGTAAAGGAAATCGAGGACGGCGAGCAGCACGAGATTAAGCACGCATGCGCCCAACACGTTGCCGACTGCGATGTTCGGCGCGTCAGCAAGGGTTACTGACGAAATCCCGGTCACGAGTTCCGGCAGAGAGGTAACGGTCGCGACCAGGATCACGCCGACCCAGGTTCTGCCGAGTTTGGACTTCTCGGCGATCACGTCTCCGTAACGGGCAAGCTGATATCCCGCGATCGCGATCGCGATCGCGCAAACAAGAAACTGCGACCAAGCCAACAGCAAGATCCCCTCCACGCATACGCGATGCCGTGGCCTATCTTATCAAGGCGGCAGTCAGATTTGTTAGATGGGCCATTTTGGTCGCAATCGAACCGTTGTGACGTTGCGAGGGCGCCCGTGCCGGGCCCGCGATGATCGCATCGCAGCGCGTTCTTCGGCGCGCATCGCTATCGCGGCCGGCGGATCGCCGACCAAACCTCATTTGAAAATTCTGCACCGGCCGCTTCCCTGATCGCGACTTCAACATCTTCGCTGTGCCGCTGGGCGAATCGAAGCGGCCAAAGCCAACACGCTGCGGCGTTAGCGGCTGCCGGCAAATGAATGACGCGCCGAGATCGCACGGTCGATGGGACCAAGAAGACAGATCGGGCGACCGGGACATGGAGGGGCAAGCGGCCGAGGCGCTGCCGGCTATTTGACGATCACCACCTGGATCGGGCCGGCTTTATGCACGGCTTGCTTCAGCATGGATCGCACGGCAAGCCCCGCTCTCCACTCGAGCGGCTCCCCTGAAGGGCTACGCTCCGTATCGGCGAAGACGATCAAGTCGCACCGTTCCTCTTCCGCGCATTTCACGATGGCAACCCCGGGATCGCCGACCTCCACGCGCTCCCGATGCACGATGCCGACGTGATCGAGCCGATGGGCCGCGCTGCTTAAAGCGAGCCGCCCGCAATCCCCCCTAGAGCCTGGCCCGCTGGGCGGCGTCCCGCGTTTCTCCGGCGGCTGAATGTAGAGAAGAACGGCGTCAATC
>Ga0315534_1000932_pt1 | contig 20579 bp, 28 predicted proteins | sample SalMarSW160240MG_FD_203094 | JGI IMG/M metagenome (GOLD analysis project Ga0315534, IMG submission 203094) | Salt marsh sediment microbial communities from the Plum Island Ecosystem LTER, Massachusetts, United States - Salt Marsh Sediment SW1602-40 ... | reverse complement strand
TAAATCTTAGGACCTTCGGTCAACCTGCGGTGACGTTTATCAATACGCACCCAAGCATTGCCTTGAGCATACGCGCAGCGAGACTCGGTGGAGTCTTGCTGCGCTTAGGTATAGCTGTCAGAGGCGCCCAGCGGAAGTTCGAGCTCCCGGCCAAGTAATTGGAGCCAATCTGAAGCTTTTAATCCGATCCAAGTACCTGACAGCTATAAGGTTAGGCCTTCATGGGCGACCTGCTAATATAAAATCGCTTGTACCCCTACCAATGCTTAGGCGCCGATTCTCGTTCAACCCAAATTCATGCTTTTATTGCAAGGTGTCCCGAACAGCAGAAAACGCAGTCAGAGGAGAAGTTCCCATACCTAAACTGGTTGCACTCCGGAGCGAGTACCAAGGAGTTTCATTGCGAAGCTGAGTCAAATCATCCGTTTGGGCTTCAACTTACCAGAGACAGATCACCTTCTGCCCATCCCTCATCTGGCCGCGAATCTTTTCCATGTGGCGCAACGTGGCAAACTCCCGCCCCAGTTCGGGTAGGCTCATCGCAAGCTCCTGCGCGAGAGTCTCCGCAGTCGCCCCGCCGGTTTCCCTCAAAACCTGCAGGATTTTCGATTGCGTCTCGGTCAGGCTTGCATAGTCCTCGTCGAGTTGAGAAAGTGTTTGTGCGCTGCGTACCGCCCAAGGATCACAAGCCTGGGCTGGTGAGAGAGCCTGCATATAGCACTCCTCGCATAAGACCTGCCCGTAATAATCCATTTCGTCTCCCTCATGAATCCTTTCACCGCAACGTTCGCATTTCACCATGCCGACTCCTCCGGACAATTCTATAGATCTTCATTTCTTTGGTTTTTAGGCAACGATCAGGCTTGAACCGACCGAGGCTGGAAGATTATTTTCTTGAGGCGCGAGAAACCCGGCATATTCTAGCCATTCCACCCAATCTGCACGCGTGTCAAGACCCCCAGTCTTAGTTGCCAGCAGCATTTGTAAAGCGAAGATGGTAGCCTCAGGTAGCCCGGCCCGATTGGGATCGAGCACGAAGTGGCGCAGCACAATCTGGCCGCCAAGCTTCAAGGCCGCAAACACCTTGCGGATCAGGACCGGGCAGCCTCCTAACGGCTCACCGTTGAGTACCCCAAAAACAAGGGTCAAATCATAGTCCTGCCCTAAGCCCTCTTTTTGAAAATCGCCTTCCTGAACGGTCACGCGCTCCGCTATGCCAACCTTGGCGATGATTTGGCGCGCCATCGGTACAACAAGCGGTTGTTTGAAAACGGTGGCATGCAAACGCGGGTAGCGCCTTGCCAATGCCATGCTGTAGGTACCATGACATCCACCCACATCGATCAGTCGCAGCGGCCAGTTCTCTGGCAACGCCATGCTCTCGGCAATTACCCGTGCGATGGGCCATGCCATATTGTAGAGTCCTTAGACGAAATTCTCGATTCAGGATTCGGGCTTTTCGTCGCGGCGGTTATTTCCAGGGCTTGTTCCGGTGCGCACGGCCTCCACCAGATGACCCCATCGCGGGTAGAAAGCAGCTGGCAACTGGAAGCTGCACGCCAGGGTACCAGGCGTTCCCAGCAACAGACATGCTGCGACCAAGGGCTTATTGGTGAAACGATCCTCGTCCTTCTCCACCAGTCCGAGGGCGGCGGCATTGAGCAGCAGCTCCGTCCCGCGCAGGCTGGCTCCAACCGTCTCCCCCTCCTCCCCCAGCCGTGACCAACCCCCGCTGCAAGGCCTCAAAAACCCCCAGCTCGACACAGGCCAGCAGGATCTGGGATCTCCGGAAGCCCTGGCCGATCTCCCGCAGCTGCTGTCGCTGCTTCAGTAGAGCGTGGTCAGGAAAATCCGTCATGTTGCGCCTGCCTCACGGATTGTCCAGGTTCAGCACCTCAAATCCTCCAAATGTCTCGGCCATCTGAGAATAGACAGGGCGGCCGAGCAGGGCTTGATAGATTTCGTCGGCTTTCTGTTCGGGATCAATGTCCGCAAAAGCATTCGGATACATCACCTTTCCGATGAAATACGCGTCGGCGATGGCGGTGTCGAGGTTGGTGTTGTAGTAATTGAATGGTAGTTGAGCATAAATCTGGCCGTCCTTCACTGCCGAGAGGGATTCGTAAAAAACAGGGTTCTTCTGGTAATCCTCCAGCACGGCGGCAATACCGCCCAGATCGATGAAAATCATATCGGGATCCCAGGCTAGCAGTTTTTCCTTATCGATCATGATCGAGCCGCTCTTCCCAGTTTCATCGACCACGTTTCGGGCATGGATCACATCCAGCAGTGAGTACCGGCCCTGGGTGCTCTCGATTCCGTGCGTTCCCCTCGAGCCCAACCCGCCCACATACACCGTCGGCTTGTTGTCTTCAGGGATGTCTGCTGTGCGGGATTCCAGATCCTGCCTGGCCCCCTGGAGGAAATCCACCGCAGTCTGGGCTTTTTCGTTTTGCCCGGAGATTTCCCCGATCAGGCGCAGCGAATTCTGCACCACGTCGTCAAAAATCGCCGTGGTGCCAAAGCCGCCGGGACCGTAACTGATCACGACCACCGGGATGCCGGTTTTGGCCTGCAACTCATCGGCAGCGGATGCATCTGTGGCATAGGTGCTGAAGATCACATCCGGTGAGACCATCAGGATTTTCTCGGGATCAGGAGCATTATTGGGACCTCCCTGCCCAATGATGGGGAGTGTCGCCAGAGCCGGATTGGCAAGCATATATGGTTTGCCGCTCACATCGCCGGTCTCCATCTGTTCCACTCCGAACACGAAATCCAGGTTTCCTGCGTAGACATACAGGCGCAGCGCGCCAGGGCCTATCGCCACCACGCGCTGAACAGCGGCAGGGATCGTAACGTCCCGGCCTAACAAATCAGTCACGGTGGTATTTTCACCACCAATCTGAGCCGCCGATCGGCACCCGCCGAGGAGGAACAAGGGCAGAACGGATAAAACAAAAAGGGCACGGGGTTTCATGGGGTATCTCCTGAGTTCTCAGCGTGGGATGACGACCCGGCAGCCCTTGTGAGCGGCAATATCCACCAGAACAGCGTAGACGGTTTCGATGTTCTCCGGCGTGATCACTTCCGGCCCGCCGGCAGCATAGATGGTTTTGTCCTTGATCAAGATAAACAGATCCGCGAAACGCAGCGCCAGGTTGAGATCATGCATCGCTACCACGGCAGCAATACCCCGCTCGCGGCTGACCTGGCGTATCAGGGTCAGCACCTCCAATTGATTCTTTAGATCCAAGCTGTTGGTGGGCTCATCCATCAGCAGCACTTCCGGCTCCTGAGCCAGGGCGCGTGCTAGGACGACTTTTTGCAGCTCCCCGCCGCTCAGTTCGTCCAGGCAGCGCAGGGCGTATTCGGCTAGGTCCAGAACCTCCAAAGCCTGGCTGGCAACCTCCATATCGGTTTGTGTGATATCCCAACGAATGTAGGGCTTACGTCCCAAGAGCACGGTGTTGAATACCGTCGCTCGAGACCCGATGCGCTGCTGTTCCACATAGCCGAGCTTTTGGGCGAGGGCGTTCCGGCTGAGGCTGGCGATCGGATCATCGCCGATGAAAATACCTCCCGCTGAAGGGGAAAGGATGCGGTTAATACACTTGAGCAATGTGGTTTTACCAGCCCCGTTGGTGCCCAGAATGGCCACAAACTGTCCCTTCTCAACCGCAAGGCTAACGCCCTCCAACACCGGGCGACCAGGGTATTCGAAGCGAAGATCCTGGATCTCGAGAATCATCGCCTGGAATACCCTTTGGTCAAAATGAAGAGGAAAAGCGGCGCACCGAAGAAGGATGTGATCGCGCCCACTGGGAGGACAACCGGGGAAATCAGCGTGCGTGCCAGGGTATCGGAGAACAGCAATAAGGCTGCGCCGGTCACCGCCGAAGCCGGGATCAGAAACCGGTGGTCGATGCCCAGCACCCGACGCATCATCTGCGGCGCGATCAGCCCGATAAAGCCGATGATGCCCATGAAGGCCACCGCCGCTGCTGTGACCAGCGAGGCAGCCAACAAGCTGCGCAGGCGTGTCTGCTCCACGTGAACACCCAGGCTCTTGGCGGCATCCTCGCCGCTTTCCAGGGCGTTGTAATTCCAGCGCTGCAGCAGGAAATAGATCAGGGCGGTCATGGTGAGGGCGGAAAGGATCGCCACCTCCTGCCATGAGACGCGGCCCAGATCGCCGAAGGTCCAGAACACCATGGCGGCCACCTGTACATCCTCGGCGAAGTACTGCACCAGGGCGGAACCGGCGGCAAACAGCGAACCGAAGGCCACGCCTGCCAGCACCACGGATTCGGGTGAAAGGCCTCGCAGGCGAGCCAGGAGCAAAATCAGGACCATGGCAGCGACTGAAAAGAAGAACGCGCTGAGTGTGACAGTATAGGGGTTGGCGATGAAAACCGCATCGTGCGTGTTGCTGTGCAGTACTCCGGCGCCCAGAAACACGATCGCCAAGTTGGCGCCAAAAGAAGCAGCACTGGAGATGCCCAGGGTGAACGGAGAGGCCAGCGGGTTGCGCAGGCACGTTTGCATCACGCCGCCGGCCATCGCCAATCCCGCCCCAGCTACCAATCCTACGATGACTCGCGGCATCCGGATGTTCCAGATCACCACGCTGGACGTTCCGCCTTCCAGGCCCAGCAGCGCCCGCAGCACCTGCACAGGATGAGTGTCCGCTGCGCCGGCGTTGATGGCGACGGCGGCCAGCAGCACGGTCAGCACCGCCAGCGCCAAGATCTGGATTTTCTTTCGTGATGACTCGTGCTGGAAGGCCGCAATGGCCGGGTTCAGCGGATCCCTACTGGAGGAAATACGCTTACGCATCCGGCTTTCTCCCGTTTGAGATCTCGCGCAGGGTGCCGGGGATGTGACCCGTGGTGGCCTGGGGGATGGAATCAAGAGCCGGGGCATAGGGTTTGATATCCAGCAGCGGGCTGCCATCCAGGGCATCGACCCCACGTACCACGAGAGATTGGCCCTCGCGACGGATCAAATCGGCCATGCATATGGCGATCGGGTTCGGGCGGTTTGGAGAGCGGCTGGAGAAAACCCCCACCGACATCTCGCTGAACGGCGTGCGGGATTGCAGGATCTCCCGGTCGGCCCTGTCACCCCAGTAAAGCACGATCAGGTGCGAGCAACACTGGATTTCTTTGAGAGCACCAGTAAATGGGCGGAAAACCTCCAGGATGATTTCGTCCTCCGACAACCTGCCCTGGCGAGGCGCATCGCCGCACTTCTTATAGGGGCTGTGGATCACACCAATTGGCGTCAGTTGTATCAATGGGTCTCCTAGAAGAGCAATTTCACCAGCCTCAACGCCTGTTGCTTCCACGGTAAACGATGGGTCACGCCAGGGTCCTTGGAGAGGCGGTCTCTGTTATCCAAATACCAGTTAAAGTTGCGTAACAAGGCCTCACGATTGGAATAGCGCGGGAGATACTCCAGGATGTGCTGCGCTTTTTCAATCGAAACGAAGGAATCCGTCGAAGCGGTTTCATAAATCCAGGGATACAGCGGCGACAGCTTTAGCGCCTCCAGAAACCGCAAGATCAGGACCACCAGGCCGGCTGGAAACGGAATGATGCGTTTCCCGAAGCCCGCTTCATCCATCACCACCTGGTAATCCTGCCGCATGGTGGTAAACACCGACGCGGCGATATTGAAGGTTTCGTTGGCCAGCGTCTCTTCCAGCGTCATACAAGCTAGGATCGCCTGGCACAGGTCCTCGACATCCAGTAGTTGGTAGCGGTTCTTGCCGGACCCAATCATCGGAAAATTGTGCCCTTCGCTGGCCCATTCATAAAAGATCGCGAAGACGCCCAGGCGTTCCGGGCCGACGAAGGATTTGGGCCTCAGGATAGGGACGCACAAACCATTCTTTCGAAATTCCTGACAAACCTCCTCCGCCTGGATTTTCGCTTTTCCGTAGGGTCCTACCCCGCTGACCGGATCTGACTCGTAGATGGGATGGTGGTCCGGTACACCGTAGACTGCAGTCGTCGATATGTGGATAACGCGCCGGATGCCATACGCCATCGCCTGCTGCAGGACGATCCGGGTGCCCTCGACCTCCGTTGTGTAGATATCTTCAGGCGGGTATAGGGGCAGGGCAGCCGCGGTGTGAATCACAATGTCGGCGCCGGCCATGCTCCGGCGGACATCGTCCGGGTTGCGTATATCGCCTTGTAGGAACTCGATCTGGCTACGTTCTGGATAGGAGAAATCCACCAGGTCGATGCCGGCCAGTTGGTCGTAGCCACGTTCCAGCAGGTAGCGGACCAGGTTGATACTTAAAAAGCCGCTGATCCCGGTGATGTAGATTTTCATCTGGTATCAATCCGCAGGTTTCCTCTTGCGCCTGCGACAGCCTTCGCAAACACCGACCAGCGAGAGGTGTTCGAGATCGAGTTCGAATGCAAATCGATCTCTGACAAACGCTGCGAAAGGTTCGATTGAGGTAATATCAACACCTTGGACCGAACCGCATTTGCTACAAACTAAATGAACATGAGGACCATCGAGACCGACGAACTCATAGACGCGAGTGCCATCACCCGGATCAATGGTCATGACAATACCGAACTCTTTGAGCAGATCCAACGTACGGTAAACCGTGGAAATATCAATCGCCTCGCTGATCCCCTGGACCTGTTGATATACATGGTCTGCGGATGCAGGTCCGTTCAATTGATGCAGCACAGAAAGGACAATCTCGCGCTGGGGAGTTATTCTGAAACCACGCTCGCGCAGCTTCTTGTAAACAATTTCTTCGCAGGACATGAGCTCACTCCAAGACTAAACGCTCGGTGTACGATCGATCAATGGGCAGTTCTCTCGAGTCATTCGCCAGACGCGGCCCCGATGTATTCTTACGGATACCTATTTGCGAATTGATGCAATTGTTAGTAAATGCTATTGCAACTTATTGCAATAAAATTATACTTATTATGGTAGCTGACTCAATGGAGACTTATTACCTATGGAGTGTTTGGAATGTCATATGTTGAGAGAACAACCAGGTGTCATCACTCAGCTCTGTGAATTAGCTCTAACGTGAAGTAGAACCTGCAGAGAACCTTCACTGCCCATGGCATGGGTTGTCAATATCTCAGAGTAGGAGATGACCGCAGCGGTGGATAATCAGAATCCCTTTGCGGATCCTACCTTCGTGGAAGGCTATGAAGATTGGTACAGCACGCTTGGCCAGCGAGCGGACCGCCTTGAAAAGAAGTTGCTTGCGTGGTTGCTCGATGCTTTCAACGACGCGCATACGATCCTGGAAGTCGGTTGCGGCACAGGACATTTCACTCGCTGGTTTGAATCTCGCGGCATGTTCCCTGTTTCGCTCGATCTTTCACGCATGATGCTGAGGAAGGCCAGCCGATGGAGCATGCTTCTAGCTGTGGAGGGCGACGCGGTTCATCTCCCCTTCAAGGATGATGCCGTTGACTTGGTCGCGATGATCACAACGCTTGAGTTCATCGAAGCGCCAATGGCCGCCCTGCAGGAGGCGAGACGTGTGGCAAGCCAGGGCATGCTCCTCGGCGTGATTAACCGCGAAGGTTGGGTGGGGAGGAGCTATCGTCGTAAAGGAGGTGCTCCGTGGACTTCTGCTCATTTCTACACACCGGGTGAGCTTATCAGGATGCTGAATGCGCTCAATAGACCCACTTCTGCCCCCTTTTGGCAGACAACATTGTGGCCATTCCTCCCTTGGGCCTTGCCGCTCCCCGGGGGTGGCTTTATTGGAATGGGCATTAAGTTCGAGGAGCAAGAGCAATAAGGGTATCTACGCCTCCTGATACAGGCCAGCGTAGAAGATGGAAGTATCAGGGCTTTTAAGACGAAAAGTTGTTTCGTGCAATCGAGGGGATGTGGAAGATGCCAACCGATTCGAAGAGGCTGACGCGTTTTGAGTGTTTTCGCGATCTCAGCGATGACCAATGCTCGGCCGTTGCCGAGCTGACTAACGAAGCATGTTTCTACCCGCAAACCGAACTCTTTGCCGAGGGAGCTGAGGGCAGTCGTATCTACCTGCTTTCCGACGGTGAGGTGGAAATCCTTTACAATATCGGCGAGGAGGGTCCAACGCATGTTGACACCGTCGGCGCTGGAGAGATTCTGGGGTGTTCCTCACTTCTTCCACCGTATGTTTATACCTCGTCGGCTCGCAGCCTCAGCCCAATTGAGACATTAATCATCGACAGTTTTGCATTGCGTAAGTTAATGGAGGAGGACTGCAACCTTGGATTCGCGATCCAAGGTCAGTTGATCCAGATGCTGCTTGACCGAATCGTCGACCTGCGCCTTGAACTATGATGCTATGCTTAATAAAGCTTTCCACCCTCAACGTTGGCGGAGAACAAGGATTTTCATCGCTTCCAATCCCTTTCTTCGCAGCGCGTCTCACTTTACAGCAGCCTGATTGAATCCCAGGTATCCAGGGAAAGAGATCTTAAGTGCATAGGAACTCAATGAAAACTAACATAGAGAAAATTGAATCGATTCAAGAACAAATCGCAGCTTTAAAGAAGCATTGGCCTGCACATTCGGTCCCACCCGGATTGATGCAGCAGTTGGACGAACTCGAGGAAGCACTGGCGCAAGCGATGCAGGAGAATGTTGGCCCAAAGAACCGCGAGGCCTAGCACGACCGGATCAGTGGGTGGGAAAGGTCAGGTGCCAGAACATGGATATAAAAATCAGCCAGAATGTGGATGCAGAATCTCTTGAGGACGGGTCAGGAGTTGCCGTCCGCTGGCTGTGGTCTGCAGTGCAATCGCTATCAGGGTTTACCGTCGTACTCTTCGAGATCCCAGCAGGGACAGCCACACCACAATTTGACGACCCCTTCGAACGTGCCATATACGTCCTCACGGGTGAAGGACGCTTGCAAGCCGAGTCGCAGGAATGCCAGCTGCTACCCGACGTGACGATCATGATCCTGCCGCACGAACTGCACCACATCACAAACACGGGCGAGGATACTCTGCGTATCCTTGCCTTCAATCTCCAGGACATCAACGCCATCCTGACGTCCGCCCAAGTCAGCCTGTATCCCTTACGTCAGCGAGCTTTGGCGCCAGCGATCCATGACGCTCTTGGAGTATTCCGGCAATTTGGTCTGGATGTCACAGTGGGCTCGATGAGCAGCCTTATCACGGGAGACAGCACTGGCATCTTCGGTGCTTTAAAACGGGCTTTCGAACATGCCGCCGAACAGGGAGAAGTGGTGATGGCCACCACATTATCCAACGCGTGCCCCGTGCCGGACAGGAGCGCTATGAACAGCATCTCTTTTCGGCCGATCGGGGTTGTGAAGAACGAATTCTCCAGGCCTGTTGATCCCGACACGCTGAAAGCGGCAGTTTCCCGGATCGTGATCGACCCTGAACTCACAACCGGCCTGACGGGATTGACCGCGGGCGGCAAGGCGCTGGTCCTCTTCCATCTCCACGAGAGTGAAGGGGGTGAACTCCTCCAACATCCTCACGGCGATCGTAGTCTGCCTCACAAGGGCGTGTTTGCCTTGCGCAGTCCGCTCCGCCCCAACCCCATCGGGGTGACTGAAGTGGAGCTGCTCGCCGTAGAGGAGAACGTGCTCACCGTGCGGGGGCTGGATGCCATCGATGGAACGCCGGTGCTCGATCTAAAATCTGCATGAGCCAGCTGGTCGCTCGTAGTAGAACGAACACCCGTAACTCGTCACTATGAGGGCTATCCATCTTGATTTTCAACCATTTAAACCCGGTTGACAGATTCAATTCCCTCTCCTTCATCCTCCACTGGAACTCGCCCCCGACGTTAACGTTTTCCCATTGGATGAACTGGAAAGGCCGCGAATTCTCGCGAAGAGCGGTGAACTCGATGAGATCAACGCTGTGATCTTCATCAAAATCTGATAGTTCGATATGAGGACACCTTTGTGATCCATCCCGAACCTTAGCCAGGTCGATTAGGGAATGAGGTTTGTTAAACAGGAAAACCTCACCCAAAGAGGAGAAAAGATGTCTGTTTGTCGCGTACGCCTTATCCTTTGGTTGACCTTCACAGGAATCGCCGTCGCAGGGGGGATCCTCACGGACGTTATCCTGCGAACCAGTCCCTTTCCAGTGTGGCTTCGGATGGTCGGTCTCGCCGGGATGCTTCTGGCGCACTTCCCATTGAAAAGAACGGGGAGGTTGCTCGGACGATTGGCGGATCCGAAGCAATGGGGTTGCACCAACAAGCTTGTCACAAAGGATCTCTACAGCTGCCTCCGACATCCACATCACCTTTTCATTGGCATTTTTGTGACGGCCCTCGGCCTGGCCATTGGACATATTGTGTCATTTCTCCTCATTACAGTGCTTGAATGGCTGTGGATTCTCAGCTTTTTGCTCTTGGTGGAGGAGAAGGAATTGCTAGGCAAGTTCGGGCAGGAATATGCCAGGTACCAACAGAATGTCCCGATGCTTGTTGCGAATCCCGCATGTCTGTTTAAAGTGCTATCATCACCCGTAGTTAAACCCTAGGAGGCGAAGGTCGGATCTGCCCGCTACACGGCTGTATGCCTGTGTGTATATTAAGGAGATGGAATCATGAATGAACAACCGACCAAGGTGGGCATCATCATCTGCGATCGCTACAGACGCTGCGCCGGCGGAAAATGCCTCCGGGCGATGAGGAACAGAGAAGGCGCCTTCAGTGTCTACTCCAACAGAGATGTAGAACTTGTCGGCTACACGACCTGTGATGGTTGCCCCGGCGGAAATATCGAATATGCGGGCGAAGAAATGGTGCAAAATGGTGCAGAGGTCATCCATCTGGCAACCGGCCTGGTAGTGGGCTACCCTCCCTGCCCTTACATCCGAACCTTCAAGGCATTTCTCCACGAACGATATAGCGTTGCGGTTGTAGTAGGCACCCATCCCATTCCGGAGAAATACCTAGAGATGCACACACGGCTGGGCACCTGGGAAGATCCATCATGGAAATCCTTGATCGAGACCACGATGGCGGATGAGGCGACACGGAGGGCATATAATTGAAGCGCTCGATTCCCCTCCGGAAAGGGTGTGCCAAGCTGGGCCAGGCGCGTTCTTAGGCAATAATCCGGAGGTAATGATGCGCCTGTATTGAAACGGCACATCCCTGGAAATCGGTCGCAGTTGAGGAAGCGGCCATTGATCGATCCATCGTTTCAACGGACGATTCTCCTATCAGTCCATGCCCCACATATCCGCCACTGCCGCCCCGGTTCTGGGAGACCTTGCAGACCCCCAGCCTCCCATCCCGGATCAAGCAGCGATGGGCGCAGAGATGACAGCGAATGCTACCGTCTTCGAGTTTCTCATTAACAAGGGCTTTATGATCCGAGGAGTTCATTTTCGTTGAGCCTCGTTCCTTCAGGCGGTTTGCCCGACCGAAATGATCGGCCGCGAATCTCCACATGAGGTGTATAAAGCAGGGTTCCTCCCGAAGGATGAGCACCTTTCACCTGCGCGGTAGGTTTAGAGTTTCTCCGGTCATGGCTAAAAGCGGCAGGCGCACAAAGGCGTCGATGGCTATGGCGGCCAAGAACACATACTGCGGGCCGATGCGCTCCCAGAGGAACCCTCCCAACATCGGTGCGGGAACTCCCAACATACCCCGAAATAGTGTGACCGCACCGATCCATCGGCCCATTTGCTTCAAGGGCATGACTTCCGCTGCCATAGAGGACATGAGAGCCATGCTGGTGGAGTTGAAGCCAAACAATACGCCATGGAACATCAGGGAGAGGGAGGCTCCGGAGCCCGATGGAGGTGCGTAGATCAGGCATAGGTTGGCTATGTAAGTCAAAGGGGCGATGGCAAAGAGCAGCTTCTTACGGCCATAGCGGTCGGCCAGGCGGCCCAAGGGAACCGAGGCAAGCATCGGAACCAGGGCAGACGCCATGCCGATGGCGCCAAGCAGGTATTCATTGGCGCCCTTGAACTCATGGGCATAAAGCGGCATGAACGGCCGCGCCAAAGTCCAGGGCACCTCCATCAACCCCATCAAGATCATCGTGCGTACAATGCCTTTGCCCTGCCTAAAAACCTGAATAAAATCAACGAGGATCCGGCGACGCTCCTGTGGTTCAGGGTGAAGACGGACGGGGGAAAATTTCACCCACAGCAGCAGGAGAATCCCTAAAAAAACAAGGGCTTGGAGGGCGTAGAGGGGGCGAATCCCCTTTATGGTGAGACCACCGAACCGGGTGATGAGCCAACCCGCCAAGAATGGGGCGATGATTGCAGCGGGCGAAGACAGCGCCTGACAGAAACCACGCCCTGTTGCCCTGTCCTCATTGGACAGTTCTTTCGCACATGTTACGGTGCAAGATGTACAGGTGATGCGCGCTCCGAAGTAGTAGAGGATGATGGCAACATAGAGCCACGTCCAATCAGGTACGAACAGATAGAGGAATCGGGAGCCGATCAATATCACTGTGCCCAGCAGAAACACAGCCTTTAGCGTGTAATAATCGATGAACCACCCAGTCGGCAGGGCTGCCAGGGTGCTGAAGGCGTTGCCGACGCTTTGCAGTGAGCCCAATTGCAGGGGGTCAGCACCCAACAGCACGGCATAGATCGAATCGTATTGAACGGATAAGTTGGTCGCGAATCCATGGAGTGCCCGCCGTACAAGCATAAGCTTGAAATCGTGCGTTTGACGTTGCGCAAAGTAAAGACTCCGTCGAGCAAGATTGGATAGTTGCATGGCAAGTACGTTTAATTTCCCTGATTCATCGTCCGATCGTGCTGGTTTCGTTCAATCTATCGATTGGTGCCTGTTCGAAAGCAGCGTCAAAGCCTGATCAATTTTGTGTGCACGACTTTGTTGTCCTTTGAATCGAATGTTGACCAAACCGGACCACCCGTTCGGTCATGGATGCCTGTGCCTCGTTCCACACTATGATGACTTCACCATCCATCGCCGCCTTCATTCTTGGGCGGGATCAGAGCGTCCTGCAGCAGACCGGTAAAACGATCTAGCGTAATGGGCTGAAACTCGACAACAAGCCCGGTCCAATCGAACAGCTCTAGAATGTCCTCGGCATGGTCAGACATGTAAGTGTCTGCGTATCCCAGCCCGTCCAGGACCACAATCTTGTCGTAATACCCTGGGAAGTTCGCATTGGCATCCGCCCGATCCCAGCCAAAGTAGTTCTGGTATACGGCTTTCCAACTCCTCAGCCAGCCGGGGGTGAACCACAGGATCTTATCCTGCCGCCCATCGCTAATCCGCTGGCGGTCTTCGTAGCTGGCAAGCATGTCATATCCATATTCGCCCTGTACCCGGACAACCTCCGGGCTCACTTCCTGCAGGATGGCATCAACCCGCCGACCCGGATCATCGGCGTTTACGTAACACTTCTTCCCATATACGACAACGATCTTGTCGTCCGGACATCGCCGCTTCGCTTGAGACAGCTTATCGAGGAGAGCATCCTCCAGCCTCACTGGCAGAGCATGCAGCCCCGGCGGTGTGAAGTAAACCTGCCTCGAATTCAAGAAACCCGTCGCCGCCAGATGGGTTATCTCACGGTGGAGCATGCCGCACGAGACCAGACAGCGATCCGAAAAGTCAGGCTGAGCCCCTTCAAGCATGATGATCTTCCTCCCAGACTTCGCTCACTCGCGGATGAACCTCATTGTCCACGACTTCAAGGAGTCGCAACCTTTCTTCCAGCTTTTTTCCATCCCTGATCTTCAATGCTTGCACAAAGGTAGATCGCTTGAACGAAGCACCTTCACGCGAAACAATGCGCTACCCCGCAGAATACATTCAACACAGTCATCCAGTATTTACGAGCACTCCGCACAGCTCCTTCTCCCTCCCCGCCATGATGTCTTTTACACAAGGGAAGACGCCAGGGTTGACGTTCCATGGATTGTTCTCATCTCGTGTCTCGGGTAAAAACCTCGTCAATCTCTCTGGGTTCGGAGCGCTTAGTAGAACCGTCATTAAGCAGCCAGGACGGCAACCAAACAACAAGCTTTATCGCAATTTCGCCCTTCCCTTACCGCTCTGACGCAACAATGACAGGAGATCGTTCACCTCGAGGAAAGTTCGCACTGCTACTCCATGCGATAGCAAGGCAAGATAGGGAAGCCACGTTGTGTCAGTCTCTCCCCCAAGCCGGTTACATCTATCCTTCCCGCGGATAAATCTGCCACATCCGCGCAAGCTCATCCTCCTCGGGTGTTGGATCGTAAAGTACGCGCACCTCATCCTCGTATCGTAGCTGGACGCCCCCTCCCTCAATCACGCGGCCCACATCCTGGATTCGAACATCCACACCTTCGACGGCTTGCATCGCAGCCTTTACATGTGCCTCCGGCACCGTCGCTGCGAGCGTTCCGGAGGAAATCATACGCAGCGGATCGAAATCAAAAGCTTGTGTAAAACGCAGGACTTCTACAGGAACCGGGATGCGGTCGACCTCCACGTCCATGCCAACTCCGGATCGGAAGGCAATCTCCAGGAGTGCCTCAACGAGCCCCCCGCGTGTGACATCATGCATCGCGGAAGCCCCATAATCCGCAAGCAGGAGCGCCTCAGGGAGCACACTCACCTTTTCCGCCAGCGCACATGCATCCTCGAGCGCTTCCTGATCTAGGCCAAGTTTTCGCGCTACATCGGCAAAATCTGAGGCAAGGATCGCCGTACCTTCCAACCCTACACCTTTCGTGACTAACACGTGATCCCCTGGCTTGGCACCGGCCGTACCCAGCACGTGCCGTCCGCCGGCGATGCCCATTGCTGTTGCGGCAACGAGGGGTCGTGTGATCCCCGAGGAGTATCCTGTATGACCGCCGATGATCGACGCCCCGACCTCCTCAGCCGCTTGACTGGCATCTTTCATGATCGCCTCAAGTCGCCAAGCATCCTCTGGTCCGGGGAGCATCACGAGCAACAGGATCCACCGGGGCGGCACGCCGCTTGCGGCAATATCATTGCATGCGACATGAACGGCCAACCTGCTGATCCCTTTCATCGCGCCGACGATTGGATCCATGTGGGAAGCCAAAATATCCCCACCCACCCTTGTCAGGGCGACATCTTCTCCAAACTCGGCTCCCCGAATCACCTCGGGGTCGTCGGTGCCGGTGAAGGGGTAAACCCACTTGCGGAGCACATCCAGCCCGAACTTTGACATCGCTTTCCACGCATCTTCCTGTGTACTCGAATGTAGATCCCCGGATTCAATCTCCGTCTGATCTTCCTCTGCGTTGTAGGTGCTCCTGTTCGCGGTCGCAGCTACCCTGGATAGTTCATCTCGTTCTTCCTACCCTGTTCCAGTGACCATTCCTCTGACCTGGATTCAGGGCAATCGATTAACGGCAGGGGGAACGTAGATAGCATCGCTAATAGAGCCTGGGCAACCCGTTCGGCGATCCCAAGCGGGCTACCCGCTGACACATGCACCACGGTCGTGCCTCGCCTCGTGCTATATGGGCAGGAGGGAGTCACCTGACACCCATGGGCAAGCCTCGATGACGAAGCAAAAAGCCGCCCACCCGAAGCGAGGACCCGTCCCAGTATCCAGGGACGGCGCGGTTGACGTCAGGGCAGCACGAGGCATGATCGTATCTCCCCATTTCCTGCACCTATGATCCCCCTCGCGTCGGCTCATGCCTTTTTACGACCATCACTCTCGGGTCATTTTCGTGCCGCATTTCGGACAGTTGATGTCCATGCAACGGTCGCCAATTTCATGCGGCATCCGATGGCCGCAACTCGGACAAACGCATTGGCCACTTGGCCCGCTCCCCGGTTTTGCGCCCCGACCCAACCCACGATTACCAAAGCCCATACCTCCCCCTTGTCCGCGCCCCTCGACACCACGCCCCCGCCCCTTTGCTCTGTCTCTACGCAACATCGATCCACTCCTTCCAGAGTCCTCGCCTTTCCGCTCGCTGTGCGAAGGACTTCACTTACCTGTAGGCCCTCAATCCAAAACAATCCTTTCTGGTGACTTGTTGGGCCGTCTCCTCATCAATTCAGCATGAGCCACTGCTTCGTGCGAATGACCCGGCCGGCTCCGGCCATCCAATGAGGCGTTCGGATCATTCTTGCAGCGACATCTCTCCCCGCTTGTGGCTGGAGAGAACTGACTTTCACGCCTGACGGCCCGCGGAAGATGGTGCTCGCAAATCGCAGGTGATGCATTCCTACCTTGAGAAGCGCCCTACCCTGGTGCCGGCACCCAGCTTTTCCGGTTGGGTTGCCGGGAAATGACATAAAATGCGGCCTCGTCCTGTCGCCATGACCGACTTCTACTTACGAACTTGTCGGTTCCGAGCTCCCCAGATACAGATGCTGATGTTGCGATAGCTGGACCGTCCCTCCCGCGGGTAGAATAACGATCAACACAACCGAAGTTTCGAGACTCGTATTCCGGCATAAATGAGGCTGCTGCGACTGGAAAATTAGGCTGTCTCCCGCCTCCAAGCGGTGCCACTCCTGGTCCACGAGATATTCAATTTCACCTTCGTCGCAATAAACGAACTCTTCCCCGGAATGTGAGATAGGTTCCTCTCCACATACAGCACCGGGAGACAACTTGATCAGGAAAGGCTCGAGCATCTGTCCGGGCAATCCGCTGCCAAGGTTTTCGATGAGTACGCCCTCCCCCCGGGTGCGTAGACGACGGTTCTTCCTCACGAGAACGGTTGCGAGCTGCTCTCCATTCTCAAAGAAGCTCACAATGGGGACGTCGAGCGCCGTGGCAAGTTGGTGGAGCGAGGAGACAGTTGGCGAATTCTCGCCTCGTTCGATGCGGCTGATAGCATTCGTCGATAGGCCGGCACGGTTGGCCAAATCCCTCTGTGAATAACCGCGTTGTTCACGGATCTCCCGCATCCGTCTCCCGATATCCGAACTCTGTTTTCCGACCATCGGCCACCGCTCCATCCTTTAGAAGGCGTTCTTCAATAACATTACCACATTTTTTATGTGACGCTATCCTAATATGTCTTACTACCCACTATATTATACACTTAATACCTATTTAGTTGACGCTGTTCGGTTTGTCGGTTATCATCGTTTTTAAGGTAGAGCAGGTTCCTGCGAAGTAGAGAAAGGAAGCCAGACGAACGGGTTTGTTCGATGAAACGACGAGGATTCCTAGAGAAAAGGTCATGGAGGACAATCTCATATCAAAGGATAGCCCGGATTCCGTATCCACGGAGGGGCAGATTGATTCACTCGCTTCCGCTCTTCAAAATGCATAGGCTGGCTTGAATCACCCCGAATTTCCGCAGCACAAGATCGCCGATTGCATAAGCCCGCGCTGCCATGTTGCATTTGCGTGAAGACACAGCACCGGATTGGGTTGTAGCAAAGTCCTCCACCCAATCTGAGGGCTCAATCTCTACCAGGAATACTGAATGAGAAGGAAGAAACGTCACCACGATAGCATTATGCCCAAGAAGAGGTATTCCTGGATGCGCCTTGGGGATTTACCCTCCGGTAGAAAGGGCATTGTACGTCGGTTGAGAGGTGGTGGGGCCTTGACAAGCCGCCTGACTGCCATGGGGATTTCGCTTGGCGCGGAACTGGTGGTCGTTCAGAACTTCGGCCAGGGCCCGATCATCATCAAGGTGCGCAATACGCGTGTTGCGCTTGGACGCGGCGAAGCTGCCCACATAAGGGTGGAAGCCATCGATGAATGAGCGGGGAACCTCCAAGGCCGCAGGAAGTCAAGAGCCCATCATGATTGCCTTAGCTGGGCAGCCGAATGTTGGGAAATCGACGGTACTCAATATGCTCACGGGACTACGACAGCATGTGGGGAACTGGCCGGGGAAAACGATTGAGAAGAAAACAGGCATCTATCATCATAACGGCACTTCGATCCAGATTGTCGATCTCCCCGGCACCTACAGCTTGACCGCCAACTCCTTAGAAGAGCGTATCGCCCGCGACTTCATCATCAAAGAAAAACCAGACGTTGTTGTGGCCATCGCCGATGCATCAGCCCTGGAGAGAAACCTCTATCTCATCGCCGAATTGCTCTCCCTGCCAGCCCCGGTGGTCCTGGGTTTGAACATGATGGATGTGGCCGAGCAGCAAGGGATGCACATCGAGCCTCATGTGCTGGAGGCAGCCCTCGGCCTTCCGGTGGTTCCCATGGTGGCGAGCAAGAACCAGGGTGTACACGAACTCATGGATGCTGTGATGCGTATGGCCAGGAATCCCGCATCCTATAATCCGAATCGGCCGGCTATCGAGAAGGATCAGCAGGCTTTAGTAGACAGCATACAGGCACTGATCGCCAACGAGGTGGAGAGCCCCTATTCCGAGGCATGGGCATCTACCAAGCTGCTGGAAGGTGATCAGGAGATCACCGCGATAGTAAGTGATTGCCTGCCACCCGAGAAGTGGGAGCAGCTCCACGAAATTCTGATGAGCCATGAGGATGCTGGATTGACCATAGCCAGCAGCCGCTATCAATGGATCGGCCGGATGGTCAGGGCGGCGGTGATACGCCCCGGCGTTGGCCAGGTTACGTTCACCGATCGAGCGGACCAGGTTGTCACTCATCCCTTCTGGGGCTTGCTGATCCTGTTGGGAATGCTGGGGTCAGTCTTCTGGTTGACTTTTACAATAGGCCAACCCTTACAGGAGGTGCTCGACACCTTCCTGGTGCAGGCCGGCGCACAATGGGTGCGCTCCTCTTTGAGTGGTGCACCGGATTGGTTATCCGGTCTCCTTGCAGACGGCATCATCGGTGGAGCAGGGATGGTAGCAACCTTCCTGCCGATTTTGGCGATCTTTTTCGCCGCCCTGTCCTTCCTGGAAGACATCGGATACATGGCACGGGCAGCATTTATCGTAGATCGACTCATGCACCTCATGGGCCTGCATGGGAAGAGCTTTCTGCCCCTCTTCCTTGGATTTGGCTGTAATGTGCCGGCAGTTATGGGAGCCCGAATTATCGATTCACCCAGAGCAAGGTTATTAACCATCTTGGTTGCCCCTCTGGTGCCCTGTGCTGGCCGTATGGCTGTTCTCGCCGTCCTGGCACCCATCTTCTTCGGGGAATATGCGACACTCGTTTCATGGGCCTTGGTGGGACTCAACCTGTCGATCATCGTTCTTGTTGGCGTCTTCCTTCACAAGGTGGTGCTGCGAAGTGAACGGGGGGCATTCATTATGGAACTGCCCCTCTACCATATGCCCAACTTTCGAACCATTGGGCTTTCGATATGGCAGAATCTTGTGGCCTTTCTCGAGAAGGCAGGAACGATCATCATCCTGGTCTCGGTGGTGATCTGGGCTCTCTCAACCTTCCCCCATGGAAACATCGAAACGAGCTACCTGGCGCAGCTTGGTCGGCTGCTTGTGCCAGCAGGGAGGTTGATGGGTCTGGGATGGAAAACGATGGTGGCCCTCTTGACCAGCTTCATTGCAAAAGAAAACACGATTGCCACGCTTGGCGTTCTTTATGGCGCGGGTAAGATCCACGGAGACCTTTCGGTGATTATGGGAACTGTCCTCGCGCCTGCGGCAGCCCTATCGTTCCTAGCCATGCAAATGCTCTTCATTCCGTGTGTTGCAACCGTTGCAATAATCCGGCAGGAAACCGCCAGTTGGCGTTGGACCGCATTCAGTGTGGGACTGCTCCTGGTGATCTCCTTCGCCGCGGGAATCACAATTTACCAGATCGCCGCGCTGGTCGGATGGGGAATGTGAAGTGTTGAAGGGCTTGCTGCAAGGGTTCACCGATGGGGATATCCATAGTGTGGCTGAACTGGCGCGCAGTTTAGATATGGGCGGGGCGCTAACATTGCAGATCATCGAGGATCTGGTTCATCGAGGATACCTACAGTCGATGGATCTTTGCCTTGACGCTCCATGCGCCACCTGTCCCATGATAGGGATCTGTGGTGTTAGTGGTCGGTTGCGCGTCTGGGCGTTGTCGGAGAAGGGGAAAAAGATGGTGACGTATTTCTAATTCCGATCATTCCTTTTCCCCCAGAAGTCGCAGAAGGGTCAATTGAGTTCCCTTTCCTTCTTTTTAATCGATCACATCATGATTTATAACGTAGTTCAATCCAAGTGAGCAAATAAGATCAAAGAAAATCTAAAATACCATTGCTCGAGCTCGAGCGTTTTGCATTAGTACTCCAGAATACGTGGAAGTGTGAGTTGCATGCTTGCCCCTCCTTGCCACCAGATGTCCTCGCGCATCATATTCCTCCTCGTTAGGCTTTTGGTTGACGGGCGTTGACTCTTGTTGACAGTCGACCCGACGGATCGAAAAAGTCCGTTGGAATGATTCGGTTGACTCAACAAATGCAGGAAGTCAGAAGTAGGGGAAAGAGAACGGCCTGCCGCTTCAGACAGGCCTTTGGTGGGGGGATCATGCCATTTCAAATCCCGATTATCCCGTGCAGTGGGAGAAGCGGGGTTGATTGGCGCCCCTGGTGCGATTCGAACGCACAACCGTCGGATTAGAAGTCCGGCGCTCTATCCATTGAGCTACAGGGGCGTGCGCACATTGTAGTGTATCCGCTGAAGACGATCAATCTTCGATGATCGGT
>Ga0315534_1000928_pt1 | contig 20621 bp, 13 predicted proteins | sample SalMarSW160240MG_FD_203094 | JGI IMG/M metagenome (GOLD analysis project Ga0315534, IMG submission 203094) | Salt marsh sediment microbial communities from the Plum Island Ecosystem LTER, Massachusetts, United States - Salt Marsh Sediment SW1602-40 ... | reverse complement strand
CCCCACTGGGCACGGCACCTCGCCGCCCTCGCGACGAAACCTTATGAATAATGCGGGCTAGACGAATTCGATATGCCACTTTCGAAAGAGAACGCAGAGGCTCAGAGGCGCAAAGACGCAGAGAATATTATTTGATCTGGGGCTACTGGTTTGAGCCAATTCGATCATCATTTGGCGCGGGTGGGGGAAGCCGTTGAGCCGTATAGCCGTAAGGCCGTGTAGCCCAAATCTGACCTGTGTCATTCTGAAGAGTTCGCGCTCCCCGACGGTCCAGTCTGCGCCAGCACTCCCGCGATCGGACGCAGATCCATCCACCACTGCGATTTGGGTCGCTGGTGCTCGGCATCGACCTGGCGGCGCAACGCTTCGAGCTCGGAGAACTCGATGAGCCCGCCGTTGAGGCCGATCGCCAGCGCGGCGTCGGTGCCCGCCTCGGCCTCGTCAATCAGCCGCTCGACGCAGCGTTTGGCGAGACGGGTGGCGAGGATGCGGTCGAAGGGGCTGGGGTTGCCGCCCTGCTGCAGATGGCCGAGGATCGCCTGCCGCACGTCGAAGAGATCGCCGCCCTCCTCCTCGAAGAGGGAGACCATGAACTGGGTGTTGTAGCAGGCGTTGGCGCCTTCGTTGCGAATCATCAGGCCGAGGCGTTTGCCGTTTCGGAAGCCGTCGATGAGCATTTCGACGTCCCTCTGGAGGTCGGCGATGGTGACCCCTTCCTCATTGAGATAGACCCGCTCGGCGCCGCTCGCGAGGCCGGCCATCAGGGCGAGGTAGCCGCAGTAGCGGCCCATCACCTCAACCACGAAGCAACGCCGTGAGGCCACCGCCGACTGCTTGATCTTGTCGACGGCTTCAACGATGGCGTTGAGCGCCGTGTCGGCGCCGACCGAGAGCTCCGACCCGGGGAGGTTGTTGTTGATGGTCGCCGGCAGGCAGATGATGGGGATTCCAAAGGCCGGAAATGCTTCGCGCTTGCGCGTCAGGCGGAGCGAAGCGTCGTAGCCGGACCAGCCGCCGATCATGAGGATCCCGTCGATTGAGAGGTCCTCGATGTTGCGGGCGATGGCGTAGTAGTCCTTGCCGCGGGGGATGGTTCGGTTGATGCCGAGCTCGCAACCGCCGGCCGTGGTCCAGCCACGAACGCTCATCCAACCGAGCTCCTCGATGTCGCCGTCGATCAGGCCCCGAAATCCGCCGTGAACGCCGAGCACCTGGTGGCCCTCATCAAGAGCCAACCGAACGGCGGCGCGGGTAGCGGTGTTCATGCCCGGCGAAGGCCCGCCGGAAGAGAGCACCGCAAGGCGCAGCCGGCGTTGACCCGAGCTGGGCGGGTTCGGCAGCGACCGCAGCAGCGTCTGCAGGGTGTCGATGGTGTCGGAGAAGCTCCCTCCGCGCAGCTCCAGGGCCCGATTGTAATCGCTCTTCTCGATCGCCTCGGCGACTTGTTTGGTGGCATCGACGCATTCAGCCAGCGGCCGCCGCGTGATCCGGTTGTGGCGCACGCCCACCAGCTGCGGGATCGATCCGGGACCGGCTTCGAGCACGTCGTGGGCCGCCGCGTGGCCGAGCAGGGTCCCCATCAGCCGGTCATAGGCCGATGGCGCGCCGCCGCGTTGCACGTGACCGAGGATGGTGACCCGAACGTCCTCCTCCAACCGCTCCTCGAGAACCCGTTTGACATGGTCGGCGGTGATCGGTCGGCCGTCGCTATCGATCGCGCCCTCGGCGACGACGACGATGCTGTCACGGCGACCGGCCTCGCGACCGGCGCGCAGTCGCCGCGGCAGGATCTCGGTCCAGGTGTCGCCTGCGGGCGGCGCTTCCGGGATGAACACCGCATCGGCGCCGGTTGCGAGACAGCTCATCAGGGCCAGATAGCCACAATGGCGGCCCATGACCTCGACCACGAAGGTGCGTTGGTGGCTGTCCGCGGTGGCGCCGATGGCGTCGACCGCCTCGGCGATCCGGTGCAGCGCGGTGTCGGCGCCGATCGACATATCGGTGCCGGCCATGTCGTTGTCGATCGACGCGCCGATGCCGGCGAGCGAAAGACAGGCGTGTCGATCGGCCGCTTCATGCGGGATGTGACCCTGCTCCTCGAGCTCCTTGATGAGCCCCGGCCACTCCCGATGCAGGAGATCGGCGGCGGTCAGGCTGCCGTCACCTCCGAGAACGATCAGGCGGTCGATGCCGTGCTCGACCAGGTTCTGAGCGGCACGAAGCCGCCCCTCGCGGGTGCGAAACTCTTCACAGCGGGCGGTGCCGATGACCGTGCCACCCTGGTGCATGATGCCGCCGACCGCGTCCCAGTCCATGGGCTGGAAGGCGTCGCCGCCCTCGACCAGCCCCCAGAATCCCTCGCGGATGGCCACGGCTTCCATACCTTCTTCGAGAGCCGTCCGTACCGCCGCCCGCAGGGCCGCGTTCATGCCGGGCGCGTCACCACCGCTGGTCAGGATGCCGAGTCGGTTTGTTTGTTGGTCCATGTCGTTCATCAATTGCCTCAGTCGCACCACAGTCGAGCGGGCATTCTAGCGCGGACCTACGAAAATGCGGAAACTGCGGCGCGAATGGCGGCGATCAGAACGATGACTGCGAAGAGTCGTTTCAGGGTCGTGGCCGAGAGCTTGCTTTCGGCGAGGTGGGCGCCGGCGAGGCCCCCGATCAGCACCGCCAGGCCCAGCGGCACCGCGATGTGGAGATCCACCGAACCGCGCACACCGTGCGCGGCGAGGCCGGCAATCGACAGAATGAGAACCGTGGCCGAGTTGATGGCCGCGACCTCGCGCGGGCCTGCCCACCCGAGGAGCAGGATCAGCGGGCCGAGGAAGACGCCGCCGCCGATGCCGAGAAAACCGGACGCGAGCCCGATCGCCAATCCCGACGGGATCGCTACCGCCCACAGCCGAGCCGTGGTCGGCGCCACCGGATCATCCGGATTGGCGGCCGTCTTGAGCATCGCGGCGGCCGCTGCCGTCAATCCGATCGCGAGCACTGCGAGGAAGACACGACGTGGTGCATCGATGAGCCCACCGACGAAAGCGGCGGGGATGGCGGCGATCAGAAACGGTGCCAGCAGCCCGACACGAAGCCGACCGGCGATACCGAAACGCGCGAGCGCCGCGCCGGTGACGATGATGTTGAGGAAAAGGGCAGTCGACGGCATGGCCTCGGTGTCGACCCCGAAGAGGGTCATCACCGCCAGGTAGCCGGTGCCGCCGCCAAGCCCCACCGCCGCATAGGCCGCCGCCACCAGCGCACACAGCGGTACCAGCAGCAGCATCGTCGTCGTCGTCACGCCCCGATTGTGCCACGAACCGTGTCAGCCGCCCGTGCCCGACGAGGGCTCTACGGCTCTACGGCATCACGGCTATTCAAACTCTTTCTTTTTCAACGCAAAGGCGCAAAGACGCAAAGTGTTTTCTTGACTTGGCGCCGGGGTCTCTTCAGCTTTTCCAGGGTAAAGGTCGAGATATGCTTCGTGAACTCATGGTTTCTTCGTTTTCCGGGTGGGTGGGCGGAAATCCGAAATCCGAAATCCGAAATCCGAAATTCCACCGGGGGGTGGGGAATTCCGAATTCCTCATTCCGAATTCCTCATTCTGGTCGTTATACTCCCCCAATGACATCAACCGCCCTCAAGGCCCTGCTGCTGGATCTCGACGACACGTTGATCGACAACTCGATGGACACATTCATCCCGGCGTACTTCCGCGCCCTCGAAGTGTTCGTGGCCGAGGTGGTGGAGCCCGGGATGTTTATCGAAGAGCTCCTGAAAGCGACCCGGGCGATGGACCGCAACGATGGCGACGGCCCGAGCAACGAGGAGATCTTTGCCGCCGCCTTCTACCCGGCGCTCGGCGTGCCGCGGGAGGAGATGGAGTCGCTGCTGGCCCGGTTCTACGAGGAGGCATTTCCACAGCTCGCGCCGCTGGTCCAGCCGCGCGCCGCAGCGCCGAAGATTGTCGAGTGGGCAAAGGGCCGCAGCCTGCAGGTGGTCATCGCCACCAACCCGCTCTTCCCGCGCACCGCCATCGAGCAGCGCATGGAGTGGGGTGGCGTGGGTGTGGACCGCTTCGACTACGAGCTCGTGACCTGCTACGAGAACTGTCACGCCACCAAATCGAGCCCGGCCTACTTTCGGGAGATAGCCGATTCCCTGGGCCGACAGCCCGGCGAGTGCCTGATGGTCGGCGACAACTGGGGCTGGGACGTGGTCTGTGCGGGCGAGGCCGGCATTCCCGGGTACTGGATCGCGTCGGACGGTGTGAAACCTCCGGAACCGGTGGTCCCGGTGGTGGGGCGGGGGGATCTCGACGGGTTTCTGGCGGCGGCGGAAAGCGGCGATCTCGAGGAACACTGGGCTGAGCGGTGGCCCGGGGGCTCGCGGTATGAAGGTCGATGAGCTGAAGCGGCGGCTGTCGGAGCGCGTCATCGTCGGCGACGGCGGCATGGGCTCGGAGTTGTTGCAGCGCCTCCCCGAGGGATCGCGCCTCGATGTCGCCGCGCACGAGCACCCGCAGGAGGTGCTCGATATTCACCTGGCCTATATCGAGGCCGGGGCCGAGCTTATCGAGACCGCCACCTTCGGCAGCTCACGTCCACGCATGACCCGGGGCCGAGTCGGCGATTTCACCGAGAAGGTCAATGCCGCGGCAGTCAAGCTGGCGCGCGAGGCGCGCGAGATCTCGGGCCGTGACGTGTTGGTGGCGGGTTCGATCGCACCATTGGCCGGTGTGATCGACCTCGACGAGCCCGAGGGCCGCGCGTTGATTCCAACCGCCCATGCGGAGCAGGCTGCGATCCTCGCCGGGCGCGGCGCCGATCTGCTCGTCCTCGAGACCTTCTTCCGGGTCGACGAGCTCGCGATCGCGGTGGCGGCGGCACGCAGCGTCACCGATCTGCCGCTGATCGGCATGATGACCTTCGCCCACGAGCGGTCCCCTCATCCGTACGAGGAGCAGGCGGCGATGATCGACGAGCTGGCCGATCTCGACCTGGTGGCGATCGGCGTCAACTGCGCCCCGGGGCCGATGGGGGCCCTCGAGATCCTGCGCCACGTGCGGCAGACGAAGCTGCCGTTGGCGGCGTCGCCCAACGCTGGCACGCTGGTACGGCGCGAGGGCCGCATCCTGATGCCGCCCGCGACCCCGACCTATTTGGCACAGTTCGCCCGCCAGGTGGTGCGGTTGGGAGCGGCCTACGTCGGCGGCTGCTGCGGCACCGGGGCCGAGCATGTCCGCGCCATTGCCGAGGTGGTTCGTGATCTCAGACCGGAGCCGCGATCGGGGACGTCGGTGGCGGTGCCTGAGAGCATGCCTCCGCCGGAGCCCGTGCGTCCGTCCTCGTCGCTCGCGACCAAGCTCGAGCGCGGGCGTTTCGTGCGGCTGGTGCAGCTCGACCCGCCGAAGGGAACCAACGCCGAGGCCATCCTCGAGGCCGCGGCGGCGATCGCCGCCCACCCTGACGTCGATGCGGTGGATATCAACTCCAATCCACTCGCGCGCCTGCGCATGGATCCGCTCTACCTCGGCCAGCTCATCCAGCAGCGGACCGGTCTCGAGGCGGTTCCCCACATCACCCCGCGCGACGCCAGCCTGATGGGTCTGCAGTCGCAGCTCCTCGGCGCCTGGACCGGCGGCATCCGCAGCCTGCTCGCGATCACCGGCGATCCGTCGCAGCTCGGGGACCTTCCCGGCGTCCACGACGTCTACCACGTCGACGTCTTCGAGCTGGTGCGGGCGCTGTCGCGGATGGCCGAGGGCTTCGATTGCGCGGGCAATAGGATCGGCGACCCGCCCGGGTTTCTGATCGGGGTGGCCGTCAATCCAGCGGCTGACGACCCGATGAAGGAAGCCGACCGCCTGCGCCGCAAGGTCGACAACGGCGCCCACTTCGCCATGAGCCAGGTGTGCTTCGACTGGGAGCCCTGGGATCGATTCACCGATTATTGTGGTGGCGAGCTTCCGATCCCGACCCTGGCCGCGGTATGGCCGCTGCGGTCGCTCAAGATGGCGCTGCGGCTGCACCACGAGGTGCCTGGGATCCTCGTCCCCAATGATCTGCTCGCCGCCCTCGAAGCGGCCGGCGCCGACGCCGCACAGGTCGGATACGAACGCGCGGTGAAGATACTCCGGCAGGCCCCCGACCATGCCGCCGGCGTGTACCTCATCGCGCCTTTCAAACAGCCGCAGGCGATTTTGCCGCTGATCGACGACGCTCGGTCGAATGAGGAATGAGGATTGCGGAATTCCCACCCGCCCACCCATTTCGGATTTCGGATTTCGGATTTCGGATTTCCGCCCACCCGCCCTTTTCCATTTCGGATTTCGGATTTGCCACCCACCCGCCCGCGAATTGGCGATTGTGAGAAAGGCGCGTTCACCGGAGGTGCCTGACATCCCGACATGATGTTGTCCTCAACATCATTTCGGCGTGCCTGGCATCCTCGCGGGAAGGGCGTTTGCAGAAAAGCGCGTTCCCAGGGGTTGGCATTTCGGGGTCTCCGTCCTGTAGTCTCCTCTCTTGAAGGACTTGAAAATGGCCGATGAATCGTCGAAGGAGCGCGTCCTAGCAGCCGGTTCGGACCGGACGGAGGAGCTGCGCGCGCTCATGGCCGAGCGCATCCTGGTCCTCGACGGCGCCACCGGCACGATGCTGCAGTCGAAGGATCTCGAGCCTGATGATTTCGGCGGACCCGAGCTCGAGGGCTGCAACGAGATCCTGGTGCGCACCCGACCGGATGTGATCTCAGGCGTCCACCGCGCCTACCTCGCGGCCGGCGCCGACATCATCGAGACCGACACCTTTGGCGGCACGCCGCTGGTGCTCGCCGAGTACGGGCTGGAGGCCGAGGCGCGGGCGCTCAACCGTGTGGCCGCCGAAATCGCTGTCGAGGCTGCGCGAGAAGCCTCGACGCCGGCAAAGCCGCGATTCGTGGCAGGCTCGATGGGGCCGACGACCAGGGCGATCTCGGTCACCGGCGGCATCACCTTTGCGGAGCTGGTGTGGACCTTCCGCGAGCAGGCGCGCGGGCTGCTCGAGGGTGGGGCCGACATTCTCTTTATCGAGACCTGCCAGGACACCCGCAACACCAAGGCGGCCCTGATCGCGGTCGAGGAGGCGTTTGCCGAGGCCGGCGTCCGCCGGCCGATGGTGGTGTCGGGGACGATCGAGACCTCCGGCACGATGCTCGGCGGCCAGGCCGCCGACGCCTTCCTGGCCTCGATCGAGCACGCCGAGCCGCTGGCGGTAGGTCTCAACTGCGCCACCGGGCCCGACCTGATGACCGACCACCTGCGCACCATCCACCAGCGGGCGAGGGTCGCGGTGTCGTGTTTCCCAAACGCCGGCCTGCCGGACCAGGACGGCATCTATCCGGAGACCCCCGAAAGCCTCGCCGCAGCGCTCGAACGCTTTGTCGATGCCGGCTGGCTGAACATCGTCGGTGGCTGTTGCGGCACAACCGCCGAGCACACGGCGGCGATAGCGGCCATGGTCGCGCGCCGAAAGCCGCGTGCCATCAATGGAAAACGGGAGAGGAGAGCCGTCTACACCGGGATTGACCTGATCGAGCCCGACGAGGACAACCGGCCGCTGCTGGTGGGCGAGCGCACCAACGTCATCGGCTCGAAGAAATTCCGCGAGACGGTCGGTGCCCGCGAGTGGGACGAGGCGACCGAGATCGCCCGCCGCCAGGTCAAGGGCGGCGCCCAGATCCTCGATGTCTGCCTGCAGTCGACCGAAGGCGATGAAAAGACCGCGGTGGGGGAGCTCTACGAGCGGATCGGGCGCGCCGTCAAGGTGCCAATCATGATCGACTCGACCGATCCCGCGGCGATCGAGGCCGCACTGACCTCCTGCCAGGGCAAGTCGATCGTCAACTCGGTCAACCTCGAGGACGGCGAGGAGCGGCTCGAGGCCGTGGTGCCGCTGCTCAAACGCTACGGCGCGGCGGTGATCTTCGGTGTCATCGACGAAGACCCGCAGCAGGCACAGGCCTTCACGCGCGAGCGCAAGCTCGCGATCGCCCGCCGGGCGCATCAGCTCGTGACCGAGAAGTATGGAGTCCCTGAAACCGACATCATCTTCGACCCGCTGGTCTTCCCGGCTGCGAGCGGTGACGAGAGCTACATCGGCGGTGCGGTCGAGACCATCGAGGGCCTACGACTGATCAAAGAGGCTTTCCCCGCCTGTCCGACCGTGCTCGGCATTTCCAACGTCTCCTTCGGTTTGCCGATCCGAGCCCGCGAGATCGTCAACTCGGTCTTTCTCTACCTCTGTACCAAGGCCGGCCTCGATATGGCGATCGTCAACACCGAGCGCCTGGAACGCTACGCGGCGATCCCCGACGAGGAGCGGCGGATGGCCGAGGCGCTGCTCTTCAACCACCCACCGGCGGCGGGCGCGACGGACGATCCCGCGCTGGCCGAGGCGCCCGAGGACTGGCGCGAGCAGACGCCGGGGCAGCGGGCGGCCATTCACCAGCACCACGTTTCCCGCCTCTCAGACCACTTCCGGGGCGCCAAGCGCCAGGCCGTCGTGCGCCCCGAACAACCCCTCGATGCTCGGCTAGCCGGCTACATCGTCGACGGCAGCCGCTCCGGGCTGCGCGAGGATCTCGATCTCAAGCTGGCCGAGGGACTCGCGCCGCTCGACATCATCAACGGGCCGCTGATGGCCGGGATGGCGGAGGTCGGGCGGCTGTTCAACGCGAATGAGCTGATCGTCGCCGAGGTCCTGCAGAGCGCCGAGGCGATGAAGGCCGCGGTTTCGCACCTCGAGCAGTTCATGGACGCCGACACATCGGCGGCGCGGGGCCGTGTTGTCCTCGCCACCGTCAAGGGCGATGTCCACGACATCGGCAAGAATCTGGTCGAGATCATCTTCGCCAACAACGGTTTCGAAATTATCGATCTCGGGATCAAGGTCGTACCGGAGAGCCTGGTACAGGCGGTGCGCGAGCACCGGCCGGATGCCATCGGTCTGTCGGGCTTGCTGGTCAAGTCGGCGCAGCAGATGGTGGTGACGGCAGGGGATCTGGCAGCGGCCGGGATCGACCTGCCGATCCTGGTCGGCGGTGCGGCGCTCTCGAAGCGATTCACGAACGAGCGCATCGCCCCGGCCTACGGCGGTCCGGTGCTCTACTGCTCCGACGCCATGGCGGGGCTCGAAAAGATGCTTCGTATTGCGGATGGCGGTGGTATTGCTGCAACGACCAGCGTCGCGAAGGCCAAGCCCGGACCCGCGAAAGCGGTTACCCGCGCCCGGTCGCAAACCGCGTCCGCGAGCGCCGGACCTGCGATCCGTCCCGACATCGACCCTCTGCCACCGCCGCGCCCGGACCGCGTCGTATGGTCGCCGGTGGAGGATCTGCGCGAAGTCTGGTCGTTCATTAACCCGCAGATGCTCTACGGCAAACACCTCGGTCTGCGTGGCAGCTTTGCGCGACTCCTCGAGGAGGGCGATGTCAAGGCCGAGAAGCTGCTGGCGGTCATCGAAGGGCTCAAGGACGAGGTCGAGAACTGGATGCGGGTGCGGGCGGTATGGCGCTTCTGCGAAGCGGTACCCGACGGTGAGGCCATCAGCTTGTACGAGCCCGGATCGGAGAAAGCTGCCCACACGTTTGTCTTCGGACGCCAGGCCAAGCCCGGCGGGCTGAGCCTTTCGGACTTCGTCGTGCCGCCGGCGGGCGGTGTCCGTGACTCGGTGGCCCTCTTCGTGGTCGGTGCCGGCGACGGGGTACGCGAGCATTCGACGGCAGCCAAAGAAGCGGGGGAGTACCTCTCAAGCCACGCCATCCAGGCCCTCGCCATCGAGACTGCCGAGGCCGCCGCCGAGTGGCTGCACGCGAAGTTGCGCGAGGCGTGGGGATTCCCCGATCCGCCGGAGATGGGGATGAAGGACCGCTTCGCGGCGCGCTACCGCGGCAAACGGTTCAGCTTCGGCTACCCGGCGTGTCCGGACCTCGACGACCAAACCGCGCTGTGGCGGCTGCTCGAACCGCAGGAGATCGGGGTCAGCCTCACCGATGGGATGATGATGGAGCCGGAAGCATCTGTGAGCGCTCTTGTTTTTCATCATCCAGATGCACGCTATTTCTCGGTGACGGGTACGAATCGATGAAACCGATTTCGAATTTCGAAATTCGGATTTCGGAATTGACCCCCAACCGCCCACGAATTCCTCGGGAGGTTGGGTGGGATATCCGCAATTCGAAATCCGAAATCCGAAATAATGCGAAGTCGGGTTGACCAGGGAACATCGAACGAGCAAACTTGCACGGCGATGAATGAGCTGATCTTGATCGTCGACGACGAGACCGGAATTCTGACGACGCTGGCGCAGATCCTCGGCGACGAGGGTTACCGCACCATCACCACGACCAGCGGCGAAGAGGCCCTGCATCTGTTTCGCGAACAGCGGCCGGATATGGTCTTCCTCGATATCTGGCTGCCCGATTGGGACGGCCTCGAGACGCTCCAGGCCCTGCGCGACGTCGATCCGCAAGCGATGGTGATCATGATGTCCGGCCACGGAACATCGGAGACCGCGGTCAAGGCGATCAAAATGGGCGCCCACGACTACCTCGAGAAGCCGCTTTCGTACGACCGTACCGTGAGGGCGGTCAAGGACGCCCTTGCCACCAAACGAGCCAGGGTCGAGGCGGCCGGAGCCGGGATCCTGGAGCAAAGCCGCGAACGAATCGAGCCGGTGATGAAGTTCGACCCGCCGCCGGAGCTGCCGATCCTCGAAGTCACCGACCGCCACCAGAGGACGATCCGCGATGCCAGCGTGATCTATGGGCTCGGGCTCCACTCGGGGGGCCGCACCGGCATGGTGATCCAGCCGTTGCCACCCGATACCGGCATTCATTTCATCACCTTGCCGAGCGGCGTCACGATGCCCGCACACGTGAGCTCGATCGCCGAGACCGACTACGCGACCACGCTGACCCGAGACGGCGAGAGCATACGCACGGTCGAGCACCTGTTGTCGGCGCTGCACGCCTGCGGCATCACCAACCTGCTGGTCAAGGTCCACGGCGAGATTCCGGTGCTCGACGGCTCGGCCCTGAGCTTCCTCGATCGGCTTCAGGAGATCGGGATCGCCAACCAGGATTCACCGGTCAAAGAACTGGTGATCGATCGCAGGTACCAGGTCGGCGAGGGCGACAAGTCGCTGGTCATCGAGCCTGCGGACTTCTTCTCCGTGTCGTACCAGCTCCGTTATCCACCGCCGGTGGGGGACCAGTTCTACGAATTCGAGATGGCCGACTGCGAGGCGTTTCGCGAAGAGATTGCGCCCGCCCGGACTTTCGGCTTCATGCGCGACCTCAGGATGATCAACGAGCTCGGTCTCGGCACCGGAGGCCGCCTCGACAATTTCATCCTGGTTGGCGAGGACAACGTCATCAACACCGACCTCCGCTTCCCGGACGAGTTCGTGCGCCACAAGATTCTCGACATCATCGGCGATCTCTACATGCTCGGCTATCCGGTGCGCGGTAAGGTCACGGCGAGCCTGACCGGTCACCGCGACAACATCGAGATCCAACGCCAGATCCTGGCTGCGAACAGCTGATTCTGAACCCACGTCCGAGTCCGCATCCGAGATTCTCATGCGGCGATACGGCCCCGCAGCTTGTCGGCTTCCCCTGCCCACCTACTTATCGCAACGACGCAAAGGCGCAATGGTTTTATTTGACCTGGCGCGAGAGTCACTGCCGTTTGTTCCAGGGCATTGGTCAATAAAACCTTCGTGATTTCTTGGTGTTCTTTGCGCCTTCGTGGTTCAAATGGGCGGGTGGGGGAGGAAGCGAAATCTGCAGAGGCTCACTCGATGTAGCCGAGCGCCCGCAGCTGATCCACCAGCTCTTCGTCGACGTCGGAGGCGCGGTTTTCGCCTTCCGTCGGTGCACCCCACGTCGGGATCGTCTGCAACGCGTGAGCGTTGCGGAATGCTTCGGTGAAGATCTCGGTCCGCGCCCGTCCGGCGAAGTCGTCGGCCACCGGGAGGCCGATGGCATAGAGCACCGTCGGCGGGACGTCAATCACCCGCAAGTCCTCTGGCTTCGCCTTCGGGTCGATGTCAGGACCGGCGGCGATGAAGACGCCCGGGGTCTTGCGGCCGTGGGTGCCGGACAGAAGGTCGACCGATCGTATGGCGCCGCGGAGCGGGACACCGGCAACCCGCAACGGCTTCTGAGCTCCTTCTGTGAGGACCTCGACCGAGAAATCGGCGCCCTTTTTCTTCTCCTTCGGGGTTGCGTCGCGTAGGGCGAACACGGGCGCGCCGCCGGTGTAGGTAACGGTTGCGAGAGCTGCTTCGAGCCGGTCGCGGATCAGGGCCTGTTCGGCGGCCGTCACCTTCCCGCCGTTTTCTCTACCGGCGAGCGCGTAACGAACCTTCTTCACCAGCGACCGCTCCGGTGAGGCGTAGCTGTAGAGCTCGGTCCGATTGAAATCCACTCCGCCGTCGGAGGTCGCCAAGAAACCGAGGTGCTCGAGGACGGCGTCGAAGTTGAGGCGAATGTGGGTGGTCACGCCGTCCATGGCTTCGAAGCCGTGGTCGGACATGACGATGATGTTGACATCGGGACTTGCTGCCGCCATGAGCTCGCCGAGGGTACGGTCGACGAGCTCGTACTCACGGGCAATGAGCTCCCGCTCCGCCTCGAGCTCGGAGGGCTCGGCGGCCGGGAAGGCCTCGGGCTCGAAAGCGCGCCAGTGGAAATGGCAGGAGATGTCGACGCCGCGGAGGTAGAGTAGGATCAGATCGTAATCCTGACCGGCGAGATCGATCCCCAGGCGGCCGAAAATACGATCCGCTTCGAGCATCGAGCTCGGCTCGTGCCCTTTTTCCTCTGCGCGGAACCGTGTCAGCTCGGCGTCGAAGACTGCGCGGTACTCAGGGGGCCACACGCGGTCCGGGATTTCGTGGATAGCACGGTCCGAAATGATCGTGCCGTTGACCTCTTCGACCGGCCACGATGCCCACCACCCCACGACCGCGACCCGGCCGCCGGTCGCGGTCACCATGTTCCACAGGGCGGGAACCCGGCGCAGGGTTGACGATACCGGCTGGTCACCCTTGACGGTCGGTACCACGAATTCGGTAATGCCGTGCGCCTCCGGCATGACCCCGATCACCGGCGAGGCGTGGTGAAAGGTCTCGAGCGGCGAAGCGACCCCACGATCGGCGAGCCGCTTGAGACTTGGGAGACGGTTCTGCGCCCACATCCAGTCGATGACTTCCCAGTCGGCTCCATCGACACCGAAAAGGATGAATGGATGGGTCGGCGTCGGATCCTCCACGCCCCGACACGAAACCAGCGTTAAGGCCAATACAGCGGCCAGGAAGACCGTCAAGACGAGAGACGATCGATTCACCATGAGCGACCGGAGTCTAACACCGAGAAACATTGTTCATCGTTGAAACGGTGGAACGTTAGGACGTTACCCATGCTCCCATTCCCTTGATGACGCCGAGGTGACGGGAGGGTGGCCGATAATCCGAAATCCGAAATCCGAAATTCAGAATTCCATGCTCTCCGGCTCGTAATACTCGCGCGGGTGCTTGCAGCAGGGGCACTTCGGTGGCGGCTCGGTGCCCTCGTGGATGTAGCCGCAGACGGAGCACTTCCAGCGAATGGGCTTCTCCCGCTTGTAGACGGTTCCGTTCTCGACCATCTCGAGGAGCTTCTTGTAGCGGTCGCGGTGTTCGGCCTCGACGCGGGCAATCATCCTGAAAAGGATCGCGGCCTCCTTGTTGCCCTCCTCTTCAGCAGCGTCGGCGAATTCGGGGTACATGCTCGTGGTCTCGTGGTGCTCGCCGCCGATCGCCTCCTTGAGATTGGCGACGGTATCGCCGATGCCGCCGAGCAGGGCGAACTCGTCCTTGGCGTGGCGCATCTCGTTGATGGCGGTCTCCTCGAAGATCTTTGCGATGTAGTGGTAGCCCTCCTTGCGCGCCACCTTGGCGAAGTAGGTGTACATATTGCGTGCCTGGCTCTCACCGGCGAACGCGGCCCTCAGGTTTTCTTCAGTCTTGGACATCTTTCCTCCTTGTTCGAGCCCGAACATCCCACCATGTCGCTGCTGCGGCCAGCGATATGCCGTAATCTGCGGCGTTTCCTCGCGTCGGGCTGCTCGACGTACCGTCAAGTACGCCTCCGCGACCCTCAGGTCGAAAACACCACATCTCACGACATCTCGCTGGCCTCGCGACGCGACATGGCGGGATGTGCGGGCTCATGTTGGCTCGCCCACATGGGCGATATCGGTGAACTGTGCGATCTCTGAACTCGTGGTTCGAAGGTCGGCGATGCCGAGGCGATGAACGTCGTCGTTGCCTGTGAGCCGGGCGAAGTTCGCGAGCTCTCTGGTCGTGACGCGGAAGAAGTTGGCAAGCCGCTCGGCCGACAGGTCGACGTCGAAACGAGACCTGAGCTCGGGATCCTGGGTCGTGATGCCGACCGGACAGCGACCGGTGTCGCAGATGCGGTACTGCTGACAGCCGATGGCGATCAACGCCGCCGAAGCGAGAGCGACCGCGTCCGCGCCCATGGCCAGTGCCTTTGCCACGTCCGAAGCGGACCGGAAACCGCCGGTGATGACCAGAGAAACCCCTTCAGCGGCCATAGCGTCCAGGTAGCGCCGGGCGCGCGCCAGGGCGAAGATGGTGGGGATCGCGGTCGAGTCCTTGACCGTCTTTGGCGCGGCGCCGGTGGCTCCCGGCCGGCCGTCGATGGTGATGAAGTCGGGTTGTGCGTGCAGTGCAATCTCCAGATCGGCCTCGATGTGACCGGCCGCGAGCTTGACTCCGATGGGTTTGCCGCCGGAGGTCTCGCGGAGCCACTCCACCTTTTGCCGCAGTTCATCGGCGTTGGTGATGTCTTCGAAGTGGGCCGGACTGATCACATCCTCGCCCGGCGGGAAGCCGCGGATCGCCGCGATCTCCTCGGTGACCTTGTGCCCGGGTAGATGACCCCCCATCCCGGGCTTGGCCGACTGGCCGATCTTGATCTCGATGGCGTCCACCGCCTTCAGATTTTCGTCGGTGACGCTGTAGCGATTGGGTACGTACTCGAAAATGTAGCGGTGTGCGGCCGCCAGCGACTCGGGCACGATACCGCCCTCGCCCGAGCACATGACCGTCTCGACCGCGGCCGAACCTTTGGCGAGGGCGATCTTCGCCTCCCTCGACAGAGCGCCAAACGACATGTGGCTGACGAAGACCGGGGTCGAGATGACGAGAGGATGCTTGGCCTTGGGACCGATCACGGTGCGGGTGGCAACCGGCTCGTCGTCGTTCAGGGGGAGGGAGGCGAGCTGCGCCCCCATGATCAGAACCTCGTCCCACGACACCACCGGCTTGCGGGTTCGCATGGGCTCGATGATCGATTCCCCAGTGATTGCCATCCGCTGAATGTGCTGGAACTGATGCTCCAGGTCATCCGACGAGCGCTTCCAATCGGACAGGTAGCCGGCGAGGGCTGATGCGGCTCCGGCGGTCTCTTCGCGAGGCACGGCCTGATCGGTGGATGATTCTCCCTGGACCTCGAAATAGCTCTTGTCCGCGCCGCAGACCGGGCACTCCCAGTCATCCGGGAGATCGCTCCAAGCGGTGCCTTCCGCGTCTTCGTCGTAGATGTGGCCGCAGACCGAACACTCGTACTTCATGGTTGCCTCTCCAACCGGTCGGCTCCGAGCTACACTTCAACCGGAATAGCTCGCTAAATGAGAAATGTACCTGTTAAGGGCTATATGTCAATAAATCCTGAGATTGCGAAGGTAATCATATAAAGTCATCGCGATCGGACTCGATGAAGTTACGAAGCTCTGGATCCGATCGGACCTCGGAGGGCCCAACCGCTTTACGGCTGAACGGCTGTTCGGGCCACCCGCCCACCACGGAGCCAGCGCCGAAGGGCCGCAAAGCCGTTCAGCCGCATAGCCGTATTTCCATTGACCCATCACTCTTCAGGTGCTACAACTGCGCGCCCGCGTTCGCGGGAAGAAGAGGATCCTATTGATGACCGAATTCCGAAATCTGGCGATCATCGCCCATGTTGACCACGGAAAGACCACACTGGTGGACGCCATGCTGTGGCAGAGCGGCACCTTCCGATCGAACGAACGGGTCGCCGAGCGGGTCATGGATTCGGGCGATCTCGAGCGCGAGCGTGGCATCACGATTCTCGCCAAGAACACCGCGGTTCGGCACCAGGGAATCAAGATCAACATCGTCGACACTCCGGGTCACGCGGATTTCGGGGGCGAAGTCGAGCGAACCCTGCAGATGGTGGACGGGGTGCTTCTGCTTGTCGACGCTGCCGAGGGGCCGCTGCCGCAGACCCGCTTCGTGCTGCAAAAGGCTCTCGAGCTCGGTCTGCAGCCGATCGTGGTGCTCAACAAGATCGATCGCGATGATGCGCGGCCGGCCGAGGTGTTGGACGAGGTTTACGACCTGTTCATCGATCTCGACGCTGACGAGGACCAGCTCGATTTCCCGGTCTTCTGCACCGACGCACGTAAGGGCCTGTGCCGGCGCGGAATCGACGGCGACTTCGGCGATCTTCGGCCGCTGCTCGATGAGATCCTCACAACCCTGCCGCCACCGAAGGGTGATGAGAAAGCGCCGTTGCAGCTTCTGGTCACCAATCTCGACTACTCGGACTATCTGGGGCGGCTCGCGGTCGGCCGCATCGTCAACGGCACCCTGCACGCCAACCGGACCGTCGGGATCGCCCGTGAGGCCGGTATTGGCGAGGCAAAGGTCGGCGTCGTCTACTCGCACGAAGGTCTCAAAAGGGTCGAGGTCGAAAGCGCGGTGGCGGGGGACATCGTCGCGCTGGCGGGCCTCGACGAGGTGAACATCGGCGATTCGCTGGTCGATCGGGACGATCCGCAACCGCTCAGGCGGATTGCCGTCGACGAGCCGACGATGTCGATGGTGTTTTCCGCCAACAACTCGCCGTTCGGCGGCCGCGAGGGTCAGTACGTGACCGCGCGCCAGATCCGTGCGCGCCTCGAGAAAGAGGCTCTCCACAACGTCGCCATCCGGCTGCAAATTCTCAGCAACGATGCCTTCGAGGTGCGGGGCCGGGGCGAGCTGCAGCTCGCCATTCTGATCGAGACCATGCGTCGCGAGGGTTACGAGCTGTCGGTGTCGAAACCCGAGATCGTCATCCGCGATATCGACGGCGTTCGACACGAGCCTATGGAAATTGTCCAGGTCGACTGTCCCGAAGACTACGTCGGTGTCGTGACCCAGAAGCTCGGCGGCCGAAAGGGCCAGATGACCGAGATGCACAACCCGGGTCATGGGCGGGTGCGGCTGGCCTTCCGGATCCCGTCGCGTGGATTGATCGGTTTTCGCTCGGAATTCCTCACCGATACCCGCGGCACCGGCATCCTCAACCACCTCTTCGATGGGTGGGCACCGTGGCAGGGAGAGATTCCGGGCCGCGCCACGGGAGCGCTCGTGGCTGATCGTTCCGGCAAGACCACCACCTACGCTCTCTTCCACCTCGAACCCCGAGGCACGCTCTTCGTCCACCCGGTGACCGACGTCTACGAGGGGATGATTGTGGGAGAAAATGCGCGTGTAAATGATCTCGACGTCAACGTCACGCGCGAGAAGAAGCTGACCAACATGCGAGCCGCAGGCGCAGACGAAGCGTTGCGGTTGGCGCCGCCGCGCAGGATGACCCTCGACCGCGCGATCGAGTGGATTGATGATGACGAGCTGGTGGAGGTCACGCCGACCGCAATCCGCGTCCGCAAGCGGGCGCTGGCAGCCAACCGTCGGCCGAAGACAAAGAAGAGCGCGTAGGCAGCCGCCCACCCACCCGAAATTCGATTTTCGATGTGCTGCTCTCGGCAAATGCTCTGATGTTGGCGCGCTTTTCTTCCAGTACGCTCCCCGAGAGCATGCCAGGCCCGCCGTCATGATGTTGAGGACAACATCACGTCGGGATGCCAGGCACCTCCGATAGCCGCGGTGTTGACCAATGCTTCCACCGGTCGATAACTAAAGGTGTGCTGTCTCGTAGTACTCGATGTGGCTGGACGACACTTGGGGGTCGATTGAAAATCAAGATCCGCCAGGCTGCAAAACGGACCTTCTGGGGATTGGCGGTGGTGGTCGCCCTCTCTGCCCTCTACCTCTCGGTCTTCTTCCTGCCCTATCCTCTGTTCCCGCATCACGCCGAGCTCGCGGGATTCAGCGTCTACTCCGATCGCGAGATCCCAAGCGATTTCAAACTCGTTGCCGAAGATGCGCGGCATCGCGTTGAAGCGATGGAGCCCTATCGTGGAGCCGCGACACCGCGCATCTTTGTCTGTCGGTCACGACGCCTTTTCGTTTTTTTTGTGAAGCTCGCCGGCATGCATTACGCCGGCCAGGGGCTGGGGATCTCGGCGGCCGGGAGTGTTTTTCTGTCCGCGCCGGGGATCGAGGCTGTCGGGCGGCGGAACGGCGGTCAACCGGTACACTCGAGACTGCAGGGGTCGTGGGCGGCAGCGATTGCGCACGAGGTCGCACACGGCCTTGTATTTGCTGAGTTGGGATTCAAAAGGGCGCGGAGGATCCCGGTCTGGAAATCGGAGGGCTACGCCGATTACTCGGCCAATCTCGCCGCTGCGGCGTCTGATACCGATTACGATTTCCGGAGCCGAATCCGATATCTGCTGGACGACGATTCGTGGCGGCTTTCCGTCAAACACTTTGACCGCCGTCATTTTCGTTGGCACGTGTTGGTGGAATTCCTATGCTCGGTGAAGGGCCTCACCTTCGAGGATCTCATCGACGAGAGTGTCTCTGAAGACCGAGCATGGGACCAGACGATGGCGTGGTACTCGACCGGCGGTTCTTAATCTGCCCTACCGCTCAGATACCAGATACCAGATCCGCCCGCCCCTCGGCAATTGCAGAGGAGAACCCATGATTATGATGCATCCGGCATCGAGTGGGGATTCCCGAGAACGCTATCGTCAAAAATCCGAGCCGCACTTCAGGGGCCTCGCCTTATAGCTCGCGATTGCGGCCTGGGTGCGGCCGACCATGGCGTGCGGGGCGAGGCGGCCGCAGTGGCCGTGACCTTCAAAGGGCTCACACAGCCCACGGCAGAAGGAGACCTGGTGCCCGTTGTACGGACACTGAATCGTGGTGTAGCTGCGGAAGTATGTGCGTTTCCGCTCGCCGCGTGGTCGAAGCAATGACATCAAGTACCCCCACCCGTCATTTTACCAGGATTCATTCCTGGGTTTTCTCCATGCCCGTCTCTGTCTCCGTGCCCGAAACCCCGCCACCAACGGTGTAGACTCAGCCCATGAACACACCATCGATGGACGAATCCGCCGTCTTCGCCATTGAACACCCCGCCCCGAACCTCTTCACCTACTACCTCCTGTCGTCGTTCGCCCTCGGACCGCTCTTCTTCATTCTCCTGATTCCGCTCTACTTCCGCTATCACACCCTGCGTTACCGTTTTGACGAAGAGGGGATTTCCATGCGTTGGGGAATTCTCTTCCGACGCGAAATCAACCTCACCTACGCACGGATCCAGGATATCCACCTGCGCTCGAACTTCGTCGAACGCTGGCTGAATCTGGCGCGGATCGAGGTGCAGACGGCGAGCGGCAGCTCAGGGGCCGAGATGACCCTCGAGGGTCTGCTCGAGTTCGAGGCAATCCGCGACTACCTCTACGCCCGCATGCGGGGGAGTCACGACCGGCAGAGTGTGTCCGCTCGGACCCCGGTTGCGGGGGTCGGGGTCGATACGGCGGCGATGCAGGACCTGGCCCATACTCTTCGTGAGGTCGCGGCCGAGCTGCGAGCGGTGCGTGCGGCCCTCAACAGCCGCGAAAGGGGCGATTTGCCGTGACAAACCCGCATATCTCACCAACCGTCTGCTGCGACCGGAGATGTGCAGCAATCTGCGACGTTTGCTCCCGTCGGGCTGCTCAACGTACCGTCAAGTACGCTTCCGCGGCCCTCAGGTCGCAAACTCCACATCTCGCTACACCTCTCCGGCCTCGCAACGAAAGCTGGTGAGATATGTGGGTTGGCCGCCTCAAGAACCTGATGCTGAGGCTCCTCAAGGTGCCGCCCGAGCCGCATCTGCCGGCGGGTGCGACTGACAGCGCGAGGGTCTTTCGGGCATCGAGGCGGTACCTCCAGCTCAAGCTCCTGCGCTGGGGCGTGGGGCAGGTCTTCACCCTCATCGGCCTCGTCGCCGCGCTCGTCGCGTTGCAGTTTATGGCCACCGGCACGGTTGAGGTCCTGGAAAAAGTGCCGCACAGGGCCATCATCTGGCGATTCGCGGGATGGTTCGAGGTCATCGGTGTGATCGGGTTCCTCCTGCAGCTCCCCCTGTCCCTGGTGCCGGTGATCATCGACTGGGAGATGCGGTGGTACATCGTCACCGACCGCAGCCTGCGCATCCGCGAGGGGGCGTGGAAGATCAGCGAGATGACACTCACCTTCGCCAATGTGCAGGAGGTCTCGATCCGGCAGGGCCCGATCGAGCGACTGTTCGGGATCGCCAACCTGAAGGTCCGAACCGCGGGTGGTGGAGCGAGCGTCGGCCCGCACGAGGCTCAGAGCGAGGAGAA